>Ga0114931_10003177_pt1 | contig 20852 bp, 20 predicted proteins | sample 2SBtaG_FD_89579 | JGI IMG/M metagenome (GOLD analysis project Ga0114931, IMG submission 89579) | Deep subsurface microbial communities from Kolumbo volcano to uncover new lineages of life (NeLLi) - 2SBTROV14_V59a metaG | ecosystem: Environmental > Aquatic > Marine > Volcanic | place: Kolumbo...
AGGATTTCTCCCGCTGGTCGAAATGACAGAAAAAATGGTCGAAAGGACAACGGTCTTCTGCCCATCTAATCAGAAAACGCAGTGATGAACGACGACACGAAAACCCTAAATTCTGTATGATCCCTAAAACATCTTAATGGGCACCCTGTGGTTTTCAGTAAATGGCCCACACAAGGCAAGGCATAACATGGTTCGCCCCCTCAAGACAGAGGTCCCAAGAAATCGATGTGTGAGATCCTATGGTTGTGAAACGTTCTAAGCAATTTCGTGTCGTAGGTAATGGGACCAATCTCTTCCCTCCCGGCTAGCGGAGAATTGTAAGTTCAATTCAGGGGTTGGCGCCTAATTAGTGACCCACGACCCCTTTTTACGACCAATTTTTATACGTCAGTTGCATTTAGAGGCGGGATTGGCATATTCTTCCTTGTAAAATATGTTTGTGATCAATCGATGCCCCCCTGAAGGATTCAATATGAGTGATCAAGCCTGTTTGATTGAAGGATGTACCCAACCGGTGTATGCTCCGGCAGGTACTCGAACGCTTTGCAAAGAGCATTTTCTTCATTTTGTGACTTGGCGGCGCAAAAAGGGGGGAACGGCTCTATTTCAAAAATATAGCGCGATGACGATGGATGAACGCAATCCAATGGTTGATGAATGGGCACAAACCGTTTCATCTGCCATTGCCCCTGAATGACGGAACAGGGCTACTGTTTAAGAATAGAGCACTTCATAACTTATAAGGTGTCTACAATGAATCAATGGACAAAGGGGAAGAACCGCCGATTGAACGTCGGACGTATGCTTCTGTGTTCCCTGGTGCTTTGGGTCGGTGTTTCAAACGGACAAGCGTTGGCAGATGACCATTCCACTGTAACCGATGTCGGATTAGGTATCGCCAGTGTGTTAGCCACCATTCCTTACGGAGCCATAAAAATTCTCTATGCCGGTTTAGGAGCGGTGACAGGAGGCTTCACCTATGTACTCACCGGTGGCGATCTTGATTCTGCGAACACGGTATGGGAGAGTTCACTCCGCGGCACCTATGTCCTCACTCCCGCAAACCTAACAGGAGAAGAGCCTATTCGATTCATTGGGCCTTAATCCTTTCCTCATTTCCTGTTTCTTTCCCTCCTAGGGCCCCCTCATTCCATCAAGGGTGATCCGTGGTGGTGAATGATTTTCCATGCCCCCTCAATGCGTTCATAGAGATTCGTAGCCATCACCCGACTTTGTTGGGCATTCTCTTCAACGCGGCTGGTAATATTTTCCGTGCAGATGACCCACGCAATATCCGCCGCTACCTGGACTTGAAGGTCAGAGAGATGAAATTCCATGGAGAAGGTATTATTGAAAATGATCACCCATGAATCACGAACAGCCGGCCAACCGACTCTGATGCTCCACCCGGGATGAATGCAGGTCACATATTCTTGATGAGCCCAGATATGATCCATCGCCGCAATATCCAGACTTTCAAACGCCTGGTAAAATAGCTCGTTGACACGGGTGACTTCCTCTATTCGTTTTTGTATCATCATGTTCCTTTCTATATTGGTAAAGACATCTCCACCACGCTTATCTTCCTCTCACCCGCGACTGGCGATTAACCAACCAGACACCACCTAGAATCAGGCCAATACCGGAAACATCTCTCACCCTAATCGGTTCCCCCAAAATGATCAACGAGAGCAACAAGGCCGAGACGGGAATAAGATTCACAAAAATTCCTGCCCTGGCGGGCCCAACCCCATCGACGCCATATAACCAGGCCTGTTGCCCAAGAGCTGTTGCAAACACAATGACATAGGCCAATGCAAGCCATCCCGAGAGCGGGACCGCCTCCATCCCGCTTACCAGGACTTTTTGATCGGTCAGGAGAAGGGGAATCTGAATTAGTATGGAAATGGCAAGCGTAGTCCAATTCACCATCAAAGGAGAAAATCGCTCCATCACCCTGCGGCTGCCAATGGTATACAGAGCCCAACTCACTAAGGCAAGGATGATCAACATTCCACCGAGCCAAGGATTCTCTCCGGTACCGACTCCACGACGGTATCCCGATACCAACACAACTCCAATAAAGGAGACCAGGCATCCCATCCACACAGCCCGAAAGGGAACATCGCGAAGAATCACTGCTGATAAGAACGCGGTAATCGCAGGGCTGGCCCCGATGATAATCCCCGCAGCTCCCGCTCCGATATACTTTAACCCATAGAGTACCAACAGATGGTTTCCCAGGACACCCAAACCAAGCAGGATGAATATGACGATATCCCGCACCGATACAATGGCGCTGCCTTCTTTCCACCACCAGAGGGGAAGGAGAAACCCCAAGGCGCCAAGTCCACGGAAAACCGATACTTCCACGGGAGAAAATGGCCCGAGCGCGACTTTTTGGGCAACGACGGACCCACCCCACACAATCGCGGCTGTCGTGAGAGCGGCATACGCAGCGGAAGGAGTGGGATGCGCCATGGTTCATGCCAAACAGAAAACCAGTGTCGATGTTGAATTATTTTTTATGACGCTGCTATAACAGTCACTTGCTATCCCGTCAAGCTCTCTTTCTCCTCTTTTGAGGAGAACATGTCACCAGGCCTTGCCTAAAAAAAAATACATCCACGTTTTGACAGCGCCTCTATGAATGTCGAAAGCCTTCTTCAAAGTTGCCTCATGACCATTCCGCTAATGCTGGGCCTTTGGGGCCTGCAACGCCGCTCTCCGAATGCGGTGCTAGCCGATGTCGGGTTTTGCATCGGCTTGATATTGGTCATCATCCAGTACACGCTCATGATCTCAGGCAATCCTTTCCGGCAAGCGCTTGTTGGGACCATGGGAGGCATCTATGCTTTTCGGTTGGGCTGGCATCTTTTCCGACACCGGGTATATGGGAAAGTTGAGGATTCCCGTTATCAAGCCCTTCGAAACAGATGGGGCACGAAGGCGTCTCTCTATTTCTTTTTGTATTTTCAAGGGCAAACCCTTGCCATTGCGATTTTTTCAATTCCGTTTCTTGTGTTAATCCAGAACCCACAACCCAACCTAAGTTTGTGGGAATTTCTGGGCATCGGCATTTGGGCTCTCGCCATCATGGGAGAAACCCTGGCCGATGGCGAACTCGAACGATTTCGAAGAGAACCTGTCAATCGGGGAAAAACCTGTCGAGAGGGTTTGTGGTATTACTCTCGCCATCCGAATTACTTCTTCGAGGGAATCCACTGGTGTGCCTATGTGGTGATGGGCATGGGCGCGCCCAATGGATGCCTCACATTGATTGGGCCCATTCTCATGATCTGGGCACTCTTGAAAGTGACCGGCATTCCCTTTTCAGAGGCGCAAGCTGTCACAAACCGGGGAGACGAGTATCGGGAATATCAGCGAACCACTAATGCCTTCATTCCCTGGTTCCCCAAACCACCCTCACTGCCTTCGTTGTAAATAATGGTCTCATCCAGGCTTGTCCTCTGTCCTGGGAAGTTTTGAAATCAGCCACAAACCTGGCAGGGCAGCAAGCGTGCAAAAGAGATAAAAGACACTCCAGCCCATCCATTCAGCCAAGATTCCTGTCATCGACCCGGCCATGACCCGTGGAACACCCATCAAACTGGTGAGCAACGCATACTGCGTAGCCGTGAACCGTTTATTCGTCATGCTCGCCATAAAAGCCACATAGGCCGTTTGACCCAGTCCACTGGTGATCGTTTCAAACGCAATGACCGCCGTCAGGACCGGGGTAGAATTTCCGACCATCGCTAAGAAAGAAAACCCGGCGGTGGATATCATTTGTAAGAGGCCAAAGACCCAAAGGGATGGGATGATTCCTAGCCGATAAATGACCATACCCCCTAGGAGCCCCCCAGCAACCAACGAGATCATTCCAAAAAGCTTCACGATCACGGCATATTGGGTTTTGGTCACACCCAAATCCACCATTAAGGGAGAGAGCATTTCAGATGCCATACTGTCACCAATTTTATACAGAAGGATGAAAATCAAAATCTGAATGGCTCGGGAACGGTTAAAAAACTCAAGGAACGGGCCCATCATCGCTTCCCTGAATGAGTGGGGAGGAGGATCATCCAGGCGGGGTTCCGGCGCCAACCATGTGGTCATGATTCCTACCATCATGAACACCCCCATTAGCACATAGGCCATGTGCCAGGAGACGCTTTCTTGATCGGCTAAAAAGAGTACAAAAGCCCCGGAAACCAGCATACCCATCCGATACCCATAAATAAAGAAAGATGATCCGATTCCCAGTTCCTTATCTTTCAGGCGCTCCCGCCGGTACGCATCCAACACAATATCTTGGCTCGCGCTGAAAAAGGTAATGAACAAACATAAGAGAGCCACCCACGCCAACTGGTGCGCCGGATCGACGAATCCCATGGAGGTGATGGCCCCAAACAGACAGAGTTGCGTGACCATCATCCATCCCCGCCGGCGCCCTAAAAACGTGGGAACGATCCGATCCAGGAGGGGAGCCCAGAGAAATTTCAACGTATAGGGCAATCCCACTAATCCAAAGAACCCGATGGTACTTAACTCAATGCCTTCTTCCCGCATCCAGAACTTTAACGTGGATCCGGTTAATAACAAGGGCAACCCTGACGAAAAGCCAGTCAAGACCATAACCAACATCTTGGGGCTGACCACCAACAGGACAAAGTCCTGGAACCATCCCTTGGTGGATGTCCGAGTGGGTCTATATCTTTGCGAGTGATCCATAGGTGAACAGCCTACCAAAAGAGTATGCGAGGGGTCTTCTCAGGGTATTCCTTGCGTATCCTGCTGGAAATGTGCCAGTTTTGACCTTCTTCTCAAAAACCTCCCGAAAGTGAGGCTTTTATTTGAATGTGGGCCACCCAACCAACCAGAAGGAGAATCTGTATGGCAACCGTCAGCTACGTTGAAGAGACAGACGCATCAGAAATCATTCGGAAAATTTATGATGACATCAAACAGACATTTGGCGTGTCATTTGTGCCGAACATTTTTAAGGCCATGGCGCATCATCCTGGATATTTGGAGGCCACCTGGACGAGGGTCAAAGTGATTATGGGACCAGGCTCGTTGGATCCCAAAACCAAACAGGTCATTGCCCTGGCCGTTTCCGCGACTAATAATTGTGAATATTGCATTCATGCCCATACCGCCGCATTGAAACAGATGGGATACGGAGATCAAGAATTAACCGAACTGATGGCCGTGGTTGATTTGTACAATGGTTTCAATAAATTTTTGGATGGTCTTCGCGTTGAGTCAGACCTAAAACCATAACAACCTGGCAATTCATCAAGCCCTTCTTCTATCAAAAGGAACAAATGATGTTGAGAATCCATGTTTTCCCCACAATGGAATGGCTCCGTTGGTTCTTGTGCGTGGCTCTCATCAGTCTGGGGTCCGCCTGTGTGACAAAGAGAACCTATGAGGATTTGAAAAAAGAAAATCAGTTGTTAGAAAAAGAAAATGCCGACCTCCATCAGGACCTCATGACCGCCCAGCAAAAATTGAACGCCCCTGAACCAGGAGAAGTGATTCCAACTGATAATCAGCGGCTGGCAATCATGCTCTCCAAATTGGTGAATCCCGTTCTGGGACAAGAAGGTTCCTGGCAAATCAACTACCACGGTATCCCCATGCTGGTTCTAACCAGTGAAGCGCACAACCGAATGCGGATCATGACCGTTCTGGATGAAAAGGGTTTCATGGAACGTTCACAACTGAAAACGCTGATGGAGGCAAATTTTGATCGGGCCTTGGATGCCCGGTACGCGCTGTTTCAAGAGAAACTGTGGAGCGTGTATCTTCATCCGCTCAACACCCTCACCGAGACTGAGTTTGACGCCGCCGTTGAACAGGTTGCCAATCTGGTGAATACGTACGGAACCACCTATTCCAGTGGCCAGCTTCAGTTTCGATGACGCATGTGATCCGATATTTCTTGACACGCTATGAAGCAGGTCCGTAAGATTTCATCTATGGCGTTCTCATGTTTGAGAATCAGCCTTTTATGAATGCGTTTCTAACACGTTCTCCCATTGATTCCCGCCTCCGTCTTCTTCAACTTTTGAGGTGTCTGGCCTGCGGTATTTTCTTTCTTGTACTCTCTACTCTTTCTTCTGGCACAGAAGACACGCACCCCCCCCTTGTTGTCTCGGCCACGTATGAAGGGATTATCAACCCGGTTGCCGCGGAGTATTTCCATGACGCCATTCAATTGGCTGAACAACAGCGGGCCGAGCTTTTGGTCTTTCAACTGGATACACCAGGAGGACTTGACACATCCATGAGAATGATGGTGAAGGATATGACAGGGTCTCAAATACCTGTGGTTGTCTATGTCTCGCCCTCAGGGGGCCGGGCCGCTTCGGCAGGCGTCTTTCTGACGCTTGCGGCTCATGTCGCGGCTATGGCCCCTGGGACCAATATCGGGGCCGCTCATCCAGTGGCGATGGGTGGGGGCAAAATGGATAAGGTGATGAAGGAAAAAGTGGAGAATGACGCAGTGGCCTATATTACGTCTATTGCGGAACGACGTGGCCGTAATGTGAAATGGGCTGAGGATGCTGTCCGGAAAAGCGTATCCGTCACCGCCCGGCAAGCGCTGAAAATACACATCATTGATCAGGTGGCGGAAACCATGGGGCAATTGCTCAAAGCTCTTGACGGGGAAAAAATCCCAATGGGAGCCTACCAACGAATTCTTCATACGGCCCATGCCCGGATTCGTCATTTTCCAATGAGTTGGAGGCTTAAGGCCTTGCAGGCGCTCAGTGATCCGAATATTGCCTATGTTTTGATGACCATCGGCATGATTGGGTTAATTGCCGAACTCTATAATCCCGGAGCCATCCTTCCCGGTATTGTTGGAGCCATTAGCCTCATCATGGCATTTTATTCGCTCCAGTCGCTCCCTGTGAACTATGCAGGCGTCCTGCTTCTTATCCTGGGTCTGGTTTTCTTAATCCTTGAGGCGACGGTGACCAGTTTTGGTCTATTGGCTTTGGGGGGAATAACCTCCTTGCTGTTAGGTTCTCTTATGTTGATTAAGGAAGAATTTCCATTTTATCAGATTTCCTTGATGGTCATTCTTCCTGTCATTGTCTTAGCGGGAGGCATGACATTTTTCATTGTGACCTTCGGCATCAAATCACTGAGAAGCCGGACAACAACTGGAGCGGAAGGAATGGTTGGATTAATTGGTGTTGCGAAAACCGATCTCAACCCCACTGGAAAAATTTTTGTGCATGGAGAATTGTGGGATGCCGTGAGCGATTGCCCCCTGCAAACGGGAAGTTCTATCCAGGTCACTGGAATCAACGGGCTGACACTCCAAGTTACACCTGTTCCATCAATCCAGAAAGGAGTCTCGGCATGCAGATGATATTCAGTCCATCGTTGTTACTTATTCTTTTAGGGCTGGTGGCCATCCTTTCGAAAGGACTCTATATTCTCCGCGAATACGAACGAGCGGTGATCTTTCGTTTTGGTCGTCTAGCCCGGGGCATCGTCGGCGCCAATGGTCCGGGAGTCGTGATTATCCTTCCCTTCATCGACAAATTGGTTCGGGTCAGTTTGCGGACGGTCACCATGGATGTCCCGCCTCAAGATGTCATTACGGAAGATAATGTGTCGGTCAAAGTGAATGCTGTCATTTATTTTCGGGTCGTTGACGCGCAAAAGGCCATTGTGGACGTGGAGGATTATTATTATGCGACCTCCATGATTGCCCAAACGACTCTCAGGAGTGTCCTGGGACAAAGTCAATTAGACGATCTCCTTTCCAAAAGAGATGAAATCAATGCCGATTTGCAACGGATTATCGACCAAGCGACCGAACCGTGGGGCATTAAGGTTTCGGCCGTGGAGGTCAAGAATGTTGATCTCCCACAGGAAATGCAACGGGCGATTGCCAGGCAAGCAGAAGCCGAGCGTGAACGTCGATCAAAAATCATCCATGCAGAAGGAGAATTCCAGGCGTCACAGCGCCTGGCTGATGCAGCGGAAGTGCTGAGCCGAAACCCAGCCTCTCTTCAACTTCGATATCTCGAAACCGTGGCAGGGATTGCCGGTGATAAAACATCAACCATTCTCTTTCCCATCCCCATTGAATTCATCAAGTCTTTTTTTACAAATCATCCGACCAAATCAGATGCCGGCCCAAATCAACCATCCTAATCCCACCGGCCTGATTGGAGGATGTTCAGAAGGTATCGGGAGAAAATAGGTATGCGACGATGAAAAGACTGTTTGCGGTTATTGGATTGGGGCGTTTTGGTTTTAGTGTCACGGAAACCCTCATTGCCAAAGGGTGCGAGGTGCTGGCCATTGATCGGGATGAGGAAAAAATTCAAGCCATCAGTGAAATTGCCACATTTGCCGTACAATGCGATGCGACAGATGAGCGGGCATTGAAGGCGGTGAGCACACAAAATGTGGATGTTGCGGTGGTCAGCATTGGAGAAAACATCGCAGCCAGTATTTTAATCGTGCAGACATTAAGGGAAATGAGCGTCAAATCGATCATTGCCAAGGCCGTTGCGCCTATTCAGGGGAAAATTCTGCAAAACCTCGGAGTGGACGAAGTGATTTTTCCGGAACGAGATACTGCCATACGATTGGCGCATCGTCTAGTTTCTCCAAATGTGTTGGAATACTTAGAACTGGCGCCTGGTTACAGCATTGAAGAAGTAGCTGTTCCAGACCAGTTTTCAGGGTTCAGCCTCAAAGAAGCCAAAATCCATGAGGAACACCATGTCAATATCATTGGGATCAAAAAACAAACGACGCGAATGGTCAAGGGACGGATGACGACGACGGAAACATTTAATGTGACGCCGGGGCTTACGGATATTATGGAGAAAGACGATGTCCTTGTGATCATCGGCAAGGATGAAGACTTGGATCAGTTTAGCAAGGTTGAATGAGTCAGTGGCGTTCGTGGATTTCACACCATGTAGACGTTTATTTCCTCCTCTCTGCTCTCATTACTTCATCTTGTCTCCCTCTTAATTCCTCAAAGTCTCCAGAGAACCTCTCCTCCAACCGAAAAGGATAAAAGGTTTAATAGTGCAATTTTTTTAGAGCAGGTACGGGATGATCCGACAATTGGCATTCAACGGCTTGATTTTTGCTTAAAATTCTAGCTTCTAGACGGACTTTTAGACGGAATGGGTCAGGTAATCATCAAGCAGGGACATGTCATGAATCAAAACAGCCATTCACCAACAGGTCTTCTGATGGAGCCACCCCCCTCGCCTTCCTCTTCGACTTCCAAGACAAAAGGCTCCCTTGAATCGTTACATGTATCACCGGCGTTAGAATCTGTGTATTTTCGGTCATTTGGACCACGCCCTCTTTTAGAAAGGACTGAAGAAGTTAAAATAGCCAAACAGATTGATCGGTCGTGCAAGATCATTCGTCGGTTGCTCAGGAAAAGTTTTCATAGTGCCCAAAAAGTCGAGGATGCACTTGTTCGAGAACAGGTCCTGACGGCTCTCAAGGGCATTTTCCAATTAAGTGGTCTGTCCGCTCCTTCACTGGAACATGCTCAAGCGCTTCTGACAACGTTAGGAAAAGAAAAGGGAACCGACCAAACGCTAATTCACTCTCTTCAGCGCCAACTGGCACTGGCTGAAGAAGATCTGGAACGAGCTAAAAGTCAGTTAGTGCAACGAAATTTACGCCTGGTCATTGATCTGGCAAAACGATACACAGGACGAGGGCTGGCATTTTTAGACCTGGTTCAGGAAGGGAATATCGGTCTGATGAAAGCAGCCGAACGATTCCAATATCAGAAAGGGTTTAAATTTAGCACCTATGCCACCTGGTGGATTCGGCAAGGTATGACCCGTGCCTTGGCCGATCAGTCGCGAACCATTCGCATTCCCGTTCACATGAACGAGGTTTCCACAAAAATCAGCCGGTTATCCAAGAGACTCGCACAACAATATGCGCGTTCTCCCGGGCCCGAGGACATCGGAACTGTCCTGCAGATGAGTCCAGGGAAAGTCCATGAAACGGTTCAAGCGTTTCAAGATCCTATTTCTCTAGAAACGCCGATGGGCAATGGCGATTCGGTATTGACGGACTTTCTAGCCGATTCAACCGGTCATTCGCCTGAAGGTCCTATTACACACAGGGAAACGAAAAAACATATTCAACGCATTCTTGAAACCCTCACACCTCGCGAGCAAATGGTCATCCAGTTGCGTTTTGGAATCGGCCACGATGAATCATTGACCCTTGAAGAAATTGGGCGGATGATGTCGGTCACTCGAGAGCGAGTACGCCAAATTGAAGCCAAAGCCCTACAGAAATTAAAAGCGCCAAAATCAAAAAGACTGTTTGCGGCCATCAAATAGCCTGTAGACTTCATGGGATCACAATCCGATCCCCCCACCTGATGAATGACTGAAATGATACAGCCCCTTGGTGACTTGAAAGACAGCGTCACCATCCTTCAAGATGATTTCCGGTATCATCTTGAACGGTTTTACACACTTCTTCACCTCGCTCCACCTTATCACACCATCGAACAAGCCATTCGTCATCTTAGTCGGGAGGTAACAGAGAAATCAGAATGTGAGCAACAAGCTCTCATCAGGGACCATTCACTCAAATGGCAATTCTATGCTCAGGTCTTTTTGCACACCGGATTACCTCTCAAACACCGTGGAATCATTCAAGGTTTACTCAAACGCTCGGCCTTGCCAACATTGCCGGAAGAATATCGTCAGCATTTTCTTCAGTCCTTATGCTCAGAATCAGGAGAGTAAACAGATGCACTCTGTTCCTCATTTCCATTGTTCCCACAATAGCAACCTAAAAGAGACATGCGTATCATTTTTACAACACAATGATACCCGTCCGGCAACATATATCCTCTTCTTTTTTTGAAGATAGGCCTTGTTCAGAAGGGATATTTTACCGTATTCATCCTGGTATTTAAATTGCTCCGTTCCTTGAACCAATAGTTGGAAATCATTAATATCCGTTTGAAACAAAAGAGGAGTCATGCGCGACCAACAAACCATAGGAGAATCATTTTCTTTTTCAGGTCTTGGGCTTCATTCCGGGGATCCTGCGTCAGTCACCGTTCATCCAGCCCCAGAAGATACCGGTATCGTGTTTCTTCAAAAATGCGCCCAGACCATGACGTCATGTAAGGCGTCCATTGAAAATATTCACTCCACGACATTATGCACGGCCATTGGAGCCAATGGCATCACCATTCAAACAGTCGAGCACCTTCTCGCCGCACTAGCCGGAATGGAAGTGGATAATGCTTACGTAGATTTTGAGGGGAACGAGGTGCCGGCAATGGATGGGAGCGCCAGCCATTTCGTCCAGCTCGTCCAATCGGTTGGAGTCATTGGGCAATCCTCACTCCGTTCCTATTTGAAAATTGTCCGGCCTTTTACCATGGGCGGCCATGACCGATTCGTGCGTGTTATCCCCTCCACTCTTCCTAAGGTGACCTACACCATTGAATATCCGCACCCCCTGATCCAACAACAAACCTATGTGTTTCATTGGTCTCCTAGAGAATTTCATAAGCAGATTGCTCCAGCAAGAACTTTTGCCTTTTCCGGAGACATTGAGGCGTTATGGGCGCGAGGACTCGGCCAGGGAGGGTCATTAGACAACACTGTGGTTCTTTCCGAGACAAACGTGCTCAACGAAGATGGATTCAGATATCCCGATGAATGCGTACGGCATAAAATCGTCGATTTTATTGGTGACATGGCCCTTTTAGGCACCCCGGTCATCGGACACTTTATAGTCCATTGCGCGGGCCACACGCTCCATGCTCAATTCCTCCAGGCCATTCTTGAGCATCCGGAAGCCTGGATCCTTCTGAATGCTCCACAAGAAGAAAAAAAGAAATGGTCCCCATCGTCCCCATCCCTTCTCCCATTATCTCCAGAACAATCCCGGCTTCATGTTTCTCCTCTCTAAGAGAGGAACCACCCCACTCATTTCCATTGAACATTTGCTTTCCCTATGAACCCATGGTAGGGTTTTAACCTCTACCAAGGAGGGCAGGCAAATGGATAGAAAAGTCGTGCCAGTCATGGGTCTCTTCCTTGTTGTGTTTTTCATGGGAGGAATGGAGCCGGGATACAGCAGAGTCTTGGATCATGACCCATCCGGATTTCAGGGAATTCTGTGGGGAAAGTCATTGGTAACTCATCATGAATTAGAGCAGGTGGATTCCGAGGATCACATTCATATTTACCAACCGAAGAAAGCATTGGTGCAATTTGGAGGCATTCCTGTTGAATCCCTGCAATACATCACCATTAATGATCAATTTGCCAAAGTGAGAATTCACTATCGGGGAGAGAAAACGCATCAATCCATTTTTCACTATCTTGAATCTCACTATGGGAAAATTTATCTTCAACCAGGCGCCATGATGCGCGGGCTTAATCAACAATATACCTGGAGAGGGCCTAAGACGGAGATCACCCTTGTCTACCGAGGGTTGGGAGAAAGGGGATTTTTGACTGTGGAAAGCCGAACGTTGGCGCCAAGGTTTTTGGACAGCATTCGCGATAATTCCTATTAATTCCCATGGATATCCCGCCGGACCTTTTAGAGATTAACCCCAACTGTTCCATCAAAAAAGAATCGGTGGGACGCGGCCGCCATCAGATTGTGATGGCCGACCATTTTTACAAATATCCAGAGAAAATCCTTCAACTGGCCCTTGAGCTTCCCTATACTGATCGTTTTGAAATTATCGGAAATTTTCCAGGCATACGCGCCTCCATCAAACTCGACACACAGCACATTCTTGATACCATCAGTGAATTATGGGGCTCTCCTCTTGCCCCTTTTTTTCATCCTCAACCCATCGTTTTTTCGGGAATCACCAACCGCCGGCACCGATTGAATATCGGGCAACGCCAGCCTCACATTGATCAAGACATCACCGCCATGGTGTATCTGAATCCGGAATCCTCATGTGCCGGAGGCACCGGTCTCTTTCGACATACCCTGACAGAATGTGAGCGCCTGCCGAAAAAACCGGACCAAACAATTCGTGATTTGGCGGACAAGCTCGAATTGAGTGATGAATTCTTGAACAGCCAAGAGGGATATGAAAATTTTCAGAATAGCATGATTTTCAACCCCTTGTTCGCCTGCAAAGAAAATACGTATATCAATGATGGCAATGAGTTTTGGGAATTGCTCAAACTGATTGACATGAAACCCAACCGGCTGATTATCTTTGATGGGCGTTGTTTCCATTCCCAATACATTCAACCCGACCAGTACACGGACGCCTTTCGTGTCAATCAAATTTTTTACTTGTCTCAGGAAGACAAGAATTAAACAATCCGGTTCTTTCCGGCTCTTTCTCTTTCTGGCATTGTTCTTGACTATTATTGTTGGTAAGGAGCAGTCTTACAATAGTAGAAGGAAGGTTCTGTACGAGAAAGCGACAAGTCCTTTAGTCGGGTAAAAACTATGCCGTCCTTCACGGGCACGGGTACCAGGGAAAACAAACGTCCCAATCCTGCCACCATCTATACCATAACCGCCCTCTTGGCACTGGGGGCCTTCATGCTGGATGTCCATATTCCGTTGGGTGTGGCCGCCGGAGTGCCCTATGTGGCTGTGGTATTGTTCGCGCTGTGGAATTCCTCACGTTTTTTCCCCCTTCTCATGGCCGCAGTCAGCTCCGGGTTGATTCTTTTGGGATGGGTTCTTTCGCCTCCCGGAGATGAGGCATGGAAAGTGTTAGCGAATCGTGGCCTTGCCCTCTTTGCGATTTGGGTGACCGTTCTTCTTTCCCTCCGGCGGCGCCAAGCCAACGAGGCCCAATCCTACTCCAAAGATTATCTCTCCGCCATTGTGAAGATGGCCAATGAGGCCATTATTTCCATTGATGAACAGCATCGCGTGATTCAGTTCAACCGCGGGGCGGAAAAAATCTTTGGATATGCCGCGGCGGAAGTCCTTGGCCGGCCCTTGGGCATCCTTATGCCTCAACGATTTGCCGAACCTCATCGCGGGCATATCCACACATTTGCCCAAGGAGCGGAAGAATCACGGCCCATGGATCAGCGCAGCATCGTATGGGGAAAACGAAAGGACGGGAACGAATTTCAAGCCGAGGTCAGCATCTCAAAAATTTTGTTTAGAGGCCAATTACGCTTTACCGCGACCTTGCGTGATGTATCCGAGCGCATCCAACTTCACACTCAGCTCCAACAGGCTAATCAAGAGCTTGAACAGCGTATCGCGGAACGGACAAGGGAACTGACTCATGCCAATCAACTTCTCTCCCAAGAAATCGTGCAACGACGTCTCACGGAAGAACAGCTTCATCAGTTCAACAAGAACCTGGAACAGCGCATCAAGGAACGGACTGAAGCATTAGATCACATAAATGCTAGGTTAAAAGAAGAAATCGCCCAAACCCGGCAGGCAACAGGGGCTTTACGTAAGAGTGAAGAAAAAAGTCGCGCATTGGTAAGCGCACTGCCGGATCTGCTGATTGTCTATGATAAAAATGGGCGATACCTCGACCTCAAACGCCCGCCTGAATCAAATGATACCCTGTTCACTCAAGACCAACTCGGGAAAAATGTTCATGAAGTTTTACCCGCGGTATTGGCTGGACCGATGATGGACCAAATCCAAGATGCCTGGAAAACCGGCAGCCTCCAACTTTTCGAATATCAACGGATCGAACATGGCTCAGCCAGATATTTTGAGGCCCGCTTTCTTCCGTATGGTGATGGTCTGATTCTTTCGATCATTCGAGATATTACGGCGCGAAAAAAAACCGAGCGTATGTTAGTGAAAACCATCCATGAGAAGGAAATTCTCATCAAAGAAATTCATCACCGCGTTAAAAATAATCTCCAAATCATCTCCAGCCTCCTGAGCCTCCAGTCAAATACCATTGAGGAGAGTCAGACACGGGAAGCTCTCAGAGAAAGCCAAAGCCGCCTTCGTTCCATGAGTCAGATTCACGAACTCCTCTACCAGTCCCATGAACCAACAAGCGTTCAATTTAGCCCCTATGCCCGAACGCTAGTCGATTCCTTGTTTCGTTCCTATGGGATTAACACACAACGGATCAAGGTTCTGTTTGACACGCAGGATGTCAAATTGGACCTGCCTGTTGCCATCCCCTGTGGACTGATCCTCAATGAATTAGTGTCAAATTGCCTCAAACATGCCTTTCCTCCTGAAGGAACAGGCACGATCCGCGTTCATTTCAGCGCGAACGAGGGCAGGTCGATTCTTCGCGTTGAGGATGATGGGATGGGGTTGTCCCCAAATTTCCACATGGAAAACATAAAAACGTTGGGGATAAGCCTCATCACCACATTAGTCAAACAGATCAAGGGAAACATGGAAGTACAGAACGGAAATGGCACAAGCGTGACGATTGCATTTCCATGTAGAACAGCCATGAGAGGAGAATCGAAACATGCTTTCGACGAAAGTATTGGTCGTTGAAGATGAGGGCATTATTGCCAAGGACCTGAAACATTCCCTCCTCAACTGTGGGTACACGGTGATTGGAACGGAATCGAACGGAGAAGATGCCATTCAACGTGCCGCGGAAAATCCTCCTGATGTCGTGCTGATGGATATCTGCCTTGATGGGCCGATGGATGGGATTACGGCGGCCCAGGCGATCACCAGACAACGGGATATTCCCATTATTTATCTGACCGCCTATGCAGATGAGGGAACGCTGGGGCGTGCTAAACTAACTCATCCCTTTGGCTATTTATTGAAACCGTTTACGCAGAGAGAACTCTACGCCACGATTGAAATGGCCCTTTCGTTACATCAGGCGCAGACAGAACGAACCAACCAAACACGATGGTTTACCACGACGCTCAAAAATATTCCGGATGGGATTCTGACAACCGATCAAGTAGGAACCGTGACCTTTATGAATCCAGCCGCGGAATCCCTGACTGGCTGGACGGGTGACCAGGCTGTGGGAAAACCCTTGACCATGGTCTTTCACCCAGGTGATACAGGAGCGGAGGACCACATACAGGAAGTTCTCAAGCAAGTATTGGCTACGAAAGAAATCCATCACATGGACACTCCAACGGCCTTTGGAACTTTGGGTGAACGTACACGACTGTTCGTGTATAGCGCCGCTCCCATTGTGAGCGATATCGGCCACTGTCTGGGAGCCGTTTTTATTTGCCGGGACATGACAAGCCGGGTACAGGCTTTGGAAAATCATGAAAAGGCGAACAAGCTGGAATCGTTGGGTCTGTTAGCCGGTGGCATTGCTCATGATTTCAACAACCTGCTGACGGCCATTTTAGGCAATCTCTCCCTTGCCAAAATGGTGGTCAACCAGGAAGAGCATCTCTATCAATGGCTGAGTGAAGCGGAACGAGCCTCGTTGCGCGCGCACCAAGTCACGGGCCAATTGGTCACATTTGCTACCGGCGGACAGCCGGTTAAAAAACCCGTCAATCTTTCAGCATTAATCCGAGAATCCACTTATTTTCTTCTGCACGGTTCAAAGGTACAATGGACCCTGCACCTCCCCAATGATCTTTGGCCGGTCTCCGGTGATGAAGCCCAACTTTCGCAAGTCTTGCAAAACCTCATTCTCAATGCGTCCCAGTCCATGCCTCATGGAGGAACCTTGACCGTGCAGGGAGAAAATCTTCTCTGTGAAAGGCCAATGCCCGAGTCTGATGAATCTCCGGCATCACCATCCTTCGTCAAAATAACCATTATCGATCAGGGCGAAGGAATTGCGAAAGAAGATCTTTCGAAAATCTTTGATCCCTATTTTACAACCAAACAAGACGGGAGGGGATTAGGTCTCGCCACCACCTATGGAATCCTTCGAAATCATGGGGGAAACATTAGCGTCAACTCCGAAACAGGCCACGGTACAAGGGTGGAAATGGTTCTGCCGGCTTCTTCGGAACCCCTCTCTCACAAACAAGCGGAGGAGGGAGATCCCATCCCCGGCAAGGGACGGCTGTTAATCATGGACGACAATGAAGGCGTTCGCATGGTGTTGGAAGCCATGCTGATCCATTTAGGGTATGAAGTGGAGGTAACGAAGGATGGGCAGCAAACTCTCGCCCAATTCCAGAAAGCCAAAGAAGCCGGCCGTCCATTCCAAGCAGTTATCCTTGATTTAACCGTTCCCTTCGGCGTGGGAGGCAGGGAAACGATGAAACATTTGTTGGCATTGGATTCCCAGACAAAAGCCATTGTTTCCAGCGGATATTCGGAAGATGCGATCCTCAGCCGATTTCAGGAGTTTGGGTTTGTTGGGCGCATTTCGAAACCCTACAAGCTATTTGATTTAAGCCGGGAGGTCCACCGGGTTATTCATGATGAAAGACCATAAGACGGCCTCTCCGGTTGTTGGCAACGTCCTCCTTATCCACTAACAATTCACACCTTGGAAGATAAACCGTTCATCTTTTTGATGGCGGGAAATTGTAAAATATTTTTGGGGTAAGGTCTCTCTCAATTCAATCAAATTTTTCACAACATTTTCAATAACTTATGATGTTTTCACTCTTTCATTGGCCCAGAAATAAAGGATTTTTTCTCTTGACAGCCTGGGAGCCTCTCCAGCCAAGACCTTTGAAAGTTTTAACAGGTTATCAACAGGGGGATAGGACAGGAACAGGCACTTTATTCCCCTTGCAAATGTGTCTCTTCTTGATACCATCGGGCGGCAAAAATAAAGGCCACCGAAACGAGGAACATCACACCGGCAAAAAACCAATAATAGGTGGGACCCGGAAGAAGCAGGCTTCCATCATTTTTTTCAATCAGCCTATTGACTAATGAGGTAAAAGCATTACCCAAGGAAACGGACAACAGAAACAGCGCCATCACCAGCGATTTTAATTGTGTCGGGGCTTGGGTATAGGAAAATTCCAAACAGGTAATCGACACCATGACTTCTGCGGCCGTCATGACCACATAGGCCAATAATTGCCAGCCGATATTGGGATGGTGTCCCAAGGCGATGTGCTCTTCAATACCAGCCGGAATCAGAAAGGCCGCCACGGTCACAAAAAATCCTAAAGAGACTTTTCGTAAAGGGGTCAGGGGAAACACCTGATTCAGTGCCGGATAAACTCCATAGGCAAACAAGGGAATAAACAGCATGATGAGAATAGGATTGACGGCTTGAATTTGAGAAGGCAACCACTCAATACCCAGCCAGACCCGATCCATTTGCTTGGCCTGAAGGACCCAGGCTGAGGATGTTTGGTCATAGAGTGACCAGAAAAACGCGACAAACACGTACAGGCCGCCTAGTTTGACAATGGTTCGCCACACTCCCGGGCGTTTGAATGCTTCGTAAAAGCCTTGGGGATCGGGTGGAATATGGGTGTATTGCTTCCGCCCCTGCCAAAAGACCAGCGTCGCCAATAACATTAACAGACCAGGCACGCCAAAGGCCCAGTGAGGGCCATAATGCTGGAGCAACCAGGGTGTAAGGAGCGTGGACGCAAAGGCTCCAAGGTTAATGGCAAAATAAAACCACGAAAAGGCTTTGGAGAGCAGGGTGCGATTGCCCGGCCCGAACTGATCGCCGAGATTGGCCGAAACACACGGCTTGATGCCGCCGGATCCGATCGCAATCAAACCGAGGCCAATAACTAATCCCACCCGTGTATGATCAACCGCCAAGGCCAAATGCCCGAAGCAATACACGATGGACAGCAGCACAATCGTCTTAAATTTTCCCCACCACGCATCGGCAATAACCGCCCCCAAAAAAGGGAAGAAATACACCGCGGCGGCAAATAAATGAAAGGAGGCGCGGGCTTCCGCCTCACTCATCACGCCAAGGGAACCATCACGATTCATCAACATGTCCGTCATAAAGACAACAAGAATGGCCCGCATGCCATAGTAGCTGAATCGTTCCGCTCCCTCATTGACAACCAAATGGAACAAACCGGGCGGCATGCGGTCCGTGGCCGGTGGAGTGGTTCGATAGGACATAGGCATGATTGTACCAAACGAAGGGAAGGAAAAAATGGAGGAAACCCAGAAGATTCGACCGATCTGACTTATCAGACCGATCCGCTGCTTCCTGACGGCATCGTCCCTTCACACAGACGATTCCGCCCGGTTGCTTTGGCCTGGTAAAGCGCGCGGTCAGCTCGTTCCACCCAGGAACTGGGCTCTTCTCCTGAAATCAATTCCGAGGCGCCGACCGATACGGTGAGAGGAATGGATGTGCCTTCGTGCTCAAACGGTTGGGCACGGACGACCGACAGCAGCCGTTCGCCTAATCGGTGAATCAGATCATCGCCTCCCCCCTTAATGACCACCGCCAGTTCTTCGCCACCATATCGAGCCACAAAATCCGTCCTGCTGGGGAACGCTCCCACAATACGGTCCGCTAATTGACGAAGGACCGTATCGCCCGCGCGGTGCCCATAGGTATCGTTGATCTGCTTAAAATGATCAATGTCCACCATAAAGAGAGTCGCGGAAGATCCGGATAACACACTCAACCCCGCCAATCGTTCCAACTGCGTATCCAACGCGGCGCGATTGTATAATTGGGTCAGAGGGTCCAGAGCCATTTGTTTACGGGCATTGCCCAGTTCAGCTTCCACTTCTTGTAATTTTGTACCCAATTGACGGACTCGCGCCTGTTGCCGTTGGTTTCGATCTTTCACCAGATTGTGAATGCCCTCCACGGTGGTCAAAAGGGCCTGCCGCATTTCCGTGGCGGAGGGCGCTGATGCCGCTCCTTCTAATATTTGCAGATGATGCGCCATTTGCCGATCGGTTTCTTGATCTTCCGTAATGGCCCGGCCAATCGTATGGGTGAACATCCAAAGAACCTCCCTGAGATCGTGAAGGCTTTGGGTGACATAGCTTTCCTCTTTTTGACGATGGGAATTAACAAATTGATTGAGCGTAGCCCAATCACGGCGAGGCGCTGTGTTTTCGCCTGATTCTTCCGGAGCATCAGACACAGGTGAGCCAACCAGCACGTGCATCGCCCATTGCTCAAATTCCTTTTCAATCGTCTCCGTCTCAACCTGATCCACATCAAACGAGTGCCGCCCTAAAATTCGGAGCACCTTGGCCAAGGCCTCAGATGGAAGATCACTGTCTTTGGGAGAAGGAGTTTTCTCTCCATCCTCATTGACTTTACCAGAAAGATTCTCCGACTCCCCTTCCGGTTTTTTACGATCAGACCAAAATTTGAGCATGATTCCTCCCATGAACCAACCAAATGCGTATGTATCGTTTCTATCGGTTCATCCTGATCTTTCTTTATTTCCATAGGTATGCTACACCTTCTGAACCGTGAGGTTATTTCATGAGTATCCCCAAGCTACGGGCTCGCTTCCTTATCAGCCCCCATAACCCGAATGTCAAACGGTGGATGTCGTTAATTGAGGCCAGAGGCATCAAACGCCATCAACAATGTCTGGTCAGTGGGGAAAAACTTGTTCATGAGATGGTAATCAGACATCCGAGTAAGTGTCTTGAATGCCTCCATCCAACCCAAGAGATTTCCCAAGCAAATCTCCCGACCCATCTTCTCCACTATAGCCTCCCACAACCCTTGTTCAAGCAAATTGACATCGTGGGGACCGGCTATCCTCTGGTGGTGTGCAAGATCCCCGAGCTGAAGCCGATCGACCTTTCCAAACCTCCCAATAGATTGGAAGTGCTGTGCCCTCTGGGTGATCCATCCAATCTCGGCGCGCTCATTCGAAGTTGCCGGGCGTTTGGAGTGGGAAAATTGATTTTGTTACAGGAAGCCGCCCATCCCTTTCATCCGAAAGCGATACGAGCGGCCGGCGGGACCGTCTTTGACCAAG
>Ga0114931_10003178_pt1 | contig 20851 bp, 17 predicted proteins | sample 2SBtaG_FD_89579 | JGI IMG/M metagenome (GOLD analysis project Ga0114931, IMG submission 89579) | Deep subsurface microbial communities from Kolumbo volcano to uncover new lineages of life (NeLLi) - 2SBTROV14_V59a metaG | ecosystem: Environmental > Aquatic > Marine > Volcanic | place: Kolumbo...
GTGGACTATTTGGAGCGACCATCTGATTCATAATCATATAAACAGTTTCATCATAGAATATTTTTGCATCTTCTTTTGTTTTGAAATATTCATATTTTGAACCCCAATGAGTCCAGCAATGAGCTAATCTGTGTGCTACATGTTTTAATCCTTTTTCCGGTCCTGTTAATTGTTTTTTTGTTTTAGAATCAATTATTGGACGTCCTTGTTCGTCAAACTGAGGTACTCCTCTTTTTCTTATGTATTTTTGTGCAAGAATATCTGTTGCCATTTGGCTCCATTGTTCTGGCACTTCAATATCTTTTATTTCATATACAACTGAACCGTCCGGGTTTTTTATTGTTGATGTTCTTTTTGTAAATTTGAATTGTTCATAAGGACTTTTGTCTTCTTTCGTGAACACTCTTTTAAAACTCAATCCTTTTTCTGAGTATTGATAATCATTGTTTGGTTCAAAATCTAATTTGAATATCTTTTCTATTTTTTTGGAAATATTTTGTTCTTTCATTTTTTTAACCTATTTTTCTAATTCATCTAACTCTTTTTTAAAGGAATCAACATCTTGAAAATCTTTATACACAGATGCAAATCTAATGTATGCTACTTGGTCAATTTTTTTTAAGTGCTTAAGTACAAGATTTCCTATTTGTGTGCTCGTGATTTCTTTTTTTGTTGAATTCCTTAATTTTGTTTCTATTTTTGTTGCAATACTTTCAATTTTTTCATCAGTTATCGGTCTTTTTTGGCACGCAATTTTAATTGAATGTATCATTTTTTGTTTATCAAAAATAACTCTGTTGCCATTTTTTTTGATTAAGAAAATGTTTGTGAGTTCTACTTGTTCGTAAGTTGTGAATCTTTTTCCACATTTAAGACATTCTCTTCTTCTTCTAGTTATGTCTTCTTCTGATTCTCTTGTTTCAAGTACTTTTGTTTCTTCATGTTGACAAAATGGACACTTCATAGTTACACCTATTTTACAGTTACGCTCTAAATTAGATTGAGTTACTGTCACCCACAATTAGTACTATATGTAGTATTTTTAAGACATTGACAACACTACACCTAGTGTTTTTATAATTAAGTCTTTATTTATATATTTTATGATTCTTTAGAATATATTTTGAAAAATTATTGTTGAAAAAGAGACTTTAGAAACATACATTAAAGAAAGATAAATTAAAGAAGGATAATTTAATTTTGTTTGATATATTTTTAAATTGTCTTCATTATTTTTCTTTCATATGCGTATAATGGTACTAAATCATATAATATTTTCCAATATATTTTTATTGTTACACACAATTTTTATCTAAATGACGCATGTTGTACTTAAAAAAATCAAAGATTTAACAAATAAGAAAAATGTTTACTTTACAAAAAGATGTAATGAATCATTAATGATTTCTGTTAAATATTTATCATCTTTGCTTAAAAAATCTAATAAATTCTTATTAACTCAGGAAGAAGGTGGTTGGCTAACATATCCCAAACTTGCTAAACAAAATGGCCTAGAATTAGTTTATCTTAAAATGAATAATGGGCGCATTGATTTAACTCAACTAAAGAAATATTCTAACACAATATTAGTTATGCACACAATGCCAGGATATTCATATAAAGAAAATGTTAAAAAAATAGCTGAAATATGTGATAAAAATAATATTTTATTAATAAATGATTGTTGTGGAAGCATAGGAACAAAAGATGCAACATACGGAGACTTAATTGTTTGCAGTTTTGGAAAAGCTAAACCTTTGAGTTGTGGTGGGGGCGGATTTATTGCGACAAATTTTGATTTAGAAAAAAATGAATTTATTGGAGACACAAAAGAAACAATAAACTTAAAAGAATTAAATATTGCGCTTGATAATCTTAACAAAAAACTAGGTATTTGGAAAGAAAAATCATTAGAAGTTAAAAATGAACTAAAAAAATTAGGATTTAAAATATTGAATGATGGTGATCAAGGAATTAATGTTTTAGTTTCCTTTAATGATGAAAAAGAAAGATTAATAAAATACTTGGATATTAAAGAATTAGAATTTACAAAGTGCCCAAGGTATATAAGAACAAATAAGGTGGCACTAAGTATCGAGATCAAAAGATTAAGGTGAAATTATGGCATTAAAACAACCAGAAAGCATGGAAGAAGTAGTATATTATACAAGAAGAACACTAGAACCAAAAGACAGAATTACGGCTTGGGCATTTAAGATTGAATGTCCTAAGTGTAAAAAAGCTCAAATGGGAAAACCTGTAGAAAAGGGAAAAGTAAAAATCAGAGCAAAAGAATATGTTTGTCCTGCTTGTGGTTATACGGAAGAAAAAAAAGTTCACGAGGATAAGCTAACTATTAGCGTTGAATATACTTGTCCTTATTGTGACTATGTTGGTGAAGCGCAAACTCCTTTTAAAAGAAAAACTTGGCATGGAGTAAAAGCATATGTTTTTGAATGTGGTGGCTGTAAAGAAAAAATAGGCATCACTAAAAGAATGAGTGCTCCAAAGAAGAAAAAATAAATTAAACTAAAAGAAATATTTATCTATATTTTTTTGGCAAATGGTAGATAATATTTAAGTTTGGATTCATAGTTTTAGTTTTGCTTTTTCTTTTAGACACGTTTCTGTTTTCTAAAACACTTATAATATATTGTATATCTTCTGAGTAAGCTGCGTTAAGTGATTTCATCGTTTTATCCTTAATTTGACTTGTTAAAGGAATAGCTTTTGCGCCATATCTATAATCTCCTATTAGAAACATATCTTCTGATTTTTCTTTTTCAGATGATTTTTTTAAGTGATTTTTTGAATTGTCAATAGATTTATCAAAATATCCTCTTTTTAGCCAGCCTGTTCTTCCATCAAATACTGAAACTTGAATATAATGTGGTTTTTTCATAACATGTGAGTGTTTTGCTACTTCAATAAAGAGCAATTCGTTTCTTTTATTGTTAAAAATAGCTCCATATTTTTCATTAATTTTATCATCTTCTATAAAATCAAATATTGATTTATTGTCTGAAAAAGCATATTCTTCTTTTTGTTTGTTGTTATTCCAATCTTCTAATCTAGGAATTTTTTCAGCTAATGTTTCGATAAATGCTTCTGCATCAGAAACTTCAATCTTATTTATATTATCATAAATGTAATCCATATCTTTAACAGATTGAGCATTAGTTTGCGTTGTAGCTACACCTACTCCAATAATTCCTGCGACTAATAATGTTTTTTTCATTTGAAATTATCCTATGTTTTGTTTGATTCTATATGTGTTGATTTTAGGTTGATTTAATAATATATAAATGTTTCGGTTCTTTTACTACTAATAAGTGGCTAATAAGGTGTTTTTGATATTTTGTCTTTTTAAGCAATAATTTTATATATAAACCACAGATATCTGATAGTAATAGAAAGGAGTGGTTAAATTCGAAAATAAAAAGAAGAAAATACTAGTAACAAGTGCATTACCTTATGTAAACAACGTTCCGCACCTAGGAAATCTTGTTTGCATACTCTCAGCAGATGTATACACAAGATTCTTAAGACTAAGAAAAGATATTGAAGTAATATCTATACTAGGAACAGATGAGCATGGAACCACAACTGAAAACATAGCAAAAGAACTAGGGATGACGCCTCAAGAAGCTGTAGATCATTTTTTTAAAATCCACAAAGAAGTATATGAATGGTTTGAATTTGAATTTGATTGTTTTGGAAGAACAACAAGCCCAGAAAACAAAGAAATCACACAAGACATATTTTTAAAATTAAAAGAAAACGGATTCATAATAGAAAAAGAAATCGAACAAATGTATGATGAAAAAGCAAAAAAATTTTTATCAGATAGATTTATAGAAGGAACATGTCCTCACTGCGAATATGAAGAAGCAAGAGGAGACCAATGTGAAAACTGTGGAAAACTACTAAATCCAACAGAACTTAAAAATCCTAAATCAAAATTAACTGGTTCAAAACCAATCGTAAAAAAAACTAAACACTTATTCATATCTTTAGACAAACTTCAGCCAAAACTAGAAAAATTTGTAGAAGAAAGAAAAAACAAATGGTCATATAATGCTATAACAACTACAAATGCTTGGCTTTCAGAGGGATTAAAAGAAAGAGCAATAACCAGAGACTTAAAATGGGGAATACCTGTTCCACAACCAGGTTACCAAGACAAAGTATTCTACGTTTGGTTTGACGCACCAATAGGATACATAGCAATCACAAAAGCAGTAAGAAAAGATTGGAAAGAATGGTGGCACAACCCAAAAAATGTTGAGCTAGTCCAATTCATGGGAAAAGATAACATTCCTTTTCACACAATACTATTTCCTGCTTCACTAATAGGCGCAGATGACAACTACACACTATTAAGCACAATAAACGTAAATGAATATCTTAATTATGAAAACTTAAAATTTTCAAAAAGCAGAGGAATAGGAGTATTTGGAGATGATGCAAAAAAGTCAGGAATACCTGCAGATGTATGGAGATATTACTTAACCGTTAATCGACCAGAATCAGCAGACACTAAATTTTTATGGTCAGACTTTCAAGAAAAAATAAACGCAGAACTTGTAGGAAATATTGGGAATCTAGTAAATAGAACTCTTACATTTATCAAAAAATTTTGTGAATCAAAAATTAAAGAAATTAAAGAACCAATTGAATATGCACAAGATATCAAGAAAATAATATCTGCTTATGAAGAAAATGAACAGAAAAAAGCAATAAAATTAGTAATGGCTCTTTCAAAAAAAGGAAATCAATACTTCCAAGAAAATGAGCCTTGGAAAGCAATAAAAGAAAATCCAAAAAAAGCACATAACACTTTAGCTGTACTTCTAAACTTAATAAAAGACTTATCAATATTACTATGGCCAGTAATGCCTAAAGTAGCAGAAAATATACAAGAACAATTAGGAATTAAAAAAAGATTTGACTTAGATTTTATAGAAGAGAAAATACAAAATCATAAAATTAGTGAACCAAAACCAATTTTTAACAAGCTAGAAGATAAAGAAGTAACAGAATTTAAAGAAAAATACGCGAAAAAAAGCATCAAGCATCAAGCAGGATTTAGATTTGCATAATGCAGATGTGCTTTTTAGAATTGATTTAAGAATTGCAAAAATAACTGATGTTCAAAAACATCCTAAAGCAGACAAATTATACATAGAAAAACTTGACTGTGGAAACGGAGAAGAAAGAACAATAGTTTCAGGTTTAGTTCCTTATTATAAGCCAGAAGAATTAATTGGAAAAAACATAATTTTAGTTTATAACCTTAAACCAGCAAAATTAAGAGGTGTTTTAAGTCAAGTAATGCTCCTAGCTGCAAGCCAAGGAAAAGAAGTAGGCATTTTACATTGTCCAGATGCTAAACCAGGAGATAAGATTCAGATTGGTGAGCAAAACGCAAAACGCAGCAAACAGCTTTCTGAGATTACAATAGAAGAATTCTTCTCAGTAAAAATTATTGCTTCAAAAGAAAAAATAACTATTTCAGATAAAGAACTAAAAACTAATTCTAAAATATTGATTGATAAAAACTTAGAAGGACCTGTAAAATAAATATTCTCTAAAAAAAGACGACGCAATCATAAAAATATGTTTATTTTTAGGATGTCAGATGATACAAAGCGAGAATAATGCAAATTAAAGGTTGTATCTTCGTGACATAGGGAAAAGTTTTTATAGTACTAATACTGAATCGATTTATAAGGAGAGGTAGAGATATTGGGTGATTACTTGAAGGGGAGAGCACTTTTTACGATTTTAGTTAGTTTTGTATTCTGTTTGCTAATTCTGCCCTCTGTACTAGGTGTTCAAATATCAGATGAAAAATTTACTTGGATGGATGAAGACGTAGAATATATCTCAACAAATAACCCGATGCCTACTTATTTTCAGTTTACATATGTTCCTGAAGGAGATGAAGTAATCACCTCTATAACTATTGATGCAAGTGATATGCAAAAATCAGCTCAATACAAACCATACTACTCCTCAATTCCTGTTACAGGATGTAAAGATAACGCTGGCGGAGGAAAGGTGTGTAAAGTAAAAAACAGTCTGCAGATTCCTGGTGCAGTTTTTAATCAATTAACCATAAATGTAAATGACCCTGAAGTCACAATCAAATTCAAATTCGCCATTCAAGATGCAGAAACACAAGAATTAGAATACACAAAAACATTCAGTGTAGATAATACAAGGCCAAAAGTTATTTCTATAAAATCAGACAATTGTGATGCATCAAATAATTGTTATGTTGCATCAAAAAGGTCAAATAAAGTAACAATAGACATGGAAGATGAACAAGCAAGTTTTAACAGATTATGGGTTGTATTTAAAGTTGGAAACGAACTTAGTTATGTTTCAGATTGTGACGGCTTGACTTGTTACGGATATGTTTCTCCACAGTGTAATATTGCTGGAAATTTACCTGTTTCAATTACTAATTATCTTGGAAGTCCTAGTATGGATGATGCTAGAAATGCTATTATTCAAGACAAATCATTCTTTTTAATTTGTGACCCTGATATTCCTCAATTAGTAGTTGATTCAAAACAAATAATTAGTTCAGTTGGAGGAAATGCTGCTCCACTAGAGGAATCATTCACAGTTCAAGTTGAAGTAATAGAAAAAACAAGTCCGACAGTTTCCTTAACAGTAATTGGAGATTCAATAGATTCAGAAAATGTCACAGCTTCATGTCTTAAAGCTCGAAATAAATTTGTGTGTAATGCTGCTATAACTGCAGGAGCAGTAGATGCAGGTGACTACGTTTTACCTCTTATAATAAAAGACTTAGCAGGTAACGAATTAAGAGATGAAATAGACGTTAGATTATTATCCGCTACTGAAAAAGCCCCAAAAATCTGGAAGACAAAAAGTGTAACACAATCATCAAATTCATTTTTGAAAAGCAGTATGGCTTTTGAAAGAACATTGTATGTAAGCACAAATCTTACAGGAAGAGCTGGTTCAAGAATTGTTGATGTAAAAGCAGGAGCACATTGTTCCCCTGTAATAGAAGGAACAACAGGCTTTCAAGGAGATATTTCAAGCATAAATGTGCTTGATTTTAATGAAGCACGAAAAAATGAAATAGTTGTTGTTTCAAAAATTACAATCAGAGAAAGCGGTTCTCCTAATAGATATGCAGATTTATCAAAATTAGAATTTGAATGCCCCTTAGAATTAGTATCAGTTAGAGGACTAAGATATTATACGTTACCTCAAGAAGAAAATTTTACTATCACAATTAATCTAAAGGAAGGACCTACATTTTACAGAAACTTAGAACAAGAAGTTAAAAGTGTAAAATCCTCTGTAGATAATAAACTTAAAATAATAAAAGGATATCAATTAGCAACAAATCAAATTCAACAACTCTGCAGAATCTGCGGATTTATGACACAAACATCAGTAGCTATGGCGGGAGTTGAGGGAACAACATCTCTTTTACCTTTTGGTCAAGGAATTTCAAGAACGGCTGGAGATATTTCTCAAAGACTAGGACAAGATGGAAATGATGGTATTTGTGGTACAAAAGGTGTAAGGACGGTATGTGACTTTATGGCTTGCAAAAAACCTTACCAGTCATATTTAACGGACCAACTAGATTCCGATGGTTGGCTTCAAGACACATCAGAATACTTAGGATATAACAATTTCTCAGATACAATGAATCCTTATAAAAGTTTATTTGTAGCAGCAGCAACACTATGCGTTCCTGCTATAATGTATCATTATCAAACATACACAGGGATAGAATGTAATTACTTGCGATGTTTAACTGAAGGAACATCCGGGTATGGAGCAAGTGTCGAAAGATGTAAACAAGATAAATCAACTTCAGAATGCGCATTCATCTGGGGTGCAATAGCAGATGGAATACCAATAGTATCTATGATAAGAGATACTGCAGGAAGACTTGCTGATGTAGTAAATGATCCAGTAACTTTAATTGGATTTGCAAATCCTTTCATATGTAAATGGGCTGGCGGAGGCTCTGGAACAATAGTGCATTCTGCATGTAACACAGTTAACAATGCGTTGTCAACGTTAAATGTCTTAAACAGCGTATCTGACATTTTCAAACCACAAGGAGACCCATCAAGTACATGTATGGATATGCAAAGATATGTAAGTCTTGACCCGAAAGACTGGCAAAGAATTGGAAACTTCCCAGAACAAGAACAAGCAACTTATACATATGATTTAGGTAATGGGAAGCATTTGGACTGTGTCAATACAGACTGCGGAATTAGAGGAACCACTACAAAAATAATACCTACAAATGCAGTTAATGATCCAAATCCTTTTGAAAATGCAGATAACTTTGTAATATACAATGATAATAAACTTCAATATGATAGATATAGTTTGGACAAAAGACTGAATAAATATCATGCTTTGAATTCTCAAACAATTCAACTGCAAAAAGCAATGCTTGATAGACAACAACTAGCTAGAAATAATCTTAAGATACTTATGAATGGTGGCAAGGCAACCAAAACACCAAAAAATAAACCTATAACATATGATCCCGATATTCAAGCTAAAATTAACGCAATAGATGGTAGTGCTAATTTACAAGAATTTAATAGCAAACTAAATGGTGATAAACCTTTCCAAGTAATTCCTTTAGTTAAAATGAAAAACGCGCCTTCTATAACTAAACCATTTGATAAAATGACTGAACCAGAAATAAATAATCTTGCTAAAGATTTGGGCTTTCCAACTGATGAACAAATAAATAATTTAGATAATGCTGAGGAGATACTACGTTTAAGAGATCAACAAATAAAAGAACATATTGAAACAACTGCAGAAATTGTAGAACAAATAGGCTCATCAAATCTTGAAGCAAGAAGACTAAATGAAGATTTAGATTTCACAAGAGATTTAGGTTTATTTGACAAAGATGGTAATTATATTAGTGATTCTGCTTTCTTTACGGCAATATCTGAATCAACAAGACACAGAAGAAATTATTATAATCAATTGATGGCAAAGAATCCTGAACTTAAAGATTCAATTCAGGGAGTTATGGATGCAGAAAGAGAATATGCAGATTTTATTGGAAGTAGTTATGATAAACTTATGAAAAGTAAACAAACTATGAAAAGCCAAAACACACTTGATAACAAATATCTTGATAGAAGTGGAGCAGAACTCAAAGGAAGTAATCCAGCTTACGAAGAAGAGTTAAGAAAAGCATTAGGTGATGTATTGATTGAGTTTGAACAAGATTCTGACAATCTAGCCTTTGACGATCCAGAATATCTTCAACAAGTTCTTCAACCAGCTCCACCAACTCCCAAAGAGAAATTTATAAAGCGTGTGTTGGATAAAATAAAAGATCCAAAATTCACAGGTGATGTTAATGATGCAGCAAAAGAAGTAGGAAATAAATTGGCTCAAGAAACTGGTAATGATGCATATAAAGATCTTCTACAAAAAAGCATTGAGAAAAACAAAGAAAATTCAGAAAAGTTGAATACTGAACTTGAGGAAGCAAGTAAAAAGATTAAGGATAAAAAAGATGAGCTTAAAACAATGGATGAATTTAATAAAAGATTTGGTTCATATAAAGACGTATTTAAATCTGCTTGGGGAGCAGCAAAGGGACTTGCTAGTGTTAGAAAATTGTTTGACGCGGATTGGGGAACATTTTCGGATAACACCTTATTTGGAGGGTTAAGAAGTTTCTTAATTAATGATGTATCTCAAGTAGAGCTTAATCTTTGTTCAGCAGCAAAATCTGATTCGAAAAAAGCAGGAACTGGCGATGGTGTAATTCTTAACATGGTTGGAGGTGGAAGCTATAGAAGCGGTGCATATGTAACTGGAAGAAGAAGTGCACAAGTTACGCAAGATCCAACTGCTGATGCGCCTTATTATGGGTACTGGGTTTCAGGAAGTGTTGCAACTTTCAAAAAAGAAGGATTAAAATTCAGAGTAATTATAACCGGATCTAAAGGTTCAAAAGATATAACAAAAGATGTAACAGGTATGTCTACAGCAGTTGTTGGTTTAAACAGCCAAGTTCCATTTGGAATACCAAATGGGAATTACTTTGAAGACGAAAAATTATATGATAAAATATGCATACTTTTTGTTTCACAAAACTTAAATCAGTACTTTGATTACGTTGATATTGATAATAAAAGATTATGCCAAAAAATAATAAGTGAAGAATGATGAAAAAAAGAGGACAAATAACATTATTTGTAATATTAGGATTATTACTATTATTAATTGTAGGAATTGGAATGTATCTTATTTCTACAAGTAAAGTTAAAGATATTCCAATAACTCAGGAACAATTTAAAGTTAGTTATGATTTAAATCTGGAACCTATTTATCAAGATATAACTTATTGTATGAAAGATTTAGGTACTAACGCAGTAAAAAAAATGGGTACTCAAGGAGGTTTTTTGAATATTACTGGCTTAAGATATAATAATCCTAGTGAACATAGAAATAATGCTCTTCAAATGTTTGCTGGAAGTGATATGATTATTCCTTATTGGTATTATATTGATAGTCCTCCTGATTGTGTTGATTGTGTTCAAAAATTAAGAATACCAACTCTTGAAGGAACTGATGATTCTTCAATTCAAGGCCAATTAAAAAAATATATTGAACAAAATCTTTTGGATTGTGTTAATGATTTTGATGCTTACAAAGATGATTTTGATATTAATTATGAAAAATTAGATGTTACAATTTTCTTTAGAGAAAAGGATATTTATGTAGGTTTACAATGGCCAATTGAAGTAAAATTTAAAGATGGATCAAAATCTAGCAGATTAGAATTTTTTAATACAGAAATTGATGTACCTATGAAAAAAATATATGAAGTTGCTCTTTCATCTCTTTTACAACTTGAATTTGTTCAGGATACAAGAACATTAGAATCTTTTACTACTGATATAATCGAGTATTATTCTTTTGGCGGAAAAGATGCATTAATACCTCCCACTTCAGGACCAACAGAATTTGGTTTGACTGCGCCAAAAATGTGGCTATTAAAAGATGTTAAAGAAATATTAAAAGAAGCAATTTCAGAAAACATTCCTTTTATGCAAGTTCAAGGTAGCAAAGATTCGTATTTTTATTTTTCAGATATTCCTTTAGAACAAGATTTATACTCTAATTATCAAAATACAATTTACACAAATCCTGATTATTTAGCAAACACAAAAATTAGATTTAATTACTTTCCAACATGGCCTATGTATGTAAATGTTAATCCTAGTAGAGGAGAAGTTATATTGCCCGAAACAGTAAATATGGATTTATTATTTTTGCAGTTGGGAAATACAAGATACAACTTTGATTATGATATTGCTTACCCTGTTTTATTAACTTTTGAAGATGAATATGCTCTTGATGGAAAAGGATATTTGTTTCAGTATGTTTATGAAGTTAACTTAAGGAACACGGCGCCTTATACTAATGAATCAATTAATTTCTCAGCAATTTTTGATAATGAAAAATTTGAAACTCAAGACACAATTGAATTTGGAACTCCTTCACAAAGAACTATTCCTTTGAAAATAAATGTTGTAAATGGTTATAACTATTTACCTGTTGAAAATGTATCAATAACGTATGATTGTATTGACAAAACTTTGTTTGTAGGAGAATCAAAATTAAAAGAGGGTAAAGCATTAATTGAAACAACTATGCCTCCTTGTTTTAACGGAGAATTCAAACACATAAATGAAGAGTATGCTTCTAATGGTATTCAAAAAAGTCTTGAAATAGGTGGAAATTATGAACTTAATTACGTTGTATACCCAAAGAAAAACATTAGACTTATCGTGAAAAAAAGACCTTATACTCCGTCAAAAATAATACCTGAATCAATGGAAAACATTGACAGAAATTGGGGATTAACAAGTGGTCAGGCTGTAACAAATATTGTTCCTGAAGAAGAAGTTGTTTTCTTAATGTACAAAATTAAAGATGGTGAAGAAACAGGCGATTTTGAAATGCTTAAACTTAATTACTCTAATAAAACTGCTGACATTTCTTTAGTTCCGGGTCAATACACTTTAAGAGTTATTTCTACTTTAAGATTGGGTGAAAATTATACTAACAAGAATTTTGTTATTCCGGAAAGAAAGTTCACTGCAGGATTTGATCCTTTGGGTGCAGGAAACTTAATTGGAACTGCTAAAGAGGTAACTATTCCTGAAATAGAATTTAATGATTCTTTACTTATAGGTATGCTTACACTCGATGAATCTACTATAGGGTATTTTAATGTCTCAGAAAATCAGTTGCTTCAGAAAAACAATTTAATTGTTTATTATGCGGGTTATGATTATAATCAATTGCAATACGCTGAAGATTTAGCTGTTTTAGGAGAAATACAAGATTCTCAGAATAATTATCCTGATTTGTTTTATCCTAAGTTTGAATAAAAAAATAAAGAAAAAAATTTAGCGAATTTATTTGAGGTATTTTTCATAGGTCCCTGATGCCGCATCTTCAACAACACTTCTTGATAGAGATTGATTGTTCTTAAAGTAATCTCCTATCATTTTACCAAGACCTACGTAGTTATTAGTCTTTGTTGCTTCAGTAATTCCTACGGGTTCTAAATATTTACCTAAATTAAGTTTTTCTGCCACGTACTGTCTGCCTTCTAGAGGAGCTATTCTTAAGTGATCATGGAAATCTGCCCTAAGCAGATTGTCTATTCTGTCAGGCAATCCTTGCCTTATGTTGACTGCTAAATAATTCATTGTTTTATCAAAATCTTTAGTTGTGTCTATCAAATCGCTGTTAAGTCTATCAATATCTACACCTACATATTGTGTAATAATCATTTTTTGAACGTTATTTAACGTCTTATCGATTGAGCCATCACCAGGATAAGTTTGTCCTAATCCTCTGTAATGATCTTCTAAGCCTACTAAAGTTAATTGTTTTTGTAATGCTGTCTTAAAAAACTCCCTTGCACCCTCCGTTTTAAGTTCTAGTGATCCATTTGTTGCTTTTAATTGCTTTCTAACATTGACTAGTCCTTCATCATATTTGAGAGTTAATTCTCTCATGAATGGCTTAAGCTTTTCTTCGCCTTTTTTACTTTTTGTAATTAAATCTTCAAATTTTGCATCTAATTCTTGTGGTGTTAGTTGTTTTGTCATTTTACAAAACCTCCTATATTACCACCAAATAGTAACAAAACTATATAAATGTTTCGATTTATAGACTACTTAGTTTATAAATAATCTAATTATTTCTAGAAAAAACAAAATACCTAATCTTTTACATAATTACCTAATATATCGCTACTTCTAACATATTCAGAACTTAAAGCACCTTGTTTTTCTTTTTGTCTGATAAGCCTTCCAAGTTCTCCAACATTATCTTTATGCATAATTAATTCCTGTCCTGCCTCATCAAGAATCTTATCAAGACCTGTTGATTTAAGAAGAGCTTTTTTATCTGATTTATCAGCTTTTTTGATGTGTTCATGAGCATCAACTCTATACTGGTCTTCAAGTTGGTTTAGATGTCTAGGCAAATATTGTTGCAGATATGTATCAACAAATCTATTGACATCTCTCGTTCTATCAATCAATGTTTTTACAATGTTTCTATTAACACCTGCATAATTTTGAAGAATCATATCAACAAATCTTTTGCTGTATTTAGGGTCTGTACCTGGTTTATCTATTCCCATTTCCTCATAAACTTTAGGCATAACAGATTTAACTAAATATTTGCTAAACCCCTCAGAAAAATAATCTCTGCTCTTCTGATCTTTAAGATCCAAAGTACCCATTTCATTAAGAAGATCTTTTCTGGCAGCAACGTGTGCTTCATCAGCATTAAGTCTCGTTTGTCTCAGAGTCTCCTCTAAAACTTCCTCTGCTTTATTGCTCTTTTTATAGAATTCTTCGTGTTTAGGAACCTTCTTTTTATCTGCCATTAATATCTCCTTCTTTATATTTAATATTATATGTATATATAAAGGTTTCTGATTTTATCCTCTGTTAATGTCGAAATATTAATAAACTTGAATTCTATCTTTAAATATATGAGAAAAGTAGCAATAATAGGGGCTGGTGCATTTGGATATGCTATCATAAAACATCTTGATAGAAAAAATGATGGCTCATACAAATTGCATGTATTTGATGTTGACAAAGAAATTATGGATTACCTAAAAAAAAATAGGAGTCATAAATACTTTCACAAAACAACAAAAATATCAAAAAAAGTTGTTATAGAAAACAATTACAAAGACTTAATTTCTAATTCAGACATAATTGTATTAGCAGTTCCCTCATTTGCCACAAGAGTTGTTCTAAAGAATATGAAACCATATGTTCCTAAGAAACCAATAATGCTTAATGTTGCAAAAGCACTTGATGTCAAAACTGGAAAAACCTTATCTAAAATTGTTACTAAAGCTTATCCAAACGCAATTTATGCAACACTTGCAGGAGGAACAATAAGCTATGATCTTTTAGGAGAAAATCCTCTAGGAATAGATATTGCTTGTAAAAATAAAACAGCATTAAAGCAACTTGTTAACCTGTTCAATTCTAAGTATCTTCATGTTTATCCAACAACAGATGTTGAAGGTGTAGAATATGCGTCTGCTTTCAAAAATGTTCTTTCAATAATGGCAGGAATGATGAATGGGCTAGGATATCCGGTTGGAACTGAAACTTTAATGATTAGTAGAGGCTCAAAAGAAGTTCAAGAACTAGTTAGCTCAAAACTAGGAGGAAAAAAAGAAACCTTTTCAACATACACACAAAGTTGGGGGAATGATTTGTGGATGAGTTGCATGGGCAAAACAAGAAACAGAGAATTTGGAATAGAAATAGGAAAATCAAAAAATGTGCAAAAATCATTTGAAAAAATGAAAAAGAAAAAATATTCAATTGAAGGAATAAACACTCTTAATGCAATTTCAACAAAACTACTTGCAAAAAATAGCAAGTATCCTATTTTAAACATAGTTGCAAAAATTATCCTTGAGAAAAAAAATCCTCAAAAAATGCTCGACGTACTTATAAATAAAAATTTTTAAATATTCCAAAATATTTATAAAAGAACTTTAAATCATATAGACTATAATTATCAAATAAGTCAATACTAAAATTAAAAAAAGGGAGAGGAAAAATATGGCTAAGAAAAAGAATAACAAAAAACAATCAAAAAAATCTAAACTAGATAAAACTGAGTATCCGGATATTCCAGATGAAGCAAAAGAAAAATTGGAACAAATAAAGGATAAACTAGAAAAATTCAAAGACACAATTCTAGAAAGATTTTCTGAGTACGTTCTTGGTGTAGCTCTTCTCCCGCCAAGTAAAGATGAAGAAAAGAAAGAAAAAATTAATGTGCTATTGCTAATTGATGATACAGATAGTACAAAAATGACTAAAGATGAACTAAGAGAAAAATTAGGAACAATTATGGGTCAAGTTGCAGAAAGTATTGATCCAGCACTTAATCCTGAAGTTCTCTTATTAACAGAGCTTTGGCAAAATTGCTATGATTCAAAATATGAATTATTACAAGTAATTGCTAACTCAGCCCCTATTTATGATAAAGGAATGCTTGCCGCATTAAAAATATCAGAAATACACAAAACAATGGTTTTGAAGAAATTTGAAAAATACATAGTTTCCTATGTTCTTGCAGGAAGTTTAGTTCAAGGAAAAGCAACATCCGAATCTGATATTGATGTTTTCATTGTAATAGATGATACAGATGTTAAAAAAATGACTAGAGCTGAACTAAAAGATAAACTCAGAGCTATAATTATTGGAATGGGTATTGATGCAGGTAAAATGACTGGAATTGAAAATAAAATCAATATTCAAGTTTACATCCTAACTGATTTCTGGGAAAATATAAAAGAAGCAAATCCAGTAATATTTACTTTCTTAAGAGATGGAATTCCATTATATGATAGAGGAATATTCATGCCTTGGAAACAACTTCTTCAAATGGGAAGAGTAAAACCAAGTCCAGAATCCATAGATATGTTTATGCATTCAGGAGACCAAATGCTTGAAAGAGTAAAAATAAAATTAAAAGAAATAGGTATGGAAGAATTTTTCTGGGCAGCAATAACAACAAGCCAAGCAGCATTAATGCTTTATGGAATACCTCCACCAACTCCAAAAGAAACTCCCGAAGTATTAAGACACATTTTTGTAAAAAAAGAAAAAATCTTAGATGAGAAAAACGTCAAAATCGTTGAAAGAATATTAAAAATTAGAAAAGATATGGAACATGGTTCAAAAAAAGAAATTACCGGAAAAGAAATTGATGAACTTTATACAGGAACCTCAGAATTCTTAGAAAGAATGAAAAAACTTTTTGAAGAAATTCAAAGCTTAAAAGAAAAAGATGAATTTACAAAAGCATATGATGATGTTATAACTGCCGCAAGACACGCCCTTGAACTTGAAGGTGTAAGTGATGTTAAAGATGCAGATTTAGAAAAAACAATGAGAAAAAATCTTGTTGATAAAGGAAAATTAAGTGCATCAAATTTAAGAGATTTAATTGAATTAAATAAATCTAAAAAGCAATATGATTCAGGAAAAATAAGCAGAGCAGAAGTGAATAAAATTGCTACTTCTGCTAGATCATTATTACGATCTCTTGTTGAACACATTCAAAGAGTTAGAGGAAGAGAATTAGAAAAAGCAAAACTCAGAATTAAGCATGGAGATAAATATGGTGAAGTAATCTTACTAAAAGAGAAAGCTTTTATCATAAGAAATGTTGATGAACCTGAAAAAGAAATTCAAGTTGCCTCAATAGATAAAGAGGGCGGATTGACTCAAATAAAAAATAGCAATTATCAAGAATTAGAAGCAGCATTAATGGACACTAAATTTGAAAAAATGAGATACATCAGCGATGATTTTTTTGGTAATCTAAAAGAAATTTTTGGTAAAGATATGAAAATACTTGTTAATTATTAAACCGGGGGGATAATTTATGAAAACAGGATATATGGTTTTTGATATGATGACAAATCATCCAGTTACTTCAAATCCTGAAGAATCTGTGAAAGATAGCGCAAAAATTATGAAAGAAAAAGGTGTTGGTAGTGTTCTCGTTATTGAAAATGGAGAATTAGTAGGTATTGTAACTGAACGTGATATTGTTAATTCTGTTGTTGCAGAAAACAAAAACACCCAAACAATAAAATTGTCAGAAATAATGACTTTAAGAGAAGATATGATTTCTATTGCACCTGGAAAAGATATATATGATGCTATGATTATTATGAAGGATAATAATGTTAGAAGACTTCCAGTTATTGATAATGGAAAACTAGTTGGGTTGTTAACCCTTAATGACGTTCTTAAAATTGAACCTGATTTGTTCGATTTATACGTCGAAAAACTTGATATAAAAGAGGAGGAAAGAAAATTTAATATTAATAATTCAGGAGATGATTTATAACTATGTCAGAAAAAGCAGATACTTTAAATGGTTCAGAAACTCTAGGGTTTCCAAATCATGTTGGAATTATTCTTGATGGAAACAGAAGGTTTGCAAAAAGTTTAGGTCTTGATCCACGGAAAGGACATGAATACGGTGAAAAAAAAATAGAAAAACTTCTGGATTGGTGCAAAGAATATGGCATTTTAGAACTGACTCTTTACACATTTTCTGTTCAAAATTTTAATAGACCAAAACCCGAATTTGATTATATTACAAAATTATTTGTTCAAGGCGCAAAAAAACTTCTCAACGATGAACGTCTAGAAAAATATGATATTAGAGTAAAATTCATAGGAAGAACACACATGTTTTCTGAAGAAATACAAAAACTAATGAAACAAATCGAGGAAAAAACTGCTAATAATTCAAAATACAAAATAAATTTTGCAATGGCTTATGGTGGAAGAGAAGAAATAATTGATGGTGTTAATGACTTACTAAAAGATGTCAAATCTGGGAAAATAAATGCAGAAAAAATTAATGATAAAACTTTTGAAAAATATTTATACTTAAACAGCGAACCAGATCTTATTATTAGAACAGGGGGAGAACAAAGAACATCTAATTTTCTTCCATGGCAAAGCACATATTCTGAGTGGATTTTTTTAAAAAAACCTTGGCCTGAATTTGAAAAAAAAGACTTTTTAACTTGTCTTCAAGATTTTTCTAACCGAGAAAGAAGAATGGGTAAATAGATTTTTACGATTTTCAAATGAAAACAATTAAATATTGTTATTATACTTTATGTTAGCATGGAGTCAAAAAACAATTCTCTTGAAGTAAAACTAGCATCACAAAATAAGGTGATAAGATATTTACAAAAATGGATTTTTAAACCAAATATGAAAAAAGGTTGCGCATATCATCTTGATATGCATCCTGAAACTAAAAAACTTATTTCTAAAGAAGAAGGAAGCGTACTTTATGTAGGACTTCATAGAAGTCTTTGGGAAACAGGAGGAGTAAATTGGATTTTAAATAATGAAGGAATTAAAAGTCCTTATATAGTGATGGGTTCAAATCTTAAATATACTTTTTTATCTGATTTATTTGTTGAAAAAAGTGGAATAATTGTTTTTGACAGGGATAAAAATGCTAATAAAAAAGAACTAATTCCAAAATTTAAAACTAAATTACAAAAACACCTAGAACGCGGAGATCATCTAATTATTTTTGCGGAAGGAACACGCAGCAGAAATGGTTTGCCATTACATTTTGGAGGTATAGGTTTTGATGCATCCATAAAAGCAAGCGAAAATGCAGACGTATATATAGTTCCTTTTGTAGTAGATTATTCTTTGCTAAGAATATATGAATTAGATAGATATATTAATTATATTAAAACTGGAAAAAAAGAAGTTGCTCAAAAACCAAAATTATACGAAATTATTAATTTCTTTAAGGGAATGGAAGATGTTTATGTATCTGTTGGAAAACCTAAAAAAATAAGCCCTTGTGACAATTCTATGGATTTAAGAAAAGAAACTCGAAATAAGTGTCTTGAAATTTCTAAAATATTACCTGCTAATGTTTGGGCCACAGCTAATCTTTATGCTTACAATACAAATACTCATTGTAGAAGAAATGTTCTAAGTTTAACGGACAAAATATTGCATAATTTAGAGGGATATGAACACTTGATGAGGGGCTTTGATAAATTTGATAAATTGAGATTGAAATATGAAATTGAAGAAAATGTCAAAACTCCTTATGTGTTTGGGACATTAAACCATAAAGCGTGGTCAGAATTATATTACAATTATGCAAAGTATAATATGGACAAAATAGGTATAAAACCAAAATTACTTCATTGAATTAAATGCTTTAACAAATTCAGCATTCTTTTTCTTAATACCTTTAACAGCTTTTTGAAGAGCGTCTTTTGGTTTTTCTGACTTCTCAGTTTCTAGGAAAAATTTAGGTTTTCCTTGTAATGGGTGATTGATGTTGTATGTTGCTAAGTTCACCTTATCGTTTTCTCTTAGTTCTTCTTTAAGAGCATTACAAAAAGTATGTCCTACACCTTCTATCTCAAATGTCAGTTTATTTGCTTTATTTTCTAGAACGTTAATTTTCATTATTTCCAAGAACTAAAATATTATTTATAAAGTTAACTATTTTTCTTTGATATTATCCAAATTGTAACATCTATTCTCTCAAGTCTCTTTTTGTGTTGTTTCATCGTATTTTTCAAAGGGAAAGCCACACACATAGTTTCTTCGACTGAAAAACCGTTATTTTTTATGAATTTATTGATATAATCCGCTGTTTCTGTTTTGTGAAATGAAATAACCTTATCTGATAAAAACATTGCAATTTCAAGAAATTTTATATCTGAACCCTTTATTTGAGTTCCAAAGGGAGGATTTGTTATAACAAGCTCAGATTTTATCTCAAAATGAGAAACATCTTTACAAATTATTTCATACTCTCCAAGTTCATATAAATCCTCCATTTGAGCTATGTTTTGTGTTAGGGTAACTATTGCATCTTTGTCTTTTTCTACAAAATAGACCTTTTTTGCGCCTAATAACAAACATCCTATGCCTAGGACTCCGGTTCCAGCACCTAAATCCGTTATTATTTTGTCTTTTACAAGACCTTGCATATCTGCTTCCCAAAGAATGGTGGCGGCAATATCACTATCTGTTTGATATTGCTCTAGGGATATTTTAGGGTTCACAAATGATTTTAACTTTGATAGTGTAACTGCGAGTGTTTTTTTGCTCATAAATACAAGAAACAATGTTTCTTTATATAATTATTTTCTATAATTTCATAATACAGCAATATTTATAAAATGTTTAAAGTCACTATTTGTGGGGGGATGAATATTAAAGTATTAGATGGTGTGAAAAAAATTAAGATGGTGGAAGAAGGTCTTAAGAAATCGTTTTCTACTATTAAAGAAGAATTTAATGTTCATTTAGACTCGATAAACCAAAATACTTCTGAAATACAAACTATTTATGATTATTTAGCAGAAATAGATGCTAAATTAGATAAATTAAACGAAAGAATTGATGAAATCCAGATGTTTGTCAATCCAGAGATGACAGCAGATCAATTTGATGTTGAATTAACGCATCGCGAACAAGAGGTTTTTGTTGTTCTTTATGCTGCTCAGGATAAAATTACTGCAAAAGAAATTGCTAAAAAATTAGGATTTACTGATGAAATGGTCAACAGATATATTTATAATCTAATTAGCAAAGGAATACCCATACTAAAACAATTCAGTAAAGATATTATGTATATTTATATGGATTTAAAATTTAAAGAATTACAAGCAAGAAAAAATATATTAAAAATAGATGAA
>Ga0114931_10003179_pt1 | contig 20845 bp, 17 predicted proteins | sample 2SBtaG_FD_89579 | JGI IMG/M metagenome (GOLD analysis project Ga0114931, IMG submission 89579) | Deep subsurface microbial communities from Kolumbo volcano to uncover new lineages of life (NeLLi) - 2SBTROV14_V59a metaG | ecosystem: Environmental > Aquatic > Marine > Volcanic | place: Kolumbo...
AACCAAATTTTCTTCCGCCTTTTGCCGAATACCCCCGCTTATGGCGGCTCGATGCGTGTTTCGGCGGTGACGGTGGACGGCTTGCCCGTGCGTACCGAATTGCTGGCAAACGATACCACCCTCAGCGTGACACTGCCGCAAACGCTCAAATCGGGTGAAACAGTGACAATCGCGCTTCAATTTTCCGCCACCGCACCGAATACCACCCGCTATGGCTACGGGCTGCTCGGCGCAGAAGATGGTGTGCTGGCGCTGGCAAATTTCTATCCTGTCATCACCGTGTTCGATGAGGCAGGCTGGCATATTGAAGTTTTGCCGCCGTATGGTGATGCCACCTATACCGATGTGGCGCTGTATGATGTGACACTCACCGCCCCGCAAGAAATGACTATCGTCACCAGCGGAGATGTGCTGACCCACACGGTTTCTGCGGACAGTGCGCAGACCGTCCGCGCCGCTACCGGCCCCATGCGCGATTTTTTCGTGGCGATGAGCGCGAATTTTCAGCAGGCACAAACCCAAACGGATGATGTGACGGTCACGGCGTTCTATCCGGCGGGATATGAATCGGCAGGAAAATGGATGCTCGATGTGGCGGCAAATGCGCTGACGATCTATCAGCAGTTGTTTGGCACATATCCGTACCGCAGTTTCGATGTGGTTGCCGTGCCAATGCCTGCCGAGTTGGGCGGTGTGGAATTTCCGGGCGTCATCGCGATGGCACGCCGTTATTATGAGCAACCTTCGGATTTGGAGGAATTTGTGGTGGCGCACGAAGTGGCGCATCAGTGGTGGTACGGGCTGGTGGGCAACGATCAAGTGAATGCGCCGTGGCTTGATGAGGCGTTGACTCAATATTCTGCCGTGCTGTATTTTGAACAGCGCTACGGGGCGCAAACGCACCAAAATTTGGTTGACACATATTTTTGGTATCCATACAACCAACTGCTGGCTACCGGCGCCGACCGTCCGGCTGCGGCGGCGGTCAACCGCTATTCAGAGGCGGCATACTCCGGGGTGGTTTATGGCAAAGCGCCGCTGTTTTTTGAGGAAGTGCGCCAGCAGTTGGGCGATGACCGGTTTTTTCAGGGGCTGCGATTGTATGCCGATAGTCACCGTTACGGGATAGCAAAACCCGCCGACCTGCTCGATGCGTTTGAGCAGGTTAGCGGGCAAGATTTGATCGCGGTATATCAAAAGTGGATACAGTAACGTGAGCTCGGAGTTGTTGTTTTTAGAACTTACGCAGTTTTCACCCTTCGATACGTCTTAACGGGCTACTTCAGGGTGAAAATATCGGAAGCTCATCCTGAGTAGGCTCGACTGCAGGGAGAGCCGTATCGAAGGGGGTATTTACGGTTTGCGTAAGGTCAGTTATTATTTCTTCCCGTACTCTTTGATGAATGCTTCCACTTTATCGTGGGCTTCGCTGTCAGTGTACTGTACGGGCGGCGACTTCATAAAATACGATGATGGCGCCAACAGTGGCCCACTGATATTGTGGTCGAGCGCCAATTTTGCGCAGCGCAGGGCATCAATCATCACCCCCGCAGAGTTGGGGCTGTCCCATACTTCCAGCTTCAATTCCATATTGAGCGGTACATCGCCAAAAGTACGCCCTTCGATGCGGATATGTGCCCATTTCCGGTCGGTCAACCACGGCACATAATCGCTGGGGCCAATATAAATATTGTCCGGTTCCATCTCATAATCCAACTGCGAAACTACCGCATTGGTTTTGGAGATTTTTTTGCTTTCCAACCGTTCCCGTTCCAGCATATTGTAAAAATCCATATTGCCGCCCACGTTCAACTGGCTGGTGCGTTCGATGCGCACACCGCGGTCTTGGAACAAACGGGTCAGCACGCGGTGGACAATGGTCGCGCCGACTTGGCTTTTCACATCATCGCCGATGACGGGCAAACCGCGTTCTTTGAACCGGTTTTGCCAATATTCTTCGCGGGCGATGAACACCGGAATGCCGTTGACGAATGCACAACCGGCATCCAAAATCTGCTCGACATACCATTTGGTTGCCATTTCAGAACCGACGGGCAAAAAGTTGATGACCACATCGGTTTTGGTTTCTTTTAAAATTTGGGTGATGTTGGCGGTGGGGCCTTCTGCCTTTTTAATCTTCTGTTTCAGGTATTTCCCCAGCCCGTCATGAGTCATACCGCGATGAACAGGTACGTTCAAATGTGGAACATCTGCAAATTTGTAGGTATTGTTCTGCCCGGAAAAAATTGCTTCCGACAGATCTTTTCCCACTTTGTCCGCATCAATATCAAATGCTGCTGAAAATTCGATGTCCCCCACATGATACCCGCCGAGTACGGTGTGCATCAAGCCGGGAATAAATTCGTTGGGGTCAGCATTTTTATAGTAATGAACGCCCTGCACCAATGATGATGCGCAATTGCCTGTGCCAATGATGGCAACTCTGATTTTTCCCATAATTCCTCCGGATATGTTGAGTTTTTGTCGGCGCATAGTCTAGCACCGCTGTGGATATTGGGAAAATACCTGTCGCATCTGTGGCGATTGTGCCATAATGGTTATTGTGTGCGCAGGGTCGGCGAGGAATTTTGCTGCCGCACTATGGCAACAACCACAATTGCCACCATCAGTAGGCCTGCTTGTGCGATTACCACTTCCCATGTGGGATATAACCCAATGAACGGCACGGCGCGCAGAAATTCAACCGGTGATGCCGGAAATACCCCGGCCAACTGCAATGCATGGATACCGGTTCCCAAAAATTTGGAACCGAGATAGTAAACCAGCAGCCCTGCGGCCAAAAAGAATGGGCGCATCGGCAGGTGAACCCCCAGCCGCAGAATGAGTATTGCTACCACAATCAACACCCCACTGCCGATTGCCAATCCCCACAGCAAATCATTCAGTGCGATGGACGATGCCATACCCAGATAGAAGACTGTTGTTTCTGCGCCCTCGCGGAATACTGCCAAAAATGCCAGCGCCGCCAGCCCGAACATACTGCCGCGCGCCAGTGCTTGCGATGTTTGCCGGTCGAGATATTTTTGCCACGATTGTACATGCGATTTACTGTGCAGCCAGTACGACACATAAAACAGCAGCCCGGCAGCCACCAGCCCGGTTACACCTTCGATGATTTCTCGGTTTTGCCCGGCGGCGGCGCGGCTGAAGATAGCTTGCAGCACAAACGCCGTGCCAATGCTGGCGAAAATGCCTGCACCCGCTCCCGCCCAAATCCAGCCGCGTTTGGCTTGGTTGCCGGTGTGCTGCAAAAATGCCAACAATGCCACCAGCACCAGCAACGCCTCTAACCCCTCGCGCAGGATGATGGCGGAAGCATCAAAAATTGAATAGCGGGTTGTGGCAGCGGTTAGCGGCGTTAACACTTGGCGAATATCCTCAATGGCTGTGATGGCGGCATCGGTTTGCGGCGGCGAGGCATTCAGCGCGGCGTTCGCATCGCCCAGCGCGGTTTCGATGGTGCTGTATGCCTCGGCGGAACGGGTGGCGATATCGCCTTCAATACCGAGCCAATCGAATCGAGCCTGATTGAATGCCGCAATGGCGGTTGCGGTATCGCCCTGCGACAACATCTGCTGAATGCCGGTTAAATCTTGCAAAAAACTTGCCGGTGTGGCATCCGAACTGGGGGCGGCATTGGCGGGATTCCCATTTTGGCCGGAAATCAATGTGGCAATCTCTACCGATTCGTGTTCCAGCGCCTCAAACGCGGCATACAAGTCTCCGCCGGGGATAGGATTGGCTTGCAACGTGTCGCGCACGGCGTGCATTTTATCTTCCATTTCTAGATAAGCGTTTGGCTGTGCGTCGCGGAAATCGTCTTCAAAGGATTCCCATAATTCGTGCAATTCCTCATACTCGGCGGCGGCTTTGGCGGTATCGCCCGCATTTGCCGCGTCTGCACCTTCTGCGGCGATATGAGCGATGGCGCGCAGATTTTCGGCGTGGGTGGGCGATTGCGCCAGCACGGTTATGGGGATTACCAGCAAAAGCAGCGGTAAAAGAAGAGTGTAGCGTATGGTGTGGTTTGATTGAAAAAGTTTCATGGGATAACATACCTCCGAAAAGTTTATAATTGTTGAGATTTACGCAAATCGGGTGTCAAATACGCCCTTCGATACGGCTCTCCCTGTGGTCGAGCCTACTCAGGGTGAGCTTCCGATATTTTCACCCTGAGTAGCCCGTTAGGGTGTATCGAAGGGGGAAAACTGCACGCAAACCGTAAACAAGCCCTTCGATACGGCTCTCCCTGTGGTTGAGCCTACTCAGGGTGAGCTTCCGATATTTTCACCCTGAGTAGCCCGTTAGGGCGTATCGAAGGGGGAAAACTGCGTAAGATTCAGGACTTACGCTATGCGGATAGTGTCGATTTTTTCGTTTTCATATTTTCGAGTACCATTACAGATGATATACTGCCGGTGAAAATATATTCGGTATTGCGCCAAATGTTAATTAGGTAAACCTAATTTAAGGATGTAAAAAAATGTCGGCAATTTCAATAACCAGTGAAAGTACCGAAATGTACTTAAAAAGCATCGCCGAGTTGGAAACCCTGACATCTCCGGTGGCAATTTCTCACCTTGCCCAGCGGTTGGGTATATCATCGCCATCTGTGCTGGAAATGGTCAAACGGCTGGCGACGCAAAATTTAGTGACGCACACCCCATACAAGGGCGTTTCGCTGACCGAGCGTGGACGGCAACGGGCAATGGCAGTTTTGCGGCGGCATCGGCTGTGGGAGCGATTTTTGGTCGATACGCTGCACCTGCCGTGGGAAACAGTTCACGATTATGCCTGCCAACTGGAACACGCCACCGCGCCCGCCGTTACCGAAGCATTGGCGGCATTTCTGGGCAATCCGTCGGCGTGTCCGCACGGCAACCCTATCCCCGATGCGGCGGGCACAGTCCAGCCGAGCGCGGCAATACCGTTGCTAGATTTGTCGGTGGGTCAATCGGCGCGGCTGGAACACATCATTTTTGAAGAAGCCATTTTGCTGGAATATCTGGCTCGGCGCGGATTTTTGCCCGGCACACGGCTCACGCTGGAAGACGTTGCCCCGTATCAGGGGCCGCTGATGGTTCGTGTTGACGGGTTTGACCACCCGGCGGCGCTGGGGCGAGAAATTGCTGCCCGCGTGTTCGTCGTTGCCGATTGACACGCTTTCAATTGTTAACCGCCGCTATTGTACCCGCCTTTAAGACAGGAATCAATAGCCCGCGGGTGATTTCAAAACTTAACCGGGGGTAAAAACCCTGTAAATTTCGGAGAATCTATGCCTCAGACAACCACACCATCAACTTTTGATGAAATCAGTGATGCGATGCGCGATTATCTGGCAGAAATATACCGTATCGGGCGCGGGCAACTGTGGGTGAGTACCACCACCATCGCCGAACAACTTTCGGTATCGGGGCCTGCCACCGTGCGGATGGTGCGCCGATTGCAGGAACACGGGCTGGTGGAACATCTGCCATATAAAGGCGTGCGGTTGACCCCCGATGGCACGATAGCGGCGCTGCTTGCCATTCGACGCCACCGGTTGGCAGAACGATTTTTGGTGGACGTGCTGAATTTTGGCTGGCACGAAGTCCACGAGCAGGCGGAGGTATTGCAAAAAGGTATCACCCCCGCCATCGAAGACCGGATGGATGCCTTGATGGATTTCCCCACCACTTGCCCACACGGCGACCCCATTCCCGGCAAAAGCGGTTCTATGCCGCCGCTCACAGACCGTCCACTGACCGTTGTGCCGCAGGGAACCACCGGCACAATCAGCCGGGTAAAAACCCACGAGCCGGAGAAACTGCAATATTTGGCAGAAATCGGTATGATTCCCGGCACAGGATTCACTTTAAAAAATCGGGGGCCTTTCAATGGGCCTTTGCGGATTCTGTTGAATAACCGCGATGAACACATTATCGGCAGTGAACTTGCCGCCGCCATTTGGGTTGAATGCGATGAACCGGCATCCGTCAGCATGCCGAGGGGAGCGAGCCGTGATTGAATCGCCGCAAAATTCATCGCCCCGCGAGCGAAATTTTCGGTTTGAGTGGGGAAATTTTTTGCAGGGGGGGCTGATACTCTACCTGCTGGCGGTTTTTCTGCTGGCAATTGCGATTCAATCGGTCATTGAAATATCGATATTGCCGCAGTGGATGCACATTACGATTGCGCCGGTTATCGCCTATTTTATGATTCTTTTTGGGGTGATTCTGCTGCTGGTAGCAACCGGTGTGACTTTTTCCGGCGATGCGGCGGCAGCATTGATGCTGTTTCAGGCGCCGCGCGGAGAAAAATCGCGCAAGCCCATGTCTACCGTTACCGTATCGGGCAACCGGTTTATGGCAAATGAACGGGTGAAAAAAATGCCGCCGGAGATGCGCCGCAGGTTGCTGGACTTGCTGGCAGCGGGGCAAAACACAGCGGCCATCGAGCATTACCGGCACGAAACAAAAACAGACCCCCGCCTTGCTGCAGATGTGATAGCACAACTGCAAGAATTTGAACGGCGGGGGTTGCTGGATGATTCGGATTGATGGTTACGCTGCGGTGTCGGCTGCGGCTGCTTCCGGATGCGGCGTGCGCGAGAGATATTCTTCCACCCGGAACAGGTCGCCATTGGCACGTTTGACAATTGCCAGCAGGTCGGACATGGTAGAGACCTCTTCCAACTGCTCGGTGACGAACCACTGCAAAAATTGGCGGGTCAGGTGGTCATTATTTTCCACAGCCACATCTACCAAATGATTAATTTGGGCGGTCACTGTTAATTCTTGGTCTAATGCCAGTTGAATACACGCCTCTACACCGGAAAAATCGTTTTGCACCGATTTTGTCGGGGCAATGACCGGATTACCACCTGCTTCATTGATGTAATCCAGCAGTTTTACGGCGTGTCCATGCTCCTCATCGGCTTGCAGGCGGAAGAACCCTGACAATTCGGGTAACGTCTCGCGTTCAAAATAAAGGGCAATTGCCAAATATTGCGCCGAAGCGGTAAATTCCTCGACGACTTGGGCGTTGATAGCATCTACCACAGGTTGTTTTAAAAGCATAATTTTTCTCCTTTTTCAGTTAAGAAATTTGGATTGCAGAGTTATAGAATTACAGGTTATCACAGTTTGCGCAATACGCAATATGTTTTACGCTTTGCGATGGCTTATTGCACGCCGATGCCCAGCCCGAACACCAATTCGCCGCCCCGAAAACCGGTGAAGGCGATGACCGCCAGCCCAACCGCCATCAACCCCAGATAAAGCCATTTTCGTTCCGAAGTTAGCACATCTGCCCAGCGGAATCGCATATACAACAGCAAACCGTTCAGCACGATAAACGCGATGGAAGGGGTGACATGGGCGTTGATGGCGTCTTGGCGCGGGTCGTCGAACGCCAGTTGTCCGCGGTCAATCAACCCAACCACACTGGCGACGATAGCCGCCAGCCAGCTTAAAACGAATGCCCAATAGCCGAAACGTTCATAATCGGTGTTGGCACGCCACAGGTATCCGATGGTGAGCAGCACGCCCAAAAAATAGAGCGCAATTGGAAAATGGACAAATAGCGGATGGAATGGCGCGCTCATGATTGCACATTTTTGGCATAAGTTGGATTTTCCACGCCATGCATTTTGTCTTCATACAGTGCCAGCACAAAAAGCACCGATGACAGCCGGTTGAGATAGCGAAGGATGAACGGATTTTTCAGCTCGCCGCGGTGATGCAGCGCAACCACTTTTCGCTCGGCGCGGCGAACCACGGTGCGCGCCAAGTGGGCATACGCGCCACTGGCGGTATCGCCGGGCAGAACGAAATCTTTGAATGCGCCGGTTGTTTCGCCGATTTCTTCGGCGGCACTTTCCAGCCAGTCAATATCACTTTGGTCGATTTTGTGGATATTCAAATTGACGGTGTCTGCCACAGCCAGTTCGCTCATCATCAGGTACAAATCGTGTTCCACCCGTACCAAAATCTCTTTGGTGCGGGTTTGGTTGGTTACCGCACGGAAAATACCGAGGGTGGATTGTGCCTCGTCAATCGTCCCATAAGCGTCGGGGCGGGGATGGTTTTTGGGTAATCGTTCTTTTTGGCCGTAGATGGCAGTTGTGCCATCATCGCCGGTGCGAGTGTAGAATGTTGGTTTCAATTTTCACATCCATAGTTTAATGATTTTTGGGTGCAGTGCTTTGTCCGGAAAAGGTCAATTTTTCAGATGAGCCTTCTATAAATTGTAGATTGAGGGCATCAAAAAATCAAGTTGCTTGCCTCACTATTTGTATCCGATTTCCGGCGTGAGCGGCATCCGGCTGGGCATAAAGGTGCCGCTGCCCCGCGCAACCACCGTCCCGTCAGCGGCGACAACCTGCGCTTCGGCGATGAGCAGCCGCCGCGAGCGGCTCACCACCGTGCCGATGCCGGTCATCGTCCCTTCGGAAACGGGGCGAGTGAGATACACCGTGAACGATGTGGTCAACACAAAGGCATCTTCCACCAGCGAGTTGGCAGCGAAAAACGCCGCGTCATCCATCAATTTGAAATACACCGAGCCGTGTACGGCATTTGCCGCGTGGAAAAAATCGGGGCGCACCGCGATGGATACTTCAGCCCGCCCTTCGGAAATATGGATGGTCGGGTGGTAATAATCGTTGTTGGGGGCGGAAAGATACATATTTTCCAATTTGCGGAAGTGGATATCAGACATAAAATTTCTCCGTGTAGTTATGGTGTCTTTATATTTTACGCCGAAAACCGCTGCCCGGAAAATGGAACTTTTCTGTGTGAGAAAACGTTAAACAATTAGCGATATATGGCAGAATAACCGCTTGTTTCACGTATCATATGCCATAAATAGCCGATACCCAACTTCCAACCAAAAGGAGTTGCCCGATGAAAACCAAACTTATCCCCCTGCTGATTGCCCTGGCCGCCCTGTTTGCCCTGCCGCTGCCCGCGCTGGCGGACGGCGTCATCATCCCCGAACCGCCCATCTGCATTGATTGCCCCGTGCCGCCCCCACCGCCCCGCGAAACGCCCTACCTGACCGTGCAGAACCACCACGTTTCGGTGACGATTGACCGGCAAGTGGCGACCACCCGCGTGGAGCAAGTTTTTCGCAACGATTCGCAATGGTCGCTGGAAGGTACATTTATTTTTCCCATCCCCGAAAATGCCGCCATCAACCAATTTTCGATGTGGATTGACGGCGAAAAAGTAGATGGGCAACTCTATACCAAAGAAGAAGCCCGCCGCATTTACGATGACATCGTGCGCCGCCGGCTCGACCCCGCGCTGCTGGAATATGTCGGGCGCGATTTGTTTCAGGCGCGCATTTTCCCCATTGACCCCGGCGACACCCGCAAAGTGGTGCTAGAATACAGCCAGATTCTCCCCGCCGATGGGGGGCTGGTGAGCTATGTGTACGGCCTCAGCACCGAAAAATTCTCGCCCAAACCGTTGGAAGACGTGTCCATCACGGTCAACATCCGCTCTGATGACCCCATCAAAGCCGTGTATTCGCCGAGCCACCCCGTCAGCATCGACCGCCCCGACGATTACCGCGCCACCGTCGGCTGGGAAGCCCGCGACGTGCGCCCCGACACCGATTTCGCGCTCTATTATTCTGTGTCGCCGCAGGATTTGGGGCTGAATCTGCTCAGCTATAAAAATGGGGATGAAGACGGCTTTTTCACCATGCTGATTGCGCCATCCATCAAAAGTGACGAAATCGTGGACAAAGATGTGGTGCTGGTTTTGGACACCTCCGGTTCGATGGAGGGCGAAAAGATGACGCAGGCGCAGGACGCGCTGAATTTCGTGCTGAACCATCTCAACCCGAATGACCGCTTCAACGTGGTGGCGTTCAGCACGGGCGTGCGCGCCTTTTCCAATGGGCTGGAACCCGTTTCCGCCGTGCCGGAAGCCGAGCGATTTGTGCAGAATCTCCGCGCCGAAGGGAGCACGGACATCAACCGCGCCCTGCTGGAAGCACTATCCAGCCTGCCCGACGATTCCGCCCGCCCCGCCATCATCATTTTCCTGACCGACGGCTTGCCCACCAGCGGTGTGACCGAAGCCGACCAGATTCTTGCCAGCGTCACCCAATCCGCCCCGAAAAACACGCGCATTTTTCCCTTTGGCGTGGGCGATGACGTGGACACTTTCCTGCTCGATTCGCTGGCGCGGGAATTGCGCGGTGCGAGCGCGTATGTTCGCCCCGGCGAGCGGGTGGATGAAGCCGTGAGCGGATTTTACGCCAAAGTCAGCACGCCCGTTTTGGCGGATGTGGAACTTTTGGTGGACGGCGTGACTCTTTCCGACACCTATCCGTACCCCCTGCCCGACATTTTTGCCGGAACGCAATTGGTGGTGACCGGACGCTACCCGCGCGGTGGCGCGGCGACCGTCACCCTGCGCGGCACGGTCAACGGGCGGGCGCAGGAATTTCGGTATGATGACCTGACCTTCGCCCGTGATGGCGGCGCGGAATTTATCCCTCGCTTGTGGGCCACGCGCAAAATCGGCTATCTGCTGAATCAGATTCGGCTGCACGGTGAAAATCCCGAAGCGATTGACCAGATTGTGAAACTCAGTATTCGGTATGGGATTATCACCCCGTACACCAGCTTTTTGGTGGAAGAACCAACCGATGCGCTGACGCAATCCGGGCGCAATGCGATGGTGCAGGAAGAAGTGGAAGCGATGAGCGCTGCCCCTGCACCGAGTTCGGGCGCGGCGGCGGTGGAAAAAGCGGTAGAGAGCATGGCGCTGGAAAGTGCGGATATGGCGGCACCGATGGCGGTAGAAGGCTCGCCGGGTGTGTCACAAATGCCCGCCGTGACCGCTGTGGGCGAAAAAGCGTTTGTGCTCCACGATGGGGTGTGGACGGACACCACCTTCGATGCGGAAACGATGACCGCTCGCCCGCTGGCGTTCGCTTCGGATGAAATGCTGCAATTGCTGGCAGAAAATCCCGCTACCGCAAAATATTTCTCGCTCGGCGACACGGTGATTGTGGTGCTGAACGGCACGGCATACCAAACCACCCCGCCGGACGCGGACACAGTTGCGGTGTCGAACATGCCGCCCACAGCCACACCCGGCACACCCGAGCAGGTTATCGGTGTGCCGGAAAATCCTACGCTGCCGAATGATGTTCAACCCGATTTGCAGGCTGAACAACCGGTGGTCATCTCGCTGGCAGGTGTGCCGACGTGGGCAGTCGTCGCCGGTGGGCTTGCGATAGCGCTGCTGGCGGTCGGCTTTGTGATGATGGGGTATTTTCTGGCAAAAGCGATGATTGGCAAACGCGAATCGTGATGCGTGAACCAATCAATCTGTCACGTTTCACGCCCCACGTTTTATGAATTTTCATACCAAATCTCGCTTTTTTGGCGCTATTTCGTCTTTCCATAAGGAATAATTTCCTATCGAAAACCGGACATAATGCTTGTAACTTGATGGACTTTCGGGTATAATGACATAAATAGGGTAAGTAAAATTAAGAGAGGGGGGCGCGCAGGGGCGCGTTACCCACCAGTTACAAAGGAGGTTTTTCTTATGAAGAAACTGGTATTGGTAGCGGTTTTGGTGATGCTGGTGTTGGTAATGGTGGCACCAACGGCCTCGGCGGCACCACCGGCATCAGGCGGATATTGGTATCACGTGAATTATGGTGACACACTTGCGGGCATTTCGTGGTATACCGGCGTGCCGATGCAAGCCATCATCAACGCGAATGGTATCGTCAATCCCAACTGGATTTATGCCGGGCAATATTTATGGATTCCGGTGGTTTCACCGGGACCATATCCCGGTCCGTATATGTGCAGTGCTTACCACACGGTGCAGTATGGACAAACCCTCTACGGCATCTCGCTGATGTATGGCAGGAATATGTGGAGCATTGCCCAAGCCAACAATATCTACAACTTGAACTGGATTTACGCCGGTCAAGTGCTGTGTATCCCCTAAACGGCTTTCAAAACAATATACTACCGAAAACGGCTCGCGTTTTGAGCCGTTTTTTCTGTGTAGTTTGCCATTCGGTTGCAGGTTGGGTATGATGGTAACACTTTTGAAAATTGGAGTGATATCAATGAACCAAACTTCTCTGCTCGATGCTTTTTCACAAGGGATGACGTTTACGGCTTACTTGCAGACGATGCAGACTTTGCAACGTCATATGCGCGAGCAATACGAAACACTGCCCATCACCGAGACAGCGGTCGCTGAGTTTGCCGCTGTCGCCGCTGCAAACGGGGTGACACGCATCTTCATCCTCACCGAGGACTTCTGTCCCGATTCGGCAATGAATATCCCCATTGCCGCCCGGCTAGCCGATGCTATCCCCGCGTTGGAACTGCGTATCGCACGCCGTGACGACTTTTGGGACGTTGCCAACCGCTTTCTTGCCGCTGATGGCAACAGCCACATTCCCACGGTCATCTTCCTCACCGAAGCCGGTTCGGTGGCGGGTGTATGGCACGAACGGTCGGTAGCGGCGCATAAACTATTGGCAGAATTTGTCGCCGAAAACCCCGCCCCACCCCGCGAGGACGAAAACGGAAATGTGACGCCCGCTTTCCGCAAATGGGCATCACAGCGATTGCAGTTGCAGAAAAAGGCGTATGCCGCCAATTTGTGGCTGGAAACCGTCCGCGAGTGGCAGTAACGCATTATCACCGGACGGACATCGGGCGAATAGTTGCTCGTTTTGCCCGTTTGAGGTATCATAATTGCAGATTGACCCGCCTGTGTGCTCGGCGGGTTCTGTTTTGGCGAAAGAGGCGCGTATGTTTGAACGACTGGAATCAATCGAAACCCGATATAATGAATTGATGCAACTGATGTCACAGCCGGAAGTGGCAACTAACCCCGACCTGCTGCGGAAATACGGGCAGGAGCAATCGGATATGGAAGAAACGGTGCAGACATATCGTCGTTACAAAGCGTTGCGACAAGAATTAGCGGACGTGCAGGAAATGCTTGATGCCGGGTTGGATGATGCCGCCGAGCGAGATATGTTCAAAGAAGAAGCAGATTCACTTGCGGCAAAACTGGCAAAAATAGAAGAAAAACTGCGGATGATGCTGTTGCCGAAAGACCCGAACGACGCGAAAAACGTCATCGTAGAAATCCGCGCGGGTGCCGGCGGTGATGAAGCCGGGCTTTTTGCCGCAGATTTATTCCGAATGTACACCCGTTATGCCGAAAACCATCGCTGGAAAACCACGCTGCTCAGCAGCAACGAAAGCGGCATCGGCGGCTTTAAAGAAGTGATATTTCAGGTCAAAGGGAAGGGCGCATACTCTCGGTTAAAATATGAAAGCGGCGTGCATCGTGTGCAGCGGGTGCCCAATACCGAAAGCAGCGGGCGCATTCACACCTCTACCGCGACAGTTGCCGTGTTGCCGGAAATGGAAGATGTGGAAGTGGAGATTGACCCCAACGAAATCCGCATCGATATTTTCCGTTCCAGTGGGCCCGGCGGGCAAAGCGTAAACACCACCGATTCCGCCGTGCGGTTGACACACGTGCCCACCGGCATCATCGTTACCTGTCAGGATGAAAAAAGCCAGTTGCAAAACAAAATTAAGGCGATGTCTATTTTGCGGGCGAAGTTATACGATATGGAGCAACAGCGCCAACAGGCGGAACTCGGCGCGGAACGGCGTTCGCAGGTGGGTACCGGCGACCGCAGCGAGAAGATTCGCACTTATAATTTCCCGCAAACCCGTGTTACCGACCATCGCATCGGGTATACCAGCCATCGCTTGCCTGCTATTTTGGATGGCGAGCTTGATGAGTTTATTGATGCGCTCATCAACCACTATCAGGCGGAACAGTTGAAAGCACTGAATAATTGAGATTAACCAATCTCTATGCTTCTCCGCGTGAAATTTTAATTAATTCCTGCACGGTTATGCTGGAAACCAGCGCCGCCAGCGAGACGGAGAATAACCCCAGCACAACTGTAAAAATTGTCCCCAAAACGATGCCGCCCACCCCAATGACCGCCATCGCCACTACCGCGAAGGGGTTTACGGCAATTAGCATCAGTGCATTTTTCATCGCCAGCCGCACATTTGGTTCTACCATATGCGGGAACAGTGCCAGCGTCAGCATTTGTAAAACGACCCACACCAGCAATAATCCGATAAACAACAAAACAATATATCCTGCCCACACTGCTTTTTGCTGTTGATAAAAGATGATGTTCATCACCAAAGTGACAATTATCACCAAATTGATGCCGCCCCAAATATAGGCTGTCTTCCGGTGTTGTTTGGTGCCGTCCCAAAAGGTGCTAAATTTTACAGCATTGCCCAAACTGATTTGGTATGTCAGCCAGAAAAGCCCAAACAACACCGGTGGCGTGAGAAATAGTAAAATCGAACCAAGCATCATCAGTAACGGCTATATGGTAATCCCCATTATCACCAGAGCAGGGCCGCCGGCCAACACGGTCAGCACGACGATATTGTATATCACCAGATAGATGATTTCTTCCCACCCAAACATGGCTGTTTTTTTGATGATGTCCCAGATAACGACCATAGTGATTTTAGCTTTCTGATTTCAAAGTTTCGGGTTTGACACAATCTTCAATTCGAAAATTTCCAGAATGGGACAAATTCCGAGCCGAGGTTATTTTACGCCAACCAACGGCACAATGGCAAAATCATCCGGCGTCAATTCGCCGACGGGGGCGGTGCTTGGCGGGTAGTTCCCCAAAATTGCACTTTGGTCGCCATCGTAAATCAAATCAATGATGCGGGTGTGGTTAGTGTCATTCGGCGCACCACCGAACCGCCATTGGCTCGATGTGGCTTCGATATCGCGCACGTGGCGCACGCCCGCTGCCGGGAAGCCTTCTTGACTGAGTACCATTGCTGCATACCCCCACGTGGCGGGATCGCCGTCGCCAAGCACGCTGCGCGGCACGCGGATAATCGCTTCACCCGCCGGGTTAATGATGACTTTTACGTTGTCGCCGCTGACTTCTACCGGCACACCTGCTTCGTTGGGAACCAGCACTTTTTGATTCCAGCCTTCAACCCACACGGCAAAATCCCAGCCGTTTTCCGGCGCCAGCGCTGCATTCCGACCTTCCAGCAGTTGCCGCGCACCGGTTGCACCGACGGGGTCTTTGTCAATATAAATGTCGAAGGTTTGCAGCGATAGATTGATGCCCGAACCCCACGGATTTTCGATGCCGCCTGCCACATCAAAAACAAAAGTGATATTTTTGTCGTCCGCAGCCACTTCAAATTTGGTGGCATCGAATACGCCGGGTGTGAACACCGCGTCAGTGGGGTAGGTGTATGTGCCGATGCCGTTGTCGTCGTCGGTGGGTTCGGTGATGGTTAAAAATGGCTCAATTTTTGTTAGATTCGGCAGGGCAAATTGTGCGGGGCCGTCGGCGGGGATAAATTGAGCATCCGGCTGCCCCGGGTTGCTCATCAGCACCCGCAAGTTGCCGATGTCGCCTGCGGTGGGGTCTCCCAAATCGGTCATCGGGATGGCGAGTTCCAGTGTTTTGCCGACCAGCGCCGCCGCGCCGCCGGTATTTTCAAAAGTGAAGCCGGTTACCGCGCCGCCGGAAATTTTTACCTGCCCGATGAATGTCGGTTTAAAGCCGATAAAGGTTCCGCCCGGCGATAGTGCGGGCTGCTCCGGTTGATTCGGCAGCCCCAAATACAAGTTGACGGTCTGATCGCTCAAATCTGACCACGGCGAATCCGCGTCGAGCCGAAAATAGAAGTTACCGGCATCGAAGCCATAATAAAGCGCTCTGATGACATCGCCTGCGCGGGCTTGTGAGCCGCCGCTGACCAGATATTGTCCGGCGTTTGCCCACTCATCGGCGTCGGCTGTACCGTCAATCACCGGGGTGATGGGGCCGTTGGCGCGTCGGCTGGGCGGTTCGGGCTGGTCGGGGATGATGGGGATATTTACAAAATCGGGCACGGGTTCGCCCAAACTGGTAAACACACCTTTCAGCAAGGCACGGTAGCTTTGGTCAAAATAGCGGTCGTTGCCCGAATCTTGATCGCTGCCGTACCACCAAAACCAGTCTGAGCCTTCGGCGAGGTACATAAAATCTTGCGCTTGTGCCAGTTTTTCGGGGCTGGTCTCTTTGGTTTTATCAACATCATATTGGCTCAATACCTTGCGAGTTTTCCGCAGATATTCCCATGCTGTGTTCTCTTCCGGCTCGCCGATCCACGTGCCATAATCGCTGCTAAACCACGCACCGGGCCACAGGTTGTCAATTTTTCGTTGGTCGGGAAATTTTGCCAGATATTCACTGGGCGTTATGGTGACGATGGTGTCACTGTCGGAGAGGTTTTGGTACAATGCCCGCAGAAAATCGATGCCGTCGTTGGGATAGTTTTCCCATGCATTTTCGCCATCCAGAATAACGCTGACCAGATGTGGGCCTGTTGCGCCTTCGGCTTTCAATTCGGTGCGGATGGCTTCGATGCGATTGATGAAATCGTCGGCGGCTTGTTGGGCGGGTGTGCCGGAATATTCAAATCCCACCAAGTCGCTGATGCGCAAATCGCGTAAGACGATGCCCACTTGGGGACCATCTTTATATTGAACATAGTAGGGGCGGTACAATGCATCTGCTTGCTGAACTACATCGTGGCTGTCTCGGGTAAACCCGTCGATGCCCAGCGATTTTGCCAGCACTTGTTCGCCGGATGCCATCCACGTAAAACCATGGTCGGCAATCTGTTCGACAACACGTTGGGCGACAGCGCCTTCGGCAGGCCACATACCGCGCACAGGTTGCCCGTATTTTTCTTCATACATATCTACCGCTTTTTGAATCTGGGCATCCACATCCTGTGGCGCAGAAAAATAGTGTTCTTGCACTGCGCCGGGGTCGCCCACCAGCGCCAACCGAGTGTTGAACAGCAGCGGCAAAATGGGGTGGGCATACGGTGTGATGATGACTTCAATTTGCCCATTATCTTGTAATTTTTTGTGCAGGGGAATAATTTCCGGGATGATGCGGTCAACCTCTGCGAAAATGGTGGCTTTATCTGCTTCCGAGAAACCGTGGTCTTTTTCAACCAGCGATTTGAGCGGTTCTTGTGCCAAAAAACTTGGGTCGAACCACGCCAGATTCCACCAAACCTGCAAATCTCGAAAATCCTGCTCGGTGAATTTATCCATCGCCGCGGCAATTGCTTCCGGCGAAGTATCCCGTCCGCGCAGGTTCAGCAGACGTTCATACCCCGGAAATCGGGCGATGATATGATCCCAATTGGCATCGAAAAAACGGTTTAAGATGAACGTTTTCTGTTCGTCGGTTAGTTGGTCAGCCGGAATTTCGGTCAATACGCGATAGTAATCTTTTGCACCGTTTGCCAAGTCATCTAACTGTCGAATCAGTACCGGCGTGAGATTGAATGTGACGTGCACGTTGGGATATTTGCCGACGAGTGCCGCCATATCATAATAATCTTTGGTGGCGTGTGCGCGTGCCCAAGGTCGGGTGTACACGCCGTTTTCATCTTTATAATAGAGAGGCTGGTGCTGATGCCACACAATGTTCAGGTAGATGACATCTTTTTCCGGTGCGGGGGTGTCTGTTGGAATAGCCGCGACGGGGGTATCGGTGGGCGCGGCGGTTGGAGCAGGGATGGCGGTATCGGTGGGCGATGGTGGTTCGGTGGGGGTGGGTGTTTCGGCGGGGTTGCCACATGCCGTCACCAGTAGTATCAAAATAAACAATATCATCAGCGCAAAACGTTTCATCGTTTTTTCTCCTGAACTTCAATCTGGGTGATGAGGGTCAAATTAGACCATATATGATTGTAATGCTCAATAGTTGCGCTGTCAACTATTTTGATGGCAATTGTTTTTTGCAACATACGCCAAAATGCCTATGCTGATTGTTTGCCAAACTTGGCGAAAATGCGAGGCGTTATGGTATAATATGCCTCGTGAAAACGCCGATGACCACCGCGCCCCACGTGGGGCTGAACGCCCAACTGCTTTCGCTGCGACAATCATACCGCAGTGCGGGCATCAGTTGGTACATTTTCAACCTGTTGCGCCACCTGCCCGCCGCCGATACATCTGTGCGGTACACGGCATTTGTCAGCGATCTGGATTTTCAACCGCAAAACGGCTTGGCAGTTCGACGAAGTTCCCTGTCCGCGAAACATCCCGTTGCCCGCATTTTGTGGGAGCAAACCGCGCTGCCGGCGGCGCTGCGACAATCGGGTGCGGATTTACTGCACGCACTGGCGTTCGTTTCGCCGCTGGCAAACCGGCTGCCCACGGTGCTGACGATTTACGATTTGAGCTTTGTGCGGTTTCCGCAGCTGTTCCGCCCGTTCAATCGCTGGTATCTGCAAACGTTCTCTCGCGTTTCGGCACGGCGAGCGGATGCGGTTATCGCCATTTCAGAGAGCACGCGGCACGATGTGATTTCGGCGTTTGGGGTAAACCCAAATCGCGTGCATACAGTTTACTGCGGTGCGGATGATATTTTTCACCCGTTGTCCGCCGCTCAGATTGCAGCGTTTCGCGCCGAGAAAAACCTGCCGGCGCATTTCATCTTCCGGCTGGGGACGATTGAGCCGCGCAAAAATGTGGAAGGCGTCATCCGGGCGTATGCCGCGTGGCGTCGGCGCGACCCGTCTGCGCCGCTGTTGGTTATCGGCGGGGGAAAAGGGTGGTACTATCAAGAGGTCTTCCGGCTGGTAGAAACATTGGGTCTGACAGAAGACATCCGTTTTCCGGGCTATATTCCGCAAGATGACCTGCCGCTGTGGTACAATGCCGCCGATGTGTTTGTGTACCCGTCGCATTTTGAAGGGTTTGGTTTGCCTGTTCTGGAAGCGATGGCGTGCGGCACGCCGGTTGTCACCAGTGATGTGTCATCGCTGCCGGAAGTGGCAGGCGATGCCGCGCTGCTCGTTTCGCCCACCGATACGGACGCATTGAGTACGGCAATGGAACGTGCTTTTACAGATGCGGCGCTGGCACAATCGCTGCGCGAGCGGGGGTTACGGCAAGCAGCACAATTTAGTTGGGAAAAAACTGCTCGCCAAACGGTAAAAATCTATCATACAGTATTGAGAGAAAATCGGTAATTATTTTGAAACCAAAACCTGCAAATAGCCCCCCCAATTTTATACAGAAATTATGGATTTTCCCCTGGTTTTGGCTGTTGGTCGATGCCATACTCATCAACGTAGCATTTGGACTGGCATATTATGTGCGCTATAACCTGCAATTTTTGCGCGCGGTTGACCCGGCAAACAACGTGCCGTATTCGGCGTTTTTACCGTTTGTTGTGCTGCTGACCGTGCTGCTGCTGTTTGCCTATTGGCGAAAAGACTTGTATCGCAACAAACGGCGGTTGTCGGTGATGGATGAGTTGACCATCATCTTGGATGGTACCACCACCGGCATTGTTCTGATGATCGTGCTGGTGTTTGTATATCGTCCCACCTTTTACTCGCGCGCCATCTTTTTGTATGCCGGAATTTTTGTGCTGTTGCTGGTGGGCGGTGCCCATATACTGAAAATTGCCATGCTGAGCCACTGGCGCAAACACGGGTTCGGCGTGGCGCGATTGCTCATCGTTGGTGCGGGCGAAATTGCACGCACAATTATGCGCACAGTGGTGGCAAATCCGCAGTTGGGATATGAAATTGTCGGTTTTGTGGATGATGATATTACCAAAGGCACAACCAACATCGGGCGCTTTCGGGCGTTGGGCAGCACAGATAATTTATCAAAATTGCTGGAAGAGGAGCAGGTAGACGAGGTTATCATCACCCTGCCGTGGCAATATCACCGCAAAATTATGAGCATCACCAATATCAGCGAGCGCGCTAACATCCGCGCGCGGATTGTGCCCGATATGTTCCAAATCACCCTCAGCCATATGGATGTAACCCAGATGATGGGCATCCCGCTCATCGGAATGAAACCGAGTTCCATCAGCGGTGCGGGGTTGCTGGCAAAACGTGTTATTGACGTGCTGGTGGCGGCTGTGGCGCTGATATTGCTTGCTCCGCTGATGGCGCTGATTGCACTGGCAATCAAAATGGAAAATGACGGTCCCATTATCTTCTCGCAGGAACGGGTGGGACGATACGGGCGACGTTTTCAAATTTACAAATTCCGTTCTATGGTGCAGGATGCAGAAGACCGGAAAGCCGAACTGGAAGCCTTCAACGAAGCCGACGGCCCCCTTTTCAAAATGAAGGATGACCCGCGCCGCACACGTGTCGGGCGCTTCATTCGTAAACTCAGTTTGGATGAATTGCCGCAATTGTACAACGTTTTGCGCGGCGATATGAGTTTGGTCGGACCCCGCCCCAACATTCCCACCGAAGTGGCACAATATCAAGAATGGCACAAACGCCGTTTGGAAGTTGTGCCCGGCATCACCGGCTTGTGGGCGGTCAGCGGCCGCAGCGAATTGACTTTCGATGAAATGACGCTGCTTGACATCTATTACATTGAAAATTGGTCGTTGGCGCTAGACTTAAAAATTGCACTGCAAACATTGCCCCACGTGTTGATGGCGCGTGGCGCATACTAAAACGGAGACATTATGGTCAAACTATCTGCACACGATGAAACCGATTTGACACAATTTTTGCAAAAACTGGTGCAAACTGCCAGCTTCACCGGTATGGAAGGCGCCGTCGCACAATTGGTGGCAGCCGAGATGGACCGCGTCGGCTTTGATGCCGTTTCTGTAGATGAAATGGGGAACGTCATCGGGCAAATTGGCAGTGGCGAGCCGCCATTTTTGCTGTTTTTGGGGCAGATGGACACCGTTG
>Ga0114931_10003180_pt1 | contig 20844 bp, 16 predicted proteins | sample 2SBtaG_FD_89579 | JGI IMG/M metagenome (GOLD analysis project Ga0114931, IMG submission 89579) | Deep subsurface microbial communities from Kolumbo volcano to uncover new lineages of life (NeLLi) - 2SBTROV14_V59a metaG | ecosystem: Environmental > Aquatic > Marine > Volcanic | place: Kolumbo...
ATCCCCTGGCGCGACCTGTGCAAGGTGATTGAGCCGTTTTACCCAAAGCCGAAAGGCGCCGGTCGACCACCGGTGGGTCTGGAGCGGATGCTGCGCATTCATTTTCTGCAGCACTGGTTTAACCTGTCCGATCCGGCTGTTGAAGAGGCCCTTTATGACTCGCGAGCCATGCGCCGGTTTGTGGGCATCGATTTGGGACGTGAGCCGGCGCCGGACGAGACCACGGTTTGCACGTTTCGCCATCTGCTTGAAGCGCACAACCTGGGCGACCGGTTGTTCGTCCTGATCAACGAGTATCTTGGGGAAAACGGGCTGAACCGGGGTCTGGTGAAGCCAAAGATGCACTTGAGGATCAAAAACGGATGTTCGACTTTCGCCCGCACCTTCGACTTCGTCCTATTCTGGCTCTTGTCCGCAGTGCTCAGCGGGTGGTTCCGGTTTCCTTTCCGGTTGCTAAAGTCCTTCGCATTGGGCGTATGTTCACGGATGACATCACGCTGGCCGCTATAGGCCGAATCGCCCCATACGCGGGTTTCCACGGCACATCGTAACGGTGATGAGGCTTTGCAGACGTAGTAGGACTTCAAACCGGAGTATATATCCTTTTCCAAGCTCGGCGATCAGCTAAAATGACGCTGGCCCGTTACAGTGATGGCTTCTATAATCAACAACATTCCGCTAAATCAGGAAAGTCCGGATACATGGAAGGCGGCCCTGGGCTTGCAGCATGGGGAAAGTTCGAGGGTGCGGAACGTGGGGGGCCGTGCTGGCATCCGCTGATTGATCATTGCGCTGATGTCGCGGCGTGCTGTGAAGCCCTGCTCAGGCAACCGATCCTGGCCAGGCGGTTAAGCCGGCTTGCCGGAATAGAGACCCTGGATGAGGTGCTAATTGCGCGTCTCTCGGCAATCGCCTTTCTGCATGATCTCGGTAAGGCCAATTGGGGCTTCCAGCATAAAATTCGCCCGGGCTCCAAAACCTGGGACGCCGGGCATGTCGGAGAAGTTTATCACCTTCTGGACGAAACCCGACCCCTTCTTGCCGCTTTTCTAGAGGCTGTTCCACTTGAAGAAATGGTGGAGTGGATGACGGGGAACGGTTTTTCTCACTTGCTCTATGCCTCGATCTCGCACCATGGGATTCCCTGGAATGGCGCAATAGCCAAAGGAAACCCGGCATATTGGGAACCCAATGGGCGGTATGATCCCTTTCAGACACTGCACGATTTGGGTGCCAAACTGCGCCTTTGGTTCCCGGATGCGTTCAAGGCCGGCACGCCGCCTTTCATCGCAAAGCCCGCCTTCCAACATGCCTTTGCCGGCATTGTGATGCTGGCCGATTGGCTGAGCTCAGACATACGAATGTTTCCCTTTAGCAAGCCAGACGATGGCGAGCGCATGGTCTTCGCACGTGGTCGGGCGAACAAAATGCTGAAGGATATCGGGCTTGATGTGAGGTCGAAATTGATGGCTGTCACGTCAAGGAGTCTCAGTTTTTATGATATCTTCGAGGTTCCTCTCTACGAAATGCAGAAGGCTGTCCGCGACCTGGTGCCGACACCGCTGGCGATTCTCGAATCTGAGACCGGCTCGGGCAAGACCGAGGCCGCGTTGTGGCATTTCAAGGCATTGTTCGAAGCCGGACTGGTCGATGGTCTTTACTTCGCCTTGCCGACACGGGTGGCGGCGACCCAGATTCATCGCCGTATCTGTGACGCAGTGTCCCGTATTTTCCCCGCCCAGGATCGCCCCGAAGTGCTCCTCGCCTTGCCCGGCTATGCGCAGGTTGACGGCGTCAAGGCGAAGATATTGCCCGGCTTCGAGGTGCTGTGGCCTGATGAACCGGACGGGCGCGAAGCCCACAGGCGCTGGGCCGCCGAAAACCCCAAGCGGTTCCTCGCCGCACAGATCGCCGTCGGCACCATCGATCAGGCCCTGCTCTCCAACCTGAAAATCAAGCACGCTCATTTGCGCTCGACCGCGCTGCTGCGTCATCTTCTTGTGGTCGATGAAGTACATGCTTCGGATGCTTATATGTCGGTGCTGCTGAAATCCGTGCTCAACGTCCATCTGGCGGCGGGCGGCTATGCCTTCTTGATGTCGGCGACCCTGGGCGCGGCAACGCGAACGCTTTTTCTGGAGGGCGCGCGAACACCGCCACCACCGCTTGAAGCCGCCGTGGCGTGTCCCTATCCAGCCATAAGCTGGCGTGACAACGAGGACGAGACACAGGTGCAGGAAATCCCTCCAAACAAGAAGGAAAAGCATGTCGCACCACAGCTTGCACCGATCATCGATGAGCCAAACGCCATCGCGGCTGCTGCTCTTAAGGCCGCCCGGGCCGGCGCGAAAGTTCTGGTCGTGCGCAACACCGTCAATGCCGCCATCGCGATCCAGATGGCGCTGGAAGACATGTGTGACGGACCGGCAGATCGCCGGTTGCTGTTTCGCTGCGGCGATGTTGTCACCCTGCATCACGGCCGTTTCGCCCGTGAAGACCGCACCCTGATCGACCAGGCGGTCGAGGCGCGAATGGGCAAGAGCCGGCCCGACGATGGCGGCATCATCGTCGGTACCCAGACTCTGGAGCAGAGCCTCGATATCGATGCCGATTTTCTGATTACCGATCTGTGTCCGATGGACGTGCTCCTCCAGCGCATTGGCCGTCTGCACCGTCATGACCGGCCGGACAGGCCACAAAGGTTCGAGAGCGCGTGCTGCCTGGTGCTGATCCCGGAGGAGCGCGACTTCAGCCCTGACAAGGGGGCCGGGCGGCGCCATGGCCTGGGCAAATATATTTATGAGGATATTCGCGTCATCGAGGCGACCTTGCGCCTGCTGGAAACCACCGAAACGCTATCGATCCCGGCAATGAACCGCGAACTGGTCGAGCGCGCTACGCATCCCGATGCGCTGGCCGCCTTGTCGCAAGAGCTGGGCGATGCCTGGCGCGAGGATGGCAACCGCATCATCGGCCTGAAAAGCGCACAAGCCAATGTCGCAAACCAGCATAGGATCCGGCGCGACAAGCCGTTCGGGGAAGAGACGTTCCCCGGCATCGACGAGAAGCTTCGCACCCGGCTCGGCGAAGACGACCGGCTGGTGGAATGGCCGGAAGGGACCGAGCTGCCGATGGGCCCCTTTGGCCAGCCGGTCAAACGCCTGAGCGTGCCCGCTCATCTATGCAAGGGCAGCGGGCCAGACGCCGAGGCCTCATTGGGCGTGCGCCGCGCCGATGGCTTCAGTTTCGCCTTGGGCGCGCACACCTACGACTACAGCCGGTTTGGGCTGAGGAAAATCGATAAGGAGGCATGATGTATAATTGTTTAGTCGAGCCCATTATCACCGTCGAGCGCAACGATGGGACGCAAGGTGCGGTCAGCTTGCCGGACGTACTGGCCCTGCTGACCGCTGACCAGGTGGTTGCCTTCCCGGCCCTGCGGCCCCACCAGCGCCAGGCCTGGCATGCGTTTCTGGTGCAACTGGCGGCGCTGGCGCTCTTGCAGGCGGAGCAGATCGAGCCGTCAACTGAAGCGAGCGAATGGGCGCGTCTGTTGCGCGGCCTGACGCCCGACTGGCTGGGGGATGAACCCTGGTCGCTGGTTTCTTCTCCTGACAAGCCGGCTCTGTTGCAGGCCCCGGTGCCCGGCGGCAATCTCTCGGACTTCAAAAAACAGCTTGAGACGCCCGATGTCCTCGACATGCTGATCACTTCCAAGAACCATGACCTAAAGCGACAAGTGATGACCGACGCCGCACCCGAGGACTGGCTGTTCGCGCTCGTCACGCTGCAAACGATGGAAGGTTTCTTGGGCGCCGGCAATTACGGCATCTCACGCATGAACGGCGGCTTCGCCAATCGTCCCGCGGTCAGTATTGTCCCACCCGGGGGCATTGGCGCGCGGTTTTGCCGCGACGTATCCATGCTCATCGCATACCGCGGGGAAGCGTTCGAGCAAGTACCGCAGTTCCCGCTTCAAGGCGGCCTGGGCTTGCTGTGGCTCAAAGCCTGGGACGGGACTAGACAATTGGGCTTGGGGGAGATTGATCCCTATTACATCGAAATCTGTCGCCGGGTGCGCTTGATAGAGGAGGCGAACGGACTTGGCGCTGTCACTGCCGGCAGCAAAAAGGCGCGCATCGCCGCGGCGGACCTAAAAGGCAATACGGGCGACCCCTGGCTGCCAATCGCGGTTGCCAAGCCAAGGCCCTGTCGATCACAGGGCGCGGTTTCAACTACCGGCTGATGTCCGACTTGCTGTTTTCCGGCAATTTTAGCAAGGCCCTCCTGCAACAGGTTCAAGACTCTGATCCTGACAGGGGTCTGGCGGTTTTGGCCCGCGGGATTGCACGCGGGCAGGGGATAACCGAAGGCTATCATGAGCGCCTCGTGCCGCTGTCCAAGCCGGCAATCGGTTTTTTTAAACGCGGAAAATATGACGTATTGGGTCATTTGGCGCAGCGACGCGTTCAGGAAACCGGCGACATGCGCGGCAAGGTCCTGCGTCCTGCGCTGTTCGCCCTACTCCAGGACGGCGCTGACGATATCAACTATGGCTCCAAGACCACCGCTCCCCAGGCCGACAAATGGCTCAAGGCATTCGAACACGCCGTCGACCTGATTTTCTTCGAACGACTGTGGAATGAAGTCGCCGCCGACCCGGCGGACCGTGACGATGTTCGCCACACCTGGTTGCGCGAGCTGCGCGATCTGGCGCGAGCCCAACTGACAAAAGCCGAGCGCGCCGCCCCCCTAGCCACCATGCGCCGCTACAAGGCCATCACCCGCGGCCGCGCCATGTTCGACCGCCAGGCTTATAAGCAATTTTCCGAACTCAGACCCCAGGAGACCGATAATGCCGCAGCCTGATACAAAGACCTCGACCATAACGGAACCGCTCTCCTCCTATGGACAGGTGATCGCAAGCATTGCCGGCGTGATCAGCGGCCTGGAAAAGTCCTCGCGCGGCGATCTGGCGGCGCTCAGGCGCATGAACCCGGATGCCCCCAGCGCCCCGGCCTTCTGGCGGCTGCTGACCTCAAAAGTGCCCGCTCCCTATCACCACGGGAAGGATGCCGAGCGGCGCTGGGCGCTGATCATCCAGGGCATGGCGCTGATGGTTCCCCATCATAGGGGCTTTGACGCCGGCGTCGGCCACGCGCTCGCCGCCATCAGGTTCAGCGAATTGCGCCTCGCCAAACTGCTGAACGCCCGCAAGGCGCAGTTTCGCGCCCAGATCACCCACCTCGCCCGCCATTTGGCGGCCAGGGGACAGCCCATCGACTGGCGCCGGCTTGGCGAGTTAATCCTCTGTGAGAGCCGTAACGAGAAGCGGGCCGAGGAAATCCGCATGACTATCGCTCGCGACTATTTCGCCACAATTAAGTGAACCCCGCAAAATTCAAGGACACCATCATGACCCAACCACGCTTTGTTCAAATCCACACCCTGCAATCCTACCCCGCCGTTCTCCTGAACCGGGACGATTCCGGCCTCGCCAAACGCCTGCCGTTTGGCGGCGCCACCCGCACCCGCGTATCCTCGCAATGCCTCAAGCGCCACTGGCGCATGGCAGACGACGAGTGGGCGCTCAAGGCTGTCGGCGTGCCGATGGCCAAACGCTCGCGCTATATTGTGGAGCGCGGCATCATGGAGCCACTATTGCAGTCGGGTGTATCGAAGGATATCGCCGAGGCAATTGCGGAGGGGTTCTTGAAAGGGTTGTTCCAGGAAAGCGCCAAAAGGGCCAAGGCCAAGAAAGAAGAGGAAGAATTTAGCGCCCAAACCGGCCAGGCGGTTCTGTTTGGCCAGCCTGAAATTGACTATCTTCTTGAGAAGGCGGTGGAAATTGCTGAAGCTTCTGAAACTCCCAAAGACGCTAAAGAACAGTGTGACGCCTTTTTCAAAGACAAGGATTTGCGGGCCAACATCAAGGCGATGAAGCATCACGCCGGGCTCGAATCCGCTTTATTCGGCCGTATGGTCACCTCGGACCTGATTGCCAACACCGACGCCGCCATTCATGTCGCGCACGCCTTCACCGTCCATGAGGAAGAAAGCGAGAGCGACTATTTCACCGTCGTTGACGACTTGAAGGACCGGGACGGCGGCGATGATGCCGGATCGGCCGGCATCTTTGACATGGAGCTGACTAGCGGGCTTTTTTACAGCTACGTGGTAGTCGATGTGCCGGCGCTGGTCTCCAATCTGGAAGGCTGCAAAGTGCAAGACTGGCTGGCGGAAGAAACCGACCGTTCCTTGGCGGCGAAGGTGGTCGAGCATTTGACGCATCTGATCGCCACCGTGTCGCCCGGCGCCAAGCTCGGCTCGACCGCGCCCTATGGCTATGCCTCTCTCATGCTGATCGAGGCCGGCGTGCGCCAGCCGCGCAGCCTCGCCAATGCCTTTCGTGAGCCGGTGGCCCTGGGCAATGGCGACAATCTGCTGAATGCGGTATTGCGCCTGGGCGACTATCTGGAAAAACTCGATACCGCCTATGGGAGCAACGAGGCGCGGCGCTTCATGTCGCTGGAAGATGCCGACCTGCCAGGCGGTGAGCCATTATCGCTCGACAATCTCGCCTCCTGGACGGCAACAATGGTGCGTGAAGGCAGGGCCTGAACCATGGCGCAGCATCTCGTTCTCAGGCTGGAAGCGCCGCTGATCTCGTTCGGCGGCGAAGCCATCGACAATTTCGGCGTGGTTCGGGACTTCCCGGCGGCCTCCATGGTGACCGGGTTGATCGCCAATGCGCTGGGCTATCGCCGGGGCGACGGACCGCGCCATGATCGCCTGCAACAGCGGCTGGTGTTCGGCGCTCGGCTCGACCGCGTGGCCGAACGCATGCAGGATTTTCAGACTGCGCAACTAGAGGCCGCCGATAAGGGCTGGACCCGACATGGTGTGCCCGAGGGGCGGGCTGGCGGCGCTGGAACCTATAAAGGGCCCCATTTGCGCTATCGCGACTACGACACCGATGCTTGCATCTGCATCGCCGTGCGGCTTAATCCGGCTGGCGAGAGCCCGACCTTGCACGAGATTGCCACCGCACTCGACTACCCTGCCCGGCCTTTATTCATCGGCCGCAAGCCCTGCCTGCCGTCGGCGCGCATTGTCGAGGGGTTCATCAAAGCGCAAACAATATTGGAGGCCTTAAAGACCTATCCACACCTGACCAACGAGCAGGGAGACCACCCGGTCGTGCTCTTCTGGCCCTACGGCGAGGGCGAAATGGAGTGTAGCCAAACCCTCACCATCACCGATCAGCGCAGCTGGCGTACCGGAGTACATGGCGGCGCGCGGCGGATAAATCGCGCCACGGTGACGCCGCCTGTCGCCGAGGTGGCGGCATGACCGGCTCCCTCAACATGGTAAAACTTGAGCCCGACATGCCGCGGCTGGCCGAATGGGCCCATGCCCGTAAGCTGGTAAAGCGGGGCGGCGACCTCGGTTATGCACTCCATGCGCTTTTAAAAGCCGGTTTCGGGAAACTGGCGTTACAGCCCTTCTCTTTACAGCAGCACAGAGAACGAACCACCTTGTTCGGTTATACAAAAGCGGGGCAGCGCGAGATGACCGATTTACTGAACGGATGTGCCGATCCGGCGGTTCGCGAGGTTTTGGCGCCGGACAGCATCGCATTCAAACCAATGCCAACCACCTGGCGGTCCGGCCAAATCTTTGGTTTCGAGGTGCGTGTTCGGCCCACGATCAGACAGGACGCCGATGGCCGGCGCGATAGCACAACAGAACGCGATGCCTTTCTCGCCGCCTGTGACCGGGCACCACAAGAGACGCCAATCAGCCGGCAGCGAGTCTACGGCGAATGGCTCGCCGCGCAGTTCACGCGGCACGGAGGCGCCGAACTTGTCGAGCGGGAGAATGCCGATATCCGGCTCGCCGCTTTTCAACGCACCCGCATCGCGCGGCGCGACAGAAAACGCCGGCTGCGCGAAATCGATGGTCCTGATGCGACCATGAAGGGATTGCTGCGGGTCACCGACAGTGTGGCCTTTGCCCATCTGCTGGCACGTGGCATTGGCCGCCACCGGGCATTCGGCTTCGGCATGCTGCTGCTGCGCCCGCCGCCACAGGCCTGGAAAATACTGGAGTGAGCCATGCTGAAAGGACGCCTGGGGCTTGAAACGGCACGCATTCCTGATGCTAACCGTCATGGCCTGTTATGGCTCGATCGCGGTCGCCTCACTGTCGAAGATGGCTGTCTGCGCTTTGTTTGTGCCGGCGGGGGAAATTTGAACGCCGGTGACTATCAGATCCCCTTTCAGGGCGTCTCCATGATCTTGCTGGGGCCGGGATCGATGATCAGCCAGGACACGCTGCGATTGCTCGCCCGTCATGGCACGGCCCTGGCTGCTGTTGGTGCTGACGGGGTTCGATCTTATACTGCTCCACCCTTGATGCCCGATCAATCCGCACTGGCCAGACGCCAGGCGCGGGCCTGGGCCGATGCCGAGGGCGCCCGGCTCTCTTTGGCGCGCAAAATGTACGCATGGCGGCTTGGCGAGGTTTTGCCGCATCGCGACCTGAATGTGCTTCGCGGCATTGAAGGCGCCCGGATGAAGGAAAGCTATCGGCTCGCGGCCCAGCGTTTTGGCGTGCCGTGGCACGGCCGGCGCTATGATCGCTCGAACCCGAACGCCGCGGACATACCAAACCAGTCGATCAACCATGCGGCAACGGCCGTGCAGGCTGCGGCGGCCATCGCCGTCACCGCGACGGCAACGATCCCGCAACTCGGGTTTATCCATGAGGATTCCGGACAGTCGTTCGTGCTGGATATCGCGGATCTATACCGAGATTCCATGACACTTCCGGTTGCTTTTCAGGCTGCGGCCCAGGCGGGGAAACACCCGGCCGAAACGGTTGAACGCCTGGTTCGTCGGCTTGCCGGCAAGAAATTTCGCGAGGACAAACTTATTCCAGCGATGATTGATCGCATAAAGACATTGTTCGAGGGCTGAGCATGCCGATGACCGTTATCGTTACCCGTGACGTCGAACCACGATATCGGGGCTTTCTTGCCTCCGTGATGCTTGAGATCGCGCCAGGCGTCTATACCGGTCCGGATCTTTCAAAAGGCGTTCGGGAACGGATCTGGACAGTCCTGTCTGATTGGCACACAGCCTTGGGCCAGGGCTCCATTGTTATGACCTGGCAGGACAAGTCGAAACCTGGCCGACAGGGCGTTCTAACTCTCGGCGAGCCGCCCAAGACAATCATCGATATCGAAGGCCTTTTGCTCGTTAAACGTGAAATTCAGAAAAATCTTACAGCCGTCTGATCTTTGACAAGTGAATATCATCAATGGTTTAATACCTAGAGGCTCCCCCGCCCACGCGGGGATAGACCCGTTTTTTTAACAGCCGTCGCCGCGTTCATCTGGGCTCCCCCGCCCACGCGGGGATAGACCCATTCCCGGCCCACCAATTCATCGGGATCAAATGGCTCCCCCGCCCACGCGGGGATAGACCCTGTGTCACCGCAGTCTTGAGCGCCTGCACTCCGGCTCCCCCGCCCACGCGGGGATAGACCCAGCATCGGCGCTTGATAAATTGGCGTCCCCGTGGCTCCCCCGCCCACGCGGGGATAGACCCGCCACCGCCAGTCCAAAGGTCCTCACCGATCAGGCTCCCCCGCCCACGCGGGGATAGACCCCCACGCGATATGATCGGCTGTACCGCTATTAGGGCTCCCCCGCCCACGCGGGGATAGACCCGAATTCGTACACATGCATAAACTGCGGCTACCGGCTCCCCCGCCCACGCGGGGATAGACCCAACATAACCTATTGCGACTTCATTAGCTGGACGGCTCCCCCGCCCACGCGGGGATAGACCCGACAGTAAAACAGTTTCCGGCTCAATCCTGAAGGCTCCCCCGCCCACGCGGGGATAGACCCGGATCTGTAAGTATGTTTTCGTTTGGACAATCGGCTCCCCCGCCCACGCGGGGATAGACCGCATATGAGACCCTCTCTGATTTGCCCGCTCGGGGCTCCCCCGCCCACGCGGGGATAGACCTTTAAAGACCGTCCTGGTCGCCCCACAAAAATGGGCTCCCCCGCCCACGCGGGGATAGACCCCATCTCATGGAGCCACAAATAAGCTGATTCTGGGCTCCCCCGCCCACGCGGGGATAGACCCCCGTGGCGCTACAAGCTGTCGTGGACCTGCCCGGCTCCCCCGCCCACGCGGGGATAGACCCCCTATTTTTTATCGGAAATTTGATCATAATACGGCTCCCCCGCCCACGCGGGGATAGACCTTTATGCATGTGATCAAGCGCCCGGCTGGCAACGGCTCCCCCGCCCACGCGGGGATAGACCTTTAAAGACCGTCCTGATCGCCCCACAAAAATGGGCTCCCCCGCCCACGCGGGGATAGACCCTTTTTTTGTACTGTCACCCGCCATCTATGAATGGCTCCCCCGCCCACGCGGGGATAGACCTTTAAAGACCGTCCTGGTCGCCCCACAAAAATGGGCTCCCCCGCCCACGCGGGGATAGACCTTTTTCTGATCGGCTCGACGATATATGGTTGGAGGCTCCCCCGCCCACGCGGGGATAGACCCCCTATTTTTTATCGGAAATTTGATCATAATACGGCTCCCCCGCCCACGCGGGGATAGACCCTCATCACCACAACTCCCCAGCTATCCCGTAATGGCTCCCCCGCCCACGCGGGGATAGACCCGATTTTAGGCAATGCGCCATCCCCGCTTTATGGGCTCCCCCGCCCACGCGGGGATAGACCGTACATTACTATGGCCAAGCGGCTATTTGACGTGGCTCCCCCGCCCACGCGGGGATAGACCGCGTACGCAGTTTGATTTCAGATCGACCCGAATGGCTCCCCCGCCCACGCGGGGATAGACCCTAGATTTCGATACGACGCCGGTTTATGTCTGGGGCTCCCCCGCCCACGCGGGGATAGACCCCCCACAGGATATATCCTGTGGGTCGGCGAGGCGGCTCCCCCGCCCACGCGGGGATAGACCTTATAGCCCAGCGGCAGGCCGAGCTTACAGCCCGGCTCCCCCGCCCACGCGGGGATAGACCCGGATTTCCTCTTTTGTCCCAAGCTGGCTGTCAGGCTCCCCCGCCCACGCGGGGATAGACCCAAAGAAAGGCGAAAGGCCGGCGATTTAATATCGGCTCCCCCGCCCACGCGGGGATAGACCCGTGGAAAGGCGGCGCTTGACACATTGACGAATGGCTCCCCCGCCCACGCGGGGATAGACCCTGGGTGGCTCGGTCGGCTGGGATAAAAAAACAGGCTCCCCCGCCCACGCGGGGATAGACCCTGCACTGGACGCCGGCAGTATTCTGGGCGGCGGGCTCCCCCGCCCACGCGGGGATAGACCCAGGACGATTTATCGCTGATCTACGAATACACGGGCTCCCCCGCCCACGCGGGGATAGACCTTAAGGCTCTCTCTCGCCGCGCTCGTGGGCAATGGCTCCCCCGCCCACGCGGGGATAGACCCTGATGACTTTGCGCAATGCGATTTCCCGGCAGGGCTCCCCCGCCCACGCGGGGATAGACCCTCCGTTTTGTGAATCAATCCGGTGCGGAACTAGGCTCCCCCGCCCACGCGGGGATAGACCGGCGTGGGCGAGTTTAAGCGCGAATTACGTGAAGGCTCCCCCGCCCACGCGGGGATAGACCCCCGTCTTTGCGATTGCGCGTGTTCCTTGATGAGGCTCCCCCGCCCACGCGGGGATAGACCCATCGTAGCTTTCACCCGGCAATAATCCGATAAGGCTCCCCCGCCCACGCGGGGATAGACCGCATTGCGCGGTGGGCTGGCGTCAGCGTCCGGAGGCTCCCCCGCCCACGCGGGGATAGACCCCATCAAACCAATCCTGCCGTCGGACTGCAACGTCAGGCCGTTCCTGCTCGGCGGCGTGGGCGGTTTTTTTTGAAGCTGACGCCGTTGCGATCAAGGAAGTTCCACAACGTACCGATGCAGGCTTTGACCTGGTGCTCGGATCTCAATCGCTCTGCGATCTCCGATAACGTAATGTCCGGTTCATTCTCGACCAGCATCAGAAGCCAACCGCTATGCGGGTCCAGCTTCGAGCCTCTGGGCTGTCCCATCCGGCTCTGCCCGACTTTGCCCGTATCGCGCCAGCGTTGGACATAACGGATCGCAGAACTCACACTAACCTTGTAAATCGCCGCCGCCTGACGGCGCGACATTCCATCGTCAACCGCATCAACAATGCGTTGCCGTAAATCTTCCGAGTAAGCTCGGCTCATCGAAACCTCCTTTGCCCGTCCATGACAAAGGGAATCACATCATAGCCAGAAAGGGAATCCCTAAAGCGATTCAGAACTCAATGAAGTTGCTCTAGCCGAAATTAAACATAACCGTTTTCAGGCGTGTATAGGTTTCAACCCCGGAAGTGCCAAATTCAACCCCGAAACCGGACATCTTCCATGGTTCCACCGAGAACGACAAACCCGGGCCATCACCGGCCGGAACCGCAGCATTGACAAAAATGCCGCCCGCCTCGATCTTTTCCGCCAACCGGTGCCCGATCGCCAGTGAAGACGTCCAGGCCATCGCCGTCAGGCCATAAATCGTGCCGTTGGCGATCCGCACCGCGTCTTCTTCATCCTTGAACGGTATAACCGACAAAACGGGGCCGAAAACTTCTTCCTGAGCGATTTTCATAGTCGGAGAAACATTGCTGAAAACCGCAGGCGAAATAAAATTTCCGTCCGCTTGCACTTCCGGCTGAGCGCCGCCCGTACACAGGCAGGCCCCCTGTTCAGTCCCGAGCTGAACATATCGCAAAACCCTTTCCATCTGTTTGCGGCTGACCAGCGGGCCAAAGCGCGTCTCTGGATCAAGCGGGTCACCCGGCAGCATTTTTTTCGCATGGGCGACGATCCTCTCCAGAAGTTCGTCATGGATATCCCTCTGCACGAGAAGACGGGTTCCGGCGCTGCATACCTGTCCTGAATTCGAGAATGCGCTAAGGGCAATGGCCTTTGACACGGCATTCAGATCGCCAAAATCAGCGAAAACAATGTTGGGGGACTTCCCGCCGCATTCCAGAACAACCGGTTTCAGTCCTGACCGGCTGGAAGAGCCAACAATTGCCTGACCCACTGCGGTGGATCCGGTGAACGTTACCAGATCCACTCCCGGGTGGCAGGCAAGCACCTTGCCGGCCACCGCTCCCTCCCCCGGCACAATGTTCAAAACGCCTTCCGGAAGGCCTGCCTCCAAAGCGATCTCGGCAAGCTTCAAGGCCGAAAGAGAGGCATATTCCGAGGGTTTCAACACCACCGTATTTCCGGCGGCCAACGCCGGGGCTATTTTCAGAATGGCGTTAAATGTCGGGAAATTCCAGGGAATAATCGCCCCAACCACCCCCCGTAGCCGCCGGATTTTCAGCACATGGGATTTCAGATCACTACTCACCACATCACCGAACAGCTTGTCGATACATTCAGCGGCGAAGCGTAACTCCGCCGAGGCCAGCGCGGAATCAAAGTGAGGACTGGAAACCGGTTTGCCCATCTCCAGCGCATCCAGCAGGTTCAGCGTCCCGGCATTCTCGGCGATTTTCTCCGCAAAGGCGTAAAGAACAGCCTTGCGTGACAGGGGGGGCATTGTAGACCACAGAGGCAAGGCCTGGCGGGCCGCGGCCACGGCCCGGTCCACATCCTCTTGCGTTCCCGAAGGCATCCGGTAAAGCAGTTTTCCAGTCGTCGGATTAATCACATCAATGTTGTGATCCCCGACAGGGTTGACATAGGCGCCATTGATAAACGGACGGGGATCGATTTGCCCGACAAGGGTTGCTGCCGTTACCTGCTCCATGCCCAACTCCTTACCTGTAATTATCTTTCTCGTAACAGTGGATATGTGAGTATCGTTCTTGAAAAGGTTGCTCCTGCGGTTACAGGTCAGATTCAAGGAGCTTACCGGCGGCTGCTTTCCTGCACCTGATAGTCTTCGTTGGCTCGCTTGATAATAAAGGCGCGAATGGCCTCCACATCCGGTTTTGTCAACAGGTCCGAAAATCCCGCCATACCGTTGGCCTGGAGCAGCCCATCAAGCACAATATCGGCAAAAACATCACTGGTCCGGGTAATGGACTGACGCAGGTCTGGCAGCATGTTGATACTGATTGCCATTGCCCCGTGGCAACGGGCGCAATGGCTGTGGTAAAGATCCATTCCGTTTTCCACCTGCTGTTTAGTCCCGGTCGGGGGCGGAGGCTTGGGAAGCGTATAGTCCCTGACTTCCAGATCGGGGAACTCTGCTTTTCCCCCCAGGGCAAACGTCAGCAAATAGCCATTGTTGATATATTTCAGCCGCCCGAACTTGCCCGCATCATGACCAAGCATGGCGGCGCCGCCCCAGCCAGCCAGCACACTGACATACTGCCTGCCATCAACAGAATAGGTCACCGGGGACCCCAGAATGCCGTTGCCAAAACTTACCTGCCAAAGCCTGGTTCCGTCATCGGCTTTATAAGCCGCAAACCGGCCGTCTCCAGTTCCCTGAAAAACCAGATTGCCCGCTGTGGTCAACGTCCCGCCGTTCATGGTTCGGGGATAAACAACCCCCCAGATTTTTTTACGGGCAACCGGATCCCAGGCCTGAAGCTCGCCATAAACAGGATATTTTTCCACACCGGTTTTCTCCCCGCCGACGAACGTTCGGAAAATACCGGGTAAGTCCATACCCATATTCTCGGCCCCCGGCCGATAAGTGAATTTATCAACCGGCTTATAGAGCAACGCTCCCACATGGGTCGGGATATAGACAAGACCGGTTCCGGGATTAAAGGACATTGGCTGCCAATTGTGCCCGCCAGGGTCAAAGGGCATGACCACTTTCGGGCCATTGCTCCAATCCGCCTGGCCGGTTTCAACCGGACGCCCGGTTTTCAGATCCACATGGCTGGCCCAGGTGGCATTGATATATTTATCCGCAGAAAGAAGTTCGCCGGTTTCCCGGTCGAGAATATAAAAGAAACCGTTTTTCGGCGCCTGCATCAGAACCTTGCGAATCCGGCCCCCCAGTTTCAGATCCGCCAGAAGAATATGCTGTGTCGCGGTGTAATCCCAACTGTCCCCGGGCGTGGTCTGATAATACCAGACAAGACGGCCATCATCTGGATCGACCGCCAGAATACTTGATAGATAAAGGTTATCACCACCGCCCGGACTGCGAATCTCCCGTCCCCACGGGGAGCCATTCCCCACCCCCACATAAAGAAGATCCAACTCCGGGTCATAGGACATGGAATCCCAGACAGTTCCACCGCCGCCCGCTTCCCAACGGGTGGCTTTTGACCATGTGGCGGCGGCGCGTGAAAGAGCCAGGCTTTCATGTGGCCCCTCATTGCTGGCCGGAACCGTATAAAACCGCCAGAGCATTTTTCCGCTATCGGCATCATAGGCTGAAAAATAGCCGCGAACCCCAAACTCCGCCCCGCCATTACCGATGATTACCTTCCCCTTTACCACCCGGGGAGCCCCGGTAATTGTATAGGACCGGGTTCGGTCGATGGTATTGACCTGCCAGATTTCCTGACCGGTTTTTGCGTCGATGGCAATCAACCGGTCGTCAAAAGAACCGACAAAAATTCGGCCTTCCCAGTAGGCAACGCCCCGGTTGACCACATCGCAACAACCATAACGCGCCCAATAGCCCGGAACCTGCGGATCATATTTCCAGAGTCTCTTCCCGGTCCGGACGTCAAAAGCCATCACCATCCCCCAACTGCCCGAGGTATAAAGAACCCCGTCCACAATCAGGGGCGTGGCCTCCAGCCCACGGATTGTTTCCATATCCGCCGCCCAGATCAATCCCAACCGGGAAACGGTTGCCGTATTGATCTGTACAAGAGGGCTGTAGCGCTGTTCCCCATAGGTCCGCCCGTAGGTCAGCCAGTTCTGGGGCTCTGCTTCAGCCGCAATAAGCCTGTTTTTCTCCCCGCCCGCATGGGCAAGCTCGGGTAAGAACAGAAGCCAACAGGCGGACAGTATCAGGAAACTAGCACGTGACATCACGCTCACCCCACTCGTTAAAGCCACTCCGCATCAGTCTTCCAGCATAGAAGGAAAAAGCGTCTATTAGTAGCCAGCATAGAAGGAAAAAGCGTCTATTAGTAGAATGAGTATGTTACTTCAATGCCATAGGTGCGGGGCGGGCCATATTGCGACGCCGATGTTCCAAGGAACGTGACCCACTTGTTACGGTCATAAGTCTTGTTAAACAAATTCTTCCCCCATAACGCGATTTCAAGATCCGTGCGGTTTAGAATCAGGGCCGCCCGGGCGTCCAACAGATCATAGCCGGAGGTATAAAATTGTGGTCTGACATTGTTGGGATTATGGTACATCCCGCCCCGATAACTGTAATCCGCCCGGATGTAGGATCTAACCGCTTCGCTGATCTCGAAATGATATTCGGCGCCGAAATTCAAGGTTATTTTGGGCGCTAGGGGCAACCGGTTGCCGTCAAAATCAATGCCCGCCCCACCACCATTCTTGAACTGGTCAAAGGTCGCATCGGTATAACCAAAATTAGCCGTCAGCGTCAGAGCCTCAACCGGTTGGGCCAACAGTTCCACCTCAACCCCCTGTGAAGTCACCTTTCCGGCGTTGGTTAAGGAGAAAATCAATCCCCCACCGGGGACCGGCACAAACTGGAAGACCTGATAATCGGTATATTTGGTGACAAACCCGGAAATATTTAAACGCAGCCGGTTATCCAGCCATTGGCTTTTGGCGCCGATTTCATAATTAGTCGCATGTTCCGGTCCGAACCTGATATCCGTGGTCACTACATAATCTGCGTTCCATCCGCCGCTTTTGAAGCCGCGGCTCAGTGTCGCATAGACCAGTTTGTTATCATCAATTTTATAGGAAAGCCCAATAGTCGGGGACCAGTTGGCGTTCGAAAAACTATCCTCGAAATCAACAAAATCGATGAACAGCGGCACACCCAACTGAGTATAGTTCAGGTGCTTTTTTTCCTCGGTGTAACGGATCCCCCCGGTGATGGACAAATCATCGGTCAACCGGAACTCCCCATGGATAAAGGCCGCATAGGAATTGGTCCTTACCGCCCCGCTCTGCGGGACTTTAAGCGTGACCCCTGGAATCAGGTCCGATCCGGAAACCGCCAACCGGTTGGTTTTTGCTTTCTGATGCCAGTAATAAATTCCCGCTACATAGGACAGGCGGTTTTCTTTGGGCGAGGTCAGACGCAATTCCTGGGAAACCTGCAAATCATCATCACCAAAGGTGACATCAAACAGGCGCAAGGGGCCCTGGTTTTCTTCCCAGCGAGCCAGGGCATCTGTTTTCCGGTAAGAGGATACGGAAACCAAAGAATAGCCGCTGGAAAAGTCATGATTTATGGTCAGTGAACCCGCATAGGCCTCGGAACTGTTTGTCGGGGTCAGCCAGGTGTTGATCTGGCGCACCTTGGGGGCGGTATCAAATCCGATTCCCACATTGGGTTCGCCAAGGTAGGCTTCGTGGCTGTCGTTCTTGTAGTCGAGGGTTACCGTGGCTTCGGTTGCCTCCCCCAGAAGGGCGCGGAACTGAGCCCGGGCAATGACATAATCAAGACTTGCCGCATCTTTCTGGCCTGGGAACAGATTTTCCACATAACCATCCCTGGTTTTACGAATCAGGGAAAATTTGGAATACAGCCTGTCTTCAATAAGTGGTACATTCACGGTGCCCTTTATGGTGACCAGATCAAAATTCCCGTACTCTGCAGAAACCTTTCCACCAAAATTCTCATCCGGCTTGCGAGTGGTCAGGCTAATGGCGCCGGCGATGGTGTTCTTGCCAAACAAGGTCCCTTGTGGCCCACGCAGAACCTCGACCCGCTCAATATCAAGAAGCTCCTGATTGGCGGCACCGGACCGACCGGCAAAAACCCCATCCACATAAACGCCAACGCGCATCTCAGTGCCCATGTTACGGGTAAAGTCGCCCACCCCACGTATACTGATAGAAACCTGTGTATCCCAAAAACCGGAAAACACCAGATTGGGAACCATATACTCGAGGTCCCGGGTCTTGGAAGCGCCCATCTTTTCCATTGTCGCACTGGTTAGCACACTAATGGAAATAGGCACATCCTGAAGGGATTCCGCCCGTTTCCGGGCGGTGACGACGATCTCTTCCAAACCGATCTCTTTCGGCCCTCCCACCTGCGGATCTGCCGCAAAAGCCTCCGCAGCTCCCAGCCCATAGCCTGAAAGGACCACCGCGACCCCGCTCAACAAAAATGTTTTTATATTTTTCACTGAAATTCCCCCCGTTTTTATATAATTTTATGTAAACAGACTGCAAATCCGGCAACAGGGTGACGAAACAGCCACACCTGCCGAATTAAAGTATCAGATCCACTGTCCCCCGTGGTCTGATGGCGTCTGAAAAAAGGCTGCGATCGTCTTTTGTTATGCTTGGAGCCATTTTAAACTATCATTAGGGCCAGGCCCCTAATGATGCTTGCGGGCGGTGCGGGGGGAGACCCCGAAATGGCGTCGAAAAGCTTGTGAAAAATTACGCGGATAGGTATAGCCGACGGCCTCGGCGACATACCCGATAGAGAGCCGGGAATTTCGCAGCATTTCACTGGCCTGCTTCATACGAATATTCGTAACATAATCATAAACCGTCATGCCGAAATGGGTCTTGAAGTCCTGCGCCAACCTGCTGCGGTTGACCCCGACCTGACGGCCAAGAGCGGCCAGCGTCGGCGGGTTTCCGTAAGACTGCGTCAGAATTTCCCGAGCCTCTTCCAGCCTTGCCAAAATATACGGCGCAGAAGATGATTTGCCACCTTCGAAAAATTCCCGCGAAATATTCTGCAACATGATACAGATAAGTTCCAGCGCCTTGGCTTCGGAATGAACCCGACGGATAGCTCCCTGATAGCGATTTTCCATCAATTCCGTAATAATGGTCTTCATTTCCCAGCTCAACGGCAGGGACTGGCAATAAAGATCAGAAATACCCGTTTTCAGGAACCGCGCCAGATGCCCGGGCAATCCGTCCGGATCAATCCCCAGTTTATTGACAACATAATCCGGCGAAAGAAAAACCGTGACCCAGCTGTTGCGTCCCTCGGCCCCCAGAAAGTCGGCTTTTTCGAGCCCTGTTGGCTGGGTAATCACCATACAGCGCGGCCCGTCGGCGCAATATTCCCCAACCCCGTCAAAAACAATCGTATTACGCCCTTCAATACGAAAATAAAATTTCAACCAGTCCGGACTGTTAACCCGGCAGATAAAATCGCCATCCCCCACATAATCAGCCAAAGCCATATGGAACCCGTCATCAAAACTGATAAAGGACACGGCCTGCCCAACATTATCTATCCCACTGAAATATATTTTCCCCCTGTCATACCGGCTCTTGTTTCCAATCAGAAAATTCGGATCAGCCAGAATGGCATCAATCTCGACAGGGTCAATGTCCGGTAACAACAAACTCTGACTTTTGAAGTCCGCAGGCATCATCAAAAGCCTTTCGTTAATGTTTGAGGGCTCCTTATAGTATAGAGCCGATGAAAAAAAGCAACAAGTTAGCCCAATTATTCACCCCGCATTGCGGGTATGGTCCGGACGTGCGGTATTAGCCGGACCGACAACCGCGGCCTCAATCTCCGGCACCACCTGATTCTTGAGGATTGGCTTCTTGCGACGGATTTTGGCAAGGGTTTCTTCACCGCCAATTTCATACGCCAAACCGTCAGGATTAAAATTGTGGCTACTGCACAGGAGCGTATAACGCCGGAACGCCGCAATCGCCGCTCCTTCCATTTCATAACTGTTGTCAGGCCGAGCCCGTCGTGCCTGCTCAGCTCTTTGATCGAAAGCTGATGATTGAGGTGGTCCCACGTTGTTGGGCAGTATGGCGGCAAAGTGACCTGTTCCCCAAGTTCCCTCCACTCGTCCCCAGGTTCTCTTCGCTCATAAGTAGAGTTCTTGTTGCATTTGATGCCCTTTTTAGGCGGGTTATGGCAACAGGGGCTGAGCTACTTCTGTCCGGTTCAGACCACCTCCGATTAGCACAATTAGCACGCCCCCTGCTCCAAAACCGGCAAATCCACCGGGGTGTCAAGGGCGGAGCAAGAATGCACCATTCTGGATGGGGCTCAGGAGGCTGCGGGGGCTGTCCCTGGCCCCCCTGCTTAACGAGTTTTATCGAGCCACCTCGCAAGGGAGAAAATGGTGCCCGCATCAGGCAATACTTGTTCTGCTGATGAAACGCATCCCCAAAGTCCTGATCAACCCACCGCCGTCAACCTAGTCAATTCCGTAGGCCCGGGTGAAACCGGCGAAACTGTACGTCGTCAGGGATATCTGGACATTTTTATGATAGAGATATTAGCTGGTGTTGCCCCTTTGGGCATCTAACTTTCCATGTCGTTCCTTTAGCCAGAGCATAAAATCAGGTCAGTTTGCTCCACCATTGGGATGAACCGGCCTGGGGCCATAAATCCCCTTTCCGGATGCTGCCAACGTACTAGGTTCAGGACTCGTTAATTGATCCAGAAGATCACGACAGCGGCGATCTGGATTGCAGACAGGAAGGCATGAGCGCAGCGGTCGAAGCGCATGGCGATGCGTCGCCAATCCTTGAGTTTGGCAAACATGTTTTCGACCTTATGACGCTGTTTGTATAAGGTTTTACCATATGTTGCGGGGTTCTTGCGTTTGGCTCGCGGCGGAATGCACGGGGTGATACCGCGCTCAATCAGGGCCGCGCGATAGGCGTCACTGTCATAGCCTTTGTCGCCCAGAAGCTCGTTGGCAGAAGGCAG
>Ga0114931_10003181_pt1 | contig 20825 bp, 18 predicted proteins | sample 2SBtaG_FD_89579 | JGI IMG/M metagenome (GOLD analysis project Ga0114931, IMG submission 89579) | Deep subsurface microbial communities from Kolumbo volcano to uncover new lineages of life (NeLLi) - 2SBTROV14_V59a metaG | ecosystem: Environmental > Aquatic > Marine > Volcanic | place: Kolumbo...
GGCCCACGGCCTGATCTTTCGCCGTCCTTGGCAAGTGCAACGGATCATGGATGAATTTTTGATGGAGTTCGATGGAACGCTGATCTGACGGATTTCAGTAACCTCCGGGAGGTGGTTGGCGATGTTCCTATGGCCGGACAATTTCAAACTACCTCCCGGAGGTTCCCAACGCATAGCCCTACAGAGAACCAGAGAACCAGAAAGAGAAACCAATGACAACGTCACAAGTGAAGATCGCCCCCTCGATTTTGACGGCCGACTGGGGCCATCTAGCCGACCAGATTCGAGAAGCCGAAGCCGGCGGCGCCGATTACATGCACCTGGACGTCATGGACGGGACGTTCGTGCCCAACATCAGCTTTGGTCCGCTGGTAGTCAAGGCCGTGGACCAGTACACCGATCTGCCCTTAGATGTCCACCTTATGGTCGCAGAGCCGAGCCGCTATCTGGAGGCCTTTCGCAACGCCGGCGCCGACATCCTGACCGTCCACGCCGAAGCCTGCCTCCATCTCCACAGCACCGTCCAGCAGATCACGCGGCTGGGCTGCCGGGTGGGCGTAGCCATCAACCCGGCCACCAGCATCGACGCACTGCGGGAGATCGCCCCCTTTGTAGATATGGTGCTGATCATGAGCGTCAACCCCGGTTTTGGCGGCCAGCGCTTCATCGCAACCGCGACCAGCAAACTGCGGCGGATGCGTCATATGCTGGACGAACTGAACCCCACCTGTGACCTGCAAGTGGATGGCGGCGTGGGTCCCGCCAACATCGGCGATGTGGTGGATTGCGGCGCCAACGTAGTGGTGGCCGGCAGCGCGGTCTACAACGACCGGGCTCCCATCGCCGAGAACATCGCCGCCCTGCGCGCCGGCTACGCCAACGTACAGACATAGAACAACCACCAATCCTCTGCGCCCCTTTGCGTCTTCGCGACTTTGCGTCAAGCGGGAGTATCACCTCAATATATCGGGGCAGAGTGCGTCGCACTGACCCAATACATGCCGAATTTCCCCGATACGCCCGGTCAGTGCGATGGACTTCCCCGGTTTATTGAGCAGATACAAGCGGGATCATTTAGACGCAAAGTCGCGAAGACGCAAAAGGGCGCAGAGAGAACAAATGGGAGGAAACCCATGAACGTTCTTCTGATCGGAAGCGGTGGACGCGAGCACGCGCTGGCCTGGAAGCTGACCCAGTCGCCGCGGGTGGATCGTCTTTTCGTCGCACCGGGCAACGGCGGCACGGCGCGCATGGCCAAAACCGAAAACGTCCCCATCCCGGCCGACGACCTGGCTGCGTTGGCCGATTTCGCGGCCACGGCCGGCGTGGATTTCACCATCGTCGGGCCGGAAGCGCCTCTGGTCGATGGCATTGTTGACCTCTTTCAGGCCGCTGACCTGGCCATCTTCGGCCCCACCCAGGCCGCGGCTCAGTTAGAGGGATCCAAGGCTTTCGCCAAGGCGTTCATGCAGCGCCACGGCATCCCCACCGGCCGCGCCGAAGTCTTCACCGATTTCGACGACGCCACCCGCTATCTGCGCCAACTGGACGCACCGCCGGTAATCAAGGCCAGCGGATTGGCCGCGGGCAAGGGCGTCATCCTGCCGGAGACCATGGCCGAAGCCGCGGGCGTGTTGCAACAGATTTTGCTGGAGCGGCGCTTTGGCCAGGCCGGCGAGACCGTGCTCATCGAAGAGCGGCTCAGCGGCCCGGAGTTGTCTGTCCTGGCCTTCACCGATGGCCGCCATCTGGCGATCATGCCCGCGGCCCAGGACCACAAGCGCCTGCTGGACGGCGATCGCGGTCCCAACACCGGCGGCATGGGCGCGTTCGCCCCCTCGCCCCTGGCCACGCCTGAATTATTGGAACAGGTGCGAACCGAGATCCTTCAGCCCACGCTGGACGGAATGGCCGCAGAGGGGACGCCTTACACCGGCGTTCTCTACGCCGGGCTGATGTTAACCGAGGACGGTCCCAAGGTGCTGGAGTACAACTGCCGCTTTGGCGACCCGGAAGCTCAGGTCATCATTCCTCTGTTGGAGAGTGACCTGCTGGAGGTTTGCGAGGCGTGCGTGGAGGGGCGGCTGGACCGGATGGACGTGGTCTGGCGCGACCAGGTGGCGGTCACCGTGGTCATGGCCTCGGATGGCTATCCGGGCGACTATCCCACCGGGCTTGCCATCACCCATCTGGATGATGCCGAACGCAGGGGGTGCCTGGTCTTCCACGCCGGCACGAAATGGGCGGACGAACGCCTGGTCACCGCCGGCGGCCGGGTGCTGGCCGTCACCGCCCTCCGCTCCACCATGGCCGACGCCGCCGGCGTAGCCTACAGTGGCGTGCGCGCTATTCATTTCAATGAGGCGCAGTATCGGCGGGATATTGGGCGAATGGCAAGATGAACAAGATGACAAGGTGATGGGATGACAAGTCGCGTATAGTAGCGGTCATCTTGTCACCCCCTCACCTTGTCATCCTGTCATTTCTACAGGTCTCGCAAACACGCGGTCAACAGCGCCGCGCTGGCGGGGATTTTGTCCACTTCGATATGTTCGTGATCGGCGTGGGCGCCGTGACCGGGCACGCCCAGTCCGTCCAGCGTGGGGATGCCCAGGGCGCCGGTCCAACTGCCGTCGCTGCCGCCGCCGGTGCTTCCCTCTTCCAGGTCTAGCCCCAGATGTTTGCCCACGGCCTGCACTCGCTTGAAGAGTTCGACTGTGTCCTTACGTTCCAGGGGCGGACGATTGGCGCCGCCGCTGACGTCGATGCGTGCGCCGGGCGTGATGGGTTGCAGACCGCGCATGGCCTTGGTCACCCGCTCCACTTCGTCGGCTGTCCAGGCGCGGACGTCCACGAAACCGGTGGCGTAGGCCGGAATGACGTTGGATTTTGTCCCCCCACGCACCACATCCACGTTGACCGTCGTGCCCTTTTCCCGGTCTCCCAGTTCATGGATCCGCAGGATCTGCAACGCCAATTCGTGGATAGCGCTGATGCCCTTTTCCGGTTCGACGCCGGCGTGGGCAGCCCGTCCGGTGATCTCGACCTGGAAATTGCCGCCGCCCTTGCGCGCGGTCTTGAGCACGCCGCCGGGCAGGGGAGATTCCAGCACCAACACATATTCCGCACTTTGGCCTTCCTCCTCGATCAACGCCCGGGATGTGCGGCTGCCCACTTCTTCGTCAGACGTCATGAGGATGGTGACAGGCCGCGGCAACTCCAGATTTAGGTCCTGCACAGCCCGCAGTGCGTACTCCACCAGCATCAGGCTCGCCTGCATGTCGAAGATGCCGGGACCGTACGCCCACCCCTCCTCGACGCGGAAGGGGTGGGTTTCCAGGGAGCCGACGGGCCAAACCGTGTCGTAGTGGCAGAGCACCAGCGCAGGTTTGACCGGCGCGCCCTCTTCGCCGCCAAAACGATCGTAGCCGAAGCGAGCGCGCAGATGGTTGCCCCGCTCGATACAGGGGATGATCTCCACTTCCGCGCCGACGGCGCGCAGCCGTCCGGCCAGATAGTCGGCGAACGCATCCAGGCGCGGCTTGTCATCGCTGGGCGTTTCCCGGGTGACCAACTCCTCGATCACATCGATCATTTCCGGCCCCTTGGCCGCGAAATAATTGAGCATCTGCTGGTAGATCATCTGAATCCTCTTTTCTTGTCACGATTTATGATAGAACGCAGATTTTGCAGATTGGGCGGAAAAAGCCGGATTTTTTAAATCCGTGAGAATCCGTCCAATCCGCAAAATCTGCGTTCTATCAAAGCATTTGTCTATTACGAATTATCGCCTGTGGAGAGGTGCGCTATTCGTCCAAGCTCCCGCCTGGGCCGCTGCCGTCACCACCACCGGAGCCGCCGCCCGTCTCCTTGAACCAGTAGACCCGATTGTAGGCTGCGCCGGCTCGCTCATAGTATTCGATTAGGATCTCGTGTTGGCCGCTACCCACCCCGCGGAAGGTGTTCTGGATTTCCTTGTGACCGTCGGTCCAGCCATTCAGCACCTGAATGCCGTCGATGGAGACGCGCACGCCGTCATCGGCGCGGGCCTTGAAGGTATAGTCTCCCGGATCGAAGTAGAAGCGTCCCCGCCAGCGGGCCGACCAGTTGTCATTTCCAATCACGCCGGGCACAGGCGAGCCATCGCCCCAGTCCCGGTCTAGCGGATAGCGGTCGTGGGGTTCGCCCCGGGTAATGGCCGGCCCGCCGCTCAGGCTGATGTTGTTCCAGTAATTGGCTTCCCAGGCGTTGTTGATGTCGATGTTGCCGCCGCCACCGGAACCGCCGCCACTGGTCGGCGTGATAGTGAAGGCGAGACTGGAACCGCCGCCGCCCTGGAAATAATCGACGCGGAACTGATGGGCGCCGGTCAGGTAGACCGTGGTGGAGCGCTCGGTCGGCGACTGTTCGGCCCAGTTGTCGATCACCAGATTGCCGTCCTGCCAGACGCGCACGCCGTCATCGGAGACGGTGCGCAGTTGATAGTTGCCGGGAGCGACGTTGATGGTGCGTTCGAAACGAGCTGACCAGTTCGTTCCTGGCATCTGGGGGTAGGGTGATCCGCCGCCCCAGTTGAAGTTGATCTGATTGACGCAATCGGTCACCGTGGGCGATCCCAACAGGTCACGGTTAGCGTAGAAGGTGGACACCCAGCCGCCGCAGGTTGCAGGCGGGGGAGCGGGCGTCGGCGCTGGCGGGGGCGGCGCCACGATGATGGGAACGTTGGCCGTGCTGCCGGTCACGTTCACCAGATGGGCGGCCACCCAGCCCTTGAGATTCTTGGGGCATTGGAGGTTCCACCAGGTGGTGGCGGCGTCGCGCCCGATGATGTCACAGGTCTCGCCCTCGGTCAAACTGCCGATGACAGGGTAGCTCGTGTCGGGGCCTTGGCGCAGGTTGAGCACAGAAACGGCCACCGTGGCCTGAGGCTGCGTATTCACCGGCGTAGGCGTGGGGGCCGGCTCGGCCGACGTCACGCTGGAGACCACGATTTCCGGCGTACTCGACATGCGACCGTCGGGGTAGAGCGTCCCCCATACCTTGACCGATGCCGGCGGGTTGGCGTCGCGCAGCGTGTCGATCTGCGTTTCCACGGCCGGGGTTTCGCCCACGATGGCGTAGACATCGCCGTTGGCGGCCACCAGTTCTGTGTCGTAGGGCTGGCTGGCGGGGGCGGCGCGGAAGACGCCCGGCAAGGCGTAAACGGGCTGCGATTGCTGCAACGCGCGTCCGGACTCGCGCTCTGCTGCATGGGCGTTTCCACCGGACAATAAGAGGATGAAGGCCAGCGTGATGGTCGCCATCATACTGAACCTGCGGATCAATTTATTCATGGATGCATTCCTTTTTTATTTAGTAATTACACGGTCGTACAGTGCGTACAAAATTCTGGATGATGGGCAGGAAAATATTCCCGTCATCGTCGATCATGGCTGGCTGCGCGGCTGCGTGCGCGTCCTGGACGGAGAGCGTGCTCCAGTCCTGAATGTAGCCGGTGCGCAACTTATATTGGCCGCTATTGGCCTCGCCGGCCGCGGTCTGACCGATGGAGGCGTTCAGGAGATAGGTCTGGCCATACTGGATTCGACCGCCAGCGGAAGACGTCACGCCCCAGCAGCCCAGATCATAGTTCTGTGATGACTGTGCGAAGGCCAGGCCGGCCACGGAGAGCAGCCCCACCACAATCACCGCGACGAGAGCCCCTCGCCATAATTTTTTAGACGCTTTCATGGTCTCACCCTTTCCACTGCTTGTCCTGTTGCATGACTTGCTTTTGCATGACTTGTTTGTAGTGCGCCCTCGAGGGCGTTCTTTAGCGCTAAGGACTGGCGGTTAAATAACTCGGCGATCTTCCTGGAAGCTCCAAGCTTCCAGGAAGGTGAATTCGATGACTTATTCACCCGCCGAGCCTAAAGCGCTTACTACGAATATGACAAACAGCTACGGTGCGTAGGTGACGAAATGGAATTTACACTGGATATTGCCGCCGGTGGGGCGTTCCAGATCGACGACCAGATCTCCGCCCTGGCTGCCGCTGGCCGACAATACAGGGTTCTGACAGTCCGGGTTCACCACCGGCGTGACCACGGTGACATACTTGTTCACGTCGTAATTGACGTCATTGATTTTGATGCGATAGACGCCCAGGCCTGCGTCATAGCCGCTTGAGAAGTTCCAGCCTTTCTCGCGGCCGCCTTCCTTCTTGACGATGCCGTAAGCGATGGGCTGGCGCTTCTTATCTCCAAACGAATCCACCGTGCGCCCATCGAGCAATTTTGCGTTCTCGGCGTAGAAGGCGTAGGCATTGGCGGCGATGGGCATGCGCGGCGCGGTCTCGCCGTTGCCGTTGATCTCCGTCCCCAGCCACAGACGCTGGCCGTTGAAATAATCCAGACTGAATGGCGTCGTATCGCCCAGCAGGGTGGAGAACAGACCGTCTGTCACAACCACGAATTTGGACTCCTGCCAGAGGGGCGAACCACCGGAAGCGCTGTTGTACATGCGAAAGACCATCTGGTAACTACCGTTGGCCACAGGGCGTCCGGTGAGCGGATCTAGCAACTGTCCCTGATATTGAAGGAACTGGCCGTCCAGTTGCACGTTCTCCAGCGAAATCGGGGCGTCCGCGGAAGCGGCAGCCTGGGGGTCCTGGGCGTTGGCGCCGTTGACGAATAGGAAGACGGCCCCGACAATCAGGCCGCCAAGTAATACTGCCATGCCATAGCGTAGAAATTTCTGCATCGTTTCTCTCCTTCAAGGGTTGCAGAGTCTGTGTACAATGTGCGGTTATGGGGCTTGGTAACAACGCTACAAATCCGCACCGAGCGCTATTGCTGGTGCAGATTAAACTGAAGACAGGCTATAGGGTCAAGTTTTATTAATGTGTGAATTAAGCGTGTGAATTAAGCGTGTGAATTAGCGTTGACAAGAACGGATTTTCACAGATTCTCGAATCCGTGGAAATCCGGTTGCATCTGGAAGAATCCGCGTTCCAATGAGGGTCGCTGAATAGTCGCGCTTACGTTTTGGACGCATTCATTTCAATCGAACATCGTTTCAGAGATCCCTGTTCCAAGAAAGACATAATGCCATTTTTTTAGCAAACCGCCAAATAACCGGAAGGCCTTTCCAAGGCTTGCCACGATCTATCCCCCTCTGGTACCATTGGTGCAAATGTCATCATTTTCGTCACCTCCGTCCCCTTCTACACAACCTGCTGCGGGCGTCGCCAATCGTATGGATGGAGCAGGTGCGCCTGACCTGCGCGCGCGGCTCCTGAATTGGTATCTACTTTTCGCGGCGGCGTTGCTGATCATGCTGCTGGTCGGTGGATTTTACGCCCGCCGGCAGATGAAGGCGGCGCAGATCGCAAGTGATCAGGCCCTTGCCCGTTCATTCGCAGCCCAAATTGACGCCCAGGCCGGCGCCGGCGTCGAAGAAATCTCCGCCTGGATCGTTGATCCCAGCGATTCCATGCTGCTGATCGACGCCCGTGGCCAGATTGTCCGCAGCGCCAACATACCGCCCATGAGCAATGAGGCCGCAAGCCAACAGTGGCTGCATCGGGTGGCGCTGGCCGCGCGCTTTGGAGAAGACGACTATTTCACCAGCGTCGCGCCCGGCGGCGTGACCTGGAGACACGTGCGCGCCGCCTTGTCTTCCGGTCAGGGGTGGGTGGTGGTGCAGCATCCCTATCCCGCGGGATTGGCCGGTATGGATTGGGCGATTTTCGTCCCCTTTTTCGCCGCCGCCCTGGCCCTGGCCGCGGGCTTGCTTTTCTGGATGCTCATGCTGCAACGCTATATCACACCCCTGGAGCGGTTGATCGACCTGAGCGAAGTGCTCCGCTGGCGCGGTCATCTGCACCCGGAGGAGCGCCGCCAACTGGCGGTGTTAGCGCAACAGCCAGGGCAGGTGGGACGTCTGGCCCAATCCATCACGGCGCTGGAGGCTGAAATCCAACATCGTTTTCTTCAGTTGACCACCCTGCTCCAGACGAGCCGGGCGGTGGCTGCTTCCCTGGACACAGACCGGGTGCTAGACAGCATCCTGGTCCAGGTGCAGACCCTGTTCGATGTGGACAAAAGCGCAGTCATGACGCTGGATGAACGGGCTGGCGTCTTTCGCATCCGCGCCAGCCGGGGCCTGGCCGACAGCTATGTGGCCCAGATACGCGTGGATCCATCCGAGCCGAGTTCGCCATCCATGCGTGCGCTGCGCAACCGCGCGCCGGTGCAAGTCTCCAACACCGAGACCGACCTGGCCTTCGCCAAGTTGCGAGCGCGGTCCAGAGGTGAAGGATTCCACTCGGTGCTGGCCATTCCCTTGCAGACTCGCCATGCCCAGCCTGCCGTTCTCGTCCTCTACAAAGATCGCCCCTATCGCTATAGCTTCGGTGAATTGGAGTTGGCATCCAGCTTCGCCGCCCACGTTTCCGTCGCGCTGGAGAACTCCGCACTCTACGCCCGTTCTGACGCCCAGCTCCAGGAGCAGACTCGTCGCCTGGAAGCCATTGTAGAAAGTCTCAGCGATGGGTTGGTGCTGGAAGGGCTCTCCGGCAGCGTGCTCTATTCCAACCGGCGGGCGGCGGCCATACTCGGCCTCAGCGGGCGGCAGATGGCTCGACTGGACGCCGCCGATATGTTGAAGCATCTCCTGGCAGACGCTGAGGACAGGCAGGCGCTCGAACGACGGATCGAACGCGTGCTGAACGCACATGAAGAGGCCAGCATCGACCTGACCCGGCGCATGGGTGGACGCGCGGGAGGGCAGGTCCAGGATCTGCGCATTCACTTCTTCAATGTGACCGACGCCCGCGGCCAACAGCTTGGCCGGGGCCAGCTCTGGCAAGATGTAACCGCGGATAAAGAACTGGACCGCATGAGATCGAGTCTGATCTCGACCGTCTCCCATGAACTACGCACGCCCTTAGCGACCATCAAGGGCTACGCCAGCACGCTCCTGGCCGCGGATGTGGACTGGGACCTGGAGTCACAGCGTGAATTCCTGGAGATCATCAGCAACGAGACCGACCGGCTTGCCGAACTGGTCACAAACCTGCTCGATCTGTCGCGCATCGAGGCCGGCAACCTTACCATTCACACCGAGCTATACGCCATCAACCAAATCGTGCGGCGGGTGGCGGAGGGCTTCGACGAGCGCGTGCGTGCGCGCCTGCGTCTGCATCTGACGCCCAACCCTCCTCTGGTGCGGGTGGACGCGGCCCGCATCAGCACGGTGATCCGCAACCTGATCGAGAACGGCGTCAAATACTCGCCCCCCGAAGCTTACATCGACATCGCGACGTCCTATGTGGATGACGCTCCTGGCGCGGGACGCTTGCAGGTGACAGTGCGCGATTATGGGCCTGGCATCCCCGCTGCCTGGCGCGAACGGGTCTTCGAGCGCTTCTTCCGGGGGGATGACGGGCTGACGCGCCAGACCGGCGGCGTGGGTCTGGGCCTCTCCATTTGTAAAGGGTTTGTAGAGGCCCATAACGGCCATATCTGGCTGGAGGACGCCGCGCCGGGCGCCATGATCGGCTTTTCGCTGCCCGTGGAGCGGGATGCGCCCCGGGAAAATGACGACATCGAAAATAACATAGAAACAGCAATGGAGAGAGCCTATGCTGCGCGGTAAACGAGTGTTGGTTGTGGATGACGAAAACGCGCTGCGTAATTTCGTGGGGCGCAATCTGGAAGCGCGCGGCGTGAAGGTCTTCACCGCGGCCAACGGGTTGGAAGCCCTGGCCATTTTTAACACCGAGCCGTTGGATCTGATCGTGCTCGACATCATGATGCCCCACATGGATGGCCTGGAGACGTGTCGCCGCATCCGCCAACAGTCGGTCGTGCCCATCATCGTCCTCACCGCGCTGGGCGAAGAGGCGGATAAAGTCAAAGCCCTGGATCAGGGTGCGGACGATGTGCTGACCAAACCCTTCGGCGTGCAGGAACTCCTGGCCCGGGTGCGCGCCCTGCTTCGTCGCACGAGTTGGCACAGCGAGCGCGACCATTTCCCTGTGCTCCGCTATCGGGACCTGGTCCTGGACACAGCCAGCGCCACCGTGGTCTGTCGCAACCAAACCATGCGTCTGACCAAAACCGAATACAACTTGCTCGAATATTTCATGCGCCACGTAGGCAACACCCTGTCCCACGCCACGATCCTTCATCACGTCTGGGGGGAGGAGTACGGCAACGAAGCTGAGTATCTGCGCGTCTATGTAGGCCGTCTGCGGCGAAAGATTGAACCGAACCCGGCCCACCCTCAATATTTTTTCACCGAGCACGGTCTTGGTTACCGCTTTGGAGAGTAGGATATCAATCAACCCCGCTATCTTTTACAATTTTTTTATCTTTCGTCTCCGTTTTTTTATGCATCTTCACTTTTTTACAGATACACTTGCTCTGAACCACCCCAAATAGCTGTCCGCTTCGAGTCGAACACCTGAATAACTGAATGAGCGAAAGGAGAATCCCATGAGCGTACGTCGCATTTGGCGTATCATGCCCCTATTTATCCTGGTTGCGTTGCTGATGGCAGCCTGCGCCACCCCGGCGGCCCCGGCGGAGCCTGCGGCTTCCGACGGCGGCGAGCAGACGTCCGAGGCCGCTGCATCCGATAATGGCTGCGTTGGAACCATCAAGCTGGGCGCGGCCGTCAGCGAGACGGGCAAGTATGCCCGCGAAGGCAAGGACACCCGTCAGGGCTACGACACCTGGGTCGACTGGGTGAACAACGAGTATGGTGGCGTCAAGGTGGGTGACAACTGCTATAACGTGGAGATCATTTACTACGATGACGAAGGCGATCCGGACACGGCCGCCAACCTGGCCGAGAAGCTGATCACCGACGATGAGGTCGACTTTCTGTTAGGCCCCTATTCCAGTGGCCTGACCATGGCGGCCAGCGCCATCTCTGAGAAGTACAACAAGATCATGATCGAAGGCAACGGCGCGTCGGAGTCCCTTTTCGAACGCGGGTTCAAAAATCTGTTTGCCGTCTTAACCCCGGCCGGCAACTACACCCAATCCGCGCTCAAAGCCTTGGCGGACAAGGGCGCCACGAGCGTGGTGATCGCCTATGAAGACACTGCCTTCCCCTCGGCCGTGGGCGCGGGCGCGCAGAGGTGGGCCGAGGAATATGGCCTGGAGATCCTGGGCGTGGAAACCTATCCCAAGGATGTGGCCGACGTGAGCGCGATCATGACCAAATTCCGGGACATGGAGCCGGACGTCTTTGTGGGCGGTGGCCACTTCAATGACGCATTGCTCTTCGTACGCGCGGCCCAGGAACTGGGATTCTCGCCCAAGGCAATGGTCATCACCGTGGGACCCAGCAACCCCAAATTCGTGGAGGAGGTGGGCGACGCGGCCAATTACATCATCGGCCCCACCCAGTGGGAAGCCACCATGGGCTACAAGGATGATTACTTCGGCTCTGCCGCAGATTTCGCCGCCCGCTACGAAGGTATGTGGGGCGAGCCGCCCACCTATCAGGCCGCGGAATCTACCGCCACGGCCCTGGCCTTGCAGTTGGCCATCGAAGCCGCCGGCTCCCTGGACGCGGATGCGGTGCGCCAGGCACTGAACGATCTGGATGTGATGACCTTCTACGGTCCCATCAACTTCGATGAAACGGGCAAGAACGCGGGCAAGCCCATGGGCGCGATTCAGATTCAGGACGGCGTCATCAACGTGGTCGCCCCGGCGGAAGCCGCTGTCAGCGAACTGGAATACCCCATGCCCGCATGGGACGAACGGTAGGGGAATGATCAATTGTCAATGATCAATTGTCAATGGTTAATGGTCAATGGCGACCATTACCTATTGACTATTGACCATTGACCATTGACAATTAACACTTGATCATTAGGAGGTCGGTATGGACCAATTGAGTCAGGCTGCAATCAACGGCGTCATGTTGGGTGGTTTCTATGCCGTGATGGTGCTGGGCTTCTCGATCATCTGGGGCGTCATGGGCGTGATCAACCTCGCCCATGGCGAATTCGTGATGGTGGGCGCGTATATCACCTGGATCCTCAGCAAGCAGTTTGGCTGGGAGCCGTTCGCCACAGTGATCGTCGTCTTCCCGATCATGTTTGCGGCCGGCTACGCACTCCAGCGCGGCCTGATCAATCGCGTCATCGATCGTCCATACCTGATTTCGCTCTTGGTGACCTATGGTCTCTCGATCATCATCGCCAACGCAACCAAGATCCTCTTCACCGCTACGCCGCGTACGGTGGACACGGCCTTCAGCGGCTTCTGGCGCGTGGGCGACGTCACCATTCCCATCACCAAGACCATCGTGCTGATCGCCGCCCTGATCATCATGGCCGGGCTGCACCTGTTCCTCCAGTACACCCGGCTGGGGAAGAGCATCCGCGCCGCAGCTCAAAACCGGGAGGCGGCGCGGATCGTGGGCATCGAGATCAAGCATGTCTACGCCATCACCTTCGCCATCTGCATCGGCCTGACCGCGGTGGCCGGCACGCTGGTCGCGCCAACCCAGCCCATCTACCCCTTTATGGGACCGCCCCTGACGCTGAAGGCCTTCGCCATTACAGCCATGGCCGGGCTGGGGAGCATCCCGGGCGCGCTCATGGGGGGGATCGTCCTGGGCCTGGTGGAGGTGCTCATCGCCACCTTTGTGCCGGGCGTGGGCACGAATCTGGGCATCGTCTCATCCTTCGTCATCCTGGTCGTCGTGTTGGTGACCCGCCCCCAGGGTCTGTTCGGCGGGCTGAAGCCGGCCGGCGCTCACTAACATGCATGGGCCATACCGTTCGTAGTATGTGCGTTAGCGCATAGTCTGCTAACAACTGCGCTAAAGCGCATACGACGAACGGTCCAGCTATCTGCATTTGGCTGAATTTAGCGGTCTGTTGGAAAGACAACGAACCATCATGCACACTTTGACGGAATTCTGGAAACGCTATCGGTTGGGTCCCCTGCTTCTGATCTTGTTCGTCCTCTTCCTTTTCCTACTGCCCCTGCCCCGCTGGCTGGCGCCGGAACGCAAACTGGTGAGCAACTCCTTGCTCTTCTCCCTCACCCAGTTGTTCATGCTGGTCACGCTGGCCAGCGACTGGAACATGACCGGCGGTTTCACCGGCTATGTGGACTTCGGGCACGCAGTCTTCTTCGGCATCGGAGCCTATGGCACAGGCGTCATGATGGCCAAGGCGGGCTGGCCGTTCGTTCCCGCGCTGGTCGTGGGCGCGGTGGCCGCGGCCGTCTTCGCGGTGCTGATCGGCTCGGCCACCCTGCGTCTCAAAGGGCCATATTTCTCCATCGCCATGCTGGGCACGTTCGTGGCCATGCGCGAGATCGTGCGTGTGCTGCGGCCCATCACCGGCGGCGGTTCCGGCCTGACGCTGCCGCCTTATCTCAATCGCCCCCTCTTCTACTACGTGACCCTGATCCTGGCCGTGCTGGTGGTGGCCTTCGTCTGGTGGCTGCGACGGACCCAGTTTGGCGCCACCCTCGTCGCCATCCGCGAGGATGAGGTTGGCGCGGAGATGCGGGGCATCAACACCACCCTGCACAAGATCACCATCTTCTGGATCGCAGCCTTCTTCACTGGCATTGTGGGCGCGCTCTGGGCCTACCAGAACACCTTTATCGATCCGGATGTGGTTTTCTTCGAATCGCGCACCATTGAGTTGGTGATGATGACCATGCTGGGCGGACTGGGCACGGTGGCCGGACCAGTCATCGGCGTCACCGTTATTTACTGGCTGCGAGATGTCCTCTGGTCTAATTTTCTCCAGTTCCACCTGCTTGTGGAGGGCGTCCTCTTGATCGTCATCGTCCTCTTCTTCCCCGAGGGCATTATGGGGCTTCTGCACGATCCCTCGGCCACCTCCCTGGGGCGGCTCTGGGGGCGCTATCTAGGGGGCGGGCCCAAGGACGCTTACCAATCCACTGAAACGGAGACGAGCGTATGAATCCGTTTGCACTGCCAACCCGGGAAGAGGCTACGCCGCCTGCGCCCCATCCCGAGGGCGCGCCGCTGCTGGAAGGGCGCAACGTGACTAAATTTTTTGGCGGCCTGGCCGCGCTGAGCGGCGTGGATTTCGCCCTCTATCCCAACGAGATCATGGGCCTGATCGGCCCTAACGGCAGTGGCAAAACCACCCTCTTCGACTGCCTGACCCGAGTCCAGCATGTGAGCGCAGGTGAGATCTATTTCAAGGGCGCCAACATCACCGACTACAAGCCCTATCAGGTGGCGCATCTGGGGCTGGCCCGCACCTTCCAGGTGATCCGGGTCTACAAAAAGCTGACGGTCTGGGAAAACATGTTGCTCAGCCGCCAGTGGGGCGGCCTGCCCATGCGTAAGAAATTTCACGCCCCGCCGGTGGAAACGGAGGACCGAGCCCGGGATCTGGTCAGCTTTCTGCTCCTGGATCGGGTCATGGATGAGCAGGCAGGCAACCTCTCGGGCGGCCAGCAGCGGCTGCTGGAGATCGGTATGGCGCTCATGCCAGACCCGGATCTGATCCTGCTGGACGAGGCCACCTCCGGCGTCAACCCGACCCTGATCGAGGAGATCAAGGATCGCATTCGCACCCTGAACGCCCAGTATGGCAAGGCCTTTCTGCTGGTCGAACACAACATCCATTTTATCAGCGATCTGTGCAGCCGGGTTTTTGTGCTCAACTATGGCCAGAAACTGGCCGAAGGGTCGCCGGATGAGATCATGGAAAACGAGGATGTGATTGAAGCGTACTTCGGCGCAGACGGAGGCGACGACGATGATTGGTGATGTCATGGGCGTCAACGAGAGCGAGCGCCCGCTGTTAGAAGTTCAGGATATTTACGCCGGCTACCGGCCTGATTTTGACATTCTCAAGGGAGTGAGCCTGCATGTCAAACCCCGGGAGATCGTCTGCGTCATCGGGCCCAACGGCGCGGGAAAGTCGACGGTCTTTAAGGCCCTCTACGGCTTCGTCAACGTTCGCCAGGGGCGCGTGCTTTTCGACAACCGGGACATCACAGGCGCCCGCCCCCAGGACGCGCTCAAGGCTGGCATCACCATCGTGCCCCAGTTGCGCAGTCTCTTTCCCCAGATGACCGTCTATGAAAATCTGGAAATGGGCATGTATCTGGAGCGGGACAAGGCCCGCATCAAGCGCCGCATCGACTATATTCTGGACCTCTTCCCGCGGCTGGCCGAGCGGGCCAAACAGAAGGCCGGCACCATGAGCGGCGGCGAGCAGCGCATGCTGGAGATCGGCCGCGCGCTCATGTGGGAGCCCAAGCTGGTGCTCATGGACGAACCCTCGGCCGGTCTGGCCCCTCTGATCACCAAAGCCATCTTCCGGGGCATCCGCCGCCTGAACCGGGAGATCGGCCTGACCGTGCTCATGATCGAGCAGAACGCGCGCCAGGGGTTGCAGATCAGCGACCGGGGCTATGTGCTCGACCTGGGGCAGAACAGCTACGAAGGCTCTGGCCGCGAACTCCTCGAAGACCCCAATGTGCGTCGCGCCTTCCTGGGAGGGTGATATAACAACATAGAACGCGGATTTACCGGATTAAGCGGAAACAGCCGGATTTTCCAAAAAATCCGTGAAGATCCGCTCAATCCGCGTTCTATTCTTTCTCCGGCTCTTAATCGATCCTTGACCGCTCGCCCGCCAGGTGCTAGAATCGGAACCATGGCTAAACAATACTACGGCGGGCAAGCCGTCATCGAAGGCGTCATGATGCGGGGACGCGAAAGCATGGCCGTGGCCGTGCGCAATCCGCAAGGGGAGATCGTTCTCCACCAGGAACCGTTGACCGCGAAAATCTACACCTCCTCCTGGGGGCAGTGGCCGTTTGTGCGCGGGTTAGGCATGTTGTGGGACGCCCTGGGTCTGGGCATGCGCGCGCTCATGTGGAGCGGCGAAGTGTCGGCCCAGGAAGAAGACGGCGAGGCCGTCGAGTTCTCCGGCCCGGTGGCATGGACCACCATCGCCGTCAGCCTGATCTTCGCCGTCGGCCTCTTCTTCCTGTTGCCGACCCTGCTCAGCCGCTGGCTGGCGGCCATCGGCGAATACAACCCATGGGTGGATGCGATTTTCGAAGGCGGAATCCGCTTGGTCCTCTTCCTGGGCTATCTGTGGGCCATCGGACGCATCCCGGAGATCAAGCGCGTTTTCGGCTATCACGGCGCGGAGCACAAGACCATCAACGCCTATGAGGCCGGCGAGGACCTGACGGTGGCCAATGTGCGCCGCTATAGTGTACAGCACACCCGCTGCGGCACCAGTTTCCTCCTTTACGTGTTGGTGATCAGCATCGTGCTTTTTGCGCCCCTGACCTTCTCCAGCGTTCAGCCGGTCTGGCTGGCCCTGATCCTGCGCTTCGTCTCCCGGCTGCTGCTGGTGCCGGTGGTGGCGGGCGTGGCCTACGAAGTCATCCGCTTCAGCGCCGCGCACGAAGACAAAGCCCTCATGCGCGCCCTGATCTGGCCGGGTCTCATGCTCCAGAAGATGACCACCCGGGAGCCGGAGGACGGCATGCTCGAATGCGCCATCGCCGCGCTGGAGCCGGTGCTGGCGGCTGATGGGGTGTCGGTGAAAGTGGATGACGCGATCGAGGCCGAAGTGAAAGCCGAGGCTGAGGCCGGCATGGCGGGCGCTCCGGTCATGGGATCTGTGGGGCCGGTGGCCTCCACGGGCGATTGAGTTGAACCCGCATTCCGCTTCCCACGCCCTGGACGCGGCCAGCCTTCACGCTTACGCCGCCCGCTGGATGGAGACGACCTATGGCGTGGGCGTCAATCTTCGTCGCTCTCCATGATCACCTGCATGAGTTCGCCGTCCACATCGACCCAGTCCCCGTGGTAGAGCTTGCGCCCGCGCCGGGTCTCCACCTCGTCGTTGACCATGATGAAGCCGTTCTGGATCAGCCGCTTGGCCTCGCCGCCGCTCTGGACGACCTGGGCCAGCTTCAGGAATTGGTCCAGCTTGATGAATTCTCGTTCCATGGTGTATCTTCTCGCTCAATCCGCCTAATCCGTGTTCTGTTTTGTTCCATGGCTGAATAGGTGCGCGTTCAGGACACCCGGAAGCCCGCCAGCGGCCTGATGTACGCCAAATCGGGCGCGGCCTGCACAAAACGCAGGTCCGCAGTCACGAAAAGCGCGTCATACGCCTCGGCCACCGCAGCAAAGACCGCATCATAAACCGTGATTTGGCCGTGCCCGCGGGCGATGGCCACCGCGCGTTCCATCACCTCCCAGGTAGGCATCGCCCACCGTATGGGAAAGGCCAACAAGCTCTCCACCGCCAGTTGCACCTGCCTGGTGGTCATCTCATCCATGTAGCGCATGACGTTGGCGAATTCATACATAGCCACGTCGGGCTCCGCCAGCAGGATGTCCCCCGCAAGATAGGCGTCGCGAATGGCCAGGGCCTCGGCTGCGTGCTCCTCATGCTGACGATACCACTTGATAAAAACGGAGGTGTCCGCCACCAGCACCCGACCATTCATCGTCGCTGCTCCCGCCAGTAGCGCAGCGTCTCGACGCTATCCACTTCGGGATTCACCATGGTTTCGGCCAGTCGATCTTGAATGTTCACAGCCCGCTGCACCTCGGGTAACTGGCCAGGAGGCAACCTGCCCTCCTGTGCGCGCAGGTAGAAGCGCACCGCCTCCCGCAGAAATTCGCTGCGGCTGCGATGCTCGACCTTGGCCCGGCGGTCGATTTCCTCCAGAAAGGGCTCGGGCAGGGAGATCATTACTTTGGTTGTCATAGTCGGACTCCGATAGGTTAAGTTATAGCGTTATTATATAATAAAGTTATACAAAGTCAACCTCATTCGCGTTCGCATCACAGGCCGCACATAGACAAGCGCCCCTCATTTTGATATACTGCACGCCAATCCGATTCGTTCCCCTAATCAACGTTGTTTCCGTCGCCTATCGCCCGGCCATTCCCGCGCGACCTATGAAACCTGTGAGCCGATTATGACGCTATGGCAAGAATATCACCTCCCTACCACCGTAAATGAAGCGTTGGCGCTCATGCAGCGCTATGACGGCCAGGCCCTGTTCGTAGCCGGCGGCACCGATTTGATGCTCGATCTGGAATACGGCAACCACCCGCCCGTGGCCGCACTGGTGGACGTCACCAAGATCGACGGTCTGAACGATATCCAGGAAGAGGGCGACTGGATCCGGATCGGCGCTGCGGTCACCCACGCCCAGATCGAGAGCGACCCGCGCGTTCGCCGCTACGGAACGGCCCTGGCTGAGAGCAGCAGCGTGGTTGGCGGTCCTCAGGTGCGCAATGTGGCCACCATCGGCGGCAATGTGGCCCACGCGCTGCCCGCGGCCGACGGGACCATCGGTCTGCTGACCCTGGACGCGCAGGTGCAGGTCTGCACCCGCGACGGGGACGAGGTGGCCTGCGAATGGCGACCGCTCCTCTCCATCTTCGCGGGGCCGGGGCGCAACAACCTGGCCCTCAACCAGATGCTGGCCGGGTTCCGTTTCCGTAAGACGGGGCCGCGCGAGGCCAGCGCATTCGACCGCATCATGCGCCCCCAGGGCGTGGCGCTGCCCATCCTGGGGGTGGCGGCTAAGGTCACCCTGAGTGCGGATTTTGCAAGCATTGACGAGGCCGCCATCGCCATCGGGCCGGCCGGCCCCATCCCCTTCCGGGCCACCGAGGCCGAAGCCGCACTCACCCGGGCAGCGCAGTTCGACGAAGCCGCAGTCGAGGCCGCCATCGCCGCTGCCCAGGCCCAGGCCCGGCTGCGCACCAGCAAACATCGGGCCACCAAAGAATACCGTCACGAAATGATCGCCGTTCTCCTGCGCCGGGTGCTGAACCGGGCGGTGGAGAGGGCAGGCTTGTATCGGTAGGGGGAGATTGAAGAGATTGGAAATTGAAGATTGAGATTGAAAATTGTTAGAGGCGATGTTTCTCCCAATCTCCCCAATCTCCAATCGCTCCAATCTCCCCGGATCTCCAATCTTCAATCCTCAATTTTGAATTTTGTTTTTTCCGAAAGGTCAAGCGCCATGACCCAACTCACACTGACCGTCAACGGTCGCAAGCACACCTTGGACGTTCCCCCCAACCGCTACCTGGCCGAAGTTCTGCGCGAGGACCTGGGCCTGACCGGCACGAAGATCGGCTGCGATGAAGCCGAATGCGGCGCCTGTACTGTCGTCATCGATGGTGAAAGCGTAGTCTCCTGCATCTATCCTGCGCTCAAGGCCCAGGGCGCGCAGATCCTCACCATCGAGGGCGTGGCCGATGAGTGGCAGGCCGCCCACGCGCCCACGTCTCATGCGCACGACCACGATCCGGTCAGCGAGGAGATCCTGGGGCGGCTCAAGCTGGACCAGTTGCACCCACTTCAGGAGGCCTTCGTTCTCCACGGTGCGACCCAGTGCGGCTTCTGCACGCCGGGCATGATCCTCCAGGCCAAGACCCTGCTGGACGAAAATCCGGATCCCAGCGACGATGAAATCAAGCATTGTCTGAAGGACACCTACTGCCGTTGCACCGGCTACAAGTCTATCATCGATGCGGTCCACGCCGCGGCCGAGAAGATGCGATCCGGCGAGATGCCCACTCCTAAATTGCCGGCTACCGTCACGCCCCTGGAGAGCATTGGGCGCCCCCTCCATCGTCCCGATGCGGTGGAGAAGGTGACGGGCCAGGCCATGTTTACCGATGACTTCCAGTTCGCGGACATGCTCTACGGCGCAACATTACGCAGCGACCATCCCCACGCTCGTATCCTTGATATCGACGCCGGGGCGGCCCTGGCTATGCCTGGGGTTCACGCCGTCTACACCCACGAGGATGTGCCCGGCGACCCGCGCCACGGCCTGGTGGAGAACGACTGGCCCGTCTTCGCCGGCGGCCAGTATCCGGCCCGCTATGTGGGCGACCCCATCGCGCTGGTAGTGGCCGACAGCGACGAGATCGCACATGACGCCATGCAGTTGATCCGGGTCGAGTACGACCCCTTGCCGGTGGTCCCGGATCCAGTCTTCGCCCGCCAGCCTGACGCACCAGTGCTGCACCCGGATCGGCCCACGGGCAACCTGCTCAAGCACATCAAAGTGCGGCAGGATGACCTTTCCCAGGCCTTTGCCGAAGCCGACGTCATCGTGGAGCGCACCTACCGCACGCCCCGGACCGATCACGCCTTCATGGAGCCGGAATGCTCCATCGGCGTGCCGGCCGGTTTCGATGATCGTCACCATGGCGAACACGATAAGCTGACCGTCTATGTGGGCAGCCAGATCCCCTACAGCGACCGGCGGCAGGTGGCCAAAAGCCTGGGCCTCACAGATGAGGAAGTGCATATCCGGGGGACGGTCATGGGCGGCGGCTTCGGCGGCAAGGAGGACATCGCCAGCCAGATCCACGCCGCGCTGGCCGCGCAGGACCTGGGCCGGCCGGTCAAGGTCCTCTACGACCGGGAGGAGAGCCTTCTCGCCCATCCCAAGCGCCACGCCACCATCATCCGCGTCAAGACCGGGGCCAAGCGGGACGGGACCCTGACCGCGGTGGAGGCCGAACTTTACGGGGACAGCGGGGCCTACGCCAGCCTGGGGGAGAAGGTCCTGACCCGGGCCACCACCCACGCCACCGGCCCCTATGTGCTGGACGCGGCCAAGATCGACTGCTACGCCATGTACACCAACAACGCGCCCTGCGGCGCGTTCCGGGGCTTCGGCGTCACCCAGTCGGCCTTCGCGGTGGAGAGCAACATGGATATCCTGGCCGAGGAACTGGGCATGGATCCACTGGCGTTGCGACGCAAGAACGCCATGCGCGTCGGCGCTATGACGGCCACC
>Ga0114931_10003182_pt1 | contig 20821 bp, 17 predicted proteins | sample 2SBtaG_FD_89579 | JGI IMG/M metagenome (GOLD analysis project Ga0114931, IMG submission 89579) | Deep subsurface microbial communities from Kolumbo volcano to uncover new lineages of life (NeLLi) - 2SBTROV14_V59a metaG | ecosystem: Environmental > Aquatic > Marine > Volcanic | place: Kolumbo...
GGCATTGCGCAGTGGGTGGCTACATGAATTCCGGTGCCGGTAACAGTCGGATATCGTCGGGGTGTGTATTTTCGTGGGTAAAGATCAGGCAGAACGACCAGGAAAACCACTTCAGGTACGGAGATAACCACGGTTGGGGTGTCCAGGGGGGGAATAATAACCTGTTTGAGGCATTTGATATCGATGGCTGTGCCGGGACGGGGTTTACGAACTACCAGTTCAAGGGCCAGCAAATGTGCAACAACATCTATCGTGATATGGAGATCCGGAATATTAAAAACCTGGATCCCGGGCGACGTCGCAATGAAAGGGGGTTTGAACTTGGAGGTGACAAGGGTATAGAACCGGAACTGCATGTAGGGAACAAGGCATATAATATAAAAATTGTAAATGCGCATTTGGGTGTACGTATGAAGACCATCTACAGCCCGCACGGGCCTGTCTGGGAATGCAGTGAGTTTGATATCAGGAACTGCAAGATTGGTCTGCAGATAACCGGGGGGAAATCTGCGGGCCTGAAATTCAATGATTCCAGGTTTACCAATTGTGCGAAAGTTATCGATAATATGCATGCGTATAGTCCACATGTGGACCTGTCGCACAATACGATTGTTAAAGACATTGTATGAGTGGAGCAAGTAAACTCCAGGGCCTGGCTCACCGGCACCTGTCTGCCTATATAAATAATAGCGCCCTGTCACGTTCTGACTTGCTACTCTCCGTCCTGCTGCCGGCCGTAGCACGCAGAAAATTCGCATCGAATGTGCTGCGCATTCATTCGGAGTTCATGAGGGCTGTTCCCGGCAATAATTACAGCAGCCAGTGTATAAGTATTGAGTTTTATAACGGTAAGAATCCGGCAGTCCGTAAGATGATGGAATACCTGTCAAATAACCTGTCAGGTGATCTTGCAGGTGCGTATATACACGGCAGTCTTGGTACAGGAGAAGAAGAAGAATACAGTGATTTCGATGCCCTGGTGATACTGAAAAATGAAGTATTCAAATCCAGGCGTCGACTAATGAAAGTAGCCGGTAAATTAAGAGAATCTCTCCATATAATGTATGACTTTGACCCGCTGCAGCACCATGGGTGGTTTGTGCTGACCGAGGCGGACCTGCAGCACTATAATGACAGCTACTTTCCTGTAATACTTTTCAAGTATTCCAGATCACTGCTTGAAGATACAGGCAGGGAGTTGCACCTGGCACCTGTTGATTCAAATGCGGATGCAGATAAATTCTTCAGAAACGTGGCTGCCTCGATATTATCAAAACTGGATAGAACCAACTATCCGAATAATATCTATCAGCTAAAATCCATGTTAAGTGAATTTATGTTAATGCCTGCATTGTATATGCAGGCATGCAAGGGGGAGGGTGTATTCAAGAAAGACAGCTTCCAGTTGGCTGAGAATGCTCTTGTGTGTGGGTTCTGGGAGTCGATGAGAGAGGTATCATCGATCCGGAAGAACTGGAAGTATGATCTTTCGCCTTCAGAAAGGTGGATGATGACGAGAGTACATCCGCTGAGAAAGTACGTTGTTAATTATGCTGCCCCACATATACCCGAGGCTATAGCTGTAAAACTATGCGATAAGCTTTATTCGTCTATGCGAAGTTTGACTCATGCGATGCTGGATAATTGTCGGTGATCCTGGTGAGAGGTGTTTGAGTTTGATAGCGGGCCGATACATGAACCTGGTTATGTTGTTTGGACATTTTTACGGCTGATAATCGTTACGAACAGTTCTTTCAAAATTGAGAAATGAATAAGAAAGGTAATTATTGTTGAAACGGTAAACATGACAGCCAGTTTTTCTGGCAGTGAAATTGTTACACCATTCCCGGTTACATATAATTGTATAAGACTCAGGATTGCAACATTTACGACTGGGCCTTTCAGGTAACGCACAAGGTCATATAGTGAGAGCGGTAAAAAGTAACTGATTACTCTTGTTACCAGTAAGAATGATATTGCTTTTGCAATAAGCAGGAAATATGCAACAGCCACAATTCCGTAGGCGCTTCCACCGATTATTGCAGCTATTACCAGGAAGGTACGTGCAACTGAGACGTATAATCCTACTTCTGGTTTGCCGATGCTTGAAAATATCACACCACCAAACTGACTGATTGATTGTATTGCCCCGGCGAAGCAAAGAATCTGAACAATTGGTACTGCTGCATTCCACTGGGGTCCGAAGACAGTCAGAATAATCCACTCGGCATTAAAGGACAGCAGGGCCATGACAGGGAATGAGACTATGGCTATCAGCCGCATTGATTGCAAATAACCGCTGAGAATCAATTCGGGACTGTCTTTCAGCGCCGAGAAAGATGGGAAAAGAATGTCACTGAATATATACGATATTCTTTTTACCGGCGTATACATTATGTTATAGGAAAATGCGTAATAACCCAGTATTGAAGCCGGGAAAATCCGGCCAAGTATCAGGTAATCAATGTTTCGCTCCAGATAAAGAATGCTGTTGGAAGCCTGGTACTTTACCGAGTACCAGATCATGTCCTTCACTTCTCTGAGTCTGAACAGGAGGCGGGGATTCCAGTTGCTGAAATACAGGACCAGGACAAGACGTACTACAGTCAGCGAAATAATCTGGGCAACCAGCGCATAAACTCCGAGTCCGTAATAAGCTGCGGCTATCCCGAAAACGGCACCGATTGTTGTAGAGGCGATAGTGATCTTGCTTAGCAAGCTGAATTCAAGATCACGTTCCTTTATTTTATAATGAATTGCAAAGAAAGGGGACAGGATCACGGTGAGTGCTGACAGCCATACTACTTTTGCCAGTTCCGGTTCATTATAAAATTCCGCGGCCATCGGGGCGGTGCCTGCAATGACCAGGTAGGCAAATATTGCCAGTATGAGATTAGTCCAGTAAAGCGTGGAAAGCTCGACATCTGTCGATGTTTGTTTGTAGATTATGGCTGATCCGAATCCAATATTCGTGAAAATAGCAATAAAACCGATATAGGTTGTTGCCAGTGCAATCAGTCCAAAATCTTCAGGCAGCAATAATCTCGCTAATACAATATTTACCGCGATTGCCAGAATCTGGGTGAAAATGTTGGCAACAGCAAGAAATGCTCCGCCCTTGATTATTCTGGATTTTAATCCCATGAGTGCGCATTAATCATTTTACAAAACGCTATTGCAGCATTCTCAAAGGTGTGCTTCTCTATGAACTTGCTTGCTTTTAATGCCTTTGCTCTGCCCTCATCCATATTGTTTGCTACATGCTTTATGCTGTTAACCAGTGAGTTGACATCATCAGGGGGAGAAAAGTAAACGATATCGTCACTGAATCTCTCGCGTAAAGATGGAAGATCTGAAAAAATTACGGGATTACTGCTGTCGAGGTAGGACCCGGACTTGCCTGGACCCAGGTAGTACTTGTTGTATTCTGTTGAGGGATAATATGCTACGAGTATATCTGCAGCTTTTGTGAACTTTATGTATTCCTCCAGTGGCTGAAACGGGTAGATCAGCAGATTGTCAATTTGCTTGCTCTCGTAGTATTCCATGGCCACGTCATTCGCACCCACTATCACGAATTTATAACCAGGCAAACGTTGTGCCGCCTCAATAAAATAGTTAACTTCTGTCACTGTCTCCCCGGTTTTACCGCCATACATAATATAGGTATTATTTGCATTAAATCCATGATGCTGTCTGCAATCATCTTTTGACAGCGCTGCCTGTTCCCGTTCTTTTGGGATTACCAGGCGCATCGGAGTTTTGAATATCCTGTTTTTGGGAAGCCCGAATTCAAATTCCAGTTTTTTCCGTAATGCTTTCGGGAATGTAACTACAATGTCAGAATTCCTTATAATTATATTGTGTAAAAGACTGTTTTTAACATATAGCGTTTCGAATGCGAAAGGAGACTTGATAAGTCCGAGTTTCTTCAGAATGATATAAGGCAGGCCGGAAATATAGCATTTGCTGTATATAACAGTATCTTCTCTCGAGAGTTTGCCCCTGTTTTTCAATGCATACGCAAAATGGCGGAGAAATTTCTGTAGAACTGTAGACAGGGCACTGCTTTTGTGGTGTTTGTCTTCTTTTATATTTGTAGGAAGTTCCACGATTTCAAAGTTATTAACCAGCCCGTAAAGCCCGAATGTTTCGCTATTTTCAATAATGTATTCCTCGCGCTGGACGTGCGGCACAACCAGGGATACATTTAAACCAATATTGGCAAAGGCGCTGCAGCTGAACATGATGTGTACCGCATCAGAACGGTTCTTGCGCATGTCTCTCGGTGAAATATATATTATATTCTTTATCATGGTAGTAATTGACAATTCGCCAGCCCGCTTGCAAGTAATCAAGCACTATCGAATTTTCAGGAAAGCGGGCTAAAAATATGTATCTAGGCTGTCTTTCTCAAGATCGGCAAGTATTTCCGCCTCTATATCCTTGGGGAAATCCTTGCGCCAAAGATTGTCATCTTTGCGTGCGCGATATACAGAGTAGGTGTCCATATCATGTATTGTTGTGCTTTCATGTATAAAGTCCAGAGTTGACCCGGTAATATCCAGGTCTATGAAATCAAATAAGTCACTTATAATACGGTCAGTAGACTTGATGAGATCTGCATAGTAAATTAATTTAAACCGATCCGGAAAATCGTGCTTCAGTTTTATAAATATCTCCAGCAATTCCTTCCACTTGTCATATCCATAGTACTCTTCAGGCCGATCGTTGTTCTTTTTCGCTGCGTGACGCCATTCACTTCCAAAATCCCAGTCAGGCGAAAATTCTCTGGGTGCATTCAGCCACGATGACAATACTGCGCACGGATGACGATAGACACCTGCTACACGCAACTCCGGCATGACCTTGAGCATATTGGCCAGTATGTGGTGGTACCTGACCTCCTTGTAAATCACGTGTGTTATCTCGTTTTTGTGGAATTGTCTGACGTTCTTGTGTATTTCAGGATCTCTCTGGTTGATAAAGGCATCATCCGAGGCTGCTAATTCACGAAAGAAACTGTCAACCTGTGTATATGTGGAGGTTTCGTTCAGGTAATCCTTGAATGCATAGGAAAAAAGCGGCTGATATGCGTATTTTACATCAGGAGAACTATTTAATATCTGGCCCAGCCATGATGTCCCGCTCCTCGGTGCACCATGTAGTGCAACACAAATAGGTTTTTTCATTGGGCTACCAGGGAATATTCGCCAATCAGTTCATTCGTTCCATCCTTTCCTGTATTCATCAGCACATCGATGATTGACAGCCATGGAACGAATTCCTTACATCTCTGTGTGTACCGGATATCCCCCGGCTGAATAAACAACAACTCAATCTGCTCTGCAGTAAAGTCCGTCGATGAATATAGGGAGATACCACCCATAGGGTTAATATATGTAGTTGCATTGGCGGTTTTACAGATATCGATGATTCTTTCCTGTCCCGATAAATGCGCATTGGCAAACTTCCTTGAAGTTTCAATAAAGTTCCCGTGTATTCCCAGGTAGTCACATATCCGGGTAACGCTGTTCATGGCCATTTCGGCAATACTGGTCGGGGGGCAATCTATAACTTCGCTTATTACGGGAAGGATCTCCTGTTTGAATGGTGCTTTTGAATAGGCATGCATTATGGTTTTCATCATGACTGTTTTCCACTTTCCATGTGAATCAATATCGATTTCCAGTATTTTCCTGTTCGGGCTGGCGCCATGCAGGGGTACGGTTATATACCGGGGCTCGCCATTCATAAGCACCCGGTTCCTGTTGATCCAGCCATTTTTTATGTAATTTACGTCATCATAGAATGCGAACATGTCCACCGCGGATACCAGCTGGTAGTAACCAAGGTATGGAAAAAAATACGGCTGCATGACGGCCAGTTTCATGTGCTTTTTTTATTCATGTGTTGCTGGATTTACAGGTATCCGGCAGGCAGGCACGTGTCAAGTGCCGGGTTGCCGTACAGTCATTGACTGGAAATAATCCCACAGATCATCTCAACTATTTCCAGGGACAGTTCGTCATAGGAGGGCAGGCACAGGATTGTTTTGGCTACCCTTTCCGAGTGTTCTGCTTTTTCTTTCCTGGACAGATGTCTTATTGTATTAAGGGACGGATAAAAATATCTCCTCGCAAATACATTGTTTCTCTCCAGTGCCTGCAGCACTCCCACGAGCTGCTCCTCGCTATCGAATACAACAGGCATGTAGCTGTAATTATACGAGTTCTCCGGAAATCTCTGGAATGATATGTATTCCAGCTCAGCCAGCAAGGAGTGATACAGGTTAAAAATTTCCCTTCTTTTCCCCAGTACACCATCAATATATTCAAGATTCGCAAGGCCCAGGGCCGCGTGGATCTCGGTCATCTTGCCATTGCACCCATCGTCAACTATTTCCTTGTTATCGTCATAGCCAAAAAAGCGTAGCCTTTCAATTCTTTTAGCCAGCCCGTCATTGAGGGTAACGCAGCAACCTCCTTCTCCAGTGTTGAATATCTTTGTTGCATGAAAGCTGGAGACAGATATATCGCCGTATTCCAGAATGGATTTACCGTTGTAGCCTACACACATGGCATGTGCAGCATCATATATGACCTTGAGATCATACTTTTCGGCGATGTACTCGATGGCTTCAATATCGCACGGGTTACTGAACACGTGAACACCCATAATTGCACGGGTTCTGTCTGTAATTGCGGCCTCTATTCTGTCTGGATCTATATTGAACGTGTGTGGATCGATATCTACAAATGCCGGGGTACAGTTCTCCCACATAATGGCGCTTGCGGTCGCTATCCATGTAAAGGGTGTTGTAATGATTTCACTGCCATTTAATTCCAGTGCCTTTATGGCGAGCTGCAGGGCAATTGTTCCATTTGTCACGATAACCATGTTGGCTATTCCGTATTTGTCCTGCAGGTCTTTTTCCAGTTGCTGAACCAGCGGGCCATTATGTGTGAGTATTCCCCGATCCCATACACCTTGCAGGATTTCAGTGTACTCGTGTAATGGCGGTAATGACGGTGCAGTGACGTAGACAGGCTTCGATTTAGCGGGCTGCATATTCTTGTATCTGTGTGAGTAATCGGGACTGGTTCAACAGTTCTGAGTAATTCTGTTCCAGAATCCTGTTCTGGATCGATTCATGGAAGTGGCCGAGAATATTCAGGAAATGATTGTCCCGCGGGAGGGTATATTCATGTCTTTCGTTCTGTTTCTCGATTGTTATTTTCGGCATAATGTCAGGGCCGGCGGTAAAGGCCCTTTCTGATATCAGTTTGCCCTTGCTCCCCCATATTTCATAGCTGCATTGGTAGTAATTATCAAAGCCGAATGCAATTTGGGAAATGTGACCGGAACCGGAAACCAGTGACGCTCCACCATATATATCGACTTCTTTCCCGGCTTCGTGCCCCAGGAATGCAGATGTTACTTCGATTTCATCTCCAAGTATTAAACGTGTGGCCTTGACGGTATACGTTCCAGCGTCGAGCAGTGAGCCGCCACCAAGTGCCTTGCTGTAGCGAATATTGTCATCGGTGAATGGTGGAAAACCAAAGGAACTGCGGAAACAGCGTATTTCACCGATCTCGCCGCTCTTCAGCTTGTCAAGAACAAACTGATGCTGTGAATGAAACGCAAACATGAAGTTTTCAATCAGGACCAGAGACTGGCCGCGAGCTGTTTCAACCATGGAATTTACAGTGCTGAAATCTGGCGCCAGAGATTTTTCACATAACACGTGTTTGCCGTTTTCCAGGCTGCTGATTACCCATTCCTGGTGTAATCCGATAGGCAGCGGGATATATACAGCATCGATGTCGTCACGATCGACCAGGTTCTGGTAGCCTTCAATTGCCTCGCATCCGAATTTCGATGCGAAGGAGCCAGCTTTCTTGCAGGAGCGGCTGGCAATTGCGACAAGGTTAAAATTGTCTGACGCATTAATGGCGGGAATGACCAGGCGCTCTGCGATAGCGGCGCAGCCCAGTATTCCAATATTAACCTGGTTCATGTGTGCAGAAAATCAGCGAAGAGACAAGACTGCGTGCCTGGATATTAAGGAAATTGTTGAACTTCAGAAAGGCCAGTAACTGGTTCAGTGTCAGCCAGTTATAGTTGTTCGGTATGTCAACAGGGAAAGAATTACCCGCTTCAATCACCACGTTTTTGTTCTGCTCCTGGTAGAATCTTCCGCCTTCTTCTGACTGGTAACAGCTGTAGCATACCTGGTCCGGTGAGCAGGTCAGCACATATTCCAGGAAGGGCAGATTACCCTTGCTGGTGTTCTTGTAATTGCCTGTCATGCACTGCACGGTAGGTGCGATTTCAAGAATATCCATATTCCCGCACTCGACCTTCGCCTGTATCAGGAAGTGGTAGATACCGTTGATCTCCTTTACGATGAACGCGCAAATGCCTTCCTGCGCCGGTTCGATCAGCGGCTGGGTCCATTGCTGGACCTCCCGGCTGCTGATGCCGACATCTACTGCGATTACCTTGAAGTACTTTTGGACTTCATCATAAATCTCGTAATCATTTCTTGACCAGCCGGTGACATATTTCAGCGGAACGTGGTCCGTTACCAGTTCATATTCACACTTCAACTGGGTCAGCCATGACAGTATATCGTCAAAGCTGTAAAGGGAATTTTCGCAGTCGATGAGTGATTTCAGCAGTCCTTTACTGAAGGTATTTTCCTTGCCTGTGTCAGGAGACACTGAATTATAGAAGTCAGCCACGTCAGACTGGAAGTTGCCGTACGAAATGCCGGAAATCACGGTGCGTGTGTCCATATTGACGGTATTGTCGGTATGTATGAGTTTCTTTATTTGTCCCAGGGTCATCCAGCAAAAATCATCATGTACCGGTATTTCGTCCTCGACATGGAGGATAATATTCCTGTTCCTCTTTTTCAGGAATCGTGCCCCTTGTTCGGATTGCAGCTGGTCAAGTAATACCGTGTGTTCGGACTGGTTGATGAAATATTCCAGGTACAGGGATTTGCCCCCCTTGTGGACCTGTGTGTAGTTGCTTTTCGTTGCCTGAAGGGTTGGAGATATCTGGACATTGTTTATATTCCCGGGCTCGACTTTTGCCTGCATAAGGAAATACAGAACACCATCGAATATTTTTGTGATAATGCCAAGATATCCGATTTCCGGCTGATTGATAATAGGCTGTGTCCATTCATTGACCGCACCCCAGTTCGTCTTAACGTGGATACCTTCAATAGAAAAGAATTTTCCGCTATCATGAACAAGGTTCCCGGTATCCGGGGCAAAGTGCCACTGCTTGAGTTCAGAAAATCTGATTTTCCTGATAGTTACCTGGACTTCGTTATTTCTCTCTCTCAGCCAGCTTAATATATCCGCCGTACTGTTGAACGGATTCTGTTCCGTCATGGCAGAATTAAGAAATAATAATTCTTTATTTTTCAGGTCCAAAATAGATATCCTTTTTTCTGGCTGTTGCCGGAGATTATATCGGGCAGTGCCAGTTAAACTTTCATCATCACATGCCGTCATAGCCTTAATAAAGAGCCCGTACGAATGGCAAAATCGTCCCTTTCCGGGCGGGGACATATAGAAGCAGATTACGCGTAATAACGCATGTTAGCATGCGGGTTATCTTCCCGGGATCTGGCCACGATTACCTCTGATTGAGGCGTATGATGCATACTGTCCGTTCCAGGCAACCCGCAGCCCGGCTAATGACGATCCTGTAATAGTTAACAATATGGTCCTAATGTAAATGGTTCCCGCTGCACTATACAAGCCCCTGAAAAGCCCTAATCTTGTAGATTATCCGGTGTATGTGCCGGAATCCGGATATATTACCGAGCTGGGGGGCATGGTTGACCGACTCTCGGTGCTGGGAGGTATTCAGTGTATATACCAGATCGGCAGTGTAAGTGCCCCTGGCATATCTGACATAGACATATTCGTGGTCTTCGATGATGGCGCTTCGACTGATATCAATCCTCTCTCGGAGTTGAGTGAGGGCGGCAGATACCTGTTCAACCACGGCCCTTTTGCCGCTACCCGCAGCCAGATGGCGGGCGTGCAGCGCTACACGTTTTTTCATAATTACCGGCTGGTGTGGGGCAAGGAGAACCTGCCTGCTGCAGACCAGACATCCCCGGAGGAAGAGCGCGAACTGAAGTACCAGACGGCCATGGAGTACCTGCTGAAGATGTATATAAGTATGACCGTGGAGAGAACCTTCAGAATAATCAAGGTCAGGGGGCTGCTGCTGCATATCAAGGCCCTGCTATATGACCTGGAATTCCTGCAGGTGTCTGATGGTCCGCTGTTTGATGAGCTGACGCAGATTGTCGACTGGAGGAACAACTGGTTTGAAAAGATGCCTGGCCGCCAGACGCTGATTGAATGGCATGACCGGTGTTACCGGTTTCTTGGCGAGTTTCTTGCAGAGAGACTGGCGGTGAAACGCCTGTATTTTCCGGGTAAGGATCAATACGAAATCATCAAGAATATAATACTTGCCGGTTCTGATGAATTCTGTACATCACATAGTGGCCTGGTGCTTCCGCCTCGATTCGGGGGATCATCCCGGAGATATTTCAACATTCAGTACCGTTTTAACCGTTTCCGGTTCGAGCTCCCCATAACAGGAACAGCGGCATCCGGGATTATCAGTGAGCGGTACAGCTTCATGGTCGATGTGCAGCAGCATCATAAGAAGAAATTACCGTATTTCCTTCTGCCTGGCAGCAGCCTGGCGATTTTCTGAAACATCAGTAAATCGATGTGTAATACTGGTGCGGGATATTCTGAATCGGTGTGGAATGTGGATGCTCATTTTTGCGGATACTTCCGCGGCTGTCGCATGATTGAAATATTGAGTAACAGGTTCAGATGAAGGTAATACATGTTCCCGGTGAGGCGAGCTTTGGTGGTATCGCGAAGCTGGTCATGACTCTCGTAAACCAGCAGATCCGTTCGGGTGACGTGGAACCGGCAGTGCTTTTTACTGCCGTGCGCGGTGAGTATATCCAGCTGTTCAAGGATGCCGGTGTGCCCTTACTGTACTGTGAAATGCTGAGGGGCTGGAGTGTCGGCTACGGAAAATACAGAAAAGCAAGGGCAATATTCGAGCAGTTTGATGTGGTTCACTTTCACTATTTCAATCCATTCCTGGCCTGGTGTGCTGTCAAAAGCGGCCGGAAGATCGTCTACACGGAACACGGGAATTTCGGTTTTGGCAGGAAAAACGGGGTGTCAGATCTGGTCAAGAAGGCGATGCTGAACCGGTTTCTTGGCAGGCACAAGGATTGCCTGACTTTTAACTCGGAATTCACGGCGGGTGTTGCACGGCAAAGGTACGATTTGAAGGGAATCCGGCAAAAGCTGGTATACAACGGGGTCGATCAAATCGATGCAAACGGACACCCCGAACGTGTTGATAGTGCCATACGTGCCCGGCTGGAAGGAAAATATGTCATTGGCACGAGTTCCCGGTTCGCCGGGTTCAAGCGCATCGATCGGTTGCTGGAAGGATTCTCCATGTTTCTGAAGCAATGCCCGCGCAGTATTCTCCTGCTGGTCGGGGACGGCGCTCTCCGGGGGGATCTGGAGAAACTGGCCAGGGAGCTCGGCATTGTGGACCAGGTCGTATTTACCGGTTTCAGGGAGAACGTGAGCGATTACCAGTCGGCAATGAACCTCTGTGTTTTCCCGTCGGAAAACGAGCCGTTTGGACTGGTTGCCGTTGAAACCCTCTTGCTCGGCAAGCCGACCCTGGTTTTCAGGGATGGCGGCGGGCTGGTTGAGATTATTGGTGGTATCGACGAGCAGGATGTTGTCGATAATGTTGAGGGACTCTGTGCCAGGATGTTGCATTATTACAACCACAGGGTTGAGGCGAGCACAATGGAATCGAATCGCAGGCACTATGCGGGACGGTTTAATGCGGTCGATATGGAAGTTGCATTCAGGGAGGTTTACGAGGTAGTGGTTCAATGTGCGGCATAAACGGGTTTTATAATTATTCCGGTGCAAGCCTGGATGATCCGTGTGGCCTGGTTGAGAAAATGAATCTCGAAATTCGCCACCGCGGGCCGGATGGGAACGGCGTCTGGGCTGCGCATGAGCGGGGTGTCTACCTGGGTCACCAGCGCCTGAGTATCCTGGATCTTACGAACAACGGGCGGCAGCCGATGGAGGGACGCAACCGTTCGGTAATTGTTTTTAACGGCGAGATATACAACTACCGGGAACTTAAATCCGGATTGCTCGGGATGGAATTTCATTCAGGTACGGATACCGAAGTATTACTGGCGTTGTACGAAAACCAGGGAGCGGAATGTTTGTCCGGTTTGAACGGTATGTTTGCATTCGCCATATGGGATGAGAACACAAGGAAGCTGGAACTGGTGCGGGACCGGCTGGGAATCAAGCCGCTCTACTACACGACGGTAAATGGAATATTTTCGTTTTCCTCGGAAATAAAGTCACTCTTGCTCCTTCCATGGGTCAGGGCCGAACTCGATGAAGAGGCACTGTATGATTTTCTGACATTCAATCGTGTTGCGCCTCCGAAAACTGTTTTCCGTCATATCAGGAAACAGCATCCCGGGCACAGGATGGTTGTGGGTAAGGATGGTATTGAATGTTGTGAGCCATACTGGGAGGTGGACTACTCGGATTACAGGAATATTGGCGAAGAAGAAATCGGAGATATGCTGGCAAGGGAGCTGGAGCAATCTGTCAGATACCGAATGGTCAGTGATGTGACTGTCGGGGCCTTCCTCAGCGGGGGTGTAGATTCGAGTGCCATTGTAGCGCTTATGTCCGGTCAGCAGTCCGAACCTGTTAAAACCTACTCTATCGGATTTGATCAGTCACCGGACTTTGATGAGCGGCAACATGCGGAAATGATATCGGCGAGGTATGGTACCGAGCACCACGAGAAAACAGTATGCCCCCGGGATCTCGTGGACTTCCTTCCCGGTATTGTAGATATCTATGACGAGCCACTCGCAGACGCCACATCAATTCCAATGTATTTTCTTTCTCAGCTGGCACGGGAAAACGGTACGATTGTCGTTTTAACCGGTGATGGAGCAGACGAATTATTCTGTGGGTACAGGAACTGGATGCATTACGCGAAGCTTTACCCGTACTACAATTTTCTTTTGTCTGCACCCGCTGCGCTCAGGAAATTAATTGCCGGGACATACGATCGTTTTGGCGGTAATGCAGCCACCCGGGAAATCCTTGCACGGTTGTCGAAGGGCCAGGAGATGTTCTGGGGAGGTGCGGGGGGCTTCAAGGAGTCAATGAAGCGGTCTTTCCTGAGTGCCGGTTATGTGGAGCGCATGGGAAAAAAAGATTCGTATGACCAGATTATCGAATTCCGCGCGCTGTTTGACAGGGTAAAGGATAACAAGGGCGGGGCAGATCATGTGGACTGGATGACGTACGTAGGTATGAAATACATTGTACCCAACTACTACCTGTACAGGGCGGACAGGATGGGTATGGCGCAATCAGTTGAATTGAGGGTTCCGTTTCTGGATCACAACTTTGTCAATATGGCAATGTCGGTCCCGTCCGGCCTGAAAGTAAAAAACGGGGTCCCGAAATATATACTGAAGAAATCACTTGAAAAAACACTTCCGCACAGCACTTTGTACAGGAAGAAACAGGGATTCTGTGTGCCGTTGCAGGAATGGGCGGGCGACATAATGCTGCATTATATAGAAGATAATCTTGCCGGTTTCTGCAGTGATACCGGTCTTTTTGACGAGCAAAGCATGCGTTTGCAGGTTAAGGCAACCAGAGCAGGCAAACAGGATTACGTCCATACTTTGTGGAATTTCTATTTCCTCATGATCTGGTTCAGAAAATGGTTGATGTAAGTATTATTAGTCCGGCGTGCAGTTCTCGTGCAAGAATGTTGCTGCATATCTGTGCAAGTGATTCGCATGTTTTTACGGTTGAAGAAAGCGCTGTCGTGACAGGTGTGCCTGTCTGTATACCAGGGCTGGCAGCCCGGGTATTCGACTGCGGCCGGGCAAGGAGATAACAATGAAGCTGAATCTGGGGTGTGGGTCCATGACACCGGAAGGCTGGGTCAATGTGGATTACTCGGCGGGCGCCAGGATTATGAAAATCTTCCCGCTCCGGTTGTTAAACAGAAGGCTGCATTTTTTCAATGTTGACTGGTCAGATGAGATTACAATACATGATCTGCGCAAGCCGTTTCCATGGCCTGATAATTCTGTAGATGTGGTTTACTCGTCCCACACCCTTGAGCATTTATCCCGTGACGCGGGACGGTTGTTTCTGGAGGAGTGCATGCGGGTATTGAAGAAGGATGGAATTATAAGAATCATAGTTCCTGATCTTAAAGCGCTGGTATCAGAATATATGAGCGGCGGCATACCGGCTGATGAGTTCGTTCTGAGGATGGAAGTCCTGACAGGGAAGGGAGACGAGGGCTTTTTCGGGAAATTGCGTTCCGCACTGATCAGTTTTCCGCATAAGTGTATGTATGATGAAAAATGTCTTGCGGGTATTTTGTGTGACATGGGTTTTCAGGCTAGTGTCAGGAAATCCATGGAAAGCGATATCGAGGGGATCGGGGAAATCGAGCGTGAAGACCGGACGGTGAATGCCGTTGTGGTGGAAGGGAGAAAGTCCTGACTCACATGAATGACCGGGTGAAAAACATCAGCATGTCCAGAAAGCCCGGTTTATTTCTGTCACGGGGGCAGGGCTCCGGGGCATGTCATCCTGTCTGTGCTGTTGTCATCTGATTGATTCAGGATTCCAGGTAATGACCAGTACAGGCTGCAAGATCTTATTGATTACTAATATTCCCAACCCGTACAGGATTCCCCTTTTCAACGAGTTGAGCTGCCAGCTGGAGGTCCTGGGTTTTGAGCTGCTGGTTGTTTTCGGTGCAATGGGTTATGAAAGAAGAAAGTTTTCACTGGACATGTCTGATTGTAAATTCCGCTATACAGTACTCCCGGAGAAAAGCATACGTTATCGGGATATCGAGAAAATAAGTTTTATATATTCAGGGCTCTATTCCCTGATTAGAGAGGAAAACCCGGATATTATTATTACGAATGCTTTCTCCATAGCGACATTGAAGCTTTGGTTCAGGAGCTGGTTTTCAGGTGTTCCATATATAATATGGTCTGGCGCGATACATGGACCCGGGGAACCAGTGTCTGCACCAAGGAAGATTCAGCGCCGGCTCATGATTTCAAGGGCATCGGGATTTATAAGTTATGGTGCAATGGCAAAGCAATACCTGGTTGATCTTGGTGCCCAGGAAGACCAGGTATCAATTGGTATAAACACGGTCGATACGGAATTCTTCAGGACCGAAACAGAGCGCCAGAGGCTTGGAGAGAGGCCGAAAGGTAATATCAGGCAGCTGTTATCAGTAACCTATTTGACTCCGAGAAAGCGGGTTGAGAATCTGCTGTATATAGTTCGGGAGGTGATTCGCACCCATGTGGATGTCCGCCTGGTTGTCCTGGGTGACGGGCCTGAGCTGGAACGACTTAAATGCCTGGCAGGGGAAATCGGGGTGTCTGACTATGTAAATTTCGAGGGTTTTGTGCATAAGGCGGATGTCCCGAAATATATGGCACAGGCGAGTGTATTTCTGTTCCCGACTGACTTTGATATCTGGGGCCTGGTGCTGGTTGAAGCGATGGCGGCAGGGTTGCCCTGTATAGCATCAGTCAAGGCTGGGGCAACAAGTGACCTGATAAGAGAGGGGCTGACAGGAGCCAGCGCGGACTTCGATGATGCAGTTTATGTCGCTGACAAGATTAAATGGTTGCTGGATAATCCCGGGTTGTCAGACCGGATCGGGGCTGCATCGGCACGGATGATAAGGGAAGATGTAAACCTTGCCAAATCGGCATCAGGATTTGTCGAGAGTATTCAGAAAGTAACAGGCATATGATGCGACTGGCATGCAGAGTAATCGGGCCGGTTATCACGGATTGCTGAGGTACAGGTATACATAATAACGTGTACTGTAATCGACTGAGAAGAGATTTATTAATATGAGCGGATTTAACAAGAGCGTATGTGTCATCGGCCTGGGATATATCGGGCTACCGACAGCTTCCCTTCTGGGTACCAAGGGTTACAAGGTCCATGGTGTGGATACCTCGGACCATGTAGTTGAAACCATCAACCAGGGCAGGATACACATTGTGGAACCCGACCTGGATATACTGGTGAAATCCGCCGTGAATTCCGGGAATCTCAGTGCCGGGACTGATGCCAGGCCTGCCGATATTTTTATAATTGCTGTGCCAACTCCGTTCACGGGTGATCATCAGCCGGACCTGTCCTATGTCGAGGCGGCGACACGCATGATTTCGCCGCATTTACAGAAAGGTAATCTCGTTATCCTGGAATCAACCAGCCCTGTTGGCACAACTGACGAGGTCGTGGGCGGCCTCCTGAAAGAGGCAGGGCACGACATTGGCACGGATATATATGTTGCTCACTGTCCCGAGAGAGTGCTGCCCGGAAGAATTCTGGTTGAGCTTGTCGAGAATGATCGAATTGTGGGCGGAATTAACGAAGCATCAACGAAGGAGGCGGTTGAATTCTACAAAAGCTTTGTACGAGGAGAGGTTCTGCTGACAGATTCGCGAACTGCAGAGATGACCAAGCTCACCGAGAATACATTTCGGGATGTCAATGTTGCGCTGGCGAATGAGTTGTCGCTCATCTGTGATGAAGAATCCATAAATGTCTGGGAGCTGATAAGTCTTGCTAACCGGCATCCGCGAGTCAATATTCTGCAGCCCGGGCCCGGGGTCGGCGGGCATTGTATTGCTGTGGACCCGTGGTTTATCGTTTCGAGAAACCCGGAACAATCACGTCTTATCAGGATTGCAAGAGAGGTGAATGACTACAAGCCGGAGTGGGTTATTGAAAAGGTTAAAAAGAGTGCCGATAAACTGAAGCAGCCGGTAATTGGATGTCTTGGCCTGTCGTTCAAGGCAAATATTGATGATCTCAGGGAGTCTCCGTCACTTGATATTGTAAGGAGACTTGTCGCTGAGAACCTGGGTGAAGTGCTGGTTTCGGAGCCTAATCTGTCAACCCATGAAGACTTTGACCTGCTACCGGTTGACGAAGTTGTTAACCGCTCGGATATCATCTTGTTGCTTGTCGATCATCAGCAGTTCTCAGGGTTAAGGGCCGCAGATCTCAAGGAGAAAATCCTGATCGATACCCGGGGTGTCATTACGTGAGTATGCGTGTCCTGACAGTGTTCGGTACAAGACCGGAGGCCATAAAAATGGCTCCTGTTGTAAAGGCACTCAAGGAAGGTGACGGGTTCGAGTGCAGTGTCTGTGTTACCGCACAGCACAGACAGATGCTGGACCAGGTTCTGGAATTATTCGGGATCAAGCCTGACTATGATATGGATCTTATGACGCCCAACCAGGACCTGTTTGATATTACGTCAAAGTCGCTACTGGGAATAAGAGATGTTCTGCATGCAGAAAAACCGGACATTGTGCTGGTGCAGGGCGATACTACAACCTGCTTCTCAGGTGCCCTGGCCGCATTCTACGAAAATATTCCGGTTGGACATATTGAGGCCGGGTTGAGAACGGGTGATTTGAGAGCGCCGTTTCCGGAGGAGGCAAACCGGCTGCTTACAACGCGACTGAGCAGGCTGCATTTTGCCCCGACACAGAGAGCTCATGATAATCTTGTAAATGAAGGCATCCCTGATGCCCATATCCGGGTAACGGGTAACACAGTTGTCGATGCCTTGCTCGATGTAAACAGGACGGTGAAGAATCTCCCGCTTGATCACTGGCAGAAGATTTTCGGAAATGCCCTGTGTGATCAGCTGGCAGGGGATTACAACAGGCGGATCCTGGTAACAGGACACAGGCGCGAGAATTTCGGAAAAGGATTTACTGACCTGTGCAATGCCATACGCCACCTGGCTGTCACATATCCTGACTGGCTGTTTATCTATCCGGTACACCTGAATCCAAATGTACGTGAACCCGTATACACTATCATCGGCGATTGCGACAACATTCATCTGGTTGACCCGCTGGATTACGCACCGTTTGTCTGGCTTATGGGGAATTGTGATCTTGTGCTCACGGATTCCGGAGGTGTCCAGGAAGAGGCGCCGGGGCTGGGCAAGCCTGTTCTCGTCATGCGTGATGTCACTGAAAGGCCAGAAGGTATAGAGGCCGGTACGGTGAAGCTCGTCGGTACTGACACACAGAAGATTATAGAAGGTGTCGAATCCGTGCTTTTGGACGCTGAGATATACCGGACAATGTCATGCGCGCACAATCCGTATGGAGACGGGAAGGCCGCCGCCAGGATAAGAAAAATTATAAGTGAATATTTATCAGAATAGTTCCGGAATGCAGTTAATAAAAAACCAGTTACTTGAGGGGGTTCTGATTAATTCGTCATTCCGGTGCAGGCCGGAATCCACGTTGTTGGAATCGCTGGATCCCGGCCTGCACCGGAATGACGGCAAGGTAATTAATCAGAGGTTCCTTGAAGGTATCGGGGGCTGTCAATAATAGCCTGATCTCCCCGACGGCTTTTCATTAACCACCCTTTAATAAAAATGATAGAAAGATATCCCTTTCATACAATGCTGTCGCTGTATCTGCATTGCTGGCCTTCGCGTGCGGGATACTCCTGATGTGCGGGATTGCAGGATTTGCCGGCTACCGGAATGGCGTGGAACTGGCCGGGAAAGCCAACGATATACAGTTTCATCGCGGACCCGACCACCAGGGCATCTGGAGCAATGAACATATTGCATTGGCACACCAGAGACTGTCGATTATAGATCTCAGCTCCAGGTCTGATCAGCCCCTGGTAAAGGACCGTTACATAATCGTATTTAACGGCGAGATATATAATTACAGGGAACTCAGGGACGAACTGGTGCTGGACAGGGGTATTACGTTCCAGACGGCATCCGATACAGAAGTTGTACTTGAGGCATACCGGCGTTACGGTGCGTCCTGTGTCGGAAAATTTATCGGAATGTTTGCATTTGCCGTCTACGATACAGATAAAAATGAAATATTTATCGCCCGCGACCATTTTGGTATAAAACCGCTGTTTTATACTCATGAAGAAGGTCGATTCGCATTTTCCTCAGAACTGAAGACATTGGCCAGGCTCGTGATATCGGACAAGAGTATTGACTACAACGCGCTTGTCTCCAGTCTTAATTACCTGTGGGTTTCCGGAAACCGTACCATGTTCAACGGTGTCAGCAAGTTGCCGCCTGGCTGCTATATGACTGTTGACAGTAATCTTGAATCCAGAATCTGCGAATACGAACGCCTTGATGAAAAGGACATGATTACAGGTGAGCCGGAGGCGTTACGTCTTGTTGACAGGACGTTTAATGAGTCAATAAAAAGACATATGGTCTCTGATGTTCCTGTATGCAGTTTTCTGAGTGGCGGACTTGACTCATCACTGATTGCCGGGCTTGCCGGCAGATATACAGATAATCTGTCTACATATACAATCGCAACCAATCCGGAGGACAAGAAGATTGAACAAATGCCGGATGACGAGCGGTATGCAAAACGAATGGCCGACAAATTCGGTTTTGACCACAATGAAATAGTTATAGATTCGGATATTGTCGGGCTTCTCCCGGATATGGTCAGGATGCTGGATGAGCCTATCGGTGATCCGGCTGCAATCAACACGTTTTTGATATGCAGCGAGGCACGCAAGCGAGGCGTAAAAGTGCTGTTGTCAGGTATGGGGGCTGATGAAGTATTCTTTGGCTATCGTCGCCAGAAGGCAACCCTGATGGCGGCAAAGTACAGAAAGTACGTGCCTTCATTCGTGCGAAATATTATCCATATGCTTACAGGGTGTCTTCCGGTCAGATTATTTGGTCGTGGACTGCGACTTGTAAGGTGGGCAAAAAAGTTTCTCAGTTTTTCCGAGTTGCCATTGGGCAAGGGTTATATGCAAAGCTATTCGTACTACAACAGGGAGGAACTTGGCGAGCTTCTGAATAATCAATATAGAGATGAAATAGAGGCATTGTACGAAGAGCATGAACGGATATTTTCAGACAAATACAATTCAGATCCGGTTAACCAGATGTGTAACACGGATATCCGGATGTTTATGGTCGGTCTCAATCTTACCTACACCGACAGGGCATCAATGGCCTCATCAGTCGAAGTCCGTGTACCATTTATAGATATTGAAATGATACGTGCAGGCATGCAGATTCCCGGCAATCTGAAGTATAAAAAGGGTGAATCAAAATATATCCTGAAGAAAGTTGCAGAAAAATATATCCCCCGGGAAATAATTTACCGTCCGAAAGCCTCATTCGGGGCGCCGATAAGATTCTGGATCAGCAATCCGCTCAGGGGGATGGTTGATGAGCTGCTCTCGGAAAAGAGCATAGAAGAGCGTGGAATATTCAACGGCAAATATATAAGAAAACTGATTAACGAAGACCGGCAGGGTATAGCAGACAACGCATACAGGATTTACCAGTTGTTGACACTTGAATTATGGTTCAGGGCTTATCTCGATGAGAACAGTCAGGGATGAAATAATGCGTCATGCTGGAGATATATGTAATTGTCAGGGAACCCCTGGTTAATTATTGCCCCGTCATGCCGGCGAATGCCGGTGGAGCGGTGCCAGGTTGCACCGTTCGCAATCCTGGGAACGGAACCCGGTAACCTGCTGACTTGCGGGAACCGGATGGCTCGCTGCGCTCGCCCCGCAGGCCGCACTTCAGGCGCCCA
>Ga0114931_10003183_pt1 | contig 20817 bp, 13 predicted proteins | sample 2SBtaG_FD_89579 | JGI IMG/M metagenome (GOLD analysis project Ga0114931, IMG submission 89579) | Deep subsurface microbial communities from Kolumbo volcano to uncover new lineages of life (NeLLi) - 2SBTROV14_V59a metaG | ecosystem: Environmental > Aquatic > Marine > Volcanic | place: Kolumbo...
CGCTGTCGGGCCGGCCGTCGCCGTCGAGGTCGATGGCGGTGTGCTCGATGTTCCAGCGGTTGCGCTGGACGTAGGTCTGCTCGCCGATCCACCACTGCTGGCCGATGTTGTTGGCGGTCGACGTCGCCTGAGTGCCGCCGTTCCACACAACCATGTGGGAGTTGCCGCTTGGTGACAGTCTGCCGTACCAGTCGATCAGGCCGTCACCGTCGACATCGGTCGCGTTCAGCAGCGTTTGCAGGTCGCCGCTCTGATAGCTGGTCGCGTCGTCCAGTGACTGGGTGTGCGACGATAGCGACAGGTAGTAGGTGAGGCTTTGAATGTGGTCGGGCGTCTTGCGGAAGCCATCGCCCTGGTTGAGATAGACTTCCGCGCCGCCGCCGATGAGCTGGACGTAGTCTGCGCGGCCATCGCCGTTGACATCGTAGAGGCCGGCCATTCCCCGGGTTTCGGTCTGATTCAGCGCGCCGGGCTGCAGCGGATTGATCCGGCTGGGGGTGGCGCCGCCGGGGGTGGCCCATTCGAATGGCACCTCATCCGTCTGGCCAGGAACGGTTCGACCGTGGAACTGGCCCGTGCCGTCGCCGCGCCACCACCACCAGTACTGCGGTAGCTCGTCGTACTCTGCTTGGGAGAGTCCCTTCCACGCATTCAGGTTGGCGACCTGGACCAGGTCGAGGTAGCCGTCGCCGTCGAGATCCATGATCGTCTGGGTCTCGCTGGACGGGCTCGAGCCGTTGTTGGCGACGGGATCGCCGGCGGCTGACGACAGCGGAATCGGCGACAGCAGCGTTTGCCCGTTCCCCGTGTCGAAGGTGCCATCTCCGCGGCCGTGATAAAGGTGCCAGACGTAGCGGCCGTTGAGCTTCTGGGGCCAGCGGATCGGGGAGCAGGGCTGGGGCGGCGTGGTCGGGAAGCCCGGGTCGACCGCGGTCAGGTCGGGCTCGAGCGAGTTGGGGCCGCGGTGGTCGTTGATGTTGTAGATCGCGCTGTTGAAGCACTCCTCTCGTGGGGCCTGATCGATGCACGTGCGGATCGCATCGGTGTCGAAATCACACGATTGCGGCTCACCAATGGTCGCGGGCTGGCAGACGATGGCTCCCTCGAGGCAGCTCTGCTCGAGGACGGGGCAGGCGGCGCCGGTGGTCGGTGCGTCCGGCGGGACGAGGGGCGCCGGGGGATCATAGTAGGCGGGGTCGTAGTGCAGGGCGGTCAGGAGGTCCTGCACGCCGTCGCCGTCGATGTCCTGGAAGCGGAAGACGAGGTAGTGACCCAGGTTGGTGCGCGCGCAGCTCTCGCCGGCGGGGTCTTTGTTCTGGAACAGCGAGTACTGGCCCGACAGCGAGCAGTCCTCCGCGGGGCCCATGCTGCCGACGGGACCCTGGGTCTTGGCGTTGGCCCAGGGAATGCCGGGCACGACGGTGACGCTGTTCTGGTCCTGGAAGTCGACATCCCAGCCCGGCGACGAGGCGTTCTTCTGCCAGCGGATGCGGCAGGCCTGGGCGCCCTGGTCGGCGTCTTCGTAGACGCGGTCGGGGCGACCGTCGCCGTCGAGGTCCATGAGCTGGGCTTCCAGGGTCGACCACTGGCCGAACCCGTGCAGGCGTTTGCCGTAGCCCAGCCGATCGGTGCCGGGCACGTTGCCGGGGAAGCGGACGCTGAGCTCCTGGTCTTTGCGACCGGGGGCGCCGTAGCCGAAGTGGACCTCGGGCACCAGCAGGTTGCCGGCCGCGTCCAGCTCGCGGATGCCGTCGAGCTGGCGAATTGGCGCGTGCTCTTGCTGGTCGCACCGCATGGCGTTGGCGTCGAAGTCGAGCTCGTAGCGGCGGACGGTCTCGAAGGCGCCGCCGAGCGAGCGACGGACCTTGATGTCGATGGCCTGGATCCCGGTCTGCCAGGAAAAGCGCCGGAACCTGGCGTCCACGTCGAGGCTGGCGCCAACGTCGAAGACGCATCCGCTGAGAGCGGCGTACTCGAAGTCCACCGAGGCGAAGTAGGGGATGCCCGATGCTTCGTTGTGGGTGTAGGTGATGCGCTCGAGGCGGAAGCCGCCGAGCTTGCCCCCGGTGCCGTAGAAGCTGTTCCAGTGGTAGCGGATCTCGTTGCCGAAGGCGTCGCGCATGCGGGTGATGGGCGCCCAGTCGGAGAAGTACGGGACGCCGTAGCCGCCGAACTCGTAGGTCATCCCGTCGGGGGTGAGCGCTCGCCATACCGGGTGGTCCGGCTGTGAGGCCTTGTTGAGGAGTTGGTAACGGGTGCCGCTGGTGTCGGCCTGCGCCCGGTAGGCACTCCACGCGCCGGCCGGCAGCGGCTCGGCGACCTGGATCAGCTCGCGGCCGCCGGCGAGCGAGCTCACCCACACGGCGTCATCGCTGTGGCCGTGCGACCAGTCGCGGCGGAGCTCGGGCAGCGACAGCGACCAGCCGGCGGCGACGCCGCCGTGCAGCGGCGACTGCGACGAGTAGCCGAGGGACAGCTTGGGCTGCATGCCGTTGCGGCCCGGCGGGACGGCGATCGGGTAGCCGTACTGAAGCGCGCCGGTCTGGGGCGACACGGTTGCGTCGCCGGCACCGATCTCGACCCCTTTGGGAGCGTCGGCACCGATCACGGGCGCGGGGCTGGACAGCACGTCGGACGGAGCCGCCAGGGAGAAGCGGGTGAGCGCCAGCGCGAGGGAGAAGGCGCAGAGCTTGGTCGCGGCGGAGATGGTGCGGTTCATCGGGAGCTTTCTTTGTTGGTCGCCTTCTGGCAGGAGGCAAGAGCCGAGGCGTCGTCGGCGTTGGTGACGCAGTCGGCGAAGCGGGGGCCGCGTGCGACGCATCGTTCGACGTAGGCGTCGCCGAGGCTGTGGACCATGGCGGCGCGGTGTTTGGCCAGGTCGGTGGCCAGGGGCGAGTCTTCGGTTGGGGTGCCGAGGTGCGCGGTGCGGATCTCGGCGACGCGCTGCCGGGCGCCGCTGCAGCGCTCTCGCAGGCTGGTTCCGGACTCGTTGCCGGCGCACGCCTGGAGCGACAGCAGCAGCAAGGCTGGGGTGATGACCTTGGTGACGCGGTTCACGGGGGACCTCCGGGGGAAGAGGGATGGGGGCAGGTGGCTTCCGTCCCGCAGGGGTTATCGGGACGAGGGCGCGGGCGGTTGCGTGGAAACTGAAAAAAAGTGAGCAGCGCGCGCCGCGGGCCGGCCGGTGGGCGCACGTCGGGCGCAAAACCCGGGGGGTAGGTACGGGCTTCCGGGCTCGACGTCGCGCGTCGGCCGAGCGCGCGGCGCGCTGCTCGGGTCCTTTCTCGCTAGCGAACTCAGCGGGCGAGGTCAAGCACTCTCTGCACCCCGGCGAAGGATAAATGCAATTCGTCCGGGCTGCCGGACAGAAGGCAAACCATGTGCCGTTAGCCCGCCTACACGCTCCGCCAGCGATTAGAGCTGGCACCCGACATGCGTCGCATCAAGGCTCGTGTGGGCGAGCTAGACACGAACGCCTGGATCGGGAGCCAGTCAGCGTTCGGGGGCGTGGACCGGGTGGCGCTCGGGCTTGGGCGGCGCCGGGGTGATGTGGATGTCGTCGACCCGCCACTCGTCGCCCTCTTTCTTGAGCACGATGCGGTAGCGGGTGTCGCCGTCGTCCCAGCGCATCTCGGCGCCGTCTTTGCCGATGAAGTGAATGGCGCCGTCGATGTGTCCGACCAGGCTGCCGGTGAAGCGATCGACTTGATTGCGGATGGCGTCGCGGCGCCGTCCGCTGAGCACGCGCAGGACGCGTTCGTAGTCGCGCGCGCTGAGCGCTTCGGCCAGCAGGCGCACCGCGTCGTGCGGGCGGCTGGCGTGGGCGCCGGACATCAGCGCCGACTCGAGCCGCCACACGCCCTGCTCGCGGGTGAGGCCCACCGAGCGGCCGTCGCGAAAGACCACCCGCGAGCGCTCGCCCAGATCGGGGTCGCCGCGCAGCCCCTCCTCCAGGGCGCGCGCCTGCATGGCCCGCTCGGCCTTGGAGTCGTTCCACATCAACGCGAACTCCTCGTAGCCGATCTTTTCGCGAACTTCGGACGACAGCATGCCGTAGGCGCGCTTGGGGGCGTCGGCGCGCAGGGTGGCGATCAGCTGGCGGACCCCATTGGCGGCCGGCGGGGTCGCCCGGCGTCCGCTGACCGCGGCTCCGCCGCAGCCGAAGGCGAAGGCGACAGACAGAACCAGTGCTAGGAGGCTGGTGTGAAACGGGACCGAGCGGCGGTTTCGCGGCGCGCCGCCAGCAAGGCACGGGCAGGAAGTGGGGTATAGCCCACGCCTGCCGAGTAACGCTGCGGGCGGTGATGCATCGGAAGCGCGGCGACGGGACGTTTGACACCAGACTGCTAGAGCGCCGACCGGTTTACGAACGCTCGCCAAATCGCCTATCTGCGTCGCATGGCGGCGTCGCTCATCAGTCGTTGGGGCCCACCCAGCTCCTTCTTCGCTCCTTGCCCTGCTCGCATCTATGCGATTTCGCTTCGCGTCGCAAACCGATCGTCGCTCTAGGGCCGCTCGCATCGCGCACACAGTAGCCGAAGCTCCCGCGGCGGGCCACGCGGCCCGAAAAAACCATGACCGCCGGGGCAGAATCGCCCCGGCGGCCCTCAGCGATGCGTGGCCGTCCGTCGAATTGGTGCAACGCTGAGCTGTCTGGTCGCGGACTATTGCGAGGCTGGTGCCAACCGTTGCCGATACGCAATTTCGGCTACTTGGAACCTGCCCCGTGAAGCCTGGTTCACGTGATGTGGTGTGAACGGCTACCCGCGCAGGCAGATCTCGCGCGAAATCTACAGCCTCGGACCGTCGGTCAGGTGGAGCAGCGTGTCGTGCTGCGCCGCCGGGCTCTTGTCGGGGTAGTCGAGCGTGTAGTGCAGCCCGCGCGACTCCTTGCGCCGCCGCGCGCTGTCGATGATGAGGTGGGCGACCAGCGCCAGGTTGCGCAGCTCGATGATGTCCGAGGTGACGGTGAAGTCCCAGTAGTACTCGGCGATCTCCTGGCGCAAGAGCTCGATGCGGTGGCGCGCCCGCTCGATGCGCTTGTCCGAGCGGACGATGCCCAGGTACGACCACATGAACCGGCGGACCTCGTCCCAGTTGAGCGCCACCACGATGGCGTCGTCAGAATCGGTGGCGTCGCCCGAGCTCCACGGCGCGACCTGGGCCGGCCGCACCAGCTCGCAGCGGGCGACGTCGTCGGCGGCGCGGGCGCCGAACACCAGCCCCTCGAGCAGCGAGTTGGACGCCAGCCAGCAGGCACCGTGCAGACCGGTGCACGAGCTCTCGCCGATCGCGTATAGGTTGCGGATGGTCGTGCGGCCGTGCTCGTCAGTGGCCACGCCGCCGCACATGTAATGGGCCGCCGGGACTACCGGGATCCGCTCCCTGGTGATGTCCAGGCCCAGCGCCATGCAGCGGTCGAAGATGGTCGGGAAGCGCTCGCGGACGAATTTCCCGTCGAGGTGGGTCATGTCGAGGAAGACCGAGTCGTCGCCCGACTTCTTGAGCTCGTTGTCGATGGCCCGGGCGACCACGTCGCGCGGCCCCAGGGACTTCAGCGGGTGGTACTGGTCCATGAACGTCTGGCCGTTCTCGAGCTGGAGCACGCCGCCCTCGCCGCGCAGCGCCTCGGAGATGAGGAACGACTTGGCGTGCGGGTGATAGAGCACCGTCGGGTGGAACTGGACGAACTCGAGGTTGGCCACCTGGGCGCCGATGCGATAGGCCATCGCGATGCCGTCGCCGGTGGCCACGTCGGGGTTCGACGTGTAGATGTAGACCTTGCCCGCGCCGCCGGTCGCCAGCACCGTGGCGCGCGCGACCACGGTGGTCACCTGGCTGCTGTTGCAGTCCAGCACGTAGGCGCCGAAGCAGGCCGGCTCGCCGCCGTACTTGGCCATCGACAGGAGATCCACGGCGATGTGGTCCTCGAGGATGGTGATGTTGGTCGACCGGGCCACCGCTTCGAGCAGGGCGCGCTGGATCTCGGCGCCGGTGATGTCCTTGTAGTGGGCGACGCGGCGGCGGCTGTGGCCGCCCTCGCGGGTCAGCGCGAACTCGCCGCCCTGGTGGCGGGCGAAGCGGACGCCCATTTCGGCCAGCTCGCGAACGTGGGCCGGGCCCTCGCGCACGGTTATCTCGACGATGTCGCGCTTGCACAGGCCGTCGCCGACGGTGAGGGTGTCCTCGACGTGGGCCTCGATGGTGTCGTCGTCACCGAGCACGGCGGCCACGCCGCCCTGGGCCCAGTTGGTCGCAGTGTCGTCGGACTGCTTCTTGGTGACCACCACCACGCGGCCGTGCTCGGCCGCCCGCAGGGCGAACCACAGGCCCGCGATGCCCGAGCCTATGACCAGATAGTCGGTTTGAAGCGGATCTGGCATCCCAGGAATCTACTCCGATTCGCCAGTTTTTGCGCCCCCCGCCGGCCGTTGCTAGGATCACTCGACCATGTCGGTTCGCGTAGTTGTGGCAGCGGTGGTGCTGCTCATCGGGGGGCTCGCCACGCCCTCGGCCCGCGCCGACATCTATCAGTACACCGACGCCGACGGGGTGGTGCACTTCACCAACAGCCGGCCGCGCCACGGGAAGCACCCCTGGAAGAAGGTCATGAAGACCGATCCGGCGTACGGCAAGGCGGCCGCCCGCCGCGGCAACTGCGAGCGCTGCGACATCGTGCCGTCGCGCGACCGCTCGCCCGAGCGCTTCGCCCGCTACGACGACTACATCGCCGAGGCGTCGCAGCTGTACCAGATTCCCGAGCCGCTCATCCGGGCGGTCATCAAGGTCGAGTCGGACTACGACCCGCGGGTGGTGTCGGCCATGAACGCCCGCGGCCTGATGCAGCTGATGCCCGCGGTCATGCAGGACATGGGCGTACACAACGCCCACGACCCGCGGGAGAACATCCTCGGCGGGACGCGCCTGTTGCGCATCCTGGCCAACCGCTTCGACGGCGACCTGGTGCTGACCATCGCCGCCTATCACGCCGGAATGGGCTCCCTGGCCAAGTACGGCAACAACGTCCCCCCGTACGAATTCACGCGAAAGTACGTGCGGATGGTGCTCGAGCAGTACTACCGGTACAAAGAGCTCGAGAAGCGCAAACGGGCCTCGGGCCGGCGCTAGCCGACCAGGGTTGACGGCGGGCCGCCCTGCGCCATCTAATGACGCCGGTGGCTACAGCGAACCCGACCGGCGGTTTCGACCCCTATGAACAGCGGATCGTCATGGGTGGCGAGCTGCTGCGGCAAGATCGCGTCACCGAGGCGCGCGCCGAGTTCGAGGCGGCGCTCGAGGTCCGGCCCGGCGATCCCAAGGCGCTGGGGCTGCTCGGGCTGACGCTGTTCCGCCTGAGTGACTTTCAGGGGGCGTTGCCGGTCTACCGCGAGCTGGTGGCGGCGACGCCGACGGATCCGTCGCTGCGCATGAACCTGGGTCTCGTCTACCTCAAGCTGGGGCAGGCCGACGAGGCGATCGATGAGCTGACCCACAGCCGCGATCTGGATCCCAGTCAGACCCGCGCGGTGAGCTACCTGGGGCTGGCCTACGCCCGCAAGGGCGAGTACGCCAAGGCGTACCAGGCGTTCCTCCAGGCGGGTCAGTCGGATCTGGCCCGCGAGATGGAGCAGTACCTGACGCCGGAAGAGCGCGAGGCGATCGTCGCGCAGGTCACCGGGCGGCGGGCCGGCACGCCGTCGACGCCGCCGCCGATGCGCGAGGACGCCGCCCCCGCGGAGCCCACGCCGGCGCCCGCTGCCGAGCCCGAGGTCGAGCCCGAGGTCGAGCCCGAAGAAGAAGAGATCCACGATCTCGCCGAGCTCGGCGCCGAAGATATCTCCGAAGAGGAAGAGGCGCCCGCCGCCGAGCAGGTGGTCGAATTCGAGGCCGAGCCGGGCACTGGCTCCATGGCCGGCATCGTCATCGAGCCGGCCGCCGGGCAGAGCGCGGTCTCGGCGGCGGTCGAGAGCGCCGCGCCGTCGGCCCAGGTCGCCAAGGCCGCTGTCCGCACCGCGGCCGGCGCCGAGCCGCCGATTCCGCTGTCGGAGTTCGCCACCCGCCGGCTCATCCGCCCCGAGGATGGCGACCACGCCTTCGAGATCAGCGCCGGCGGGGTGCTCATCGTGCGCGTGGACGGCCGCATCATTTCGCGTACCGAAGGGGTGATCGTCTCCGGCGGCGAGCTCGCCTACGAGACCGCCACCCGCCGAGTGCGCGGCGCTGCGACCAACTCTCCGTTCGCCGGCGACGGCCGGCCGATGTTCTTCGTCACCGGTGTCGGTCACCTGGTCGCCTCGCCGCTGGGCGAGCACTTCACCGCCGTCAACCTCGACGACGACATCCTCTACCTGCGCGAGGACCTGGTCTTCGCGTTCGAGGAGCAGGTGCGCTGGGAGAACGGCAACGTCCCCGGCTCCAACGAGGCCATCAACATGGTCCAGTTCCGCGGCCACGGCGCCGTCGCCATGCGCTCGCACCGTCCGCTGCTGTCGGTCAAGCTGGCGCCCGAGCGAGTGCTCTACGTCGACGCCGAAGCGCTGGCCGGCTGGATCGGCCGGGTGGTGCCGCGCCTCGTCCAGCCCGCCGCCGGCGGCAAGTCGTCGGCTCCGTTCGTCGAGTGCGCGGGTGAGGGCGTGGTGCTGATAGAAGAGCAGATCGGCGAGCAGACCGGCGCCCACCCCGAGTCCTGAGGGTCCCGTGGCCGGCCCCGCCAAGAAGCTGCGGCCGCTCCAGCAGGAGATCACCGATCTCCCGAACCTGATCACGCTGGCGCGCATCGCCCTGATCCCACTGGTGCTGGTGTGGATCGACAACTACAGCCCGCGCTACTCGGCGCTGTCGTGCGTCGTCTTCCTCATCGCGGCGCTGTCGGACGCGCTCGACGGCTACCTCGCCCGCCGCCTGGGGATGGTCACCGTGGTCGGCAAGTTCCTCGACCCGCTGGCCGACAAGCTGATCGTACTGTCGACGCTGGTGATGCTGGTGGCCAAGAACCGCGCGCCCGCCTGGCTGGTGATCGTGCTCATGTCGCGCGAGCTGGCGGTCACCGGCCTGCGCGCGATCGCCTCGCAAGAGGGCTTTGTCATCGCCGCCGGTCGTGCGGGCAAGACCAAGACCGCCCTGCAGCTGGTCGGCATCTCGTTCATCCTGATCTACTTCCCCTACGACCTGCTGCTGTTCGACTACACCCTCGACTTTCACGCCGTGGGGATGTGGCTCTTGTACGTGTCGCTGGTGATGAGCGTGGCGTCGGCGGTGGAATATTTTCGCTTCTTCGCCCAGGCGGCGCAGAAGCAGGCCGAGGAGCTGGCCGCCCGCGGCATCACCCGCGCCGGGCAAAAGGATCTGCTGCGGCGGCGGCGCAACAAGCTCAAGGCGATGCGCCGGTCGGCGCGGCAAGAGCGGCTGGAGGCGCGCCGGGCCAAGCGGTCGCGGCGCCGGCCGCCCAGGGGGCCGACCGGCGGCGGGGAGCAGGCGCCGTGAGCGATCCGTTCGATCCGATCGGCCGCCTCGATCCGATCGCCGCCGCCGCGCGCCTGGCCGGCCGCCGCGGGCGCGCGCTGTTGCACAGCGGTCGCGACGACGACGGCTGCGGCCGCTGGTCGTTCGTCGCCTGCGAGCCGATCCGCACCGTCGAAGCGCGCGGCCGGCGCATCGTGGTCCGCCGGCACGACGGCGCGCTGCTGCGCGAGATCGACGGCGATCCGCTGGAGCTGGTCGCCCACGAGCTGAAGCTGCGCGACCGCGGGCCGTCGGCGCACGGGCCGCAGCCGCTGGCCATCGGCTGGCTCGGCTACGAGCTGGGACAGGCGACCATGGCCCACGGCGGGCGGTTGTCGGCGCGGCGGTCGGACGCCGGTGATCCGCCGGATCTGTGGCTCGGCTTCTACGGTGCCGTCGCGCGCTGGGCGCCGGGCGCCGCCAGCCCGGCGATCGTTGGCGGCGACTCGCGCGCCCGCGCGGCGCTCGCGCGCGCGCTGGCCGACGGACCGCACCAGCCGGGGGCGCCGCCGCGCCTGGGCCCACTTTTGCCCGACGACACCGCCGACGGCTATCGCCATCGGGTCGCCCGCATCCTCCACTACATCGGCGCCGGCGACGTCTACCAGGTCAACCTGGCCCGCCGGCTGGTCGCGCGGATCCTGGCCGACGGCGATCCCCTGGCGCTATACGCGGCGCTGGCGCGCATCGCCCCGGCGCCGTACGGCGGTTTGATCGAAGGCGACAGCGCCACCGTGCTGTCGGGATCGCCGGAGCTGTTCCTCCGCCGGAGCACCGACGAGCCGCGGCTGGAGACCCGGCCGATCAAGGGGACCCGCCGGCGCACCGGTGATGCCGCGCGCGATCGCGCGCTGGCGGCCGAGCTGGTGGCCGATCCCAAAGAGCAGGCCGAGCACCTGATGATCGTCGATCTCGAGCGCAATGACCTGGGCCGCGTTGCCGAGCTCGGCAGCGTGCGCGTCGATCGTTTCGGCTACGAGGTCGAGCTGCCGCAGCTCTACCACCTGGTGTCGCAGGTGTCGTGCCGCGTGCGCGGCGGCGTCGGCGTCGGCGACGTGCTGCGCGCGACCTTCCCCGGTGGATCGATCACCGGCGCGCCCAAGATCCGCGCCATGCAGATCATCGACGAGCTCGAGCCGGCGCGGCGCGGGCCGTACACCGGGGCGCTCGGCTGGCTGGGCTCGGGCGGCTCCATGGAGCTGGCGATCGCCATCCGCTGCGCCGTGATCAGCGGCGGCGAGCTGCGCCTGCACGTCGGCGGCGGCATCGTCGCCGACTCGACCCCCGAGCGCGAGCTGGAAGAGACCGAGGAGAAGGCGGCCGCCTGGCGGGCGTCACTTCGATAGATCGACGTACGTGATGGTGAGGTGGCCGTCGGCGACCGGCACGGTCTGGGACACGTCGGGGCTGCCCCCGGCGGCGATGGCGGTGAACGTGGCCGGGCTCGCCAGGGTCGGCACGCCGAACATCAGCGCCGTGCCGTCCGCGCCGGACAGGCCGACCTGGGTCCACTGCAGCGCGCCGCCGTTGTCGTAGAACGGTGAGGTGGTCGACTGCAGCGGCGCGATCACTTCGGCGTCGACCGCCGGGCTCGCGGGATCGTTGCTGTCGTACAAATAGGCGGCGATCGCTGCGCTGGAGTCGGGCTCGGCGCCGATCAGCGCGGTGACCAGGCTCTGCCAGCTGTCGGCACGGGCGACCGGAATCAGCACGCCGGTCGCCCCGGTGGCGCCCAGCGGCACGACCATCAGCGACGGGTGCACGGTGTCGCTCTCGGCGCCGACCTCGAGGATGACGCTGCCCGCAGGCGACAGGGTCAACGTGAAGTCACCGCTGCCGTTGGCATTGATCGGGGTTCCGCCGAAAACGCCGATCGACAGAGCGCCAGCGTCGGCATCGCTGCAGTCGCCCGGCAGGCGCAGATCGGTGACCACGCAGATGTGCCCCGAGACGGTGAAGCTGCTCTCGCCCGCGTCGGTGACGATCGCCGCGTCGGCGCCACCACCGCCACCGCCGCCACCGCCGCCGCCGCCACCGCCCGACGTGGACGGCGCACGATCGGCGCACCCTCCGAGGAGGAGCAGCAGCGACAATCCAGACGCCAGGGCGCGCACACCCGAAAGCTACCGCGTCAGGATTTCTTGGCCAGCTTTTTGCCCTTGTGACCGGGGCTGCCGCCGTCGCCGTCACCGGAGTCGGCGCCTTCGGATTCCTTGGGCTCGCGGCCGATGTCGAGGAACAAGAGGCCCACGCCGACGACCAGGGCGACGTCGGCGACGTTGAAGGTGGGCCATTCGTGGTTGTAGTACTTCCACACCACGAAGTCGGTGACCACGCCGAAGACGATGCGGTCGATCAGGTTGCCGATGGCCCCGCCGGCGACCAGGCCGAGGGCGATGGTGAGCCGCCGCTGCTTGTCCGAGGCCTTGCGCAGCATCAGCGAGATCGCGACCACGGCGATGATGCCGACGATGGTCAGGAAGATGCGCGCGCCGCCGGTGCCGCCGAACAGCCCGAACGCCGACCCCGGGTTGTGCGACAGGCGCCAGTCCCAGAAGTTGTTGATGACGGTCCGGGGGATGCCGTAGCCCTCGGGCGTGGTCGGCAGGCTGTGTCGCGCCCACAGCTTGGTCAGCTGATCCAGGAGGATCGTGACCGGTGCGACGATGAGGAACAGCTTCCAGCGGCGAGACATCGCGTCACCCCTGTACCGCGGCAACCGCGCCGGCGCAACGGTCGCACAGGTCGGGATTGTCCGCGTTCATGGTTTCGTACATCTTCCAGCACCGTTCGCAGCGGCTGCCCGGGTGCATCTCGACCGTCACCACCGGCGCGTCGCCGCCGGCGTCGCCACCCAGCGTCACGCCCGAGACGATGAACAGGTCGGCCAGCTCGGCCAGGCGCGGGGTCAGCAGCTCGCGGTGCGCCGGCAGCGGCTGGATCACCACACTGGCGTCGACCGACTTGTGCTTGTCGGCGCGGAACGCCTCGAGCTCCTTGGTGGCGGCGTCGCGGTAGGCGAGCAGCACGGCGAAGGTCTGGGCCAGCGGATCGTCCTCGGCCATCCGCTTGCCCTCGGGCATCTCGGCCAGGTGGACCGAGTCCGGGTCGCCCGCGTGCTTGGGCATGTGCGTCCAGATGTCCTCGGCGGTGAAGCACATGATCGGCGCGGTCAGCGTCGCCAGCGTGCGGACGATCTGATAGATGACCGCCTGCGCCGCCCGGCGAGCCGGCGAGTCCGGCGCCTCGGAGTAGAGCCGGTCCTTGACCACGTCGAGGTAGACCGCCGACAGCTCGCCGGTGACGTAGTCGACCAGCGCGCGGTGCACGCCGTGGAACTCGAACGCCTCGTATGCGGCGCGGCAGCGGGCCACCAGATCTCCCAGGCGCGCGAGCGCGTAGCGGTCGAGCTCGTCGAGCTCTTCGGCGTCGAGGGGATGCTCGTCGGGGTTGAAGCCATCGAGGTTGCCCAGGAGGAAGCGCGAGGTGTTGCGGAACTTGCGGTACCAGTCCGACAGGCCGCGGAGGACGTCCTCGGAGAACGGGATGTCGCCGCGGAACTCGGTCGACGCGGCCCACAGGCGGAACAGCTCGGCGCCGTTCTTGCCGATCAGCTCCTCGGGGGAGATGTACTTGATCTTCTTGCCCTGGCGCCGGGCTTCCTCGATCGCGCTCTTGGAGTAGGCGTGGCCGTCCTCGTCGAGCACCCAGCCGTGGGTGATCACGGTCTGGTACGGCGCCTTGCCGGCGACGCCGATGCCGACCAGCAGCGACGAGTGGAACCAGCCGCGGTGCTGGTCTGCGCCCTCGAGATAGACCTCGATGTCGGTGATCGGCGGATCCATCGCCGCCACCGCCAGCCACGAGCAACCGGACTCGAACCAGACGTCGACGATGTCCTGCTCCGGGCGGAAGTCGCTGCCGCCGCACGCCGCGCAGGTGGTGCCCGGCGGGATCAGCTCCGACGGCGCGCGCGTGTACCAGGCGTCGGCGCCCTCGCGGGCGAAGATCTCGGCCACGTGCTCCATGGTGTCGGCGTCGGCGTGGATCTCGCCGCAGCCCTGGCAGTAGAAGGCGACGATCGGCACGCCCCAGACGCGCTGGCGCGACAGGCACCAGTCGGGGCGGTTCTCGATCATGCCGCGGATGCGATCGCGGCCCCAGTGCGGCACCCAGGTGGTGTTGTCGATCTCGGCCAGCGCGCGCTGGCGCAGGTCGTTGTGATCGATCGAGATGAACCACTGCGGGGTGGCGCGGAACAGGATCGGCCCCTTGCACCGCCAGCAGTGGGCGTAGCTGTGACGCAGCGACTCGCCCGGCTGGTTGAGCAGGTAGCCGGTCTCGTGCAGGTGCTTCACGATGTCGGGGTTGGCGTCCCACGCCTGGCGCCCGTTCCAGCGCGGCACCTCGTCGGTGAACTGGCCGGCGTCGTCCAGCGGAGCGTATGCCTCGAGGCCGTGGTTCATGCCGGTGACGTAGTCCTCGGCGCCGTGGCCGGGCGCGGTGTGGACCAGCCCGGTGCCCTGCTCGAGGGTGACGTAGTCAGCGAACCAGACCCGGAAGTCGTTGTCGGTCCTGGGCGCGTCGATGAACGGGTGGTGGTAGCGGGCGCCTTCCAGCGCCTGCAGCTTGTCGTTGGCGATCGGGATCCAGGTCGAGCTGTCCGGCTCGGCGCCCTCGGCCAGGTCGCCGATGGCGCGGAGGAACGACGGCGCCAGCTCGCGGGCGACGATCAGGTGCTCGGCGCCGTGGGGCAGGGCGACGTACTCGAAGCGCGGGTGCAGCACGATGGCCAGGTTGGCCGGCAGCGTCCACGGCGTCGTGGTCCAGATCGGCAGCGCCAGCCTGGCTCCGGCCAGCCGCTCGTCGAGCGTGGCCGGATCGAAGCCATCCTCCAGCGGGAAGCGCACGTAGATCGACGGCGAGGAGTGGTCCTTGTATTCGATCTCGGCCTCGGCCAGCGCGGTCTTGTCCCGCGGGCACCAGTAGACCGGCTTCTTGCCGCGGAACAGGTAGCCGCCGCGGGCAAACGCCGCCAGCGCCTTGACGATGGCCGCCTCGTAGGTCGGCTGCAGCGTCAGGTACGGGTGGTCCCAGCTGCCGAAAACCCCCAGCCGCCGGAACTCCTCGCGCTGGATGTCGACGAAGCGCAGCGCGTGTTCCTTGCACGCCGCGCGGATGTCGGCCTTGGACAGGCCCCGCTTCTTCTCGCCCAGGTTGCGGTCCACCTCGAGCTCGATGGGCAGCCCGTGGGTATCCCAGCCGGGCACGTACGGCGACCGGTAGCCGGTCATCGTCCGGTGCTTGACCACCAGATCCTTGAGGATCTTGTTGAGCACGTGGCCGTGGTGAATGTGCCCGTTTGCGTACGGCGGGCCGTCGTGCAAGACGTAGGGCGGCGCGTCCTTGCGCGCCTCCTGAATCCGCTCGTACAGCCCGCTCTCGTCCCACGCCTTCAGCATCTCCGGCTCGCGCCGAGCCAGACCGCCGCGCATGGGAAACGCCGTCTTCGGGAGGTTGACCGTGTCCTTGTACTTTCCGCCAGCCATCGAGAGCCCGGCACTATAGCACTTTGCCGGGGACACGCCCCGGTACCCCAGGGTCGCGGAATCGCTGCACTTCTCGACGCGAATGCCCAATCTGTCTCCGCTCGTTTGACTCGGACGCGACCGACCCAATACTGACGATTGGTCCGGCGTAGCGCATGCGCAGTCTATTCATCTTGGCTCCCCTGTTGGCTCTGCTCGCCTGTTCGGGCGAGGACAAGAGCGCCGCCGCGGTCGGGCCCCGGGTCGTCGAAGTCGGCTTCGTCACGCTCCGGGCCAGGTCGGTCACCGTCTCTCGCCAGCTGGCCGGCCGAACCAACGCCTTCCTCACCTCCGAGGTACGGCCGCAGATCACCGGCATCATCAAGTCGCGAAAGTTCACCGAGGGATCCGAGGTAAAGCGCGGACAGGCCCTCTACCAGATCGATGGAGCTCGCTACCGGGCGGCGCGGAACGAGGCGAAGGCCGCGCTCGACACCGCCCAGACGGCGGCGGCGGCGCTCGAATCCAGGGCCGAGCGCTACCGGGCCCTGCGCGGCAGCAAAGCGGTGAGCGCGCAGCAATCCGACGACGTGATCGCCGCGGCCGCCGAAGCCAAGGCCCGGGTCGAGCAGGCCCGCGCAGCCCTGCAAACGGCTGCGCTCAACCTGGCCTACACCAAGATCTCCGCGCCCATCTCCGGCCGGATCGGCCGCTCACTGGTCACGGTCGGGGCGCTGGTCACCAGCAACCAGAGCCAGGCGCTGGCGACGATTCAAGAGCTGGATCCGATCTACGTCGACATCACCCAGTCGAGCGCCGAGCTGTTGGAGCTGCGCCGGCAGCTGGCCAAGGGCGCGGCCCTGCCGGCCAAGGCATCGCTCACCTTGACGCTCGAGGACGGCACCGACTACGACCATCCCGGAACGCTCGAGTTCGCCGAGGCGATGGTCGACGAGAGCACCGGCAGCGTCACGCTGCGGGCCAAGTTCCCCAACCCGGACAAGACCCTTCTGCCGGGCATGTTCGTCCGCGTCAGCGCGCCTCAGGCGGTGCTGCCCAAGGCGGTGCTGGCGCCGCAGCAGGGGATCACGCGCGACCCCAGGGGACGGGCCACCGCCTTCGTGGTCGGCAAGGGCGACATCGCCGAGCTGCGGACGGTCACCACCGGCCAGGCCATCGGCGATCAGTGGCTGATCCTCGACGGGCTCCAGGCCGGCGACCGGCTGATCGTCGAGGGAACCTCGAGGATCCGCCCGGGGGTCACGGTCAAGCCGGTCACGGTCGACCTCGAGAAGCACGAGTAGTCCGATGGTCAGTCGTTTCTTCATCGATCGCCCGATCTTCGCCTGGGTGATCGCCATCGGTATTTCACTGTTCGGCGCCGCGTCGATCTTCGGCCTGCCGATCGAACAGTATCCCGACATCGCGCCGCCGCAGGTGACGGTCCACGCGTCGTATCCCGGCGCCTCGGCCGAAACCCTCGAGACCAGTGTCACCCAGGTCATGGAGCAGCAGCTCACCGGCATCGACGGGATGACCTACTTCGAGTCATCCAGCAGCTCGTCGGGCAGCGCCTCGATCACCATCACCTTCGAAAAGGGAACCGACCCCGACACGGCCCAGATCCAGGTCCAGAACAAGGTCCAACAGGCGCTCAGCCGTCTACCGCAGCAGGTGCAGGAGCAGGGTCTGACGGTGACCAAGGCCCAGGGCGACTTCCTCCTGATCGTGGCGGTCGACGACGAGACGGACGTCAGCAGCCGAACCGACATCGCCGACTACCTGGCCAGCCATTTCCAGGATCCGCTGTCGCGCCTGCCCGGCGTCGGCGACACCCGCGTCTTCGGCTCGCAGTACGCGATGCGGATCTGGCTCGACCCGTACAAGCTGGCCGCCTACAAGCTGATGCCGCAGGACATCTCGGCCGCCGTCAGCGCGCAGAACGTCGAGGTCTCGGCCGGGCAAATCGGCGCGTTGCCGGCGCCGCCGGGCCAGCAGCTGAACGCCACCGTCACGGCAAAGTCCCACCTGGAGACGCCCGAGCAGTTCCGCAAGATCATCGTCAAGACCGAGACCGACGGCTCGATCGTCAGGCTGTCGGACGTGGCCGACGTCGAGCTGGGCGACGAGAGCTACGGTGTCAGCGTCCGCCTCAACCGCCACCCCGCGTCGTGCGTGGCGATCACGCTGGCGCCCGGCGCCGACGCGCTCGAGACCGCCGACCTGGTCAAGACCAAGGCCCGGGAGCTGGGCGCCAATCTGCCCCACGGCTGGAAGCTCGCCTTTCCCCGCGACACCACGGAGTTCATTCGCCTGTCGATCCACGAGGTGGTGCAGACGCTGGTGCTCGCCGTGGTCCTGGTCGTGATCGTCATGTTCCTGTTCCTGCAGAGCTGGCGGGCGACGCTGGTGCCGGCGGTGGCAGTCCCGGTGGTGCTGCTGGGAACGTTCGGGATTCTGTCGATTTTCGGCTATTCGATCAACACGCTGACGCTCTTCGGCATGGTGCTGGCGATCGGTCTGCTCGTCGACGATGCCATCGTGGTGGTCGAGAACGTCGAGCGGATCATGGAGGAGGACGGGCTCGGCCCGCGGCAGGCGACGATCGTGTCGATGAACGAGGTCAGCGGCGCGCTGGTCGGCATCGGGCTGGTGCTGTCGGCGGTGCTGTTGCCCATGGCGTTCTTCGGCGGCTCGACCGGCGTCATCTACCGCCAGTTCTCGATCACCATCGTGTCGGCGATGGCGCTGTCGGTGTTCGTGGCGCTGGTGCTGTCGCCGGCGCTGTGCGCAAGCTTGCTCGAGCCGTCTTCGGTGCCCCGCGCCGACGGCGCCGAGGGCCGTTCGCTGTTCCGCGGTTTCAACCGTGGGGTCAGGTGGCTCACCGCTCGCTATGTTCGCGGCGTCCGGTGGGTGATCCGCTGGCGGCCGCTGGCGCTGCTGGTCTACGCTGGCATCGGCGCCCTGCTGTGGTTCGTGTTCGTGCGGCTGCCGTCCAGCTTCTTGCCCAGCGAGGACCAGGGCCAGGCGATGGTGCAGTTCATCCTGCCGACCGGCGCTACCAGCGGGCGAACAGCGAAGGTCGCCCACAAGGTCGAGGACTACTTCCTCGGCCCGGAGGCGCCCAACGTCGACAACCTGTTCACCATCAACGGCTTCAGCTTCTCCGGTGTCGGGCAGAACGCGGGCATGGCGTTCGTCGCCCTGGCGCCGTGGGACCGGCGCCAGGGCAAGGCCGACGGGGCGGCGGCGATCGTCCATCGTGCCAACCGGGCCCTGTCGTCGACGCGCGACGCGCGGGTCTTCGTGCTGATGCCCGGAGCGATCCGCGGCCTGGGTCGGACCGGCGGCTTCAGCTTCCAGCTGCTCGACAGTGGCAACCTGTCGCGCCAGCGCTTCGTCGAGCTCCGCGATCAGCTGGTCGCGGCGGCCAACAAGGATCCAAAGCTGACCTCGGTGCGGGCATCGGTCCTGCCCGACACCCCGCAGCTCGAGGTCGACATCGATGACGACAAGCTGGCGGTCCTGGGCCTGAGCGAGAGCGACGTGCTGCGCACCTTGAGCATGGCCTGGGGCGGCAGCTACGTGAACGACTTCGTCGACCGCGGCCGGGTCAAGCGGGTCTACCTGCAGGGTGCGGCGCCGTACCGCGCGGCGCCGACAGATCTCGAGCGCTGGTTCGTCCGGACTCGAGGCGGCAAGATGACTCCGTTCTCGGCCTTTGCGACCACCCGCTGGGAGGTTGGTCCCAGCGCGGTGGACCGCTTCGATGGCCTGTCGTCGTTCGAGCTCCAGGGCCAGCCGGCTCCCGGCATCAGCTCGGGCGAGGCGATGGCGCGGATGGTCGAGCTCCAGCGCAGCCTGCCGGCCGGCACCAGCTACGCCTGGAGCGGCCAGTCGTATCAGGAGCAGCTGAGCAGCGGGCGCGCGCCGCTGCTCTACGCGATCTCGATCCTGATCGTCTTTCTCTGCCTGGCGGCGCTCTACGAGAGCTGGTCGATCCCGGTGGCGGTGATCCTGGTCATCCCGTTGGGCGTCGTCGGCGCCGTCCTCGCCGTGTCCCTGCGCGGCCTCGAGAACAACATCTTCTTCCAGGTCGGCCTGCTCACGACCATCGGCTTGACGGCGAAGAATGCGATCCTCATCGTCGAGTTCGCCGAGATCGCCTACCGCGGCGGAAGCGATGCGCTCCACGCCGCGCTCGAGGCGTCGCGGATTCGCCTGCGGCCGATCGTGATGACGTCGCTGGCCTTCGTGGCCGGCGTCATCCCGTTGGCGGTGGCCAGCGGCGCCGGGGCCCAGGGCCGCATCGCGATCGGCACCGCGGTCGCCGGCGGCATGGTGTCGGCCACCTTCCTGACCATCTTCTTCGTGCCGCTGTTCTTCGTGTCGATCGCCCGGCTGGCGGCCCGGGTGTCGCGAGCTCGGACGTCGGACGACTGAAAGCGTGACCTGCGTTCCATGGTGTGCAAGTTCTGAACACCGCGAATCCAAAGGTGTTGGCGGCTGCCAATGGACCGCGCCGGCCAGCTGGGATACGACTGGCTGCTGAACTTGGAGATGACCATGAAGAGACTGGCTTTTGTCGCGGCGATGTTCCTGGCTGCCTGCAGCTCCAACAGCTCGAACGGCTCCGGCCCGGATGCGGGCGGCAACGGTAGCGTCGACGGCGGCGGCAACACCACCGACGGCGGCGGCAACACCACCGACGGCGGCGGCAACACCACCGACGGCGGCGGCAACGGCGCCAAGCCGATCATCTTCACCATCGTGATGGAGAACCACGACTACGCCGAGATCGTCGGTGTGACGACCGACGCGCCGTACATCAACGGCTTGATCGATCAGTACGGCCTGGCGACCAACTACAAGGACACCGGTCACCCGTCGCTGCCCAACTATCTGAACATGATCAGCGGCGACAACCAGTACCCGGGCATCGTCGACGTCGGCCCCAACCAGACCCCGTACTTCCCGTCGGCCAGCGACAACCTCGGCCACCAGATGGCCGTGGCCGGGATCACCTGGCGGTCGTACCAGGAGGACATGGGCACGCCCTGCCGGCTGACCGACAACGGCAACTACGCCACCAAGCACGACCCGTTCCTCTACTTCGACAACATCCAGAACGGCGCCAACGACCTGTGCGCCGACACCAGCGTCGACTTCAGCCAGTTCGCCGCCGACCTGGCGTCCAACGACTACCGCTACATGTGGATCACGCCCAACCTGCTCAACGACGGCCACAACCCGACCAACGACCCGGCCAAGGGGCTCGAGCAGTCGGACGACTGGCTGAAGACGGAGATCCCCAAGATCATGGACAGCGACGGCTACAAGGCCGGCGGCGTCATCTTCCTGACCTGGGACGAGGCCGAGGGCCGCACCAACCTCGACTTCGATCGCATCCCGATGATCATCATCTCCAAGCGCATCAAGAGCGCCGGCATGACCTCCGACACCGCCTACACCCACCAGAGCTACCTGGCGACCGTCGAGGACATGCTCGGCCTCGACCGCCTGGACACGGTCGCCAGCGCGCCGAACATGCTCGAGTTCTTGACGCCGTAAGCGCGCTTTGCTGCTACAGTACCGTTGTGCCGCGGGACGTGAAATACGTTCGCATCGTCCGGCGAGGGAATGAGATTGCCCACGGCCGGCCGTCGCCGACGACCATGAACGAGCGAATGCTCCAGGTGTGGGAGCTCACCGAGCAGTGTTTGGCGTGGACCAGAGACAGCGCGCATGTCGGCCAACCAAGACTTCAGAGATCTGTTTGCCGCGTTCA
>Ga0114931_10003184_pt1 | contig 20817 bp, 23 predicted proteins | sample 2SBtaG_FD_89579 | JGI IMG/M metagenome (GOLD analysis project Ga0114931, IMG submission 89579) | Deep subsurface microbial communities from Kolumbo volcano to uncover new lineages of life (NeLLi) - 2SBTROV14_V59a metaG | ecosystem: Environmental > Aquatic > Marine > Volcanic | place: Kolumbo...
ACCGCTCCATTCTGAAACTAAGTGATTGATATGAAAAACACTCACTTCGATTTACCTTGTCACCCATTGGGTGAATCACGCTACAGGGTGAATAGCAGGCCTACGGGGGCGCATGGCGGCGTCACAACTCCTTGGAATAGACAGAAAATTGCTCCTGCATTTTCTGCATACCGCCCATCCTTGGACATAAATGACTATTCCGCGTCGTTGTGCCTTGCCCTGCACCCCCGCAAACCTACTCTTCATCCTGCCCAACTGAGGATTCTAGGATGAACCGTATCGAGAAACGCTTCGGGCAGCTGCGGCAAGAGGGCAGGCGCGCCCTGATCCCCTTCATCACCGCCGGTGATCCCGAACCCGGCGTCACCCAGGGGTTGATGCGGGCCCTGGTGACCGCCGGCGCCGATCTGATCGAGCTGGGGGTGCCCTTCTCCGACCCCATGGCGGACGGTCCGGTGATTCAGCGCGCCAGCGAGCGGGCCCTGGCCCACCATGTGAGTCTGCACGATGTGCTGGAAATGGTGCGGGGCTTTCGCGAGACCGATAGCGAAACCCCGGTGGTGCTGATGGGCTATCTCAACCCCATCGAGGTGATGGGTTACGAGGCGTTCGCCGCTGCGGCCCGGGCCGCCGGGGTCGATGGGGTCCTTGTGGTGGATATCCCCCCGGAGGAGGGCCATGAATTGCTCGAGGCCCTGCATGGTCAGGGGCTGGACCAGATCTACCTGCTCGCCCCCACCAGTACCCGGGAGCGGATCCGACGTATCTGTGAGGTCGCAGGGGGGTTCGTCTACTATGTCTCGGTCAAGGGGGTGACCGGCGCCGGCCATCTCGATCTCCAGTCGATCGCGGACAAGCTGGCGGAGATCCGCGCCACCACCGACCTGCCGGTGGGAGTCGGCTTCGGCATCAAGGACCCGCAGACGGCGGCGGCGGTGGCCGGGGTGGCCGATGCGGTGGTGGTCGGCAGCGCCCTGGTGTCGCGGGTGGAGGCCCTGGCGGAGCGGCCCGCTGAGATCGCCCCGGCCCTGGCCGAGCTGCTCGCGGCGATGCGCCGGGCCATGGACGATCGGGGCACCTGACCGAGAGGTCTATTTTAGGTAATATCATGACCATTAGCTGGTTCGAAAAACTGATGCCGAGCCGCATCCGCACCGATGGCGGCAACAAGCGGGCCGTGCCCGAGGGGCTCTGGACCAAGTGTCCCGGCTGCAACGCGATCCTCTACCGGGCCGAGATGGAGCGCAACCTGGATGTCTGCCCCAAGTGCAACCACCACAACCGCATCGGTGCGCGCCGGCGCCTCGACACCTTCCTCGACCCGGAGCCACGGGAGGAGATCGGCGGCGAGCTGGAGTCGGTGGACCCGCTCAAGTTCAAGGACAGCAAGAAGTACAAGGACCGGCTCAGCCAGGCGCAAAAGGCCTCGGGGGAGAAGGACGCCCTGGTGGTGATGCGCGGCCAGGTCAAGGGCCTGGACCTGGTCAGCGCGGCCTTCGAGTTCAGCTTCATGGGGGGCTCCATGGGCTCGGTGGTGGGGGAGCGCTTCGTGCGCGGCGTCACCACCGCCCTGGAACGCAACATCCCCATGCTCTGCTTCTCCGCCAGTGGTGGGGCGCGCATGCAGGAGTCCCTGTTCTCGCTGATGCAGATGGCGAAGACCAGTGCCGCCCTGGAGCGCCTGCAGAAGCGGGGGCTGCCGTTCATCTCGGTGATGACCGACCCGACCATGGGCGGGGTCTCCGCCAGTTTCGCCATGCTGGGGGACGTAAATATCGCCGAACCCAACGCCCTGGTGGGCTTCGCCGGACCGCGGGTGATCGAACAGACGGTGCGGGAGAAGCTTCCGGAGGGCTTCCAGCGCAGCGAGTTTCTGCTCGAACACGGCGCCATCGACATGATCATCGACCGGCGCGACCTGCGTGACCGCATCGCCGACCTGCTCAGCATCTTCACCCACAAGCCCCGTCCCTGACGCCGCCCGCCACCCCCGTCCAAGATGCGTTTTCAGACCCTGGAGGAGTGGCTCGATTGGCAGTCGACCCTCCACCCCAGAGAGATCGAACTAGGCCTGGCGCGGGTCTCCCGGGTGTGGCGGCGGCTGCGCCCCCAGGGCCTGACCTGCCGGGTGATCAGCGTCGCCGGAACCAATGGCAAGGGCTCCAGTGTGGCCCTGCTGGAGTCGATCTACCGCCAGGCCGGCTACCGGGTCGGCAGTTACACCTCGCCCCATCTGGTGCACTACAACGAGCGGGTGAGGATCGATGGCCGCACGGCCGGGGACCGGGCACTGTGCGAGGCCTTCGAGCGCATCGACCAGGCCCGGGCCGGTACGCCCCTGACCTATTTCGAGTTCGGCACCCTGGCGGCCCTGGAGCTGTTCACCGCGGCGGGGCTGGATCTGGCCCTGCTGGAGGTGGGGCTGGGCGGGCGCCTGGATGCGGTGAACATCGTCGATCCGGACCTGGCCCTGATCACCACCGTCGACCTGGACCACATGGCGTGGCTGGGGCGGGACAGGGAGCAGATCGGTGCGGAAAAGGCCGGTATCCTGCGCGCCCACCGGCCGGCGGTGCTGGGGCAGGCCGATATCCCCTGGTCGGTGCTGGCGCGGGCCGGGGAACTGGCGGCGCCGATCTCTCTGGCCGGTCGCGACTTCGACTTCCAGCCGGGCGCCGCAGACTGGCGCTGGCTGGGACCGAATGGGTCACTGGAGGGTCTGACCTGCCGGGCCTGCCCGGTGGCATCCAACTGCAGAATGCCGCGGCGGTGCTGATGGCGGTGCAGCTGCTCCAGTCCCGGCTGCCAGTGGGGCATGCGGCCATCGCCCAAGGGTTGCGTGAAGCCCGGCTGGCGGGACGTCTCCACTACCTGGAACGCCAGCCACCGGTGATCCTGGACGTGGCGCACAACGCCCAGGCCGTCGCCGTGTTGCGCGATGAGCTGTTGCGAGGACCGATCTGTGGGCGGATTCACGCCATCTTCACCCTCTTGTCTGATAAAGATGTGGAGCCGATCGTCCGCACCATGGGGCCGCTGCTGGCCAGCTGGCAGCTGCTCGGGCTGGAGGTGAGGCGGGGCCAAAGCGCCGAGGCGCTGGCGGAACGGCTGCGGGCGGCCGGTATCACAGGGGAGATCGGCTGTCACGCTTCGTTTCCCCAGGCCCTGGCCGCGGCCACTCGGCGCTGCGGGGTGGGGGATGCCATCCTGGTGTTTGGCTCCTTCCTCCTGGTGGGTGAGGCCCTGGCCCAGGGTCTTGGTGTCACGACTCCCGCGGGTGCCCAGGCACCGAACTGATATACTCTGACTGATCCGTCAGCCTGTAACAGAAGGACCGATTTTTGGACGAGCAGCTCAAAAAGCGCTTAGTGGGTGGGGCCGTGCTGGTCTCCCTGGTGGTGATCTTTGTCCCCATGCTGCTGGACGAACCGGTCGACAGCGAGAGCGGGCGGCTCGATCAGCGGATTCCCGAACCCCCAAAGGGGTTGCGCCAGCCCCTGGAGACACCGACCATCCTGCCGTCGCCGATCCTGCCCGTTGAGACGCCGCCACAGCCCGAACGGTCGCAGGACAAGCCGGTGGAAGCGAAACCGGTTGCGGCGAAACCGGTCACGACGAAACAGCCCCCAGCGGAGCGCAAGCTCGGCAAGATCGCACGGCCCTCGCCCAGGGCTTGGATGGTTCAGATCGCCAGCTTCCGCCGCCGATCGAACGCGGTGCAGTTGATGAAACGCCTCAAGAAGGCCGGACTGCCGGCCCGGGTCAAGCGGGCCGAAGTGGCGGGTAAGCCGCTGTACCGCGTTCATCTGCCGCCCCAGCTGGATCAGCGGGAGGCCCAGAAGAGGGTCGACAAGATCAACAAACAGTTTAAACTCAAAGCGACCCTGATCCGTTATCCCAACTGAACGAGCCCGATATCCATGTCAACGAACACCCTCTATGGAGATTAGCGCCAGGCTGCAGGGGCTGCTTCCTTCCTGGATGGCCAACAAACAGGGGCCGGAGTGGTTGCACAAGCTCCTGGGCGAGTGGCTGCCACAATGGGTCAGCCTGCTGCTGGTGGTGCTCCTTGCCCGACAACTGGCGGGATTGACCTGGCGTTTCATGCCACGAGACCCCGTCCAGCAGCAGGCACTGGCCCTCTCCGGTCAGGCAGCGAACAGGACCCGCCAGGCCAGTGAGCAGGTGGAGGCGGGTCAGATCGCCGCCCTGCACCTGCTGGGACAGGTCGGCGCCAGCCGGCCGGTGGCCAGACGAGTGGTGCAGAAGGCCCCAGAGACCCGTCTCAATCTGACCCTGCATGGGGTCTTTGTGGAGTCCGATCCCGGCAAGGGAGAGGCGATCATCGGCCAGCGGGGCAGCAAGCAGAAGTACTATCAGGTCGGTGACAAGGTCATGAACGGGGTCAGGTTACAGGCCGTCTTCAATGACCATGTGGTGCTGTCGCGAAACGGGGCCTCGGAAGTCCTGCGTTTTCCCAAGAATATCAAACCGGTAGCTAAAGGTTCGTATCTCTCGCAGCGGTCACCCCAGGTGGTGGCGGCGGCTCAGTCCCTGGGTAGTTACCGGGATCTCTTTCAGAGGCAGCCACTGAAGATCTTCGAGCACATCCGCTTCGTCCCAGTACGCAGCGGCAGGACCCTCAAGGGCTATCGGGTCCTGCCTCAGCGTGATCGCAAGCTCTATAACAAGCTGGGCATCCGTCCTTCCGACATCGTCACCGCAGTGAACGGGGTGCCGCTCACCAATGATCGTCAGGCCCTGACCCTGATGGACAAGCTCAAGGATGCCGATACCCTCAATCTCGACATCCTGCGCAAGGGACGCGCCGAATCACTCAGCCTGAGTCTCAGGTAGTCCAGGCGACCTCAGCCCTGGCGCTTCCGGCGGGTTTGGGTCACAGATCCGGGGTCGCCGGGGGGGTCGGAGAGGTCGGCACCAGGCCCACCTCGTCGCCATCCTCCAGGCGGGTGAAGAACTCGGCGAACTGTTTGTTGATGGTGGGCCGCAACCGCTCCTTGGAGAACAGGGGGGCGTACTCCGTACGGCGTCGGGCCAGCAACCCCAGCAGTCCCTCGATATCGGCCACGGAGGGGGGCAGTTGCAGTTCCTCCGACTGGCGGCCCAGCTTGTTGACCAGCCAGGAGAAGTAGAGGATCTTGATGCGCCGCTGCTGGTTCGCGGGTTGCTGACGTTGATAGCCGATCCGTTCGAGCTGCTGCAGATATCCCTGCCAGTTCTTCTCCCGCTCACTGCCCAGGGCGTAGAGGCTCTCCCAGGAGAAGATGCCGGTATCGTGACCGTCATCAAATACCAGGCGCACGGCATACTGCCCCTGGGGTTCGATACGCTCGATATTCACCCCCTCCTTGCCAGTGACCGGCCGGTGGCTGGTTTTGACCTCCGCCGCGGTGGAGAAGACCCGCAGATATTCACAGGGATAGTCGAATCCGGCCCCATCGGAGAAGCGGATCGTCAGCCGGTGGGACTTCTGGTGCAGATTGATTTCGACCGGGAAGGGGTTGTCGGATGTCATGTGCGATGCAGTGGTTGGGTAAACGGGGCATAGATCATGTCACAGATGGTGGATTGGCGGCAACCCGACCGGTTCGGTTCAGCCCCCTACCTTGCGTGAGACCCGGTCGAGCAGGCGGGTGCCCAGCAGGCGGCGCAGCAGGGCGAACAGGTGGGTGGGGAGCGTGACCGGGTAGCGGGGTCTGGGCCTGGGGCTCTCCAGGGCGTGAATCACGCATTTCAGCACTGCCTCGGGTGGCAGGGTGAAAGGGACGGCGGGACCGGGCCTCTCCAGGCGGGCGATCATGCCGGCGTAGTTCTGCCGGTGGCAGGAGACCTCGGGATCGATGTGGCGTCTGAACATCTTGTAGGCATTGGCGCGGAAACGGCTCTCGATGGGGCCGGGCTCCACCAGGCAGACCGCGATGCCACTCCCCGCGAGTTCCAGGCGCAGGGTATCGGTGAGCCCCTCCAGGGCGAACTTGCTGGCGTTGTAGGCGCCTCGATAGGGCAGGGCGACCAGGCCCAGCAGGGAGCTGTTCTGGATGATCCGCCCCTCGCCCTGGCGGCGCATGACGGGGATCACCCGGCAGGTGAGTTCGTGCCAGCCGAACAGGTTGGTCTCGAACTGCGCGCGCAGGGCCCCCCGGCTGAGGTCTTCCACCGCCCCGGGCTGCCCATAGGCGCCATTGTTGAAGAGGGCGTAGAGGTAACCGTCACTGGCCTCAAGCACTTCATCCACGGCCCGCTGGATGCTTTCCGAATCGCGCAGATCCAGCTCCAGGGCCTCCAGCCCCTGCGCCCTCAGCCGCCGCACATCGGCGGTTCGGCGGGCCGAGGCGAAGACCCGGTAGCCGCGCTCGTGCAGCCCCTGGGCGGTACACAGGCCGATACCGCTGGAGCAGCCGGTGATGAGGATGTTCTTTGTTCTGGACATGGGCCCAGGATAATCCAATGGCACTCGACTATCCGCTGTTTTTTCCCGACCCGGGGGAATTAAAGTTTCACCCACCACGAACGCTACAAAAAGCAGATTCGATTCCCGACCCCGAGGGGCCTGGAAGCAGTATAGAGAATCGGGGTGAGGGTGAGCGGGTCATCCTTACCCAGGTCTAAGTGGAGGAGACAGAGTGGATATTGCAACACTGGTAGGTTTGCTGGGTGGTTTCGGCATCATCATCGGGGCTATCGCCACCGGTGGTGATGTGATGCTGTTCGTCAACGTGCCATCCATCCTGATCGTCGTGGGCGGCACCTTCATGGTGACTCTGATGCAGGCCTCTCTGGGAGACTTTCTGGGTTCTTTCAGCATGGGGATGAAGGCCTTCTTCTATAAGACGGACGACCCCAAGAAGCTCATCGAAGAGGCGGTGGAACTGGCAGACATCGCCCGCAAGAACGGCCTGCTGGCCCTCGAGGGGCAGGAGATCAGCAATCCCTTCCTCAAGCAGGGCATAGGCCTCTGTGTGGACGGCCATGACCCGGCCCTGGTCAACAAGCTGTTGACCAAGGATATCGACCTCACGATCCAGCGTCACGAGGTGGGGCAGACCATGTTCAAGAATATGGCGGTCATGGCCCCGGCCATGGGCATGATCGGTACCCTGGTGGGGCTGGTGCAGATGCTGGCGAACATGTCCGATCCGGCCAGTATCGGTCCGGCCATGGCGGTGGCCTTGCTGACCACCCTCTACGGGGCGGTCATCGCCAATGCCTTCGCTCAGCCCCTGGCGGACAAGCTGGCCCGTGCCAGCAGCATGGAGAAGACCAACAAGTCCCTGATCATCGAGACCATCGCGGGGATCCAGGAGGGTATGAATCCGCGGGTGCTGGAGCAGCTGCTCAGCACCTATCTGCCGTCTGGCAAGCGGCCCACGGGCGATGCGGGTTGAATCATGGCGGACGAATGCCCGAAATGTGAGGATGGCCTGCCGGGTTGGCTGGCGACCTTCGCCGACCTGATGTCGCTGTTGATGTGTTTCTTCGTACTGCTGCTCTCTTTCGCCACCATGGACGCGGTGCGCTTCAAGAAGATGGCGGACTCGATGAAAGACGCCTTCGGTGTACAGCAGGAGATCCCGGCCAACGATATCGTCAAGGGCACCAGCGTGATCAAGCAGTACTTCACCCCCGGCAAGCCCGATGCCACGCCGATCGAAGAGATAAAACAGCAGACCAGTGAACGGGAGAAGGAGTTTCTCGATGTCCAGGACAGCAAGAAGGCCCAGGACCTGGATATCGATATGGCCCAGGCGGCAATTCAGGCCAAGCTCGAAAAAGAGGTGGAACAGCAGGCCCAGGAACTCCAGGCAATGCTGAAAAAGGAGATCGAGGAGGGTCTGCTGGAGGTGGAGCGTGAGGGCACCAATATCATCATCCGCATCCAGGAGAAGGGCTCCTTTCCCTCCGGTCGCGCCAACCTCGACCCCGGATTCTTCAGGGTGATATCCAAGATCACCGGTGTGATCTCCGCGACTCCGGGAAAGATCATCGTGGCGGGCCACACCGACAATATCCCGATCTCCACCAAGCGCTTCCGCTCCAACTGGGAGCTCTCCACGGCCCGTGCCGTTACCGTGGTGCATGCCATGTTGAGCAATTCCAAGCTGGATCCGAAGCGGATACTCATCGAAGGCCATGCCGATGCCGATCCGTTGGTGCCTAACGACTCCAGCAAGAATCGAGCTAAGAACCGGCGGGTCGAGCTAATCATCAAACGGGGCCGGGACGAGGATCAGGGTGAAACGATCACTGCCTCACAGTAATATTCTTGGTGGGTGCAGATCCCCAGTCAGACCGAAGCGCCCCGGGAGGGTTGTCAGATGAACAGAGAGCGAGAGTCGGTTGCCCATCGGGAGCGCCGGGAATTCTTCCGTATCGACGACTCGGTGCGGGTCAGCTATCGTCTCCTGGATGCGGATCAGCGCCAGGATCGCCTGGGCGCCATGGAACAGGGGCTGGAAGGCCCCTTGACCATCATGACGCGCCTGCAGTCGATCAGTCAGCAGCTCAGTGCCTCCCTGCATCGCATCGAGCAGCAAAACCCGGATGTGGCGGACTACCTCAAGGCTCTGGATGACAAGATCACCCTGCTGGGCCAGAGCTTTCTCGCGGAAGAGACGGATCTCATGGATCAGCCATCGACCGCCGTCAATCTGAGCGCCGGTGGTCTGGCGCTGGAGAGCACCGAGGCGCTGGAGGCCGGCACTCAGGTGGAGATCAAGCTGTTGCTGCTGCCGACCTATACCGGCATCGTCGCCTTCGGTGAGGTGGTCGGTTCGGAACGGGTGGGGGGGAACCCCGGCTATCCCTACCGCCTGCGCGTCAACTTCACCCATATCCGGGAGAACGACCGGGAGGCATTGATTCGGCATATCCTGCGGCGCCAGGGGCAGATGTTGCGTCGTCAGCGGGAACGCCATGAGCTGGAGCAGGGGGAGTGAGCAGGCCCAGCCAAGAGGCGATCCAGCTGGCCCTGGCCCAGGCCCGCTCCATGCTTGGCGGGGGGCCGGCCGCCAACGCGACCGGGCGATACCTGCTCTACCTGGAACGGCGCAACCGCGAGCTGGAGCCTATCGTCGAGCTGTTGGACCACTATCTGAACTTTGGCGAACCGGAGACGGAGCACGCCCGGCTGGTCAAGATGCTGCAAAGGCTGCATGAGGAGGAACGCCATGAGCAGGTCGACCCCGCCGGGGAATTTGGTCTTGAATAGGGCCCCACCGGCCCCAATATGGTAGAATCGTCGATCTTTTTCCACCTGGACCCAACGGGTTCGGGTCTGACGATGCCGGCCTGCCACCCGTCGGGGCCGGCGTGACGAGGACACTATCATGCCAATCTACGAATACCTCTGCGAGGCCTGTGGTCATGAACTCGAGGCCTTGCAGAAGATGAGTGACGCCCCGCTGGTGGAATGCCCGGTCTGCGGCAAATCCAGCCTGAAGAAGATGATCAGCGCCGCCGGTTTCCGCCTCAAGGGCAGCGGCTGGTACGAAACCGACTTCAAGAAGGGCAAGAAGAAGAACCTGCACGAAGGTTCCAAGGGAGAAAGCAAGAAGCCCGCCTGCGCCGGTGGTGACTGCGGCTGATCGTCCAACAGGTCGCTTGATGGTCTTCATACGACGCTATCTGGTGGCCGGCCTGCTGGTCTGGCTGCCTCTGGTCGCCACCTTCTACGTGGTCCGCCTGCTGGTCAGGTGGATGGATCACAGCCTGTTGCTGCTGCCGCGCCACTATCGGCCGGAAAACCTCCTGGGTTTCGATATCCCCGGGCTGGGGGTGGTGCTCACCCTGGTCATCCTGCTGTTCACCGGCCTGATCGCCGCCAACCTGTTCGGCCGCAAGCTGGTTGCTCTCTGGGAACGAATGCTGGCACGCATTCCCCTGGTACGTTCGGTGTACTCCGCGGTCAAGCAGCTGGTGGAGACCATGTTCTCCGACAGCGGCGACTCCTTTCGCAAGGTCCTGCTGGTGGAGTTCCCCCGTCGCGGCCTCTGGACCCTCGGTTTTCTCACAGGCACCGAGCAGGGCGAGGCCCAGCGGCAGACCGGCCGGGACGTGGTCAATGTGTACATCCCGACCACACCGAACCCCACCGGCGGCTATTTCGTGATGGTCCCCCGAGAGGACGTGCGTGAGCTGGAGATGTCCGTGGACGAGGGTCTGAAGATGCTCCTCTCCATGGGCGCGGTGGTGCCGAATGCCTCACAGCAGGTGCTCCGTCCGCTTGCGGAAGCCGAAGCCAGGCCTTAACATTCCCGCCTTTTACCGGCGCCAGGCCGGTGTCACCGTCTGATTCAGGAACGTCTTCTCATGCGCAGCCAGTATTGTGGACAGCTCGACAGCTCTCATATCGGTCAGGAGGTGGAACTCTGCGGCTGGGTCCATCGCCGCCGCGACCACGGCGGGGTGATCTTCATCGATCTGCGCGATCGGGAAGGGCTGGTCCAGGTGGTCTACGATCCGGACCTGCCCGATGTCTTCCACTTGGCGGAGCAGATCCGCAACGAATATGTGCTGCGGGTCAGGGGCCGGGTGCGGCCGCGTCCGGAAGGGACCGTGAACCCGGATCTGCCCACCGGCGAGGTAGAGGTGCTGGGGCTGGCGCTGGAGGTGCTCAACCCCGCCGAGACGCCTCCCTTTCAGTTGGACGAGCATGAGAAGGCCTCGGAGGAGGTCCGCCTGCGCTATCGCTATATCGACCTGCGCCGCCCGGAGATGTTGGAGAAGCTCCGCACTCGCGCCAGGGTGACCCAGGTGCTGCGCCGTTTCCTCGATGCCCAGGGCTTTCTCGACATCGAGACTCCGATGCTGACCAAGGCCACCCCGGAGGGGGCGCGGGACTACCTGGTCCCCAGCCGCACCCATCCCGGTGAGTTTTTCGCCCTGCCGCAGTCGCCCCAGCTCTTCAAACAGCTGCTGATGATGTCCGGCATGGACCGCTACTATCAGATCGTGCGCTGCTTCAGGGACGAAGACCTGCGTGCCGACCGCCAGCCGGAGTTTACCCAGCTGGACCTGGAGACCTCGTTCATGGACGAGGAGCAGATCATGCGGGTCAACGAGGAGATGATCCGCCAGCTCTACCGGGAGATCCTCGGGGTGGAGCTGCCCGACCCCTTCCCGCGCATGAGCTATGACGAGTCCATGGAGCGCTACGGCTCCGACCGGCCCGATCTGCGTGCCCCCCTGGAGCTGGTCGATCTGGGTGACCTGATGCGGGAGGTGGAGTTCAAGGTCTTCGCCGCGCCAGCCCAGGACCCCCACGGGCGGGTCGCCGCCCTGCGGGTGCCCAATGGTGGCGCCCTGAGCCGCAAGCAGATCGATGTCTACACCAAATTCGTCGCCATCTACGGGGCCCGCGGTCTGGCGTATATCAAGGTCAACGACCGTTCCCAGGGCCGGGAGGGCCTGCAGTCACCGATCCTCAAGTTCCTCCCCGACCACGCGGTGGAGGGCATACTCCAGCGCAGCGGCGCTCAGGATGGGGACCTGATCTTCTTCGGTGCGGACAAGGAGCAGGTGGTCAACGAGGCCCTGGGTGCCCTGCGGGTACGGGTGGCGGGGGATCTGGGGCTGCTGGAGGAGGGTTGGCGTCCCCTCTGGGTGGTCGATTTCCCGATGTTCGAATGGGACGATCAGCACAACCGCTGGAACCCCCTGCACCATCCCTTCACCGCCCCCAAGGAGGACCAACTGGAGTTGCTGGAGAGCGATCCGGGGCGTTGCAAATCCCGTGCCTATGACATGGTGATGAACGGGGTGGAGCTGGGTGGCGGCTCGATCCGTATCCACCGTCCGGAGATCCAGCAGCGGATCTTCCGTCTGCTGGAGATCGGCGATGAGGAGGCCCGGGAGAAGTTCGGCTTCCTGCTGACCGCCCTGAAGTACGGTTGCCCCCCCCACGGCGGCCTGGCGTTCGGTCTCGACCGCCTGGTGATGCTGCTCACCGGCTCCCAGTCGATCCGCGATGTCATGGCCTTTCCAAAGACCCAGAGCGCGGCCTCCCCGTTGATCTCGGCCCCCTCGGAGGTGAGCCTGGAGCAGCTGCGCGAACTGTCGATCCGGGTGCGTAAACCCCAGGGTGAAGAGGCCGCTGGCTAGACGGGACTACAAGCGGCCGGAGTCGGTGCTGGTGGTGGTCTACACCCGGGCCGGCGAGGTCCTGCTGATGCGCCGGACCCGGCCGGCGGAGTTCTGGCAGTCGGTCACCGGCAGTCTGCGCTGGGGAGAGTCGCCCGTGCAGGCGGCCCGCCGGGAACTCTACGAGGAGACCGGCATCATGGCCGGCGCCGGTCTGCGTGACCTGAAACACACCGAGACTTTCCCGATACTGCCCGCCTGGCGCGCCCGCTACGCCCCCAGTGATCGCTCCAATCTGGAGCACTGGTTCGCCCTGGAACTGCCGGGACGGCGGCTGATCCGGCGTAACCCCCGGGAACACACCCGCTATCGCTGGCTTCCCGCCCCCCGGGCCGCGTTGCAGGCCAGTTCCTGGACCAATCGTCACGCGATCCAGCGCCTGTTCGGCTTGCATTGAATTGGCAAGTGCAGGTAGAATCGCCACTCTTTTCAGGCGCGTAGCTCAGTTGGTTAGAGCGCTACCTTGACATGGTAGAGGTCGTTGGTTCGACTCCAATCGCGCCTACCATCATCGGCTTGCAGCCAAGCCATCAGAACCCGGCCCAGCGCCGGGTTTTTTCATCCCCTCCCAGAACCGGTACAATTCCCATCATGCATCGAGATTTCGCCGACAACCCGCCCGCTTCCCCCTCCCCATGAGCATGACCGAGTATCCCTGGGGCATGCGGGGTCTGGCCAGGGGGCGGCCCACGGTCGGCATGCTGCTGGATCTGAGCGAGGAGAACTATCGCTGGCTGCAGCGCCTGGCGCCGGAGCTGCACCTGATGCGGGGGCGGCAGCTCTCCTGCCTGGATCACGGCATGGACCTGCACCTGGAGATCCATGAACAGACCCCCTATACCACCCTGCTGCACATGACTTACTATTTCCCCCACACCCAGGGCCAGTATCCAGATCCCGATGCCCGGTTGCGGGTCTATCACGACTCCCGCCAGGTGGATGTCATGGAGTTGCGTCAGTCGGCGCTGCCACTGCGGCGCTGGGGCGACAACCCCACCCTGGAACAACGCTGGAAGATCAACCTGTTCCTCTCCAAGTGGCTGGCCTACTGCGTAGTCCAGGGACACAGCTTCAACCCGGGAGGCGCGGAGTTCTCCCGGCATCACTCCCTGGAGGCGACTTCATGAGACAGCCGGGCCGCAGCCAGGAGAGATGTGTAGAGGGGTGTCGGGCGAACAGGTCGAGGCAGAGATGATTCGAGTGGTCCTGGTGGACGATCACGAACTGGTCAGAACCGGTGTCAAGGGCATCATCGACGGTGCCATGGACATGCAGGTTGTGGCCGAGGCGGCGACCGGCGAGGAGGCCATCGAACTGGTCGGCAAGCACACCCCGGACGTGGTGCTGATGGACGTCCACATGCCCGGTATGGGTGGCATCGAGGCGACCCGGCGGCTGCTGCACAAGTATGACCGGCTCAAGGTGATCGCCCTGACCGCCCTGGGTGAAGATCCCTTCCCCAGCCGCCTCAACGAGGTGGGTGCTCAGGGCTATCTCACCAAGGGCTGCCCGGCGCAGGAGATGATCCACGCCATCCGCACGGTGTACATGGGCAAGCCCTATATCGCCGAAGAGGTGGCGAAAAAACATGTCCTGAGCGAGTGGCAGGGCCTCAGCGGCAACCCCTTCAGCGGTCTCTCGTCCCGCGAGACCCAGGTGTTGATGCAGATCCTCGAAGGCCGCAAGAACTATCAGATTTCCGATATCCTCTGTCTGAGTCCCAAGACGGTCAGCACCTATCGGCAGCGGGTGATGGAGAAGCTGAATGTCCACAACGATGTGGAACTGACCCGGCTCGCCTACCGACACGGGCTGCTCGACGACGACAAGCCGGTCTGATGACATTCGATATCGACTGCCGTCGCTGCCCGCGCCTGGCGGGGTTTCTCGATCAGGTGAAACGGGACCACCCCGACTACCACGCGCGACCCGTGGCCCCCTTCGGCGCGGCGCGGGCGCGGCTGTTGATCGTCGGCCTGGCGCCCGGCATGCACGGGGCGAATGCCAGTGGACGCCCCTTCACCGGGGATCACGCCGGCATCCTGCTCTATGCCACCCTGCACCGTTTCGGTTTCAGTAACCGGCCGGTATCCACCGCTGCGAGTGACGATCTGCAGCTTCTGGACTGTCGCATCACCAATGCGCTCAAGTGCCTGCCGCCGCAGAACAAGCCGCGGGGGGCCGAGATCGACAACTGCAACGGCTTTCTGCGCAGAGAGCTGGCGCAGCTGCCGCGAGCCGGTGTCCTGCTGGCCCTGGGGGGCGTCGCCCACCGGGCCATCGTCAAGGCGGTGGGTGCGCGCCAGAGCGCCTTTCCCTTCGGACATGGGGCCGAGCACCGACTGGACAACGGCCTGATCCTGCTCGACTCCTACCACTGCAGTCGCTACAACACCCAGACCCGGCGCCTGACTCCGGAGATGTTCGAGGCGGTGTTCGCCCGGGCCCGGGCCTTGCTCCAAGCATCCTGATATGTCCGATGGCCAATTCGACCCCCAGGCCTTCCTCGCGACTCTGACCTCCCGCCCCGGCGTCTACCGCATGCTCGGCCGCCAGGAGCAGCTGCTCTATGTGGGTAAGGCAAAGAATCTCAAACGCCGGGTCGCCAGCTACTTCAACCGCTCCCTGAACCGGCGGATTCAGCTGATGGTGGCGCAGATCGAGCGGATCGAGGTCACGGTGACCCACACCGAGGCGGAGGCCCTGCTCCTGGAGAACCACCTGATCAAGTCGCTCAAGCCGAAATACAACGTGCTGTTGCGCGACGACAAGAGCTACCCCTACATCTATCTCTCCACCGATCAGTCCTATCCGGCGCTCTCCTTCCGGCGTGGTGCGCGGCGGGGCAAGGGGCGCTATTTCGGGCCCTATCCCAGTGCCGGCGCCACTCGGGACACCCTGCAGCTGATGCAGAAGGTCTTTCCGGTCCGTCAATGCGAGGAGAGCTTCTTTCGCAACCGATCACGGCCCTGCCTGCAGTACCAGATCAAGCGTTGCAGCGCACCCTGCGTGGGCCTGATCAGCCCCGAGGCCTATGCCGAGGATGTGCGCCGTGCGGTGATGTTCCTGGAGGGCAGGGCCAACGCGGTGGTGGACGACCTGGTGGAACGCATGGACCGGGCCGCCCAGGCCCTGGAGTTCGAGCAGGCGGCGCTCTACCGCGACCAGATCCAGAGCCTGAGGCGTATCCTGGAACGCCAGTACGTGAGCGGGGAGGGGGGTGATCTGGACATCGTCGCCCTGGAACAGGAGGCAGGCAGCGCCTCGATCCAGGTCTTCTTCATCCGTTCCGGGCGCAATCTCGGTAACAAGTCCTTCTTCCCCAGGGTGCCGGCCGGTTCGAGCGACGCCCAGGTAATCGGGGCGTTCGTCTCGCAATACTACCTGGAGCGGCCGGTCCCCGGCGAACTGATCCTCAGCCATGCGCCAGAGGATGCCGAACTGCTGGCCCAGGTGCTCAGTCAACAGGCGGGGCGGCGGGTGCATATCAGCTGCCGGGTGCGGGGTGAACGGGCACGCTGGTTGCGGATGGCCGCCGGCAACGCGCAGCTGGCGCTGCGGGCGCGACTGGCCGATCGCATGGATATGGGACGCCGCCTTGAGGCCTTGCAGCGGCTCCTGGCCCTGCCGGAGAGCCCGGGACGCATGGAGTGTTACGACATCAGTCATACCCGGGGCGAGCTGACCGTGGCCTCCTGCGTGGTCTTCAACGACCAGGGGCCGATGAAGTCGGACTATCGCCGCTTCAATATCGAAGGCATCACCCCCGGGGACGACTACGGCGCCATGCGCCAGGTACTGGAGCGGCGCTACACTCGCATCAACCAGGGCGAGATCCCCCTCCCGGACATACTCTTCATCGATGGTGGCCGGGGGCAGCTCGGGGCGGTGCACGCGATCCTACAGGAGCTGGGGGTCTCCGGGGTGCTGCTGGTGGGCGTCGCCAAGGGTGCGGACCGCAAGGCCGGTATGGAACAGCTCTTCTTGTTAGGCCACAAGGCGCCCATTATACTGCCCGCTGACTCCCCGGCGCTGCACCTGGTACAGCAGATACGCGACGAGGCCCACCGCTTCGCCATCACCGCCCACCGACAGCGGCGCGCCAAGCGGCGCAAGCGCTCCCTGTTGGAGGAGATCCCCGGGATAGGCCCCAAGCGCCGCCAGCAGCTGCTCAAGCAGTTTGGCGGCCTGCAGGAACTCTCCCGTGCCGGGGTGGAGGATATCGCCCGGGTCGACGGCGTCAGTACCAGGCTGGCCGAACAGATCTACCAGGCCTTTCACGACAGGGGTTGAGCCAGAGCGAAACATGTGGAATATCCCGAATATCCTGACCCTGCTGCGGATTCTCCTGATACCGGTCTTCGTCCTGATCTTCTATCTGCCGTTTGGCTGGGCGCGGGTGGTCTGCGCCCTGGTGTTCGCGCTGGCGGCGGTGACCGACTGGCTGGATGGATTTCTCGCCAGGCGCTGGTCCCAGACCTCGCCATTCGGGGCCTTCCTCGATCCGGTAGCGGATAAACTCATGGTGGCGGTGGCCCTGCTGTTGCTGGTACAGGCGGATCACAGGGCGGCCCTGGCGATCCCCGCCGCCGTGATCATTGGCCGGGAGATCACCATCTCCGCCCTGCGGGAGTGGATGGCGGAACTCGGGGCGCGGGCCCGGGTGGCCGTCTCCGTGATCGGCAAGGTCAAGACTGCGGTGCAGATGGTCGCCATCCTGCTGCTGATCTACCAGCAGCCACTGTGGGATCTACCGACCTACGGCATCGGATTCGTGCTGATCTACCTGGCGGCGATCCTCACCCTCTGGTCCATGGTGGTCTACCTGCGCGCCGCCTGGCCCAGCCTGAGCGGGCAGGGCTCGAGCCAGGCCGCTCCGGAAGAAGGGGAGGTCTGATTCTATTCGGGTCGGCTCGTCCCTTCCTGGCGGCGCAAAGATTGCAACTGCCCCGGTTTTCGACATCCTGCTAGAATCAAACGAGGCGACTACTTTTTTCTGGATGACGAGGGAGGCCATATGAAAAGACATGCAAGGGGGCTGCTGCTCCTGACGATCGGACTGGCAATGGGGGGCGCCTATGCCCAACCCCCTGGCTACCCGGGGTTTCCGGGGTTTCCTGGCTATCAGCGCCCGGCTCCCGGCTGGGTCAGTCGACACCACCATGGGGGGGTCAGGCTGGAGCGGGACAGCACGCCTGAGGGCTATCTGCTGAAGATCTACCCCACTGGGGACCTGGATCCCCAGGCGATTCAGATCAGTGTCCAGGGACGCAGCCTGCGGATCGAGGTCGATCAATCCATGCAGCAGGAGGAGAACGACCGTGACCGGGGCTATTTCAGCTTCTCCCGCAGTTCCAGCCACTTTCTTCGGCGTCTCACCCTGCCCCGGGATGCGGATACCGAGCACATGAAGCGCAGCGTAAAGGATGGCGTGATCAACCTCCTGCTGCCCAGGCTGGGGGGCTAGAGGGATGAGTGCCCGACATAGGATCGACATCCAGCGGGGCACGGCGAGCGGGAGCCGGTAAGGAATAGTGACAATCGATCCAGCCAGGCACGCCTTGCCGGGCCATTTTCGCTCCGCCCCCTTGCCAGGGACGGCCAAGGTGGTTCTGGGGAAACTGCGACTAGCGGCTAGAGGAGGTTGACAGTTGCTCAGGGCCGGCTACAATACGCTCCGTTCCGATCGACGCGGGAATAGCTCAGTTGGTAGAGCACAACCTTGCCAAGGTTGGGGTCGCGAGTTCGAATCTCGTTTCCCGCTCCATTTTAGAATGAGCCTCGGCCACACCGGGGCTTTTTTGTTGTGGCTCACCCATCGGGTGAGCGCATGCAAGTCACTGTCTGGCTGAGTGGCAGAGTGGTTATGCAGCGGCCTGCAAAGCCGTGGACCTCGGTTCGATTCCGGGCTCAGCCTCCATCAATCAAATCCAAGCGACAGAGCGCTTACTCCTGCATTGTCAGATTATGCTGGGCCAGGCCTGACAAGGCGGCCTGTGGGTGTCTGCGGCAGGACCGCTCTTTGGCATCCTGCCATCGCGGTATTTACCATCCAGGTACGGCAGAGGCCGCGGTCAAGCCCCCATGGATGGGTCTACGGCGATCCAGGGATCGCCTTGGCAGGCTTGACTGCACACCGATTTGTAATCTGACAAAGCAGAATTAGCGTGGAACAACGCGAAGCGCCTCCCTGTCCCCCTCTCCCTCTGGGAGAGGGCCGGGGTGAGGGAAAGGTCATGGCGAGACTGTTTCATCATTTTGGGCGGCCTCTCGCCATGACCGTTAGTCAGAGTCTGTTCTACCTCATAACGGCCGGCAAGCTTGTGGATTTCGGTTCGATTCAGGGCTCACTTCTATTCTTCACTGCTGACCGGGCGCCGCCCGAGTCGGCCGCCTCTCGCCCACTGAGCTCTCCCCCGGCAACTCCTGTCTGTTCCCGGGCAGCGGCGGGGGAGATCCACTTTGCCTTGAAGGCCTTCCGACTCTCCTCGATGGCATTCTGCAGGGCCCTTTCATACTCCTCCCGGTTGACGACCTCTTCGAGCTTGAGGAAGGCGTAGTCAGAGAGCACCCAGGCCGTGATACCACCGATGGCCGCGCCGACCGCGGTACCCAGCAGGGGCACCGAGGAACCCGCTACACCGCCGGCCAGGGCGCCGGCCCCGACACCCAGGGTCTTCTTGGCGGCGAACTTGGTCAGGGTCTTGAGGGCGAGTTTGGAGACGCCCTTGGTCATCGCCTTCGCCACTATCTTGCTGGTGACATAGGCCCCGACGGCTCCGGCCGCACCACTGCCAGCGAGCCGGCCGTTCATGCCCAGGAGCTTCGGGGGGCCCTGGAAGACGGGCCCTTCCAGTTCGATCCCCCGCACTACCTGAACCGGCAGCCCTGGGGCCACCCGGTACTTCTCCAGGATCTGCCGTTCTGCATCCTGGTAACTGCGGATGAGTGCCTCCCTGGCCGCCAGCAAGCGTTCTTCGGCCTGGGGGAGATCCCGGAAGGGGTCGCCATCGAGCAGCGCTTTCTGCAACTGCCGGCGCATGAGGGCGTCGAGCTCTCCCACCAGCATCTTTCCCAGCCGGGTGTATTCTCCCCCAAGGCTGTAGTACCAGTCGAGGTAACCACCCAGGTTCTCCTGCATCCGGTCGAAGGCCCGGTCGATCACCTGGACCAATTCTTTTTCTGGCACCGCCATCCCCTCCATTGCCTGGCGCTGGATACGGGCCAGCTCCTGCAGTACCTCGGGTCGGTAGTATTGGTCATGCAGGCGGATCACCTGCGTCTTCACGAGCTGCCGCGTCAACGAGATCTCGGGATGGTTGCGGTAATAGTGATCCAGGGTGGGAATGCCCCAGAGGGTGGCAAGAGCGGCGAGGGTGCCCCAGAAGACGGCACTGAAGAGCCGTGAGCGAGACAGTGGTCCGGGTACCGGTGTGTCGGTCAGATCCCCCAGGATGCGCCGGTACTCCCGTGCCGGGATCAACAGGCCAGAGGCCAGGAGAGCCAGGTTGTAGAAGGTGGCGAAGGCCCCCATCGCGGCGAGCAGATGGCTCACCCAGGGGGAGCCGTCCTGGAGATCGGCGAGGGCCTGGCCACGCAGGATATCGCCCAGGGCGAACCAGCGGGCCAGTTCCCTGACCAGGGGGGTACCGCTCAGGTCGGCGGTGACGTTCTCCCGAGCCGCGAACTGTGCCGCCATGGAGGGGGCCGGCGCCTCAGTGGTGCTATATCTATACCCGAGTAGCAAGGTGTAGAGGAGGACCATTAAGAGGAGCGTCACCCGACGCGCCAAGCGCAGGCCGAGATGGATACGCCAGTAGGGCTTGCATTCCCGTTCGGTCTGCCTGGATATCAGATGGTAGATGCCATAGAACAGGGGAATGCCGGCGCAGACCAGGCCCCATTCCGCGGGCGTGAAGCCCTGTAGTTGCACCAGCATGATGCACGCCGAGAACAGCGCCCACAGGGACCAGGCGGGCAGGCGCCAGCCCAGGCCCGAGAAGAGGCGGCGGATCCAGCCCCCCCGGGCATACCGGTCGAGGCGGTGGATGCGTTCGATGGTGACGTGGTAGATGGCCACGCCGGCGATGGGCAGGGCCAGGAGCAGCACTGTGAGGCTGCTCACCCAGGGGGGATACCTGCCGAAGCCGGTGGCCAGGAGCCATAGCAGTGAGAGACTGGCCAGGGCCCGGGCGGCGAACCCCAGGGTCGGCATGAGACCCTGGTGCCAGCCGGATGTCTGCAGCAGCTGGGTGTCTCCTGAGCCACCGACGGTACCCTTTCCCCCGTCCTCTGTAAGCATGTCTTGTTCCCCCTGCCGGAGCCCGTGCTGTGAGATGACGATGGCCTCCGTCGACTGGCCCGCCTGCCTCTCGATAGCGGGGCCTAGGAGGCTGTCCGAGAATAGAGAACCTACTGCGGAAAAGCCATTTTGGCCCTTTTTCCCGCTCATTTTCGTTAACACCCATGAGACCGGGGCCACACACCCCAGATCGTGGAAAATCCGAATCCGTGCGTTGGCGCGCAATAACCTCATTGGTCAAGGGGTTGTCGGGGCCTTTGGGTGAGACGCCGTGAATACATCCCTGTAGGCTTGAATGCAGCATCCCTGCTGCATACACTCACCCAAAGACCCCGGCAAACCCTTTCGAAAGCCAC
>Ga0114931_10003185_pt1 | contig 20811 bp, 21 predicted proteins | sample 2SBtaG_FD_89579 | JGI IMG/M metagenome (GOLD analysis project Ga0114931, IMG submission 89579) | Deep subsurface microbial communities from Kolumbo volcano to uncover new lineages of life (NeLLi) - 2SBTROV14_V59a metaG | ecosystem: Environmental > Aquatic > Marine > Volcanic | place: Kolumbo...
CATCGGCGCAAGGCCGCAGGTGTCTTTATCGAATCCCGCTTCCCGGGAGGTCACCATGGGAAAACATCCGCAACCCAAAAACGGCATCACAGCACTGCTGAAAAGAGGGCGCCGGACTTTTCGCGTACCTGAAAACCTGGCGTACTACTCCGAAGAAGACCTCAAAATCGCCGAAAAAAAATTCCTGAGCCTATGCGTTATCGGTGGAAAATGTCATCACCGCAGCCGGTCCGTGTAACCGCCCGCGGCACAAGGGTTCCGGTAAAACCGCGATCCGCCGGGCCATCCCGTTGGCCGGCGCGAGAGGAGATTTGCCGTGGCTAACAGGCAGCCTAGCGGCCCGAAGCCGGCTGTTGCCGACCAGTTTACCGGACGGCGCCTGATCGAAAGGGGCCACAGCCGCTTTCTGGAGCACACCCAAAACGCAACCGGGATCGATATCGGTGCCTGCTACCAGTGCGAACGCTGCACCAATGCCTGTCCGGTGGCCCGGTACATGGACATCAAGCCCCACCAGGTGATCCGCTACACCCAGCTGGGCTGGCGTGAAGCGCTGATACATTCCACCACCATCTGGGTGTGCCTGTCCTGCGAAATGTGCACCACATACTGCCCCAACGCCGTTGATGTCGCCGGGCTCATCAACCACCTGCGCAACACGGCCGCGCGCCTGCCCATACGCCCCGCGGAAAAAGAGTTGGCCCAGTTTCATCAAATCTTTCTGGAAGAGCTGCGGCGTTTCGGCCGCGTCAACGAACTCTGGCTGATGGCGACGTTCAATCGCCGGCCGGATATCCTGAAAAAAAAGCTGAAAGACGGATCGCTCAAGGAAGATCTATCGCTGGGTTTCAACCTCTGGCGCCGAGGCCGCCTCAAACTGCTGCCGCACCGCTCCAGAGGCATCGGCGAAATCCGGAAGCTGTACCGTCACAGGCACGGAGAATCCGACTAATGGCCCTTTCGTTTTATCCGGGATGTTCGCTGGAAGGTATGGCCAACGATTACGCACGTTCCATCACCGCTGTATTCGAAGATCTGGGCATCGACCTGGTCGAAATCGACGACTGGTCCTGTTGCGGCTCCACGGCGGCCCACAGCCTTGACGAAACCATGTCCGTAGCACTGCCGGCACGCAACCTGGCCGCCGCCGGAGAGATGGGCCTGGATATCGTCTCACCCTGCGCCATGTGCTTCAACCGCCTGCGATACGCCCAGCTGATGCTGAAACGCGGGTCCTTCGACATCCCCTGGCAGGTGGATACGGGCCTTGCGGTGCATGATATGACCCGCTTTCTGGCCGCACCGGACATGCTGGCGCAGATCCGCAAGCGCGTGGTGCGGCCGCTGGCGAATCTTAAAACGGTCTGTTACTACGGCTGCCAGATGGTCAGGCCGCCGAGCATCACGGGCCACACGGACTTCGAAAACCCCCAGACACTGGATGCCATCATGGGCGCCGTCGGAGCCCAGGTCAAAGACTGGTCCTACAAGTCGACCTGCTGCGGCGCCAGCATCGGCATCGGCCGCCGCGAAATCCGGGACACCCTGACCAACCGCATCCTGGACAAGGCCGCACATACGGGCGCCGAGGCCATCGTCGTGTCCTGCCCGCTGTGCCAGGCCAACCTGGACACCGTCCCGCGCCGTCCGGGAGCCGGCCGCCTGCCGGTTTTCTACTTTACCGAGCTGATGCGCCTGGCCTTCCGGCCGGCGGCCGAGGCCGGCTGGTTTCGCGCGCATCTTACCAACCCGCTCCCGCTGTTGAACACCAAGGGGCTCGTGGCGGCTTAAAACGGCACACTGCTAAAATGAAGAATACAGCGCATCCGCACATCTCGGGCAAGGCTTTGGTCGTGGGCGGCGGTATCGGCGGCATCCAGTGCGCGCTGGACCTGGCCGACACCGGGTTTTACGTCTACCTTTTGGAAAAATCCGCCAGCGTGGGCGGCACCATGGCGAGGCTGGACAAGACCTTCCCGACCAACGACTGCTCCACCTGCATGATTTCGCCCAAGCTGGTCCAGGTGGCGCGCCATCGGAACATTGAGATCCTGACCCTGAGCCGGCTGGCCGCGCTAAACGGCGAGCCCGGCAATTTCCGTGTCCAAATCGAAAAGCAGCCCCGCTACGTCGACCAGGAAAAGTGCATCGCCTGCGGCGCCTGCGCCCAAAAATGCCCCCAGAAAGTGCCCGACCCTTTCAACGGCGGACTTTCCATGCGCAAGGCGGCCTACCTGACCTTCCCCCAGGCCGTACCCCTCAAGTACGCCATCGATGCCCAAAACTGTCTCTATTTGACCCGCGGGAAATGCGGTCTGTGCCGCAGGATATGCCCCACCCGCGCCATCGCCTACGACCAGCAGCCGGAGACGCTGGAGCTGACCGTGGGCGCTGTGGTGCTGTGCACGGGATTCGAACTGGCCCTCACACGGCAAAACGGCGAGTACGGCTACGACCGCTACCGCAATGTCGTCAGCTCGCTGCAGTACGAGCGCATGCTGTCGGCCACCGGGCCTTACGGCGGCCACGTGCGCCGGCCATCGGACGGCCGCACGCCGCACAGGGTGGCCTGGATCCAGTGCGTCCTCTCCCGCGACCCGTCGCGCAACCGCCCGTTTTGCTCGGCCGTCTGCTGCATGCACGCGGCCAAGCAGGCCGTTTTAACCCGCCAGCACGATCCCGACAGCCAGGCCACGATATACTTCATGGATGTGCGTGCCCATGGCAAGGGCTTCGACGACTACATCGAACGTGCACGCGCACACTACGGCGTGCACTACAAACGTTCCATGATCTCCCAGGTTTACCTCGAACCGGATTCGGAAGCCCTGATCATCGAAACCTTCGACCACCACCTGAACCGCAAGGTGGAGGAAACCTACGACCTGGTGGTGCTTTCATCGGGGTTCAAGCCTTCAGAGGCCTTCGGCGACCTGGCGAAGCGTCTGGAAATCGACACAAACCCCTACGGGTTTGCGCTCACCGACTTCCAACACCCAGTGCACACCTCCCGGCCAGGAGTCTTCGTATGCGGCGCCACCGAAACCCCCAAAGACATTCCCGAGACCGTCATCCAGGCGGGAGCGGCCGCGGCCGAAGCCGCCGCCCTGGTGCATCCTGCACGGCACCGGGACGTCACCAGCGAAACGACCCCGCCGGAGCGGGCGCTGGACGCCGAACCGCGCATCGGGGTGTTCGTCTGCCACTGCGGCAGCAACATCGCAGGCGTCGTCGACATCGAAAAAACCGTGGCTTACGCAAAAACGCTGCCCCACGTGGCCTACGCCGACCATTTCCTCTTTTCCTGCTCCAACGATACGCTGCAGAAAATGGAAGCTTTGATCCGCGATAAGCGCTTGAACCGCATCGTCGTGGCCGCCTGTTCACCGCGCACCCACGAACCGCTGTTTCAAAGCGTACTGCAGAAAGCAGGCGTAAATCCCTACCTTTTCGAACTGGCCAGCATCCGGGACCAGTGTTCCTAGGTCCACAGCGACGATCCGGCCAGGGCCACAGCCAAATCCATGGACCTGATCCGTGCCAGCACGGCGCGCGCCGCGCGCCTGGAAGCGCTCAGCGACCATACTTACAGCGTTACTAAAACAGGTCTGGTCATCGGCGCCGGCATCGCCGGCATGACCGCCGCTCTGGCACTGGCGGACCAGGGATTTGCGGTGCACCTGGTGGAAAAAGAAGGTTCCCTGGGAGGTTTCGCCAACAACCTGACCGGCACCCTGGAAGGTAACTCGCCGGTCGCTCTGGTGCATGCGCTCGCCGAACGCATCAAGACCCACCGCAACGTCCACCTGCACCTCGGGAGCCAACTGGTCGCCCACCGGGGCCACATGGGCGCTTTCGCAGGCGCCATCCGGACGACTTCCGGAGAAGAGGCCATCCAGTACGGCGCCGTAGTGGTCGCCACCGGCGGCAGCGCCTACACCCCGACCGAATACCTCTACGGCCGGGACGAACGTGTCGTCACCCAGGTAGAACTCTCCCGGCGCCTGCAGACCGATCTCGACTGGGCCCGCGGGCTGCGCCAGGTGGTCATGATCCAGTGCGTGGGCTCGCGCAACGAAGCGTTTCCCTTCTGCAGCCGGGTCTGCTGTTCGGCGGCGGTGAAAAATGCGCTGCTTTTAAAGGAGCTTAATCCCGGGATAAATCTCGTGGTGCTGTACCGCGACGTACGCACCTTCGCCTTCAAGGAGCTCTACTATTTGAAGGCCCGGCGCCGGGGCGTGCTCTTCTTCCGCTACATTCCCCAAGCGCCGCCGGAGGTCCACCGCGAAAACGGCACGCTGGTCGTCGACTTCACCGACCGCAGTTCGCATCAGGATTTTGGTATTCAGCTCGACCTGCTGGTTTTGAGCGCCGGCATCCGTCCCAACGCGGGTAGCGCGCAAATTGCCGACCTGCTCAAACTGCCGACCACCGAAGAGGGGTTTTTCCTGGAAGCGCACGTCAAGCTGCGGCCGGTGGAAATGGCCACGGCCGGCATCTTCATCGCCGGTCTGGCCCACAGCCCGAGATTCATCGAGGAAACGCTCACCATGGCCAAGAGCGCCGCCCAGCAGGCCGCCAAGATCCTGTGTCGCGGGCAGATGACCACATCGGCGGCCGTGGCCGAAGTTGATGAGCAAAAATGCACGGCCTGCCTGGTGTGCGTGCGGGTCTGCCCCTTCGGCGCACCGTACATCGGCGACGAAGGGGTCTCCTGCATCCCGCCGTCCGCCTGTATGGGCTGCGGCATCTGCACTGCCGAGTGCCCGGCCGGCGCCATCACCCTGAAGCACAGCACCGACGACCAGATCACGGCAAAAATTGACGCCCTGCTGGAAAATCCCTGACGCCCGGCAGACGAAGACCGGCAGCTTTTCCCACAAGACCGGAGGGGCCCTTCATGGTGTGCTCCGGGAGTTTTTCGCGGGCGGCATGGCGCGTTCGGGGAGAAGGTGACCGCTCAGCCGGTTTTCATACGAAAACCAGGCGCAGTGAACCCTCGCCGGGGACCACGCGGCCGATACGGCAGGCCGCCGACACGCCGGCCTGCTGCAAAGCCGCTGCCAAGGAATCCGCCTGCTCCGGCGGCAGGGATACCAGCAGGCCGCCGCTGGTCTGGGGGTCGAACACGATCTGGCGGTGCCAGTCGGGCACGCTGGTGTCAAACCGCGTCGCCGCCGCTGTCAGTTCGCGGTTATAGGCGTTGACCCCGGTGTTCATACCCCTTTCGTACATTTCCAGGGCCTCGGCCATCACGGGTAGCCGGTCGATTCCTATTTCCAGGCAGACACCGGAGGCCGAAGCCATCTCGTAGCCGTGCCCGGCCAGGCCGAAACCGGTGACATCGGTGGCGGCATGGATCTCGTAGCCGGCCATGATCTCGGCAGCCTTGCGGTTGAGTGCCGTCAGGGTTTCGATGCAGGCGGCCATGGCCGACGGCGATACCCACTTTTTGAGATTGGCGTTGAAAAGCACCCCGCTGCCCAGCGGTTTGGTCAAAACCAGCGCGTCGTCCACCCGCGCACCGGCGTTGCGCCAGATCTTCCGCGGATGGACCACACCGGTGACCGCCAGGCCGAACTTGGGCTCGTCGTCCTCCACGGTATGTCCGCCGGCCAGCACCGCACCGGCCGCGCCGATCCTTTCCAGGGCACCGGCCACGATCTGCTTAAGCACCTGCGGGTCGAGCTTGTCCGGCGGAAAACAGATCAGGTTCAGGCACATCACGGGTTTGGCGCCCATGGCGTAGATATCGCTCAGGGAATTGGCCGCCGCGATCTGGCCGAACACGTATCCGTCATCCACCGGCGGAGTGATGAAGTCCGCGGTGCTCACCATGGCGATCTCCGGCGTCAGGCGGTAGATGCCGGCGTCATCGCTGGTGTCGAAACCGACCAGCAGATTGGGATCCTTCTCCCTGGGCAGATTTTTCAGAAGCGCTCCCAGCCCGACCGGGCTGACCTTGGCCGCTCAGCCGCAGGTTTTGGAGAGGCCCGTCAAGGTTGCCTTCCTGAAGATTTTCAGCGGAGCCATAATTCTTTAAACCTCCTGTTGGTGCGGCGAAAAGCGAAAGATGCACCGGCTGCTGCCGGTTTTCGTCTGCCGCAACGCGCATCGCTTTGCAGACTGTCGCCGGCGGAAAATCAACGGCGCGCCGGCGGCACGCGGGGACCACAATATAAAGCCGCCGGCCACCCTTGGCAAGCACTGTCTGGATTTTCACCCGGATTTGTGCGCCCGCCGGTCCCTGAACCTTGGTTCGCATCGTTTCCCGGGCAACCGGTGCGGCCGTGGCCAATCCCGTGACATGTGGCATTTGACATCCTCAGCCAAATTTAGCATACTTGCACCATGGGCGGCGTACCGCTGAAAGCGGCCGCATGTGCGCTGCTCATTAAAAAACGCTGCACCGGAATCAAAAAGACGCGTCCAACGCTGCGACCAATTCATGCCCCCTTCCCATGGGAGAAAATTGTTAATGCGTTCCTGTTCGGCCATCACGGCGGTTGTGCTTTTCGCGGCCGTTTTCTACGGACCACTGCCGGCGGCAGCCGGCGACCCGGCCGGCGATGCCACCATCGCCGCCTTTGTCGCCGCGCAGCGCGCCCTGGGCAAAACGCCCAATCATTTGATCCATGAGAGCAGCCCCTACCTGCTGCTGCACGCCTTCAACCCGGTCAACTGGTACCCTTGGGGGGACGCCGCCTTTGAAAAGGCCCGCCGCGAGGACAAGCCCATTTTTTTGTCCATCGGCTACATGACCTGCCACTGGTGTCACGTCATGGCACGCGAATCCTTCAGTGACCCGCAGATCGCCGCGCTGCTGAACCGCTACTTCGTCAGCATCAAGGTCGACCGTGAAGAGCGCCCGGATATCGACCGTATCTACATGGCCGCCACCCAGGCGCTGACCGGCAGCGGCGGCTGGCCCATGACGGTTTTCCTGACACCCGCGCGCCGGCCCTTTTATGCCGGCACCTATTTCCCGCCGCAGGCGCGCGATAACCTGCCCGGACTGGCCGACGTGCTGCGGGCCGTACACCGCAGCTGGATGGACAACCGCGGCAGAATTACGGCTTCAGCCAAAAAAATCACGGCCCTGCTGAAACGTGAGAACCAGTTTGCCGCCCGCAGCGCCGTGCCGGCGCAAACATTGCTGGCCAAAGCCTACCGCCAGTTTGCGGCACACTACGACCGGCAGTATGCCGGCTTCGGGCACTCGGCCAAGTTTCCCCGGCCGGTGGTCTTCAACTTTCTCCTGCGCTGGTACGCCCGCGGCGGGCAGAAGGATGCGTTGGACATGACCCTGGCCACGCTGCGGCGCATGGCCGCCGGCGGCATTCACGACGTCATCGGCGGCGGTTTCCACCGCTATGCCGTGGACCGCAGGTGGCGCGTACCGCACTTCGAAAAGATGCTCTACGACCAGGCCCAACTGGCTGTCTCTTACCTGGAAGCCTACCAGATCAGTTCCGATGCCTTTTTCGCCCGCATTGCAAGGGGCATCTTCGCATACGTGCTGCGTGACCTGACCGGCCCCGGCGGCCAATTCTACTCGGCCCAGGACGCCGACAGCCCCCTGCCCGATGATCCCCGCCGGGAAGGCGAAGGCGCCTACTACCTGTGGACCTATGGGGAAATCGAAAAAGCCCTGGGGAAACACGATGCCGCCATCTTCGGTTTCCGTTTCGGTATTCGCCGCAAAGGCAACGCGCCGGCGGACCCCAAAGGTGCATTCAAGGGCCAAAACATCCTCTACCAGGCCCGCTCGACCACCCGGACCGCCGAGCGTTTCGGTATTGCGCCGCAAACCGTTCGCAGGATCATCAAACACGGCCGGCAAAAGCTCTCTGCACTGCGCGCCAAACGGCCGCCGCCACGGCTGGACGACAAGACCCTGACGGGCGAAAACGGCCTGATGATTTCAGCGCTGGCCCGTGGCTTTCAGGTGCTGGACGAACCCCGCTACCTGTATGCCGCCACACGCGCCGCCAACTTTATCCTGGACAACCTGTACGACCGCTCCAGCGGTCGCCTGCTGCGCCGCTACCGCCGGGGAAAGGGCGGCATCGATGGACATCTGGAGGACTACGCTTTTTTGGTGCAGGGCCTGCTGGACCTGTATGAAAGCACCTTCGATATTGCCTGGCTCAAGCATGCCGGCAAGCTGACCGAGCACCTGATCGCGCACTTCTGGGACACTGGCGGCGGGTTTTTCGAAACCGCCGGCACTGACACCGCACTGCTCATGCGCATGAAAGCCGACTACGACGGCCCGGAACCCAGCGGCAACTCCGTGGCGGCCCTGAACCTGCTGCGCCTGGCCCAGATGATCGGCCGTGGGAAATGGCGCGACCGGGCAGCCAAAATCCTGTCCGTATTCGGCCCGCACCTGCAGCAGTATCCGGCGGCCATGCCGCAGATGCTGGTGGCACTCGACCTTTACCGCAGCCGGCCGCGGCAGATCGTCGTGGCGGGCAGACCCGATGACCCCCGCACGCACCGCATGCTGCGATTCATCTACGCGCGCTTCGTGCCCGACAGGACCCTGCTTCTGGCAGACGGCGGTGCCGCCCAGCGGCAGCTGGCCGCTAACCTGCCCTTCGTGGCCGCCCTGCACATGGTCGGCGGCCGGCCCACCGCCTACGTCTGCCGCAACCACGTCTGCCGGCTGCCGACGTCCGACCTGAAGGTGCTGGCCAGGTTGTTGACCATTCCAATACGCAAAGGATCCGGAACATGACTGCAAAGCCTCCGCTCACCCGCCGCCAGGCCGTGGCAACGCTCAAGCGCTACGGCATCGAAGGACGCGATGTGTACCTGATCGACATCATTCCGCTCATCGAAATGATCTGGGCGGACGGCAAAGTCCAGGAGGGTGAAATTGCCGTGCTGAAAGACTTTTTGCAAAAACACGTGGCCCGCATCAACGCCATGGCCGGGTATTCGCTGCTTGACATGGCGCAGGCGCAGCGTTTTGCCGCAAGCTTCCTCAAGCAGCGTCCGGATGCCACCCTTTTGCACGCCCTGCGCGAACTGGTGGCGCCGGTACGACTGGCCGCCGCGGACGAACGCCTGCGGGAAAATGTCAAAGAGAGCCTGCTGGCGGCCTGCCTGGATATCGCGGCATCTTCGGTGACCGTGTATCCTTTCGGCCTGCGCGAGCGTTTCGATACCCAAGGAAAGCGCTGCTTCTTTGAGATTCTGGACGAATTCGAAAACTACCAGCCGCCACCAGGGGATTGAACCCGATGCATCCCGGCTTTTCGCTTTCGACATGAAAATCGCCTTTATGCACTACCATCTGAAGCCGGGCGGCGTGGCCACGGTGCTGCACCAGCAGCTGCAGGCCGTCAGCAACAGCTGCCAATGCCTGGTGCTCACCGGCCAAGCCCCGGCGTCGACCATGCCGGCCGATGTGTGCGTGGTGCCGGGCCTGGGCTACGACCGCCGGCACCATCCTGCGCAGCCGAAGAAAACGGCGCACGCCGTGAGGGACGCCATCTTATCCCGCTGGCCGGGCGGCTGTGACGTGCTGCACGTACACAACCCCCTGCTGGCCAAGAACAGCCATTTACTGGATATTTTACAGCATCTGCAGCGAGAAGGCCTGCGCCTGTTTCTGCAGATCCACGATTTTGCCGAAGATGGCCGGCCGCAGGTTTACTTCCGCCGGGAGTATCCTGCAGACTGCCACTACGGGGTGATCAACGCCCGCGATTACCGGTTATTGCGGGACTGCGGACTGCGTGCCGACGGGATGCACCTGCTGCCCAATGCCGTAACACCGCCGGCCGCAGGCATGCCCGGCACCCCCGTGCGGCCGCACGGCCTGCTGTATCCGGTACGCGCCATCCGCCGCAAAAACGTCGGTGAAGCCATTTTGCTGAGCCTTTTTTTCGCCCCGCCGCAGCCGCTGCGCATCACACTGCCGCCCAACAGCCCGGCGGATATGCCCGCCTACGAAGGATGGAAAGCACTGGCCGCGCAAGAGGGACTCGATGTGCACTTCGAAGCCGGCCTTTCCCGAAATTTCGCCGACCTGATGCGCAGCGCCGGGCTGGTTTTGACCACCAGCATCACCGAAGGCTTTGGTTTCTGCTTCATGGAACCCTGGCTCTACGAAAAGCCGCTGTGGGGGCGCATGCTGCCGGACATCTGCCGGGATTTTACCGAGAAGGGCGTCCGCCTGGATCACCTTTACACGAACCTGTGGGTACCCACCGGCTGGATCCCCCTAGATGAATTTTTCGACCGCTGGCGCAAAGCCGCGACAGAAGCCGCGCAGGCCTTCGGCCGGCGTCTGACGGAAGATGCCCTGAAAGAGGCTTTTGCGGCCCTCACGGCCCGGAATCGTGTTGATTTCGGCATGCTGGATGAAACCCTGCAACGCCGGGTCGTGCGCAAAATCCTGCAGCAAAGTCGGCACCTGGATGCCCTGAGGCGGCTGAACCCGTTTCTGCAGCGTACCGAGCGCCTGCCCTGCAGCCCTGAAGACATCGCCCACAATGCGCACATCATCCGCAAAAACTACAATCTGCAGGTTTACGGCCACAGGCTGCTGGCCATCTACCGCCAGGTCTGCAGCCGGGCGGTGCACCAGCGCATCGACAAGGCGAAGCTGCTGGACTTTTTCTTCGACCTGCGGCAGCTCAGCCTGCTGAAGTGGGGCCGCGATGAAGCCTAGCGCATGCATCGCAAACTACACCCATCCTATGGTACCCCTGCCAACGGATCTCCAGGCCGGCGGCCAACCGCCGCAGCAGGTCAGAAGTGTTCTGTTCGACATCTACGGCACGCTCTTTATCAGTGCATCCGGCGAAATCGGAACGGCTGCGGGGCCATCCGGCAAACAGCACGCGGCGCTGGAGAAGCTGCTGGAAAAGTTCGGCATCCCGGAAAGCCCGTCTGGTTTACGACAGCGGCTCGAAGAAGCCATCCGGCAGGAGCACCGCCGGCTCCGGCGCCGGGGCGTGGATTTTCCGGAAGTGCGCATCGAACACATCTGGATGGAACTGCTGAAACTTCGGGATCTTAAGGCGGCCAAGCGTTTCGCATTCCAGTTCGAATGTATCGTCAACCCCACCTATCCCATGCCGCACCTGTCCCGCCTGCTGGCCGCCTGCCGGACGGCAAAAGTACCCATGGGCCTGATTTCCAACGCGCAGTTCTACACGCCTTGCCTGTTTCACCGGCATCTGGGCGCGCGCCTGGCCGACCTGGGGTTCGATCCGCACCTGACGTTTTTTTCCCACCGCCGGGGCGTGGCCAAACCCTCGCCAACGCTGTTTGCGCTGGCGGCCCAACGGCTGCAGCAGCAGGGCATCGCGGCCTGCAACGCACTTTACGTCGGCAACGACATGCTAAACGATGTGTATCCGGCCGCACAGACCGGTTTTATGACCGCCCTGTTCGCCGGTGACCGGCGCTCGTTGCGCCTGCGGCGCGAAAACCCGCTGTGCCATGGACTTTCGCCGGACCTGGTGATCACGGATCTCGGCCAGCTGATCGCCCACCTGCCCTGAAATCCTGGACGGCCGGCACCTGGCGCCGCCGACCGCATTTTTTTGTTTGACCGCGGGCCCGTGTATCCCGTATCATAAGCCGACAGACCCCCCCGGCGCCTAAGCGGTGCCCGACCGTTTGGTTCGAAATTGCCGGCGGTCAGCGGCACCCCGGGGACAGACAACGATTGGAGCCAACATGGATTTGAAGCCGCCGAACCTGCCGGACATTGCCAGGCGCATTGCGGATATTCGTGAGGTCATCATCGCCAATATCGTGCTCCTGGGGCAGGTGCCGGCACCGACCTTTCACGAATCGCGGAAGGCGGCTGCATTCTGCGAACGACTGAACGAATCCCAGATCGACGAGTGTACCACCGACGGCTACAACAACCCCATCGGCATCATCCGCGGCAGCGCCCCCTCCAAACCGCCGATCTTTCTGGTCGCCCACCTGGATACCTTTTTCGACAAGGAGATCATCTACAACTTTACGGTGGGCAAGACCTATATCGAAGGGCCCGGCCTGCTGGACAACTCCGTGGGTGTCGGTGTGCTGGCCTCCATGCCCCAGATCCTGCGATTCCTGGATTTGCGCTTCGAATCCGACATCGTACTGGCCGGCGTTATCCAGTCTCTGGGACACGGAAACCTGCGCGGCATCCGGCACCTGCTGAAAACATGGGTGACGCCCATCCGCGGCGCCATCAGCATCGAAGGCGTCGAACTCGGACGTCTCAACTACTTTTCAGACGGCATGATCCGCTGTGAAATCCAGTGCAGTGTCAACCCGGCAACCGGGTTTACCGAAAAGCATCAGCCCAACGCCATCCTGGTGCTCAATGAGATGATCAACCAGATCATGGAACTGGGGGTTCCCCAGCGGCCGCGCTCGCAGATCATCATCGGCAAGATATCCGGTGGCATAACCCACGGCCGCATGGCGCACCACGCCAGCCTGGGGATGGAGATTCACAGCGATGCCATGAGGGTGGTCAAGTCGCTTTACCAGAAAATCAAGGATATCGTCGACGGCTTCAACCAGGAGTACGACGTCAACCTGAAGCTGAAGATTATCAGCAACCTGCACGCCGCGCGCCTGAAATTCAACCATCCCCTGGTGAAAAGTGCGGTGGAGGTGATGCAGCAGCTCAAATTGAAACCGGTCAGCGAAGCCAGCGAATCCGAGCTTTCGATCCTGCTGGCGCGCGGTATTCCCTCCGTGACTTTGGGAATCACTCACGGCGAAAACAAGTACGAGGAAAATGCACGTGTTAAGATCCAACCCATGTTTAAAGGCATCGCCCAGATCCTGGGTGTCATGGCGGCCATAGACAGGGGAGTCTGCGATGGATAACAGCTGGCTGCAGAAAAACACCTTTTACCATGCCCAGTTCAGCGACCTGGAACATCTAGTGCTTGAGAAGCGCCGTAAGGGACTATCCATTTCCCTTTGCCTGCCCACGCTCAACGAAGAAAAAACCATCGCCAAAGAAATCATCATCATGAAGTCGGAGCTGATGACGCGCTTCCCGCTGTTGGACGAGATCATCGTGGTGGACTCCGGCTCCACCGACCGCACCCTGGAAATCGCCGCCGAGTACGGCGCCGACGTCTACACGGCCTCCGATATTCTACCCGATCTGAAGGACTTCAAAGGCAAGGGTGAAAACCTCTGGAAGGCGCTTTACGTAACCCGCGGCGATATCATCGTCTACCTGGATGCCGACATCAAGAATGTGCACCACCGCTTCGTTTATGCCCTGGTGGCCCCCCTGTTGCTCTACGACCATATCCGGTACAGCAAGGCCTTTTACGACCGGCCCATTTCAGTCGGGGACCAGAGACTGCGGCCCACCGGCGGCGGACGTGTAACCGAACTGGTCATCCGGCCGCTTTTCTCACTGTTCTTCCCGGAGCTCACGCAGATCATCCAGCCCCTTTCGGGAGAGTATGCCGGCTTCAGAAGCGTATTCGAAAAAATCCCCTTTCCCATCGGCTACGGCATCGAAACCAGCATGATTCTGGACATCAGTGCCAAATGGGGTCTAGACGCCATTGCCCAGGTGGATCTGGACCGGCGCATCCACCGCAACCAGAGCACCAAGGCGCTGGGAAAGATGGCCTTTGTCATCATGCAGACCTTTTTGAAGCGCCTGGTGGCGCGTGGCCAGATCACCCTGCAGGATGAACTCTTCAACGAAATGATCCAGTACAGCCTGAAAGACAACGAATATTACCCGGAGATCCATCAGATCGGGGGCCACGAGCGCCCTCCCATGATCGAAATACCTGCCTACCGCCAGAAATTTCAGCGATCTTAAGGCCCTGCGCCCACCGGAGGGAAAATCCGAAGCGCCCTGGGGGCTCACCCCCGCCCGTCAGGCTTTTTCCCTATCAAAATAAGCCCTTCACCCTATAGACAACCGCGATAGGCTGTCTTATTGTAGGGGTGCACAAGTATGCTTTGCGAGAACCCAGTGTGTGCATAAGGAGGTGAAATGGATACGCGACTTTATTCCCCGAATGAATGGCCGGCCGTTTCTTTTCCCTATGACATCCCGGAAGATGTGGTGCGGCTTCGCGGGCGCCGGTCTCCGTTGCGCGGCAGGGTGGAAACGCCTGCGCCGACAGATGCGCGCATGGAACGGCGCAGCATGCCCCGCTATGCGCTAAACTGCACAGCCGTTGCCCTGGTTGGATCCGACGCCGAAAAATTCCGCAATATCTGCAAAATGAGCCTGGCGGAAATCGCCTGCGCTGTATTTAAATCCAACCCGGTCAGCATCGGTGAAATCACCGACATCAACATGCAGGGCATGGCTTTTCAGTACATCGAAAGGCCTGAGCGGCCGGATAATTTCACCCACCTGGATATTCTGGTGGCGGAAAACGACTTCTACTTAAGGGACCTGCAGGTAAAGGTTATCTCCGATGTCGCCGTTCCCGAAGACATACGCCTGGGGTCCTTTAAAACACGGCGCACAGGGGTCCGGTTCATCGATCTGGACGCTGACCAAAAATCTGCGCTGCACACCTTTATCCGCAATTTCACCAGCCGGGTGCCGCTCACCCACTAGCGGTATTCCGGCTGTCACGGATCTTTCACCGGTTTTTCGGGTGGCAAAAGGGTTGATGGGCTGATGTACAAACGTATTCTCGTACCGCTGGACGGATCCAAGCGCGCAGAGCGGATTCTGCCGCATGTCAAGGCCATTGCGCAGGCAAACGCTGCCAAGGTCGTTTTGCTCCAGGTCATCAATCCGTTCGTGCCGGTGATTGATCCACATGCCTTTATGCAGGAACGTAGCCGCGAGGAGCTGGAACGTATTGTCCGGGAAGCGGAGAGCTACCTTGAAACGCTGCGCAACGATTTCGCCGCGGCATCCATCGACGCCAAGTTCCTGGTTGCCCAGGGACCGGTGGCCGAATCCATCATCAGTACCGCCCAGAATATGGACGTGGATATGATCGCCATGGCCAGTCATGGCCGCAGCGGGCTGTCGCGGGTATTTTACGGCAGCGTGGCAGCCGCCGTGCTGCAGCGCATCGACCGGCCGCTGCTGTTGATCCGCGCCCGCGACAAAGACTGACATGCGCGGCTCTGCTGTGGCCGCGGCACCTAGGCGCAACCGGACCTGTCAAAACCAAACCCACCTGCGGGGTTGACTTCACCCCACCAATTCCTATGTTAGCTGCAGCGTCCGCCGAAACGTGCCCTCGCCGTGCATGCCTTGCCGGCCGGCAACGCTGCGTGCGCCGAACTTTAAAAGGAGAGAACCGACATGTCGAAGCAACCGGTGGTCATCGTAACCGGCGCCTCCCGCGGACTGGGAAAGGCCGTGTCCCTGTGGCTGGCGGCGGCCGGTGTGCGCTTGGTCCTGACCGCACGTTCGCATGACGAACTGGAAAAAACACAGCAGGCAGCGGCTGCCGCCGGTGCCCAAACGCTCATTCAAAGCGGCGACATCGCCGATCCGCAACACTGCCGCAGAACGGCCGAGGCGGCGCTTGCAACTTTCAACCGCATCGACGGCCTGGTCAACAATGCCGGCACCTTCGAGCCGCTTGCAACGGTAGCCGCCGCACCGGTCGACGCATGGAAGCACTCCCTGGCCGTCAACCTGCTGGGCCCTTTCTACCTGACGAGATACTGCCTGCCGGCGCTGCGGCGTTCTGCCGGCCGGATCGTCAACGTCAGCAGCGGAGCTGCGACGCACGTGATCGCCGGCGCCAGCGCCTACTGCGCCGCCAAGGCGGCGTTGAACCAATTCACACGCGTGCTGGCCGCCGAAGAGCAGGACATCACGGCAGTGGCCGTGCGCCCCGGTGTGGTGGATACCCGCATGCAGGAATTCATTCGCAGAAAGGGTCCGCGTGTCATGCCGCGCGAACAGGCGGATTTTTACCTTGACCTGAAGGCTTCCGGACAGCTGGAACCGCCGCAGGTTCCGGGACGATCCGTCGCCTGGCTGGTGTTGAAAGCCCCCCATGACTGGAGCGGAGCCTTCATGAACTACGACGATGCGCGAATCGCCGCATCGTCACTGGCCATGTTCGGCGACGCAACACAACCTGCTCCGGATAACGGCTGATTTCCCCATGTACAGCACCTCGCTTTTACGCCATACTCCCGCCTTCGTCCGTCATGCCGCCAAAATGCTGAATACGCGCCAGGGCCTGCAGCAGCAAATTCTGGGTGCCCCCCCAGCTGAAGCCGGACTTTCCGCCGTACTGCTGCCAATCGCCGAATCGTCAACAGTCAACGGGGCCGACAAAGACCCCTGCCTGCTCTTCAACAAGCGTTCGGCGCACATCCGCCAGCCAGGGGATCTCTGTTTCCCGGGCGGCAGCGTCTCCTGCCCCACAGACCGGCTTTTGGCAAAGGTGCTGGCGCTGCCCCTCTTGCCCCTGGCGCGTTGGCGCGCTTGGTCCCGGCTGCGCCGGAAAGACCCGGCTGCGGCCCGGCGCATCGCCATTGGTGTTGCCACCGGGTTGCGGGAGTTTTGAGGAGATGCATCTGAATCCGTTCGGTGTCAGGGTCATCGCCGCCCTGCCGCTGGAAAAGCTGATCATGTTCCGACGCAGCATTTTCCCGGTTGCCGTCTGGATTTCGCGCCAGCGTCGCTTCTTTCCCAACAGCGAAGTGGAAAAAATTATCTGCGTCCCCCTGGCGCGCTTTTTGAATCCGCAGCATTATCTGCGCTACCGGGTGCGCTATGCCCACCTGCCGGCGGAAAAACGCGCGCGCCGCACCGAAGATTTTCCCTGCTTTCGTCTGCAAACGGGAGACGGCAGCGAGCTGCTGTGGGGTGCCACCTACCGCATCACCATGGCATTTCTCAAGGCCGTGCTCGGTTTCGAACCACCACCGCCGGCATCCCGACCGGTGGTCATCCGCAGTCTGGACAGGGCATATCTGACAGGCCCCGGCCGCAGCTTGCGCAAAAAAAAAGCATCCCCTCCCCTCCGCAGGGGCGGCACTTATAGATGAGCGTTTCCCGGCAATGTTGCGTCTGCCGTGAGATTTCTGATTCTGCAGTTTTAGCGTGCGATATATCCCCGGGGAAACCGAGCGCTCAGTCCGTAGACAATGCCTGCTGCAGCTCCTCCGGATCGAATGCTTCGATGGCCTTGCCCTTCTCGACAACGGACACAATGTGGTCGTAGGCGTTCGCATGGGCCGCCAGGGCGGCCTCAAAGCGTCGACAGACTGGATCGTCCGCACCCAGCCGCGCGTTCAGTTCGTCCCGGATGGCTTTCCCTTTTTCGAAGTAATGCCGGATCTTCGACAGGAGCTGTTTGCGGTTTTCATGACGCTGGCGCTCTCTTAAAATAATCGGCAGCAGGCGTTGCACGGAATACTCGATCAGTGCATCGCGCGGGGCATCGTAATCCCTGGCCACCTGTTCCAGTGAAAGCAGCGATTTCCGGCTGATGACGAAGGTCTTCTGGATGCGCTTGAGCCGCTTCAACTCGATCCGCTGTGCCTGCCGGGCGATGGCTGCCAGTGCATCGATATCTTCCGACAGGTGGTCGAACAGTGATTTCTGCTTGATGCCCAGTTGCGTCGCCACGACGGTAATGGCGTCGATACATCCGGCGGTCAATTTAAAAGTCGCCCGCACGGATTGTTTACCCCGCAAGTCGGCATCCACGCGCTGGGCCAAGCTGGCACCCCTTTCTTGTGTTACTTTTTTCGGCATAGGCTCCTCTATGTCATATCCATCTGAATTTGTGCAAAACTTACAACTGTCGATTTTACTTAAAGTGGTGGTTCATGTGGCGACGCATCCTCATTACTAATGTATATATTTTATTATAATAATGCAACAAATATTTTGTATTTCTTCTTGACATAATCTCATTTGTTTTTATCTTTTCGTCATAAAACAAAGGATGCGGTCGCCCGCGCAACCCATGCCGGCAGTATCGGGAAAAACAAACTTTTTCAGACTTAAGGGAGGTGCCAGCGATGTTATACGGAAGGATTTACGGATTGCCCAGATGGAGAGTGAAGAGTCCCTTTGAAGATCTTGAACGCATGCGACGGCAGATGAATCAGCTGCTGGAGGGATTTTCAGGATTAAGCCCCAAATTTACAAAGGATGCAGGTGTTTATCCGGCTGTAAACCTGACGGAAAACCGGGAAAATTTTTTCCTGCGCGCGGAATTGCCGGGCGTCCGGTCAGATGACCTCGACATTCAGTCAACGGCCACCACCATATCGATTGCCGGGGAACGTAAGATTCCCGCTGAAGAGAGTGTCAAATATCACCGGCGGGAACGTGAAGCCGGGTCCTTTTCGAGAATCATCGGTCTGCCGACTGAAATTGACCCGGAGCGCGTCAAGGCCAGCATGACCAACGGCATTCTGACCATTCAGGTGCCCAAGGCGGAAAAAGCCAAGCCGAAACAGATCACGGTGAACTGACAAGGAGGAAAAAATGACAACCGGCAAAACACTGCAACCGAAAGAGAAGCATGAAGTGGCCACCCCGGCCGAACAGACCAAAGCAGGGCTGATCTTTACACCGGACGTCGACATCTTTGAAAGCGAGGGCGAAATCGTCCTTCTGGCCGATATGCCGGGCGTCAGGGCCCAGGACCTGAAGATCGATTTGCGCGATGACGTCCTGACTCTGACCGGGGAAATCGCCGCCCTGGAAAACGCCGACGAAGAGGACATTGCCATCGAATATGAAATCGGCACCTATTCCCGGCAGTTTACACTCTCCGAAGTCATCGATCAGAGCAAAATCGGCGCCAAACTGAAAGACGGGGTACTGCGTCTGACACTGCCCAAAGTGGCCAAGGCAAAACCACGCAAAATCACTGTCAGCGCCGATTGAAAGCGCCCAGAAGCATATGAGAAAGGCTGCGCCAGAAAAGACATCCGGGGCAGCCTTTTTTTAATGCTCAGCGGACCTCATTTAGCGACGCTATGCGAAATACCCCACCAGTTCTGGCTTTTGGTTTTCTGCACGTCGTCGGCCGAAGTCTTCTTGTAGCCGCTCCAGCTGTAGGCCATGTGCGTCCAGTTCTTGTACATGGTATCGTGTTTCCAGAATTCAGACCTTTGGGCCGCCGTACCACAACCTGCCAAAAGAATTGCTATTGACAACAACATCAACCAGTTCTTTATCATATCTAAACCCTTTCTTTAATTTTTTGCCTTTATCGAACGGCAAGTCTGCGCCCGAAACCCCGATGGTTCCAGGTTCTGATCCGGAGGGCTGATGCCCCCGGGGACATAGCCTTCAAGATCCAGGGCCACATGCTGGAAGCCAATACGATGCAATGCTTCGTTGAGTTCCCTTCTGAGGTCGGCATCCAGCAGGCGCGGGATATCTTGCGGATCCACTTCGATGCGTGCCACAGCGCCGTGGTGGCGTACCCGCGAACCATCGAACCCGGCGGTGCTGAGAGCGGCCTCAGCCTGCTCGACGGCCTTCAGCTGTACACAGCTCAAAGACGTTCCATGGGGGATACGGGTTGCCAGGCATGACGCCGCAGCCTGATTCCAGGTTGCAAGGCCCATGCGTCTGGAAAGCAGGCGAACCTCGCGCTTGCAGAAACCGGCATCTGCCAATGGCGCAAGGACACCGGCCTCGGTGGCGGCCGCCTGGCCCGGCCGGAATTCATCCAAATCATCCACAATGGCTCCATGGGCGATGGGCCAGCCGCCAAGTTGGGCAGCGATTTTTTGCAGTTCCCCAAAAAGAGCTTTTTTACAGATATAACAGCGATGCACGGTATTGGCCGTAAAGTCGGGCAGCGCCATCGGATCTGCGTCCAGGAAACGGAATCTGGCGCCCAAGCCCCGCGCAAGTTCCGCAGCGCGTTGGCTTTCGGCACGTGGCTGGAGGCAGGAACGTCGGGTAACAGCCATGACGTTTGCTCCCAGCACTTTCCGGGCCACGGCCAGCAGAAATGTGCTGTCAACACCGCCGGAATAGGCAACCAGCAGGCTGCCCCGGGCCGCCAGTGCGCCCTTCAAGTGTTCAAGTCTGGCGGCTGTTTGCGCATAGGAATCTCGGCCCGGCATGGGTTCTCCATTTTTTTCGGTATCGCAGATTGTTTAAGAGTATAAGGCAGCGGCAGATCGAATGCAAGCGTCCGGCGAGAGACGCCCAAAAAAGCGGACGGTCCGGCTTTCACACCCAAAAGCCAATGCTGCTTTACGCCCAAGACAGCCCCCCCGGTCGTGGGCCATCCATAAAAAATGGTTTACAAACCGGGTGCGATACTATATGTGATTTGCGGTTATCTCCGCGAAATACCCTTATGTTTTAACGCTGCAAACACTGTCAAAAAAGGGGTCGCCATGGCAAAAGAGACCGCAAAGAAATCCAGCGCCGGGAAAAAAACAACTGCTAAGAGAAAGACAACCCCCGCAAAAAAAACAGCGGCCAAGAAGAAAACCACAGCCAAGCGCAAGACCGCTTCGCCCAAGAAAAAAAGCGCGGCACCCCGCACCGTCAAGACCGGCACCAAAAAACCCGCCCGCAAGCAGGAAGTTTCCGTCAGAGATCTCCTTGCCAGAAAGTTTGAAAAAATGGCGTCTCCGGCGGTGGTACGTATCGACATCCCGGCATCGGGCGGGAAAACGCCCGCCGCATATATCTCTGTGGGAAACGTTGAGGATGCCGGAGGATTGCGGCCCCTGCTGCTGAAAAAAATAGATTACCAGGACGTCGTATCGGCCGCCGAAAAGGCCGCTGCTGAAAAGGCCGCTGCCGAAAAGGCCGCTGCCGAAAAGGCCGCTGCCGAAAAGGCCGCCGCCGAAAAGGCCGCCGCCGAAAAG
>Ga0114931_10003186_pt1 | contig 20802 bp, 22 predicted proteins | sample 2SBtaG_FD_89579 | JGI IMG/M metagenome (GOLD analysis project Ga0114931, IMG submission 89579) | Deep subsurface microbial communities from Kolumbo volcano to uncover new lineages of life (NeLLi) - 2SBTROV14_V59a metaG | ecosystem: Environmental > Aquatic > Marine > Volcanic | place: Kolumbo...
ACTGGTTTCTAAAAGAATGTGAGTGGCGCTTCAATGGAGGCAATCACCAACAGCTCCTAAAGCAGCTAAAATACTGGTATAAACTCTCTAAACATTAGCCCTTAGCTACTTCAGCCCCTAAAAATATGAGCAAACCGATGAAGCGTTTGCTGCGCTTTTTGTTTAAGTAGTAGGATGAAGTAAGGCTTCATAGACTATTCATCATACTAACTTAAATCAGGCTTGACTAAAGGACAGCATTACATTTTTATTATCTTAAACTGATATAGTTTGAGTACTGCAGTTGTGTATCATTATTTTCCGGGGATTTATGTAACCGCCTCTTTAAATGCCCTTTGCCGGGCAATCACATCTGCGTAGTCATTGGCTATTTTTTGCCCTGGAGTGATATCGATCGGATAGCGCGCTCCGACGGTGACGCACGCGTAACCTACCACGGCCTAATGACATGAGTGCGTCTTTGCGCATGGGGAATATCTCAGAGAGTAAGAGCACGTAACCCTAGCGCCTATGGCATAACCGCTCGGGCAGCCCGCTGAGGGACAGACTCGGCCATTGACCTGAACCTGTTTTGCTAACACACATTCAGGTAAATACCACATATTGAGAAAAGGGGGGGATATAAGTGACGACTAAATTAATGCCGGAGCTTTAATCGATTTTCTTAGTCATTGACAGAATATTTCTTCCGTCTTCTCTTTTATAATCGAGCGCGTCCATATAATGCCTGACAAGATGAATGCCGAGGCCGCCTATGGGACGCTCCTCAAGTGGGGCATTGGTATCGGGAGGCTCCTGCTCAAGCGGGTTAAACGCTCTGCCGTCGTCTTCTACCTCGATCTCGAGCCTGCCGTGCGAGCGGCTGATACTTACGACTATAAGATGCTCTCCTTCATCTTCGTAGCCATAAGATATGATATTGGTGAGGACCTCTTCAAGAGACAGGTTCAGAGCAAATAGTATCTCTGAGGAAAAACCCAAGCTCTTGCAATACTCATTAATCGCTTGAGTAAGACTTTGAAGCTCACTTAAATCGTTTTTAAGCTCAAGAGTTATATCTTGCCTTTTAATTGGAGTCATGACTTATTGTACCTAAGCGCGAGCATGGTTATATCGTCTGACTGTGGTGTGTTTCCCGAGAACTTCTTCACGTCCTCGAACACATAATTAATGATACCTTGTGTGTCGGCAACGGTTCTATTTTTAAGAAGCTCATCCAAGCGCTCATCTGAATAAATGTTGTTATCTCCGTCCATAGCCTCAGTTACTCCGTCGGTGTAGAGGAATAGAATGTCACCCTTCTGAAACGTAGAATCGGAGCTTACGTACTCTGCATCGTCCATTACGCCAAGACACATGCTGCCTTTTTCGTCGAGTAATTCAGCGCTGCCGTCCTGCGGCAGGAGATATGGGGGGTTATGGCCTGCGGAGCAGTAGGTGAATTCTCCGGAATGTATGTCGAGCACCCCGAAGAATAATGTTACGAACATGCAGACCTCGTTATCTTTAGACAACTCTTTATTTACCCTCTGAAGCACTTGTCCGGGGGATAGCTCAATAGACGCTGTGGCTTTAATCAAGGTTTTAGTAACGGCCATAAAGAGCGCCGCTGGTACTCCCTTGCCCGAGACGTCCCCGATAACAATAAAAAGTTTATCTTCAATGATTCCGGCTATCGCGTTATCACCTTCGGGCTCAAAAAAAAGAAATCGTACAGGTCGCCACCCACTTCTTTTGCGGGCACGATCTTGGCATCAATACTTATTTCTTTCACGTGCGGGAACGGAGGGAATTGCTGAGGGAGTATGCTGAGCTGAATCTCACGCGCTACGTTGAGCTCTCCTTGGATGCGCTCCTTAACGGCTACAGTCTCGGTTAGGTTTCTGATAGACTCTGAGAGCCTGCGCTCCATATGTACGAAAGAACGAGCAAGGTCGCCTATTTCATCCTTGGAGCTCTGGGCTATGGGCTCTATCTCGGCGCTCAGCTCGTCTATGTTTGAGAGATCTGAGCGCGCAAGCTTGGACGCATTATCGGCTAAAATATTCAGGGGTGACGAGATCCTCCCGATCAAGAGATAACTGAACGCGATGGTGAGAATGAATATTACGAAAATTAGCACCTGCTGTTTTAATACAATTGAGATTATCTGGCTTCGTATGATTCCCCGGTCCATACCCACCATAACGTACCCGGCGACGCCACCCAGAACTGGAGAGGTGATATTGAGGAAATCTCCGATATTATCGTAAGTGAGAGGGAGTATTTCACTATTTAAATTCAGGTACTTACTGTCCAGCTGATCCGACAGTTCGGCTATCCGGCCCGGGATGCCCGGGACGAATGTGTGTGAGACTATGTCGCCCGCGCCGTCCACTATGACTATGTATGCAACACCCAAGATATTCAGGTACTCATCGATCACGGATTGAAGTGTTGCGGGCTCACTGTTGATCAGCATATCCACGCTCGAGTCAGAAATACTGAGCGCAATAAAGCTACCCTTAGCTTTGAACTCATCGCTTAGGCCCCTGTAAATATTCCAGCCCGAAAGGGCAGAAGTGGCGGTAGCAACAATGCCGAAAAGAATAATCATTATTATGAGTGTTTTTTTGAACAGTCGCGACATCTTTACTTCTCGAAAACACTCCAGTTTTTTATAGGCACGTAGCTACCGTCTATTGCCGTATTATAATAGACTCTGCTTAGGCCCTGGTTATTGCCGGCGCTGAAAGATACATACTCGCCTAATCCAATATCATAGTCTGAAATATTCTGAACAGTACGCTTGATTTCACTATTATTGAACTCGTCCCCGAGCCTCTTGAGCACTTCCACCAATAGTTTCGCATTTAAAAAGCCTTCGAAGCTTACAAACCCGTATTTATCTTGTTTATTTTCTGGAACGTGCGCATGAGAGTTTCCCGTATCCACTGCCTCTGGTAAGCGGGGTGTGTACCGGGACATGAGCTCTCTGTATTCCCTGACTGCCGGAATGGAGCTGTCTATGTAGTTGGGTACTACTTCAGAATTGATTAAATTATGAGTGTAGTCCTTTGAGTTTTTTTCACCGGCTTGAAGAAGAAGCTCAAGCATGCTCTCACTGCCTACGAAAGAGACATTCGCGATAGGTACGTCGAGACCCCCCTCCCTCGCGTCCCTGATAAACCCTGCGCTTGCCTCATAAGCGCCGATCGAGATAACGGCGTCGGGAGCTGCGCTCTTTATAATATCGACCTGCTCGCCGAAGCTCGATTCAAATTCAGCGCCTCTACGATAAGTAGCCTCGGCTACAATATCGAGCCCGGATTTATGGAGTTCTCTCCTGACTCCGTCCCATCCGCTTCGCCCATAGGCGTCGGCCTTGTAGAAAACGGCTATTCGGGGCCTGCCGATCCCTACAAAATTTCTCACAAGTCCCGCCGTCTCCTGAATATAAGAAGGCCTTAAGTTGAAGACATAATCTTTATATGGCGCTTGTCTTTGAGGCTCTGCACCCGTGAAAGGAAAAAACAGAAATATATCTTTATCTTCATAAATTTTAAGCACCGGGAGCACTCTTGTAACTGTAGGTGTACCTACGTAACTCACGAGTAGAAAAACATTATCCTGATCGATGAGCCTGAGCGTGTTGTTAATTGCGGGCAGGGGGTTGTAGCCGTCGTCGTAGGCGATGAGCTCGATCTTTTTACCGTTTACGCCACCATTCTTGTTCGCATAATCCAGATAGGCCATCATGCCGCTGTATAGTTCATAACCCAGATTTCTTGAGGGACCGGAGAAAGCGGCAGACATACCGATTAGAATTTTATCATCGTCCTGGGCTAGAGTATTTGTATTATATATAAGAGATATAAGACAAATTCCCAATATATATATATAGAACGGTCTCATTAGTTAGGTCCTTTTGCACTTGACGGGATCAAGCCATAGACATCTTAAATTTGAGATTAAGATGAATTCTTAAGTGTTTTAACCGCGTTTTCATAGTCGTGCCCGATCGGCATAATTTTATCAAAACCCGAAGTTCTAAGAACTTCCTCTACATTCGAATGTGGTTTCAGTAATAGCATCTTGGCATTGTTTTTACTCAGGGCTTTAGCAACTTTGACCAGCATACGTAGACCTATGGAGGCTAAGAAATCCACATCTGAGATGTCGACCAGGACTGGCTTCTTACGTGTAACAGTCTGCCTCGTAAACTCCCAGTCTAAATCACCGATACCCTGTAAATCAACTCTGCCAGAAAGCGCAATATGGGTAAAATATTCGCCTGCATTAACTACCGTCATTTCCATAAGTGAATTCCTCTTTCCTAATAGTACTATAGCTTATAACAATTTATAAATAAAAACTTGTGATCATTCCATGCAATATGGTACAATAATATTGGTATGCCCGAATTGATGTGCTAAATATTATGCATACAAAATACATAACCGATATGAATTTATGAAGGCACTCAATGTATATATCCAATCATGTAATTATAGCACCTATTGATAGCAAAATGCGGTTATGGGTGATTAGCATACTCAATATAGTTAAAATATATATCAGTAATATGAATATAAAGAACTCACGAATTTGAGTTTGGGATATGAATTATAGCTTTATATAAAGTCAATTGCCCGGAGGTTATACGGCCTGTATTGCTTACCCTACGCTTCAAGCTCTGTAGCGCAGTTATGGCAGCGATCGGTGTACGGTAGCGCTTCGAGCCTTTCAACCCGGATCGGACCGTTACAGATGGCACATTGCCCGTATTCACCATTTTCGACGCGGGCAAGGGCTGCATATATTTGATCGAGCTCTTCACGTATATTGGCTCCGAGCGCTTCCACTACCTGTTCGTTCTCACGCTCCTGCGCCTGCTCGCTCCAGTCCTTAGCGTGAGTTTTTCTGAGTGAAGCCTCGACCCTTTCAAGGCGTTCTTCAAGCTCGGCTTTTTTGGCGTTCAGCTTTTCTATGACAGATGCCAGCTCTTTCATCACTAACTCCGGTATTTGCGAATTATATACATAGATATCATAACATATGCATGCCCTAGTTCCAGCAAGGCATACTGGGAAACGGATTCCGTCTGAGGAATTTAGCAGCCTTTGGTTTGTCCAAAAGCCACGGAATAAATTGTCTATACTGTCAAGGTTTTTGTTGAAGATTAAAAGACTTGGAGAATCGTTCTCTTAAATAGCGGGTTAAGCTCATTCATCGAATTATCTCTTATCATCCAGCAGTCGATCTGCTCGCTGTCGTTAGTCATAACGAGGTTATATCCGTTATCCTTACCCCAGACCATCTGGTCTTTTAAGAGATTATAATCCTTTTGTTCGGCGTCGTCCAAGTAATCAAGCCGCTTATGGAGAGTATCTTTCCCTATCTGACCGATGTAGATGCTTCTTGAATAGCTGCTTCCGTAATTGTCGAGATTTTCTTTGTTTAACATTTATCACCCCAAAACTGGAAATTATTAAAATTCTTACTGCACTGATACTATAAGTACGAATCCCTACATTTCAAGAGGGAATCTCAAAATTATACCAAAATTAATGTGATTTATAGCTATTCTCCACAAGATCCTAACAGGGCTCGCTTTTCTGGCAGGAAGCGACGCAATTGTCGTCAACTTTGGATCTGCAGCACTGCACCTGAGTGTCTATATTAAGACAGCAGCACTCGCCCTTGGTGCAGGTCTCGCCGTCGCATTTATTATCGGCTGTGAGTATTCTGACGTCGGAGCCGGACGCGAGGTCTAAGTACGGGTAATCGGCCTGCGCAACCTCAAAGTCGATGAATCTCAGGTCGATCGGCTGCGTTGACACAGCCGTTTCATTGTTGATGTAGACGAACCCTCCGATCAGGAAAAGTATTAAAGCTGCGTTTAGTAGAAGTAGTTTGGCCATATTTGTCATTTTTTATTCCTCCAATAATGAGTATAAGGGCTAATTCATTGTAGTCAACGTAATTTTGTGTGTTTAGTTGAGGATGGCAAAAGATGAGATCCTGAATAGATCCCGTATCGAGTACGGGACATGGTTCAGGATGACAACATGAAAACATAAGGTTCCGGGCTTGTCCTGAGCTTGATTCGGTATCCGCTCCGGGATGACGAAATGCGATTAACCATGAATGGGCGCGAATTTACACTAAAATGGATTGTTAAGAAATAAAAGGAAAACGTAAAAGAGAGATTCTTCGTCGCTTCGCTCCCTAAGAATAACATCTTAAAGGATTGGATTCTGAAACGAGTTCAGAATGACAATGATGTGAACACATTGCCATTACCTTGACTACGCGTGCTCTTAAGGTAGCTTAACGACAGTTATTTTCATGCTATAAAAATCGCTTAAACTGAAGGATACACTAAAAATATGGGACTGAAATGCGGAATCGTAGGGCTTCCGAACGTGGGGAAGTCAACGCTGTTTAACGCGCTAACTAACGCGGGCGCCGAGGTCGGGAATTTCCCTTTTTGCACAGTGGAGGACAACGTGGGCGTGATCCCTATAGCGGACGACAGGCTCCATAAGATCGCGGAGCTGGTGCAGCCAAAGAAGATTACACCCACATTTCTCGAAGTAGTCGATATCGCGGGGCTGGTGAAGGGCGCTTCAGAGGGTAAGGGACGAGGGAACGCATTCCTTGCGAGCATACGGGAAGTGGATCTGATCTTGCACACAGTCAGGTGCTTCGAGGACGACAACGTAACCCATGTCGAAAGCTCAAACGATGCTCTCAGGGATATTCATATAATAGAAGACGAGCTATTGCTAAAAGATCTGGAGACTATAGAGAGGCGGGAAGAGAGACTGACCTCACAGGCTAAGAGCGAGGACAGAGCTACTAAGGAGAAGCTCCGAGTAGTCACGCAGCTCAGAGAGTTCGTCGAGAGTGGCAATAAAGTGAGGAACTTTCCGCTCGATGACAAATCGCTTGAAGTGGTAAGGGAGATGTACTTACTTACGGGAATTCAGGTGATGTACGTGTGTAATGTATCAGAGGGTGATATTCCTGACGCTGAAGGTAATGAAGAGGTACGTAATGTAAAGGAATACGCAGCGGGTGAGGGGTCTGAGGTTATAGTGCTTTCAGCAAAAATAGAGTCCGAGATCGCAGAGCTGCCTTATGCCGAGAAGAGGATGTTCCTCGAAGACCTGGGACTTGAGAACTCGGGTATGGACAGGCTTATTAAAGCCGCTTATGTTAAACTCGGTCTTATTACGTTTTTCACTCAGGGACCAAAGGAAGTGCGCGCCTGGACACTCAGAAAAGACTCGAAAGCGCCTCAGGCTGCGGGAGTGATACACTCTGACTTTGAGAGGGGCTTTATACGGGCGGAGACGGCGGGATACGAGGACTTCGTCGAAGCGGGCTCTGAAGCCGCCCTTAAAGACGCAGGGAAGATGCGCTCTGAGGGTAAGGACTATACTGTGAAGGACGGTGATATAATACTGTTCAGGTTCAATGTATAAAGAGATCGTAAGACCTATACTGAATAAGTTTGATTCTGAAACGTTTCACGGCCTGGCTTGTGAATCACTCCATTTTGCCGAAATATCCCCGCTTACATTAAGACTGGTCGAGCTTTTCACCGATAAGCATAAGAGATTCACAGATCCGAGACTCCATACGCACATAGGCGGGGTCGAGTTCGAGAACCCTTTAATTGTGGGGGCTGGATGGGACAAAGCGGGGCACGCCGTAGCCGGGCTCTGGCATTTGGGGTTTTCTGGTGTGGAGGTGGGCTCTGTTTTGGAGTACTCGCAGCCCGGGAACCCGAAGCCAAGGCTGTTCATGGTATCAAACGGAGCAGCGATCAACTGGCTTGGCTTTAATAGCCCCGGAGTGGACGTAGTTAAGCACAATCTAGCGAAATACAAAGACCATCCGGCAAGAATCGGCATCAGTATCGGTATGAACAGGGACGTCTCTCGCAACGACTCACCGAGGGCGCACGCCGTGATTGTAGAGACGTTCTGTGAGGATGCCGACTATTTCGCAATAAACATTAGCTCTCCCAACACGCCCGGGCTCAGGAAGCTTCAGGAAAAGGGACGTACTATAGGAATAGTTACAGCGGTTAAAGAAGCGATGGAAAAGAACGGCGTTACGCGGCCAATATTTATTAAAATCGCCCCGGACCTGACTTACGGTGCGGTGGACGATATTATCGGAGTTGCTCTCGACCACTCGCTTGCAGGGATAATTGCCGCAAACACTACTGTGAATACAGAAATTAAAGCGAAGTACGGGGAGAAATGGCGGCATTCTCAGGGTGGCCTGAGCGGGGACGATGCGGATTACAGGAAGATGACAACTGATATTATTGCGCATATTTACAAACAGGCGGGTGATAAGCTCGATATTATAGGCGTGGGCAGCGTAAAGGACGCAGAGAGCGCGCTTGAGAAGATAATGGCGGGCGCAAAAGCGCTTCAGATTGTAACGGCGATACGCGGAGAGGGGCCGGCGGTAGCGGGAAAGATAAACAGGGGGATTGTGGAATTTATGGACAAAGAGAGAATCAATGAATTGCATGAGTTAGTGGGTGTTAACTCTAATGGCTGAAGTCATTACTTAAGTTTGGAGCCCGCAGGTTATGTTCTGTAATGGGCGTTTATTTTTATGTATTCAAACGTGAGATCGCTTGCTATTACGAATGAGCTGGCTTTTCCGCTGTTTATATTAAGCGTAACTTCAAATTTTGGGTTCTTTAGTATTTTGCGGGCTTTTTTCTCGTCCATCACTTCCCGGGACTTACTCAGCACCTTGTGATCTCCGAAATAGAGGCCTATCTTGTCGGGATCGAAATTTACTCCCGCCCTGCCGGCTGCAGCAACAATCCTGCCCCAATTGGGGTCCTCGCCGAAAAAAGCTGTCTTAACCAGAGCAGATGTTCCGAGCACGCGGGCGATCTTCTCCGCATCTTTATAAGTTTTCGCGCCCTTCACTATTATCTTAACGGTTTTGGTCGCCCCTTCGCCATCAGCCACTGTCATCTCGGCAACCTCAGTCAGCGCTTCCGTGAGGGCTTTCTCGAATTTATCATATTCACGTCCCGACAGGGGGACAGCCTTATTGCCAAGCTCCCCGCTGGACAGCAACAGCGCCGTGTCATTCGTCGAAGTGTCGCCGTCCACTATAATTTTATTTAAGCTCTTATCAACTGAGCTTCTGAGCGCTCTTGATAAAGCCCTTTTGCTCAAACTTATATCCGTTAAAATGTAGCAGAGCATAGTCGCCATATTGGGCGCCATCATTCCCGCGCCTTTCCCTATAACCGCTATAGTACCGGTTTTATTACCTATTCTGATCTTGGTAGAGACGTATTTCGGGAACGCGTCTGTTGTCATTATGGCCTGGGCAAAATCCATGAAGCCCTCTTCCCTGAGCTCCTTAACCAGCTTGGGCATGGCTTTTTTTATCTTATCCAGGGGAAGGGGCCCTCCGATTACACCCGTGGATGAGGGGATGACTAAATTCTCATCAATACCGAGTGATCTTGCCACGAAAGCAGATGAAGACCGAGCGCGCTTCAAGCCGTCTTTACCGGTGAAAGCGTTTGAGATACCGCTGTTTACGAGCACTGCCTGGCATAGTCCGCTTTTTATTCTTTCAATCCCCAAGACTACCGGAGGCGCTTTGACCAGGTTCTTCGTAAAAACCCCGGCAGCCTTGGCGGGCGATTCGGAATAGATAAGCGCCAGGTCTTTCTTACCTCTCTTTTTTACCCCCGACCATACCCCGCTGGACAAAAACCCAGGGACTTTTATCACAGTGTGAGCCCCTCAATGAATTTCCCGGACTTTAGCTCTTTCTCGGTATGGTATTCGGTGAACCTGGTGAATAGCTTTATATACTTGAGCACCTGAGACAGGTACGCGTCCATCGAGTCTCTATCCTGTAAAAACTCCTTTGATATAAGAGAGCTGTTTTTCCGGGTGTTGCAGTTACGGCAAACCGCTCCCCCCCTCTTGATGCTGAAGTAAGATTCGCCCGGAATTTCACTTCCGCAATCTACACAGCTCCCGAGACTGGGCTCATATCCCGAGAGAGAAAGAGCGTCTAACTGAAAGCCGAGCACTAAAGGTAGAACGCTTTTTTTTGAATCGAGCCTGCTCAGCGTTTTTATTAAAAGGGAGAAAAGCTCTTCGTTAGGCGTATCCCGGGGAAGCACGGCGTCTGTATACTCGAGTAAATAACTCCCCCATGTAAAGAGCTCCGGGTCTTCCATGAAAGCACGGTAAGCGCGTACGGCCACAATATCGTCGACAAGCCTCATTCCGCCCTTCCCTTCCTTAAAGCCCACACGTAAGTGTACGAAGGGCTCCAAGCGCCCGCCGAAGCGTTTCATGCTGTTTTTCGCGCTCCTGGCGAGTCCGGAGACCTTGCCCATGTCTCTTGTGAATAGTGAGAGAATTAAGTCCGCGTCCCTATAGGGCATCTTTCTCAGGAGAAGCGCTTCAGTCGTAATCATATTACTGATATTATTACCAGAAAATTAAAGTTTATCTATAAATTAGGGGTATTTGTAGAGTCCGGGAGAGCCGAGTCAGCTTTTTTTAAAGTCTCTTTTATAAAAGACCTCAACAGCAACATCTGGTCGTAGGCAAGCTTCTGACCTGTAAGAGCAACCGTATAAGCTGACGCTATGAGGATAATCGAAAGAGGTACCAGCCAGAAACCGTATGCATCCATCCCGAGGGTCAATTGAGAAGAACCTAATACCAAACCGGCTACACCTATCAGGATTGCGAAGCCGTAAAATGTGGCGAACAGAGTCCATAGGGAAGAGCGGGGCCCGAGGATACACCTTATTTCCGTTCCCTCTTCATTTTCTTCGAGATCGAGACTTAGCTCGGGCGACCAGAAGTGCCGGTCTTCGTCCAGTACGGATACGACAACCAGGGGTTTTACGAATTTACCTTTAATACGGGCTTTGGGGTTCCCGATGGCGTCACGTAGTTTCTGTATGACCAGTTGCTTATTTAACGGGACGGTAAAGTTGTATCTCGGGCGTATCCGTATCTTTTCCATATATCAGATTATAAACCAAACTAATAAAACTACCGCACAATTTTTGCCTATTTCCTATTATCGATCCCAGTGGATGGGAATAATATTTTAAATAGACGTACCGGCCATGTGTCCCTGAGAATCTATAGAATAAGCATCGCGACAAATAGATAGAACACGGAGCCGAATATGTCGTTAAACATAGTGAGGAACGGGCCCGAGGCGGCTGCGGGGTCGAAGTCGAGCCTATAAAGCGCAAGGGGGGCGGCAACCCCGATAAAGGATGTAGCCATAGTGGCTGAGAGCATCGCGATAAATACGGCAAGTGAAATACGAAAGACCTCGGGCTCATGGTAGCTTATCATCGCGCCTATTATGGCAGCGATAAGCCCGCATATTAATCCGAGCGCAAGCCCTACCCTGACTTCTGAGAAAATTATTTTTGTAATCTGCTTTACATTGATCGTGCCCATACCGAGACTCCTTATTACAATTGTCGTAGTTTGAAGCCCGACGTTTCCGCCCGTGGCCATTATTGCCGGCATGAAGGCCGCAAGTATCGCTACTTTTTCAAGTGTCGGCTGAAATGCGTAGACGATTATAAACGCGATAAAGAGCTCGCCGATGAGAGTAAGCAAGAGCCATGGGGTCCTGAGTTTAATTCTGGTGAATGTCGGAGTATAAATCGGGTGGAGACTATCTCCCACACCAGCCATTTGCAGCATGTCTTCAGAGGCCTCCTCTGTGATAACGTCGAGCACGTCGTCCGCGGTGATTCGTACGATCAGGACTCCCCTAGTGTCGATTACCGGGAGAGTGACAATATCGTATTTCTTGAATATCTTTGCTACTTCTTCCTGGTCTACATAAGGAGTGACAGTGACTTCGACCGGCTCCATCAGGTTTTCCACTTTGGTTCTGGGACTCGCTAGTATGAGCTTACTGAGCGAGATCTGGCCCAAGAGCTTGTCGTTTTCATCCGTTACGAAAATGGAGTGAAAATCCTCTACTTCCTCGGCGATTAGTCGGACACAATTTGTAGTGTCCCTGACCGTAAAGCTTTTATTGACCTTGACGAGCTCTGCCTGCATGATGCCGCCCGCGGTGTCTTCTGGGTAATTTAAGAGCGGAGCTACATCCTTTGCTTCCTCAGGGTCCATTTTGGAGAGTACCGTGCTGGCAGTCTGCTCGGGGAGCTCCCCTATAAGGTCCGCGGCATCGTCGGAATCCATTTCCTCGGCAATGTCGGCTATCTTCTCTTCATCTAAGTCCTCGAGGATATCCTCACGCTGCTCGGGGTCGAGCTCGAGTATGACCTCGGAGGCCGTTTCATTATCGAGCGCATCGAGTATCTTGGTATGTTCGCCGGGGTCGAAGGACTGGATTATCCCGGCAATTTCTGAAGGGTGTATGGCGGATAAAGTTTGCCTGATCCCCTCGATATTCCCCTCTTGTAAATCCTTGGATATTCTGGTTACGATCTCGGGTCTAGACATTAGGCACCCCGCCCGGAATGGATTAGTGGGTTATTGTATAGAATGACAAATAAAAGTAAAGTAGACAGGTGAGCAGGGGTAAACTGCGCCGTGAGACGTAACAATGTTGAGGGAATACGCAAATTTTATAAAATTCGAGCACACGCTCTTTTCTCTGCCGCTTATATTTGCGGGCTCGTTCCTTGCAGCAAAAGGATTGCCCGGCACCAGGATTCTGATCTTGGTCATTCTTGCCGGGACGGGTGCCAGGACCTCGGCCCTGGCCATAAACAGGATCATCGATAGAAAGATCGACGCGCTCAACCCGAGGACAAGCGAAAGGGAGCTTCCGGCAGGAAGGATCAGTCCCGGAAACGCATACCTGGTAACGGGTTTGGGGTTGCTCCTGTATTTTATTTCAGCCTATTTTATTTGCGACCTGGTCTTATATCTATCCCCGATACCGCTTGCCGTATTTATAATATATCCGTTTTTAAAGAGGTTCACTTATTTGTGCCATTTCGGCGTCGGACTCGCGCTCGCGCTCGCGCCTCTCGGGGGCTGGATTGCTGTAACTTGCTCGTTTGACGGCATATTCCCTGCGGTTGTGCTCTCATGCTTTACACTTTTCTGGGTCTCGGGATTTGATATTATCTACGCCACACTGGACGAGGAGTTCGATAAAAAAGTGGGGGTATACTCCATGGTGTCGAGCTTCGGTAAGGAGACAGCGCTGAACGTATCGAGCATCTTGCATCTGGCCGCGTACTTCGCCGCAGCATTCCTGTACTTTTACTTATATAAAACAATTTTTGCGGGAATCTTACTTATAGTGGTCGGCTTCCTGCTTTTTCTTGAGCATAAGAAGTCGGAGGACGTGGATTTCGCCTTTTTCAGAATTAACATCCTGATAGGATTCGCTATCTTCCTTTTCGTGCTCTCTGGGCTATACTTATCTTAGCGATGAGAACAATAGTAGGGTTTACAGGAGCTTCGGGCGTTGCTTACGGTGTGGATTTTTTACGAAGGTGTCCGGACGATAAATACCTGGTGGCGAGCAAGTGGGGCAAAAGAGTGCTTCTTGAAGAGCTAGGGCTCAATACCGAGGAGCTTAGGCCCTGGGTAAATGAAATCTACAGCGATTCCGACTTGGCGGCGCCGTTCTCCTCGGGAAGCAACCATTTTGACGCGCTCGTAATCATCCCATGCTCTATTTCCACTTTAGCTAAGATAGCAAACGGCATAGCAGACACACTGATTACGAGAATCGCCCAAGTGGCTCTTAAAGAGAGAAGAAAGCTCGTTATCGCTTTAAGAGAGACGCCGCTGAGCTCTATCGCGCTTGAGAACGCGCTTAAGCTCTCACGCGAGGGCGTAGTGATAATGCCGATATGCCCACCTCATTATATGAACGCTGAGAGCGTGAACAGTCTAATCAAAGGCTATGTAGATAAGGTGCTTAATATAGTCGGGGTCGAGACAGGAAACGGGTGGCGGCAGGAAGAGCTTGAGTGAGTGTATTTGTAAACTATAGTTATTTATAATTTTTAAGAATCGACCGGTATTATCTCCAACATCGTTTATACTAATCCGGCGTTTTAAGTAATTTATATCAGGCTCTTCTGAAATGAAGCGATAGTGAGTAAATGTCTAAAAAACAGTTCTACGACCTGCAGGAATATATAAATTACCTAAGAAAGATCGGTGACGTCGAGTACGTAAAGGCCGAAGTGGATCCGATATTGGAAATAACCGAGATCGCGTCCCACGTGATTAAAGAGAACGGGCCGGCGCTCATATTCGAGAACGTTAAAGGCGCTGCGTTCCCGATGGCGATCAACCTTTTCGGGACTGAAGAAAGGGTCGAGCTTGCTCTCGGACGAAAGCCGAGGGAAGTGGGTGAGGAGCTGGTCGAGATATTCCACAAAGTGAACCCTCCGTCTCTGAAATCCTTTTTTTCAATACTTCCAAAGGCCTACGACCTCCTCTCCATGAGGACCAAGAAAGTAAAATTCGGCTTCTCCCAAGAAGTGGAAGAGCGCCCTAACCTGCACAAGCTTCCGATTATTAAATGCTGGCCCGATGACGGGGGCAGGTTTATAACTCTCGGGCTCGTGCTTACGGAAGACCCTGTAACATCGAGAAGGAACCTCGGGATATACAGGATGCAGGTTTATGACGAGAAAACCACCGGAATGCACTGGCACCCGCATAAGGGGGGCGCCGCGCACTATCACGAAGCTGGCAAGCTGGGGCAGCCTCTCGAAGTAGCAGTGGTGCTTGGCGGGGACCCGAAGATGATTTTTACCGCGATCGCGCCCCTCCCCGAAGAAATGGACGAGCTTGCGTTTGCTGGGTACCTGAGAGGAAAACCTATCCCCATGGTAAAGGGTAAGAGCATATCGGTAAGCGTGCCGGCAAACGCCGAATTTATAATCGAGGGCGTAGTACCCCAAAACGAGCTGAGGGAAGAAGGCCCGTTCGGAGACCATTTCGGGCACTATTCGATGGAAGCCGACTTCCCGGTATTTCATCTAAACGAAATTACGCACAGAATTAACCCCATATTACCTGCCACTGTAGTCGGAAAACCGCCAAAGGAAGATGTTTTCCTCGGTATGGCGGCGGGGGATATGTTCTCGCCGCTTACCCGGATTATACACCCTGAGATAAAAGACATGTGGGCGTATCCCGAGGCCGGGTTCCATAACCTCCTCGTAGTATCTGTGGACGAGCGGTATCCCAAGAACGGAATAAAGGCCATGCTTTCGCTCTGGGGTACGGGGCAGCTTCTTCTCACTAAGGTTATGATCACTGTATCAAGCGACGTTAACCCGAGGGACTGGGACGCTGTGCTCAGGGAGGTCGGGGAGAATTTCGACCCGAACGAGGATTTCCTGATGATCCCGTGGGCGCCGCTGGACACACTTGATTTTACGAGCGGTAAGCTAAACGTGGGAAGTAAGATGGGATTAAACGCGGTCAGGGGTACCCGGAATGAAAAGAAAAAAACTCCTCCTAAAGATTTACCCGACCCGCGCTCAAAGCATAAGTCTATTCTCGACTGGAGACTGCTGCCAGGCGGGATACTGGCGATAAAGCTCGAAAAGAACCCAAAGGAAATGATACGAAAAATGTTCAAGACCCCGGGTTACGAGGATGTGAGAATTGTTGCGATTGTGAGCCCGGATATAGACTTGCACGATAACACCGAGCTTATCTGGGGCATATTTACTAGATTCGACCCGTATCTTGATGTAATATTTGAGCACACAGAGCTCAGGGGCTCGGCTGTTGTGTATGGCGGTCGGATGGGAATAGATGCTACGATAAAAAACTGGTATCCTAAAGTGATTGAAATGACGGCGGATATCGAGGAGCTTGTAAGTGAAAGATGGAACGAGTACTGGACGAAATAGAGAAACTTTGTTACGACGAAAAACTTTTACCCATACTGGAAAAAGTAGCTGATGAAGAGCGTCTTAGCTTTGAAGACGGTCTTACGATAATGGACACGCAGGACATTAATACAGTAGGCATGATGGCTGATTATGTTAAGCGTAAAAGAGCCGGGGATAAGGTGTATTTCGTGGTTAACCGCCACGTTAACCCTACGAATATCTGCGCCATATCGTGCAGGTTCTGCGCATTCGGCACAACTAAGAAATCTGCTAACGCCTACGAGCTTTCACATGAGCAGATACTCTCCATGCTGAGCGATGAGATCCGGGAGATCCATATTGTGGGCGGCCTTCATCCGGACTGGAAGTTCGAGCAATATCTGGACATAGTGAAACTGGTAAAAGACAACTATCCCGAAACCCATGTAAAGGCGTTTACCGCTGTCGAGATCGATTGGTTTACCGAGATAAGCGGTAAAAGTCTTGAAGGCGTTCTCGAAACATTAAAAGAGGCAGGGGTCGATGCCCTCACGGGCGGTGGAGCCGAGATACTGCACCCGGACGTACGAAAGAAAATTTGCGCCCCTAAAACCATTGCTACCCGGTGGGAGGAGGTACACAAGCTAGCTCACAGTATGGGGATTCCGACTAACGCTACAATCCTGTACGGGCACATCGAAGAGCCTTTCCATGTAGTTGACCATTACGAGCGCCTGAGACAAGTAGAGGACGAGTCATCGGGGTTCTTTGCATTCATACCAGTACTGTTCCAACCTGAAAACACCGGGCTTAAAAATCAGGTTAAATTTATGCCCGCTTCCTATGACCTTAAGATCCACGCTCTTGCGAGGCTTTATCTGGACAATTTTCCACACATAAAATCTTACTGGATCACGCTTGGGGAAAAGATGGCGCAGGTGGCGCTACATTACGGATGCAGCGACGCCGATGGCACGATCATGCGGGAGAAGATTATCCACGACGCGGGCGCTCCTTCTGAGCTAGGGCATACGCGCGACTTTATGGTCAATATGATCAAGAACGCTGGCTTCGTACCTGTAGAAAGGGATGCGTTATATAATGAGGTAAGGGTTTACAACTAGAGGGTGGTTGCATACTGCTTAAGTTTTAAGCCTGTAACCGGTCTTGAATATCCACCAGACAGCTATAAGACACATAGCTAGAAAAAGTACTGTCATTCCGAAGCTCACGACCACGTTTACATCCGAGACGCCGTAAAAACTCCACCTGAAACAACTGACTAGATAGACCACCGGGTTAAAGAGCGTGATCTTCTGCCATATGGGCGGGAGCATACTTATAGAGTAAAAAGTACCCCCGAGAAAAGTAAGAGGCGTGACAATCATGAGCGGCACTACCTGAAGCTTCTCGAACCCGTCTGCCCAAATGCCTATTATAAACCCGAAAAGGCTGAAGGTTACGGCGGTCAGAATCAGAAACCCAACCATCCATACGGGGTGCTGGACCTCATATGCAATAAACACGCGGGCCGTAGCGAGTATAAGTATTCCGAGTATGACTGATTTGGTTGCGGCGGCGCCTACATAACCGATTACAATCTCGATGTATGAGACAGGGGCCGAGAGCACTTCGTAAATAGTGCCCGCAAACCTGGGCATATAGATGCCGAATGAGGCGTTAGCAATACTCTCAGTCATGAGTGAGAGCATAACAAGGCCCGGAATAATAAAAGCGCCGTAATCAACCCCTTCTATGTCTCCCATCCTCGAGCCTATTGCCGAGCCGAACACAATGAAGTACAGAGATGTGGAGAGAATTGGGGTTGCGATGCTCTGCATCAGCGTACGCCACATACGCGCCATCTCGAACTTATAAATTGAGCGTATCGCGTAGACGTTCATCGTTTTTCAGTAACCAGGCTGACGAATATTTCCTCAAGAGTGCTTTGGCTTGACTGAAGGTCCCTTATATCAATTCCATGGTTATGAAGATGTCCGAGGAGCTCCGCTACACCCGTTTGCTCGCTCCGGGCATCGAAAGTATATAGAAGCTCGGTACCGTCGACTGAAAGCTCAAGCGAATGCCCGGCGAACATATCGGGGATCGAGCTTAGGGGATTCTGCAGGTGGAGCTTTAATCGCTTCTTGCCAAGCTTTTCCATTAACGCCGTCTTGTCCTCTACTAAAATTACCTCTCCTTTATTTATGATCCCTATTCGGTCGGCCATTTCTTCCGCCTCTTCGATATAGTGCGTAGTGAGAATAATAGTCACACCGTTTTCCCTTAAACCCCTTACCATTTCCCACATATCGCGGCGGAGCTCTACATCGACTCCTGCCGTGGGCTCATCGAGGAAAAGTATCTTGGGCTCATGCGAGAGCGCCTTGGCTATTAATACGCGGCGCTTCATCCCGCCCGAAAGCGCCATTATCTTGGAGTCTTTTCTATCCCAGAGTGATAAATCACGCAGAACCTTCTCAAGATAAACCGGGTCCGGGGGTTTTCCGAAAAGCCCCCGGCTGAAATTCATCGTATCCCAGACAGCTTCGAATACATCCGTTGTAAGTTCCTGGGGAACCAGGCCTATTTTTGCTCTTGCGGCCTTATACTCGGCAATGATATCGTGGCCGTCTGCCGTAATGGTGCCGGAGCTGGGGGTTACTATTCCGCATATGATGCTGATCAGGGTTGTCTTTCCCGCTCCGTTTGGACCTAGCAGCGCAAATATTTCACCCTTACGTATTTCCAGGTCAGTATTCTTTAGAGCCTCGACTCCGGATGCATAAATCTTACTCACATTCTTAACTGAAATGATGCTCTGCAAAAGTTTACCGTTATTGTTAGATTTACTATACCTACTTAGAAGGCTCTATAGGTTCCGTCATATTCGATGAAGGAAAAGTATATTGGATGGGGTGTAAAAGGCAAAGACAAGCAATAAATACCCCCCCTGGAGAGAGAGGGGAAGATAAAAGAGCTAAATCAAATGATGATATTCTTCGCTTCGATCAAAATGACTACAAACATTCATACTTCGGCGAGCCGTGTATGAATGGGGTTCCCTTCGTTACATAAATGAAGAGATTGGGAGAGATAAATAAAACTTATTCGGAATCACCAGTTTTACCGTCGAGCATCTGGTAAAGCTTTTTGTTGCCGTTATTTTTTGCAAGCTGGTTCCAACGCTCTATGAGATAGTACTTAGATTCCTCGAACCTCCGGGTCCTGTCTTCCAGATAAAGCTCTGTCTCGGCGTCGTCCATCTTGGAAACTCTGTTTACGAACGATAGCGTGCAGGAGTAATAGAGAGGTATCAATGCCTCCATCAGCTTTTCCCTGTCTATATTGGTATTGTAAATATAGGCTAGGGTAAAGTCGAATAAAACTCTTACCCATTCGTCATCTTCGTAATGAAATTCATCGGGCGGTACTTCACTTAATCTATGAAGTACCAGCATATTTGAGGGCATGAGCACCTGCTGCCAAATATCGCCGTAATCCTCAAACCCGGAAACGAATGACTTGTGAAGTAAGTCCGTGCTGACCGTAACCTCCTGGCTTACTCCTGTCTGACCGAGACCGAAGCCGTAGATAACGCTCGGGCGTGAGACTTCTATATTTTTCCAAACATATTCAAATATCTTTACCATTTCGAATATTGTGCCGACGACTTGTGAGAACATAGGGCCGAGGTCGCTAGCCGGGTCTTTTGTGCGGTGGGTTTTCGAGGAGCCCATGAATGCCTGGCACACCTTGAAATTGCGGCAAATGGCAACAGTGGTCATCCAGATATCAATACCGAAGTTACAGATGGCTTCGTTCCAAGTAGGCTCGAGCAGCAAGCAATTGGCAAGTCGGCCCGAGAATGCGAAATCTCCCGCTATGGGCTGGCGTATCCTGAGCCCGAAAAGAGTACGGAGCATGGGATAGGCGATGTTATTTGTAATAGTCCCGTCGTATTTATGTCTCATGTATATGGGTACGACGAAATCGTATCCGTCAGTGAGCGGCTCGATGAAGTATTTTATCCACCTAGGTGTGAGACTTTTGAGGTCGGCGTCCAGCATTATAACAGCTTTTGCATTGAGAACCGACGCGACCTCCAGCAGGTTCCTGACATTGCGCCCCTTGCCCAAAACCCCCCTTTTAGTAGAAACGTACATCTTTGGAATCTTAGTAGGGGTGCTTAAAAACACGTCTTTCGTTCCGTCTTGAGAGCAGTTGTCCACGTTTACTATAACGGAACCCTTATGGGGGAAATAGATATTCAAACCTTTACTCGCCTGCTCTACCGGGAAATAGATGGAGTCGGCCTCATTGTATGAGGGAATTCCCACTACTATATCCGCAGATGTTATCTTTGAGGGGTTCTCTATGTGATCTATCATAGATTCCATGAGTTATAACCATCCTTCATTAAGTATTTTGTTACATTGCTTTGTGTATTACGTATACAAAATAGCTTATAATAGGTCCTGATTTACCTTATACGCCACCTATAATTTATATGACCTCATATATTAATTAGGAGGAATAATTAAAAGCACCAATAGGACTCGAATATATACTAGAATCGGGAAAAATCCATAGCCCAAATTGCCGACATATTTATTAAGATAGTTCCGTTACCAAGACCGGGTCTGAGAAGCCATATATAAGACTAAAATAAATTTATTGCAAGAGCTTAAATTATGTGATTTATTTCCGTATAATAAGAGTGGATAGAAGTTATTAAATAATAAACATGGAGGGAATTCAGATGACAATACTTAAGAACGCGGGAATTAGAAAAATTATAGCTTTAGCTGTGATATTTGGTCGCGTTATTTACAGTTTAAAAAATTCTATTACCCACTCATACGGGGTCATGTTGTTGATACCCGCATGTGGTTTTACAGTATTATAGAAATTGATGAATCTGGCAAGCC
>Ga0114931_10003187_pt1 | contig 20797 bp, 18 predicted proteins | sample 2SBtaG_FD_89579 | JGI IMG/M metagenome (GOLD analysis project Ga0114931, IMG submission 89579) | Deep subsurface microbial communities from Kolumbo volcano to uncover new lineages of life (NeLLi) - 2SBTROV14_V59a metaG | ecosystem: Environmental > Aquatic > Marine > Volcanic | place: Kolumbo...
AAGGTGCTCAGGCGTTCGTACAATTCTTCGCCCACGATGCGGATATGTTCGGCGTTTTCGGCCAAGGCTTCCTGCCGCCAGCCATAAGCCACCGCGCGCAACAGTGCCACGAGACTGGATGGGGTCGCCAGCACAACTTTGTCGGCCATGGCGTCTTCCAGCAGTTTATTGTCGACTTCCAGCGCGGCACTGAGGAACTGGTCCCCGGGAATAAACAGCACCACGAAGTCCGGCGATTCCGGGAACTGTTGCCAATAGCTCTTGCTGGATAGTTCGCGTACCCGGTCGCGGACATTGCGCGCATGGCGCTGAATTTCCAGCGCACGGGTATTGTCATCCTTGGCTTCAACAGCGCCCAGATAGGCGTCCATGGGTGCCTTGGCATCGACAATAATTTCGCGGCCGCCGGGCATGCGTACCACCATGTCCGGGCGTTGTTTGCCGCTTTCGGTCTCCACGCTGCGCTGCTGATCAAAGTCGCAGTGTTCCACCATACCGGCCAGTTCGGCCAGGCGTTTGAGGGTCAGTTCTCCCCACTGACCGCGGACTTCAGGGCGGCGCAGCGCCTTGACCAGATTGCGCGTCTCGCCTTGCAACTGCTCCTGCGCCAGGGCCATGAATTTCAAGTGCTGAGTCAGCGAGCCAAATGCGGCTTCGCGTTCCTTTTCCATGGAGCGAATCTGCTGATCGGTTTTCTCGAGCGTCTCTCGGATCGGCTTGACCAGGTTTTCAACGGCTTTCTCCCGCTGCTCGAATTCGTTGCTGGCCTTGCTGTGGAGTGCCTTGAAGTTAGTTTCCGCGAGCTTGAGAAATTCGCTGCTGTTGGACTTCAGCACGTCGCTGGCCAGTGATTTAAAGGTGGCTTCGAATTGTTGGCGCGCCTGTTCGAAGGCGCGGCTCTTCTCCGCCATCGCCGCTTGTTGCGCCTCCAGCTGGCTGCCCAGCCGGGCATTATCTTCGCGCAGACGCGTGATCGCTTGTTGCGCGCGCTGGTGCGCCAGCAGCCAGCCGACCAGGGCGGCCAGCGGAATGCCGGCCAGCAGGATGAACCAGAATTGGAGTTCCATACGGCGATATCATACCGAATCCCCTGGTGCCTTGCTTGCGCAAACGGCACGACTTATCAGAGAGCGGCGACTAGCTCGTCACCGAGGATGGTGCAAGCCAGTCGAGAATGTCGCCGGGCCGGTTGATGAGTGCGCTGGCGCCCCAGGTTTCGGGTTGGTCGTTTTCCAACAGATAGCCGAACAGGGCCACCAGTGTCGTCATGCCGGCGTTGTGGCCGGCCTGGACATCGCGTTCGGCATCCCCGACATACAGGCAGTGTCTCGGATCGGTGTCGATCAGTTTGCAGGCGTGCAACAGTGGGGCAGGATGAGGTTTGCGTTCGTCGAGGGTATCGCCGGATACGATGACAGCGGCTCGTTCGTGCAGCTGCAATGCCGCCAGCAAGGGTTCGGTTAACCAGCCCGGTTTGTTGGTGACGATACCCCACTTCAGGTCATGCGACTCGATATAGGCCAGCACCTCTGCCATACCCGGGAACAGGCGGGTGTGTTCGGCGATGTTGTTTTTATAGTAGTCGAGCAGTTCCTGTCGGCGCGCGTCGAAATCCGGATGCTCCTGCGGCAGACTGAACCCCAGCGAGATCAGGGCCGCGCCGCCGTGCGACACGGCCGGACGAATTTTTTCGAAGGGCAGGGGAGCGTGGCCATTGGAATGCAGGACGAAGTTCAAGGCATTGGCAAGGTCGGGCGCGGTGTCCAGCAGGGTGCCGTCGAGATCGAAGAGGACGGTTTTTATGTGTGGCATGACGAGGCGGTTCAGTGTTACGTCCCTTTCTTAAACCAAGCCAAGTAATTCACATCCACATTCTGGCCAAGAGCGTATTCCCGGGTCAGGGGGTTGTACGTCATCCCCGTCAGGTCTTGAAGTTGCAGGCCGGCTTCTCGCGCCCAGCGTTCCAGTTCCGATGGCCGGATGAACTTGCGGTATTCGTGGGTACCCTTGGGTAGCATCTGCAGCAGGTACTCGGCGCCGACAATCGCAAACAAGTAGGATTTGGGGTTGCGGTTAATGGTCGAGAAAAATACTTCGCCGCCCGGCTTGACCAGATCGGCACAGGCCTGGATGACAGAAGCGGGGTCGGGGACGTGTTCGAGCATTTCCAGGCAGGTGCAGACAGCGTAGCGGCCACACTCATCAGCAGCCATCTGTTCGGCTGTGGCACGTCGGTAGTCGACCTGAACCCCCGACTCATGCTGGTGCAGACGCGCCACCGTCAGCGGCGCTTCGCCCATATCGATCCCCGTGACTTCGGCGCCCAGCGCCGCCATACCTTCGGACAACAGGCCGCCACCGCAGCCGACATCGATGGCTTTGCGGCCGTCGAGCGGTGCGCGTTCATTGATGTAGTCGAGCCGCAGCGGGTTAATGTCATGCAGGGGTTTGAACTCGCTGTGGGGATCCCACCAGCGCGAGGCCAGTTCTTCGAACTTGTTGATTTCGGCGTGATCGACGTTATGCGCGGTTTGGTTCATGCAGACAAGATACCCATCAGAATGTTTACCAGCAAGTACTTAATGTTTTACCGTCACTCCGTGCACTATGGGGTTGCTTCTCCTGAGTCGGATGCCGCAATCCGCTGCTGCCAGTCCTGAGCACGTTGCACGATATCCGCGACATCCAGCTGTGTGAGTTCCCGTGTTTTCAACAGATGCTGGCCGGCCACCCAGACATCCGTAACCTGCTCACGACCGGCGGCATAAACCAGCTGCGAAATAGGGTCATACAACGGTTGGGTTTCCAGGCAGCCCAGGTCGACCGCCGCCAGATCAGCCCATTTGCCAACTTTCAGCGACCCGGTTTGGTCGGCAATACCCAGTGCCCGGGCGCCATTGAGCGTAGCCATCTCGAGCACGGCGGGCGCGGGCAGGGCACTGGCGTCATCGTGAACCGCCTTGGCCAGCAATGCGGCGCTACGCATTTCGCCCAGCATATCCAGGTTATTATTGCTGGCGGCTCCGTCGGTCCCGAGCGCCACATTGATGCCGGCATTCATCAGGCGCTGCACCGGGCAGAAACCACTGGCCAGCTTCAGGTTCGACGCCGGGCAGTGCGCCACACTGGCGCCACTGTCGGCGAGTAATTGCAGATCGCCATCGTCCACTTGCGTCATATGCACCGCTACCAGTTCGGGCGACAGCAGCCCCAGCCGTTGTAAGCGCTGCAGCGGTCGTTGCCCACTTGCTTTCAGGCTCTCGTCGATTTCACCGGCTGTTTCATGCACGTGTATATGAACCGGCAGGTCCAATTCATCCGCCAGCACCTGCAAGCGCTGCAAGGGGCCATCGGAAACCGTATAAGGCGCGTGCGGCGCAAAACTGCACTGCACCAGCGGGTGGTGGCGGTACTCATCGTGCAGTGCCAGGCCCTTGGCAAAATACTCATCCGGGTTTGCCGCGTAATTGGTCGGAAAATCGATCAGAATCATCCCGGCAGAAAGTCGCATGCCGGCCGTGGCGGCCGCCCGCGCCGTCACTTCGGGGAAGAAATACATATCGTTGAAACAGGTGGCGCCGCTGCGCAGCATTTCGGCCATCGCCAACTGACTGCCGTCGTGAACAAACTGCTCATTGACCCACTGTTGTTCCGCCGGCCAGATATGCTGCTGCAGCCAGTCCATTAGCGGCAGATCGTCGGCAATGCCGCGCAATAGACTCATCGCCGCGTGCGTGTGCGCATTAACCAGCCCGGGGATCAGCGCATGCCGTGACAGTTCGATTTCGGTACGCGCCTGAAGCGACTGACGGGCCTCTACAGAAGGGAGAATAGCGGTAATGCGACCCTCGTCAATCGCCAGGCTATGGTATTCATGGACCGTCCCACAGGGCTCGACCGGAATGACCCAGCGGGCATGAATCAGGGTTTCTACAGATTTCAAGCCTTCGCCACCTCATGCATATAGACATCATGCTGAGGATACGGAATGCTTATGCCATTCGCATCGAAAGCCAGCTTAATCTTTTCCAGTAAATCCGCGCGCACCGGCCAGTAATCGTCGGCTTTGACCCAGGGGCGGACATTGAAATTCACACTGCTGTCGGCCAACTCGCCCAGCGCGATCGCGGGCGCTGGATCGGTGAGAATACGATCATCCTGCTGCACTATATGTTCCATAATCTGTTTGGCTTTCGCCATATCGTCATCGTAGCCGATACCGAAAACCAGATCGATACGGCGGGTCGCTTTGGCCGAGAAATTGACAATCGTGCCGCCATAGATCTGGCCGTTGGGTACAATCACCTCGCGATTGTCGCCGGTGCGCATAATGGTGGCGAACATGCGGACTTCCTCGACCACACCGCTGGCGCCGCCCGCTTCGATAAAATCGCCCACCTTGAAAGGGCGGAACAGAATAAGCATGACACCCGAAGAGAAATTGGCCAGAGAATCCTTCAACGCCAGGCCGATAGCCAGGCCGGCGGCGCCGAATACAGCGAGCAACGAGGTGGTCTGAATACCCAGGTGGTCGAGAGCCGCCATGACAGCAACCAGCAACAACACCGTGTAAACGATATTGCCGAGGAAGTTGACCAGCATCTCATCCAAGTGCGATTTGGCCATCAGCTTGCGGACGACACCGGTCAACCACTTGGCGATCCAGCGGCCGATAATAAAAATGGCCAGTGCGACAGCGATACGGATACCCCAGGGGATCAGCAGCGATTCGACAAAGGACGGGTCGCTCCAGTTGATAGTGGTTATCGTTTCCATGGCACACTCCTCGATTTGTCTTGTTAACGCTGAAGCCTTAAGTAAAGCCTCATTTCAAAAGGCTTGCAAGGCGGTGGCCGAAGCACTATACACTGCACCACTATCTCAACCGCGAGTTAGCTGGATGACCAAACAACACGACCGGGTGCGGGCCATACAGTGGCAGGACGAAAGCCTGTTCCTGCTGGATCAGCGCCGTCTTCCCAAGGAGGAAATTTATCTGCCCATGTCCGATTGCGCCGCCGTTAGCGATGCCATCCGCGATATGGTCGTGCGCGGCGCTCCGGCCATCGGCATCACGGCGGCCTACGGCGCGACGCTAGCCGCACGACAGCGCTACCAGGCCGATCCCGCCAACTGGCTGCCGGGGTTCGAGCAGGACCTCGCCGGCCTGCGCGCGGCGCGACCGACGGCAGTCAACCTCGGCTGGGCGCTCGATCGCGTCAGTGCACGGCTGGAAACGGTAACGGGTGATCCGCAAGCCGCACTGCTGGCGCTGGCGGCCGACATCCACCAGCAGGACATCGCCGCCAACCGCCACATGGGGGAGTTGGGCGCCGCGCTGATAGACGCGGGTAGTGGCGTACTGACCCACTGCAATACGGGCTCGTTGGCGACCGGCGGTTACGGCACGGCGCTGGGTGTGATTCGCAGCGCCTGGAGCGCCGGCAAACTCGACGCCGTGTTTGCCGACGAAACCCGCCCCTGGTTGCAGGGCGCGCGGCTGACCGCCTGGGAGCTGGTGCAGGACGGTATCCCGGTCAGCCTTCTGGTCGACGGCGCAGCGGCCCATTTAATGAAAACGGGCAAAGTGCAGTGGCTGATTGTCGGCTCCGACCGCATTGCCGCCAACGGCGATGTGGCCAACAAAATCGGCACCTATGCCGCGGCGGTGGCAGCGCGTTATCACGGCGTCAAGGTGATGGTGGTGGCGCCGGTTTCCAGCGTCGACATGCAAACACCCGACGGCGGTGCCATTCCCATCGAAACCCGTGCAGAGTCCGAGGTGCTCGAGCTCGCCGGGCAGCGCGTTGCGGCCGATGGCGCGGGCGCCTGGAACCCCGCTTTCGACGTCACTCCGGCCGAACTGGTGGACGCCATCGTGACCGAAAAAGGGGTGGTGGAACACCCCGACCAGGCCAAAATGCGGGCGCTGGTGAACTGACAGTATATTGACAACAATCGCCTGAGGCCGATTCTGAGCCGTTTTGAGCGCTGTTTGTCTTAATGCGGTACTCCCCGAAGATATGCTAAGATGCCCTTTTTAAGCGCTCTTAATGTTTGCGGCGTCCTTAGAACTCGGTGTTTAACAGAACAACAAGCCCCGCGTGTAGCGCGGCCGGGTACTAGCTGCGCTACACGCGGGGCGGACCTCAATGACAACTTTGGATATTCATGGCTGATTTCGCCAAAGAAGTGCTTCCGGTCAACCTGGAAGACGAAATGCGGCAATCCTATCTCGATTATGCGATGAGCGTGATTGTCGGCCGCGCCTTGCCCGACGTGCGCGACGGTCTCAAACCGGTGCACCGGCGGGTGCTCTACGCCATGAGCGAACTGGGCAACGACTGGAACAAGCCGTATAAAAAATCCGCGCGCGTGGTCGGTGACGTCATCGGTAAATATCACCCGCACGGCGATACCGCCGTCTACGACACCATCGTGCGCATGGCGCAACCCTTTTCCCTGCGCTACATGCTGGTCGACGGCCAGGGTAACTTCGGTTCGGTCGACGGCGATTCACCGGCGGCCATGCGTTACACCGAAGTACGCATGTCGAAAATTGCCCACCGGCTGCTGGCCGATCTCGACAAGGAAACCGTCGATTTCGTGCCCAACTACGACGAGTCGGAAACCGAACCGTCGGTGTTCCCTACGCGCGTGCCCAACTTGCTGGTCAACGGCTCGGCGGGCATCGCGGTGGGTATGGCGACCAATATACCGCCGCACAATCTCAACGAAATTATCACCGGCTGCATTGCTCTGATCGATAACCCCGACCTGACTATCAAGGATTTGATGGAACATGTCCCCGGCCCGGATTTCCCCACCGCTGCGATTATCAATGGCGTGCGCGGAATCCACGAGGCCTATCACACCGGTCGCGGCCGGGTGCATATCCGTGCCCGCACCCATGTCGAAGGCGACGAGGGCCGCAAACAGGCCATTATCGTCACCGAATTGCCCTATCAGGTGAACAAGGCGCGGCTGCTGGAGAAAATTGCCGAACTGGTCAAGGACAAAAAAATAGACGGCATCAGCCAGTTGCGCGACGAGTCGGACAAGGACGGTATGCGCATGGTCGTCGAGCTGAAGCGTGGCGAAGTCGCCGAAGTCGTGCTCAACAACCTGTACCAGCATACCCAGATGCAAAGTGTCTTCGGCATCAACATGGTGGCGCTGGTCGACGGTCAGCCGCGCTTACTCAATCTCAAGCAGGTGCTGGAAGCGTTCGTCCGCTACCGTCGCGAAGTCGTCACGCGGCGCACGGTGTTCGAATTGCGCAAGGCGCGCGAGCGGGCCCATATTTTGGAAGGCCTGGCGGTCGCGCTGGCCAATATCGATGAAGTCATCACCCTGATCAAAGCTTCGAAGAGCCGAGCCGAGGCCCGTGAAGAACTGGTTCGCCGCGAGTGGCAGCCGGGTATTGTCACCGAACTGTTGCAGCGCTCCGGCAGCGAGGCCTCGCGCCCCGATGGTTTGGGCGCGGAATTCGGTACCACGGTGACGTTTACCGCTTGTCCGAAATTCAGGCTCAGGCGATCCTCGATCTGCGCCTGCACCAGCTTACCGGCCTGGAACAGACCAAGATCGTCGACGAATACAAAGAGGTCATTGAACGCATCGACGACCTGCTGGATATCCTCAACAACCCCGACCGCCTCATGCAGGTGATTCGCGACGAATTGGTGGAAGTGGGCGAGCAGTTCGGCGATGAGCGCCGCACCGAAATCCTGGTCGACCAGCTCGATTTAAGTATGGAAGACTTGATTACCGAAGAAGACGTCGTGGTGACGCTGTCGCATTCCGGTTACGCCAAATCGCAACCCCTGTCCGACTATCGCGCACAACGTCGGGGCGGGCGCGGCAAGGCGGCGACGCGGATTAAGGAAGAGGATTTTGTCGATAAGCTGTTTGTCGCCAGTACCCACGATACGATTTTGTGCTTCAGTTCGCGCGGCAAGGCCTATTGGCTCAAGGTCTACCAACTGCCGCAGGCCGGGCGCACGGCGCGCGGTAAGCCGATCGTCAATCTGTTGCCCCTGGAGGAGGGGGAGCGGATCAATGCCGTACTGCCGATCCGCGAATACAGCGAAGATCAATTCGTGTTTATGGCCACCGCCCAGGGTACGGTGAAGAGAACCCCGCTGGACGATTTTTCTCGGCCGCGCAGCAACGGCATTATCGCCGTCGATCTGCGTGACGACGACTACCTGGTCAATGTCGAGATCACCGACGGTTCGCGTGACGTCATGTTATTCAGCAATGCCGGCAAGGCCATTCGTTTCAAGGAGGCCGATGTGCGTCCGATAGGGCGGACGGCTTGTGGCGTCCGCGGAACCCGCTTGGGTGCGGGACAAAAAGTTATCGCCCTGATTATTGTCGACGAAGGCAGTGTACTGACAGCGACCGAACACGGTTATGGCAAACGGACCCTGGTATCAGACTACCCGACCCATGGTCGCGGCGGCCAGGGCGTTATCTCCATCCAGGGTTCGGAGCGCAATGGCCAGGTCATCGGCGCAGTACTGGTGAGGGATGAAGACGAAATCATGCTGATCAGCAACGGCGGCACGCTGGTCCGCACCCATGTCAATGAAGTGTCGACCATGGGACGTAATACCCAGGGTGTGAGGCTGATCAATTTGCATGACGAAGAGAAGCTGGTGGGTGTGGAGCGCGTGGTCGATGTGCAGGACGATGACGACAGCGAGGCGCCGGTGTAGGCGCGGCGTTCGAAAAATTTATAAATAGTTCGGAGAAACACAAGAATGACCATCTATAACTTCAGCCCCGGCCCGGCGGTGTTGCCCAAGGACGTACTGCAACGGGCGCGCGATGAAATGCTCGACTGGCACGGTAGCGGCATGTCGGTGATGGAAATGAGTCACCGCGGCAAGCAATTCATGTCGATCGCCGAGAAGGCCGAGGCCGACCTGCGCGCACTGATGAAAATTCCCGGGAACTACAAGGTCCTGTTCCTGCAAGGGGGTGCCTCCAGTCAGTTTTCGATGGTACCCATCAACCTGTTGCGCGGCAAAACCGGCGCCGACTACATCTGGACCGGCGCCTGGGGGAAAAAAGCGATTGCCGAAGGCAAGCGTTACTGCCGTGTGAACGTGGCCGCGAGTTCTGAAGCGGAAAAATTCAGTACCATCCCCGAGCCTTCGGGCTGGCAGTTGGACAAAGACGCCGCTTATGTTCACTACACGCCGAACGAAACCATCGGTGGCGTCGAATTCCACTGGATTCCCGGTGTCGGCGAGGTGCCGTTGGTCGCGGATATGTCCTCGACAATACTTTCCCGGCCGGTCGATGTCAGCCGCTACGGCGTCATCTACGCCGGTGCACAGAAAAATATCGGCCCGGCCGGTTTGACGGTGGTGATTGTGCGTGACGATTTGATCGGTCAGCCGGTCGACGGTCAGCCGGTGATGTTCGACTATGCGACGCACGCCAACAGTGGCTCCATGTACAACACGCCACCCACCTACGCCTGGTACCTGGCCGGCTTGGTGTTTGAATCGTTGCAGGAAAAGGGCGGGCTGGAAGCGATTTCGCTGGTCAATCACCGCAAGGCCAAATTGCTGTACGACGCCATCGATGCCTCCGATTTCTACCACAACCCGGTCGACCCCGACTGCCGCTCCTGGATGAATGTGCCCTTTACACTCGCAGACCCGTCATTGGACGGCGCCTTCCTGGAAGAGGCCGCCACCGCCGGGCTCGTCACGCTCAAAGGCCACCGCTCGGTGGGCGGCATGCGCGCCAGTCTCTATAACGCCATGCCGGAGGAAGGCGTACAGGCCCTGGTGGCGTTCATGACGGACTTTGAAAAGCGCCGAGCCTAGGGTACACAGAAATGTATAAAATTCTGACACTGAACAATATCTCCCTGGCAGGCCTGGAGCGTTTACCGCGCGAGGACTATGAAGTCGCCTCCGAAATGCAACATCCGGATGCAGTGCTGTTACGCTCCTACAATATGCACGACATGGATATTCCTGCGTCGGTCAGGGCCATCGGTCGCGCCGGCGCCGGCGTGAACAACATCCCGGTCGATAAAATGAGTGCGCGCGGTGTGCCGGTCTTCAATGCGCCGGGCGCCAACGCCAATGCGGTCAAAGAATTAGTGCTGGCCGGTATGCTCATGGCGGCGCGCAACCTGGTGCAGGGCTGGGATTACGCCCGCGGCTTGCAAGGCGATGACGCCGAAATCAGTAAACAGGTCGAAGCCGGCAAGAAACAGTTCGCCGGCATGGAATTACCGGGCCGTACCCTGGGCGTCGTCGGTCTGGGCGCGATCGGCGTGCAGGTCGCCAACGCCGCCCATGCCCTCGGCATGAAGGTCGTCGGTTACGACCCCGACATCACGGTACAGAGCGCCTGGCAGCTGACCGCCGATGTGGAACAGGCCAACAGCGTCGATGACCTGCTGGCACAAGTGGATTTTGTCACGTTCCACGTCCCGCTGGTGGCGGGTACGCGGCATATGATCAACGCCCAACGTCTCGGCAACATGCGCGATAATGTCATACTGCTGAATTTCTCACGCAACGGCATTATCGACGACGCGGCGGTTACCCGGGCGCTGGAGACCGGCAAAGTCTACGCCTATGTATGCGACTTCCCCAGCAACCTGCTGAAAAACCACCCGCGGGTGATTACCCTGCCGCACCTCGGCGCCTCCACCCGGGAAGCCGAGGACAACTGCGCCGTGATGGTCGCCGACGAAGTACGGGATTATCTGGAAAACGGCAACGTCCGCAACTCGGTGAACTTCCCCAAGGTGTACATGAAGCGCTATCAGGGTTACCGTTTGTGTGTCGCCAACGCCAACGTACCGAATATGCTGGGCCAGATTTCAACCACCCTGGCCGATGCCGGCTTGAATATTGTCGATATGATCAACAAGTCACGCGGCGAACTGGCCTACACGCTGGTCGATGTCGACAGCGAAATCGGCCCGACCTGCATCGACAAGATCGCATCGACTGAAGGTGTACTGGCGGTCCGGGTTATAGACTGAACCTTAAGGCTGCCGGTGGGGGCGCTTCGGTACCAGACCGTCGGCCGCAGGGATGCGGCCGTCGAGCGTACAAGGATGTATTTACAGCGCGTCTGGTATTGAAGCGCCCCCACCGGCAGCCCTGCACCCTACCTCAAGGCACTAGCAATGTCCGAAAAACTCGACCAGTTGCGTAAGCGGATCGATGCCCTGGATGAGCAAATCCAGCGGTCACTGAACGAGCGTGCCGCCTGTGCCCAGCAGGTGGCCGAAGCCAAGCACCAGGAAGAAGGCGACGTTATCTACTACCGCCCGGAACGCGAGGCAGAGGTCCTAAGGCTGGTGCGTGAACGCAACCAGGGGCCGCTGACCGACGATGAAATGGTACGGCTATTCCGGGAGATCATGTCGGCCTGCCTGGCATTGGAACACCCGCTGACCGTGGCTTACCTGGGCCCCGAGGGCACCTACACGCAGGCGGCGGCACTGAAACATTTTGGTCATTCGGTCTCGCTCAGCCCGCTGACGGCCATTGACGAAGTTTTCCGTGATGTGGAAGCGGGTAGCGCGGACTTCGGCGTGGTCCCGGTCGAGAATTCCACGGAAGGCGCGATCAACCATACCTTGGATATGTTTATCCGTTCACCGTTGAAGATCTGTGGCGATGTCGAACTGCGTATCCATCACCAGTTGTTGTCGGTTGGAGAGGATAGGGGCGCTATCGAAAAAGTCTATGCCCATCAGCAGGCGCTGGCCCAATGCCGGGAATGGCTGGGCGCGCACTTGCCGCGAGCGGAGCGGATTGCCGTCAGCAGTAACGCCGAGGCCGCAAGGCTTGTCGGCGGTGATCCATCCGCGGCGGCCATCGCCAGCGACGCGGCGGCCGAGATGTACGACCTGAATATTCTAGCGGCGAATATTGAAGATGACCCCAATAATACAACGCGTTTCCTGGTGATCGGGTTGCATGAGCCTGAGCCCAGCGGTAAAGATAAAACGTCGTTAATGGTAGCGGTGCACAACGAAGCCGGCGCGCTCTATTCGCTGCTGGAGCCTGTTGCACGCCACGGTGTCAGTATGACCAAAATCGAGTCGCGGCCGTCGCGGGCGAGCAAGTGGGATTATGTTTTTTTCGTGGATGTCGAAGGGCATGTCGATGAAGAAAACGTGGCGGCGGCGATTCGGGCCTTGAGTGAGTCGTCGGCGTCGTTGAAGGTGCTGGGGTCGTATCCGAGATGCGAATTGTGAGTGTTTTGGGTAACGCATGAGTGAGTCGATATTAGATAGAGCGGTTACCGGCGTACAGGCGCTGAAGCCCTACGCCCCCGGCAAGCCGCTGAGTGAGTTGCAGCGTGAATACGGCATCCACCAGGCCGTCAAGTTGGCTTCGAATGAAAATCCACTGGGGCCCAGTGACGCGGTGCTGGAAGCGTTGCGGGGCGAGCTGGCGGATCTGGCGCGTTATCCGGATGGCAACGGTTTTGTCTTGAAAGCGGCATTGTCTGAGCGACTGGGGGTTGATCCGGCGTGTATTACCCTGGGTAATGGTTCCAATGATGTGTTGGAACTGGTGGCGCGGGCGTTTTTGTCGCCGCAGTCCTCGGCAGTGTATTCGGCGCACGCGTTTGCGGTTTATCCGCTGGTTACCCAGGCAATCGGGGCGCGCAGCAATATTGCAGCAGCGCACGATGGCCGTCGCGGACCCAAGTATGGTCACGATCTGGAGGCCATGCTGGCAGCCATCGATGCCGATACGCGGGTGGTGTTCATCGCCAATCCGAATAATCCAACCGGCACCTGGGTCGATGCCACGGCTCTGCGGGCGTTTGTCGAGCAGGTACCCGGCGATATCGTGGTGGTAGTCGATGAAGCCTATTTTGAATATGTCGACGAGCCCGACTATCCGAATGCGTTGCAGTGGATTGATGATTTTCCCAATCTGCTGGTGACGCGGACGTTTTCCAAGGCCTACGGGCTGGCGTCGCTGCGCGTCGGTTACGGGGTATCGCAAGCGGCACTGGCCGATGTGCTGAACCGGGTCCGCCAACCCTTCAATGTCAACAGTCTGGCGCTGGCCGCGGCGGTGGCGGCGTTGCAGGACGAGGCGCACCTGGCGGAAGGCATAGTACTCAACCGGCAGGGGATGCAGCAGTTGACCGCCGGTCTGGAGATGCTTGGTCTGGATGTCATTCCATCCGTGGGTAACTTTATTAGCGTTAATGTGGCGCGCGATGCCGCAGACGTCTATGAGGACTTGCTGCGCGAAGGGGTCATTGTGCGGCCGGTCGACAACTACGGGCTGCCAGGTTACCTGCGTATCAGTGTCGGTCGGCTGGAAGAAAATCAGCGTTGTCTCGACGCGCTCGCCAAGGTGCTGGCGGCATGATCGAGCGGCTTTGTGTTATCGGCGTGGGCCTGATCGGCGGCTCCCTGGCGCGGGCGCTGCGTGCCGCCGGCGTGGTGCGGGAGATCGTCGGCTGTACCCGGCACGCCGAGCATTTGCAGCGCGCAGTCGACCTGGGTGTCATCGATCGCTTCGATACCGACCCGGCAACGGCGGTCGAAGGCGCTGATTTGGTGTTTGTCTCGGTGCCGTTGGGTGCTATGGGTGCTATCTTTGCAGCCATCGGTGATGCCCTGGCGGACAATGCCGTGGTCACCGACGCCGGTAGCGCCAAGGCCGCTGTTGTCGCCGATGTCCGGTCGGCCCTGGGTTCCGTGCCGGACCGCTTTGTCCCCGGACACCCGATTGCCGGCACCGAGCAAAGTGGTGTCGAGGCTTCGTTCGCGGAACTCTATCAGGACCGCCGCGTGATCCTGACACCGTTGCCCGATACCGATCGCGACGCCGTCGCCCGGGTGCGCGCCCTGTGGGAAGCGGCGGGCGCGCGGGTCAACGAAATGGGTGTGGAGCACCATGATGAAGTGCTGGCCGCCACCAGTCATCTGCCGCACATTCTGGCGTTTGCGCTGGTGGAAAGTCTGGCGCGCATGAGCGAGCAGCGCGAGATTTTCGAATACGCGGCCGGTGGATTCCGTGATTTTACCCGTATCGCTTCCAGCGATCCGGTGATGTGGCGCGACATCTGCCTGGCTAACGGCGAGGCCATTCTCACCATGATCGAACGCTTTGACCAGGATATTGCTTCATTGGCCGATGCCATTCGTCGTCACGATGGGGATCGGTTGCTGGCCATTTTTCAGGGTGCGAAGGCGGCGCGCGATGCGTTTTTGGGGTGACAATTAAAGATGGGCTGTACCTATAAGGGTGTGAAGGAAAAAACTGAATTTCACGTTCAAGCGGGTGGTTCGTTGACCGGTCGCATCCGCGTACCGGGCGACAAATCGATTTCGCACCGTTCCATTATGTTGGGGGCGATTGCCGAGGGCACCACCTCGATCAGTGGTTTTCTGGAAGGTGAAGACAGTCTGGCTACCTTGAAGGCCTTCCAGGCGATGGGCGTTGCCATCGATGGTCCGGACGAGGGCAAGGTCGTCGTGCACGGTATGGGCTTAAACGGCTTGCAGGCGCCTACCGAGCCACTGGATCTGGGAAACTCCGGCACCTCGATGCGACTGCTGTCCGGTCTGCTGTCCGGTCAGTCCTTCGACAGTGAACTGATTGGTGACAGCTCGCTGATGAGTCGCCCCATGCGTCGTGTAACCGAGCCCTTGGCCACAATGGGTGCGCGTATCGAAATGACCGAAGCCGGTACCGCGCCCTTGAAAATAAAGGGGGGGCAGGCCCTGCGGGCTATCGATTACGCGATGCCGGTCGCCAGCGCGCAGGTGAAATCCTGTATCCTGTTAGCAGGGTTGTATGCCACAGGCCGCACCTGTGTGCGCGAGCCGGCCCCCACACGCGACCATACCGAACGCATGTTGGCGGGTATGGGTTATAAGCTTAGCCGTAACAAAGCCACAGCCTGCGTGGACGGGGGCGGGCAACTGACCGCAACTGACATTGACGTGCCGGCCGACATTTCGTCGGCGGCCTTTTTCCTGGTCGGCGCCAGTATCGCCCCCGGCTCCGACCTGCTGTTGGAACACGTCGGTATTAATCCGACGCGCACCGGCGTGCTGGAAATCCTCAAACTCATGGGTGCGGATATCGAGCTATCCAATCAGCACGAAGCGGGTGGTGAGCCGGTGGCCGACCTGCGTGTGCGGTCGGCACCGCTGCGGGGTATCGATATTCCAATCGAACTGGTGCCGCTGGCGATCGATGAATTTCCTGCGTTGTTTGTCGCCGCCGCCTGTGCCGAGGGGCGCACGGTTCTGACCGGCGCCGAGGAACTGCGTGTTAAAGAAAGTGATCGTATTCAGGTGATGGCGGACGGCCTGCAGGCACTCGATGTCGATGCCGAAGCCACACCGGACGGGATGATTATTCAAGGCGGCGCTATCAGCGGAGGTACAGTCGACAGTCACGGTGACCACCGAATTGCCATGTCGTTTGCCATGGCGGCGCTCCGGGCAAGCAGCCCCATCCGTATCGACGACTGCGCTAATGTGAATACTTCGTTTCCGGGTTTTGTCGACCAGGCTGCCGCAACCGGTCTTGATATCGCTTCGAAATATTAACGTAGAGAGTGGACGGATTTATCATTAACGAAATGCTCATTAATTCGTCATTCCGGCGTATGCCGGAATCCAGTGGGTTGATTGTCCTGGATCCCGGCATACGCCGGGATGGCGGTTAACGTTTTCCACTATGACCGCTACCACAAACATTCCTGTAGTAACCATCGATGGTCCCAGCGGTTCGGGCAAGGGTACCATCGCCCGCCTGCTGGCGCGCGAAATCGGTTACCACTTCCTCGACAGCGGTGCTTTATACCGGCTGTTGGCGTATGCCGCCGAGTGCCGTGGTATTGCGCTGGACGATGCAGTCGAACTGGTGGCGCTGAGCGGCGACATCGATATCCGTTTTCCAGCCGATGGCGGTGAGGATGAAGTCCTGCTGGACGGCAAATCGGTCGGCTTGGCCATCCGTAGCGAAGCCGCCGGTGCCGGCGCCTCGCGTGTGGCCGCTTTGCCGGAAGTGCGCCGGGCCCTGCTCCAGCGTCAACGCAGTTTTCACGTGGCGCCGGGTCTGGTGGCCGATGGGCGCGATATGGGCACGGTTGTTTTCCCGCGTGCCGAGCTGAAGATCTACCTGACCGCGAGTGCCGAAGAACGCGCAAAAAGACGCTGTAAGCAATTGAAAGATATTGGGAAACATGTAGATTACGCAAGCACCCTGGCGGCTATTCAGGCGCGCGACGCGCGCGACAGCAGCCGCGCCGTGGCGCCACTGAAACCGGCCGAAGACGCGATTGTAGTGGACACCAGTGAGTTGGATATCGATGCTACATTCCGTCGCGTCCGCGATTTGCTAAAAAAACACCTAAACCCGTGAATTCCAAAGAATATGCGGTTATAATTACAGGTTACACAGCCCGGCTTCCTGAATAGTCGCCGGTATTTTTAACCTCAACCCGCCGTCGGGGTAACGACCGGGCGAGCGGTTTTGTATGCCGCAGCGTTTATCTGCGGAAGGAATTTCACCCATGTCTGAAAGTTTTGCTCAACTCTTTGAAGAAAGCCTGGTTAACAAGGAAATGCGTCCAGGCACTATCGTTACCGGTACTGTCGTTGATATTCAGAGCGACGCCGTCATTGTCAACGCCGGGCTCAAGTCCGAAGGCGTTATCCCCATCGAACAGTTTTACAATAACCAGGGTGAAGTTGAAGTCGCCGTTGGCGATGCGGTTGAGGTTTCTTTGGATGCCGTCGAAGACGGCTTTGGCGCCACACGCCTGTCGCGTGAAAAGGCCAAACGGGCACAGGTCTGGAAACGTCTGGAACAGGCATTCGAAGACGGCGAGATCGTCAAGGGTTTAATCAGCGGTAAGGTCAAAGGCGGTTTTACCGTGGATATCGAAGATATCCGCGCCTTCCTGCCGGGCTCGCTGGTCGATGTACGCCCCGTGCGCGACACCACTTACCTCGAAGGTAAGGAACTGGAATTTAAAGTTATCAAACTGGACCAGCGGCGCAACAACGTGGTGGTTTCACGCCGTGCCGTGGTCGAGTCCGAATACAGTGCCGAACGCGAACAGTTGCTGGAAGGTTTACAAGAGGGCGCAACGGTTAAGGGTATCGTCAAGAACCTTACCGATTACGGTGTGTTTGTGGACCTGGGTGGTATCGATGGCCTGCTGCATATTACCGACATGGCCTGGAAGCGTGTTAAGCATCCTTCCGAAATTGTCGAGGTCGGCCAGGAAATCGATGTCAAGGTGCTGAAGTTCGATCGCGAGCGCAACCGTGTCTCGCTGGGGCTGAAACAGCTCGGCCAGGATCCGTGGGCGGATCTGGCGCGCCGTTATCCGGAAGGTACACGCCTGTTCGGCGCGGTCACCAATATCGCCGACTATGGCTGCTTCGTCGAAATCGAGGACGGCGTCGAAGGTCTGGTACACGTTTCCGAAATGGACTGGACCAACAAGAACGTCAATCCCGGCAAGATGGTGCATATCGGTCAGGAAGTCGAGGTCATGGTGCTGGACATCGACGAAGAGCGCCGCCGTATTTCACTGGGCATGAAGCAATGCCACACCAATCCCTGGGAAGAGTTCTCCGCGACCCGCAACAAGGGCGACCACGTCAAGGGCACCATCAAGTCGATTACCGATTTCGGGATCTTCATCGGCCTGGACGGCGGTATCGACGGGCTGATCCATTTGTCCGATATCTCCTGGCACGACCCGGGCGAAGAGGCGGTACGCAACTACAAGAAGGGCGAAGAGCTGGAAGCCGTGGTCCTGTCCGTGGATGCCGAGCGCGAGCGAATTTCCTTGGGTATCAAGCAGCTTGAGAAAGATCCCTTCTCTAATTTCTCAGCAGATAACGCTAAAGGTTCTATTGTTAAGGGCGTTATTAAGGAAGTGGACGCCAAGGCGGCGATTGTTGACCTGGGTGACGGTATCGAAGGTACCTTGCGTGCCTCGGAGCTGGCCCGGGACCGCGTCGAAGACGCCCGCACGGTGCTGACCGTGGGTCAGGAGATCGAAGCCAAATATATTGGTATGGACCGCAAAACCCGCACGATTGCGTTGTCGATAAAGGCTAAAGACAACGATGAGGAAGCGGCGGCGATCGCCGATTACTCCAAGGGCACCACGGGCGGCAGCGCCAAACTGGGCGATGTTTTGAAGGAACATTTAGGAAATAGTGGAGACTAATCAATAAATTGGTCTATGCTTAGAGGTACGGGTCGAGGTGGCCGGATGGCCACCTCTCATTATCGGGGACAGCTCCTATGACGAAGTCTGAGTTAATTGAAATACTCGCAGCGAAAAACAGTCATCTGAACCATAAGGATGTGGAACTGGCGGTTAAAAGTCTGATCGAGCAGATGAGCCAGTCGTTGTCCACCGGGCACCGCATCGAAATTCGCGGTTTTGGCAGTTTTTCGCTGCACTACCGGCCACCGCGCATGGGGCGTAACCCCAAGACCGGTGATGTGGTGGCGCTGGCCGCTAAATATGTACCGCATTTCAAGCCCGGCAAGGAGCTGCGCGAACGGGTCAATGTCTATGCCAGGGATGATCTGGGCGGCGCCCCGATCGAACCCATCAGCAGTGAAAGCGAATCTGAACCCGCCGGGGGCGGCAGTCTGTTCTAATCCTCGGGAATTGCAAAAACCGGAAACCTGAAAAGAGCGGATAATAACCGCTCTTTTTTTTGTGATTTGCCCGGGCATTTGAAAGCACCGATAATGCCCCCTACTGATTTTGCAGGAGAAATGGGATGGGGCGCCTGATCGGCTTTCTGTTCGTGCTTGTACTGGTTGTGATCGGACTTTCATTCGCGGTGCTGAATTCACAGCCTGTATCCCTGAATTATTATTTCGGCTACCGCGATATCCCCCTGTCCATGATCGTGGTGCTATCACTGGCGGCAGGCGCCGTGATCGGTGTGCTGGTGAGCGCGGGGCTGATCCTCAAGCTCAAGGCGCAGACCGGGCAATTGCGGCGCAAACTGCGGAATGCGGAAAAGGACTCGGATCAGTTGCGGATTCTGCCGGCTAAAGAATAAAACCACTTGGACATGTACACACTGCTCTGGCTATTACTTCCTGTAGCTGCCGCTTCCGGCTGGTGGGCGGCCAGCTATAGCCACGGAAAGCGCCGCTCGCGGGCTCGCGCGCAGTTCAATTCCGCCTATGGGCAGGGCATCAACTACCTGCTCAATGAAGAGCCGGACAAAGCCACCGAAGTGTTGGTACAGCTGGTCGAGGTCGATCCGGATACCGTCGAATTGCACTTGGCGCTGGGCAGCCTGTTCCGGCGGCGCGGCGAGGTGGACCGGGCGATTCGGGTACACCAGAATATCATTGCGCGCTCCCGTTTGAGCGATAGCTTGCGTCATCAGGCGACACTGGAACTGGCCCGCGACTTTTACAAAGCCGGGCTATTGGACCGGGCCGAGCAATTGTTCAACAAGCTGCTCGAGCGGGGTGTGGATGAAGCGGTGGTTTGCCAGCACCTTGTCGAAATCTATCAGCAGGAAAAGGAATGGGCGAAGGCCATCGACAGTGCTGAACGTCTTGTCGGTAACGATCCGGGGCACTGGAAAATCCGTATTGCGCACTATCATTGTGAACTGGGTGATTTGGCCCTGGCGCAAGGTGATTTCGCCCGGGCGTTAGTGGAGGCCGAAAGTGCCCGCTGTGTCGATGGCGCTTGTGTCAGGGCGTTGCTGCTGAAGGCGGCGGCACATCAACACGCAGGCGACTTCCAGGCGGCGATCAATACCTATGAGTCAGTGGGCGGCAGCCATCAGGGATTGATTCCGGAAATTCGTCAGGCACTGCAAGCGTGCTATGCTCGATTGCCGTCGGATGATCCGCCTGCGGAAGCCGCGTCGAACAATGTGGTTGCCCGACCGACGAATAATGCTTCCGCTGAGGCCGGAACCCGTTTCCGCTGTGAGCTGTGCGGCTTCAGCAGTAAAAAGCTGTTCTGGCAATGCCCCGGTTGCCGTTCCTGGAGCAGCGTTAAGCCACTGGCTTAAGCATATAAATCCGCATCCACAACTAAAACGCTTACTTTTGGTATGCCGGGAGACTGACGCACATTCCGCCTAAGATTTCGACCCTAAGAGACCAATCGAATATGAATCAGTCCCGCATCGATGAGCCCAGAGTAATCGTGGCCCTGGATTTCCCCAACGGCGAGCAGGCCGCCGCTCTCGTTGATCGGTTCCCGCCGGGCAGTTGTCGACTGAAAGTCGGCAAGGAACTATTCACCCGTGAAGGGCCGGCGCTGGTCAGGCGTTTTGTAGCGCAGGGGCATGACGTGTTCCTTGACCTCAAATACCACGATATCCCCAACACCGTTGCTCGTGCCTGCGAAGCGGCCGCGGCATTGGGCGTGTGGATGGTCAATGTGCATGCCTGCGGTGGCGGCAAAATGATGCGTGCGGCAAAACAGACGTTGGACGCAGCCGATGGGCGCCGCCCCCTGCTGATTGCGGTGACGGTATTGACCAGCATGGGCGGCGAAGACCTTGCGGAAGTCGGCATCACAGCAGCGCCTGAGCAGCAGGTACTGCGCCTGGCGGCATTGACCAAGGCATCGGGCCTGGACGGTGTGGTCTGCTCACCGCGCGAGGCGGCCTTGCTGCGGGCGGAAATCGGTCAGGACTTTACCCTGGTGACACCCGGCGTGCGCCCGCAGGGCGCGGCCCTGGACGATCAGACGCGGGTATTGACACCGGCCGAAGCGATTCAACAAGGATCCA
>Ga0114931_10003188_pt1 | contig 20791 bp, 15 predicted proteins | sample 2SBtaG_FD_89579 | JGI IMG/M metagenome (GOLD analysis project Ga0114931, IMG submission 89579) | Deep subsurface microbial communities from Kolumbo volcano to uncover new lineages of life (NeLLi) - 2SBTROV14_V59a metaG | ecosystem: Environmental > Aquatic > Marine > Volcanic | place: Kolumbo...
AGTTCAGCTACAACGAGGCGATCGAGACCAGCCGGCGTACGTCGGCCTACGCCACCGCCGCCATTTCGGCCGCGTTCATGTCGCTGACCAACCGGTCGTGGGCGCGCACGCTGATGCGCCGCTACGGCCCCGCCCCCGGCCAGGGCCCGTCGGAGAAGAGCATGGACAGCGGAGTCTGCCGCGTTCGACTGGTCGGCGAAGGCGAGGACGGCAGCAAGGTGCTGGTGACGCTGAAGGCGCCGGGGGATCCCGGCAACCGCGTCACCGTGCCGCTAGTCTGCGAATCGGCGCTCATGCTCGCGACCACCGACCGCGCCGCGCTGCCCGGCGGCGCCGACCGCGGCGGCCTGCTCACCCCGGCCACCGCCCTGGGCACCGGCCTGTTCGACCGCCTCCGCCAGGCCGACTTCGAGACCCGCGTCGAGCCGATGCCCGCCGCCGGCGGCTAACCGGCACAACGCTACCCCACGGTTGCGGCGTGCGCGCGCTCGAGGATCTCCCAGGCGCGGCGGTCGTCGGCGGGCAGCGCGCGCGAGCTGCAGAAGATGATCTCGATGACCCCCTCGGGGGCGTAGACCGTGACCTCGTGCTCGCCCTGGGGGCGCCTGCGTCCGCCGCGTCCGGCGACTCGGGCCTCGTGCCAGATAGTGCGGCGAGTATCGGGATCGAGGCCAGCGATGCCGTTCTGCGGTCGGCGCCGGCGCAGGTCCTCGGTGAACCCGGCGGGAAACCGGCGCTGGAACTCGGCCACGAGGTCGTCGCGCGCCGGACCGGACGCGTCCGGCAGCAGGCCGCGCTCGGCAGCCGCGGCGAGCGCCGCACCACCGCCGACGGCGTCGACGCGGCGAATCTCGTCGACGCGGCCGGCCGACAGCTCGACCAGGAGAGCCGCCGGCAGGCGGGGCTGCGCGCGACCGCGCTCGAACCAGACCAGACCGCGCCCACGGGTGGCGACCGCGCCGTGCTCGCCCAGCAGCTCGGCCATCCGCTCCGCCAGCTCGATCTGCTCGTTCTTGCTGGCGGTCGGCATCGTCGCGCTCGCGACCGTGACCGGGTCGTCGACGCGCGCGAGGGCATGCATCCACGGCGCCAGCGCTCGAACCAACCCGTGCGCAGGTGCCTGCCACGCCCTGGCCTGCATCCGGTCGATGACCGCCGCGGCGATGACCGATGCCGCGGCCAGCGCCAGCCCGCTGGCCACCGGACTGGCGATTGACAGGCGGCGGTCGAGGAAGATCCACGTCGCCGCGATGGCCAGCAGCACGGCGGTTCCGGCGAGCACCCGGCCGTACTCGCCCTGGGCGAAGTAGCGCAGCTGGCTGCGCGCCAACCACGAGTAGGCAATCACCAGCGGCGCGAGCGCCAGGGCGACCTCGACGCCCCGGCCGCGGAGGATCACCACGGCGTAGGCGGCGCCAATGGCCCACGCGCCCGCGCCGATGACCAGCCCCAGCGGCTCGAGCATCCGCCCCAGGCGATCGCGCAGCCGGGCCGACTCTTCTTCCTCGAGGCTGCGGAAGTCGAGATAGAAGACCTGTGGCCACGACCCGGCCGTGGCCAGGAGCGGCGCCATCAGGTGGACCACGCGCACGGCGGCGCCGGGGAGATGACGCTGGCCGACCAGGACCACGACAACGAGCAGCGAACCGAGACGCGTCGCCGCCCCTACCGCCGCGGCAAACCAGACGTGGGTGGGCCGGGACGACGGCGGCGGACGCCGTCGACGCCGCAACCTGACGCCGACGATGCCGCGGTGCTGGTAGGCGCGGCGGGTGTAGACGACCAGCAACGCGAGCGACAGGGACAGCTGGACGAGCAGGCCCAGCGGTACGACCCAGGCGCCGAACAGCCGCCAACCGGCGACGACCACCGCGAAGGCGCTGATCTCGGTGGCGACGATCGCCAGCGGAGGACGGTAGACGCGCTGCTGGGCGTAGACCCCCGAGTAGTACGCGCGAACCACCAGATCGACCGCCAGCCGCACCGCGACCAGCCCGAGATAGGCCAGCAGAATCGGCGGCGCGGCCGCCCGGATGGCGGCCCACCCGATCGACACCGCGGCGACGACCACCACCACCGCCGACAGCAGGACTCCGCGCCGCATCCACGCGCCGACCTCGACCGCGATGTCACCGACCGCGACGGCCTCGCGGATGCGGCTGCGCTGCACGTCGAGGGCCCCCCACCAGGCGCCCATCGCCAGCATCCCCAGGTTGACGAGGATCAGCGTGTCGGCGAACCGGACGCCGCGAAACATGCGAGCCAAAAACAGGAACTCGACCGCGTGAACGCCCAGCCCGAGCAAACGCACGAGCGCGACCCAGAACAGTCGGTAGGCGGCATAGCGCGCGAACAGCCCACCAAACAGCCCGTCTTCCAGGGTCACCCGCCGCTCGGCTTGTTTGCGGGCGCGGGCGAGCCACCGGGCGACCCGTCCGTCTCCGCTCACCAGCGCTCTCCTCGATTGCGCCGCACCACCAGCGACGGCAACCCGGCGTCACGCAAGCGGCGATACGGCACGGCGCGAAATGCCCGCGGCCCGCGCCTGCCGCTAAGCGACTCGGCCACGACCAGTGCGATCCGGTAGTCGAGGTCGCGCAGCTGCGCGCGGTCGTCGACCATCTGATTGATCAGCGCCGCCTGGCGCAAGGCACCGGGGCTGGCCGCGTCCATGCCGCGGGCGAGCATCGCGGTCAGCGCCTGGATGCGCTGGTCGACCGGGGCGTCCTCGAGCAGGCGCGCCGACCGGCGCACCCGGGCCGCGACATCGGCCAACAGCTCGTTGGCCTTGGCAGGGGTCAGCGACACCGTGCCACCGAACCGGATCGTGCAGCCTAGATAGTCGACGCGATCGACCCCGGCGGCGCGACCGGAGGGGTCGGGGCGCGCGGCGCCGTTGAACCAGTAGAGGCGCAGCTTGTCGCGGTTGAGTGCCAGGCCGAGCTCGTCGAGGATGGCCCGGGCGCGATCGAGCGCGCGATCGACCTGGGGGCGGTCGCGGTGGGCGAACAAGAAGTCGTCTCCGTAGCGGAGATAGAGCCCGTCCGGTGTGCTGCCGAGCGCGCGGTCGAGCGGTCCCAGGTAGAGGTTGGCGATCGCCGCCACCACCGGCGACCCGGTGGGCACCCCGACCGCCGGGCAGGCTTCGCCGTCTGCGACGATCGGCTGGTGCACGGTGCCGACCACGACTCGCCAGGCCGCGTGGTACCGACTGCCGGGCTCCGGCACGCCACCCGCCAGCGCCTCGAGCATGGGCCAGATCGGCGCACGCGCATCCATGCGAATCGAGTCGCCGTAGGCGGCGACGTCGGCGCGAAGAAGGTACAGGCCGCGCTGCCGCGGATCGGCATGGGCGTCGCGGTGCGCGCGCAGGTAGTCGCCGACCACGCGCAACGCCTGCTGCGCGCTGCGGCCCTTGCGATACGAGTAGAGGCTGTCCGGCAGCATCGGCTCGATGACTTCCGCCAGGAGCTCGCCGACGACGGTGTGCACCACGCGATCGATCGGCGTGAGCACCAGGAGCTCGCGCTCCTTGTCCAGCTGGGCGAGGCGCGTACTGGCCGGCGTCGGACGATAGGCACCGCTGCGGATGTCGCGGGCCAGCGCCTTGCCCACCGCGCGCGCGTCCAGCGCCATCTGGGCGATACCCGGCACGGCGTCGTCACGCCGCCGCCGGCGCCGGTCCTCGGCGCTCAGGCGCTGCACGGCGCGCAGGTAGCGCCCCGGCCGATACAGCTCGCCGAGCCAGTCGCCCGTTGCAGTGGAAAGGGTCAACCGGGGCCTCCGGTGGGAAATCGAAGCCTCTCTAGGGGACTTCGTAAATGAGTCGGACGAGGCCGCAACCTCCACTCCGACTCGCAAGGCAGCGCGTTGCGCCACGAGCCATCGGAGGCCCCGGATATGACGGCGATCAGTCGGGAAGGAAGATGCACACCTCGGAGAACCAGGGGCTGGTGCAGGCAGGGTTGCGCGACTTGCCCGAGAACGGATTTTCCGGCCCCTTGCGCTGCAGCTTGACCCAGCCCAGATCGCTCGACAGCCGCGGGGTGGTACCGGGGCGCACACACTGCGCCTGGCCGCGCCGGTTGAGGACCATGTTCTGGCAATCGACGAACTGCTTCTGCGGCGTTCCCGTGCTCGCGCCGTTGTTGGCGCCGAACTTGAACATGTTGCTGCACGAGTGGCGCCCGCCTTTGATCCGCGCCGTGCGCCCTTCGAAGGTGCGCTGGACCAGGAGGTACTGTCCGTCCGGGCTCAGGGTGAAGCGCCGCCGCAGCGACAGGAACTGCACGGTGAACGGATTGCCGTTCTGAGCCGAGGACCATCCGCCGCCACCGGTCATCGACGGGTTGACGATGACGTTCTCGAACTTGATCGAGACGAACGGCTTCTCGATCTCGAGCACCGACGCGTCGAACGCCCCGGTCTTGGTCAACGTGGCCGCGGCGAAAACCGTGGCCGGATCCGGCACCGTGCACAGCTGCACGTTGTCGAGGCTGTGGTGCACGTAGTAGTCGTAGCCGATGGTCCCGCTGGTCCAGGTGTTGACGCGGATGCGCATCTCCGTGCGGTAGCTGCCCTCCGGCGTGGTCGCGTTGGGCACGGGCTGGTGGATCGGCGTGGTGCCGCCGGCGCCGTCACAGCGCACAAACGATAGCGAGCCTATGATCGATGCCGGGCCGGTGCGGCACTCGTAGGTGGCCTCCGACAGACCGACGTCCGGGAACGTGAACTCCATCGGCACGTCCGACGGGTAGGTCGTCCAGCCGGTCTTCTTGGGTGGTGTCTTGGTGAATTGGGGCACCGCGACGTCGGACAGCTGCGCGCAGCCGCTGTCGACGCACGCCTGATCGACCGCGCACGCATTCGCGCAGCTTCCGCAGTGATCGCGGTCAGATGTGGTGTCGACGCAGCTGCCGCTGCAGGCAGTGAGGGTGCCGTCGCAGGTGGTGGTGCATTCGCCACCCGAACAGACCTGCGCCGAGTCGCACGCCTTGGTGCAGCTGCCGCAGTGCTCGTGGTCGGTGTCGGTGTTGACGCAGGTGCTGTCACACTCGGTGAGATTGCCGGTGCAGACGTCCCCGCCGCCGTCGGACGAGGGCGGCGCCGCATCGGCCGGACCGCCGCCGCCATCCTCGGTCGACTTGACCTTGCCGCAGCCGACCGCCAGTCCGAGTATTGCCCCTGCACAGACGAATAGACCGATTCTGCTACTCACAGCACGGCATCATACGACGAAACAAGCCCAGCCGCAGCAGCTTCGGTCACCTGCGGGCTCGTGCGACGCATGGCCCCGGAGGCTCAGGGGCAGGCGCTGTTGAGCGCCCCCGGTGTCGGGGTGGCCGTCCGGGCGAAGTTGTCGCCGTTGAGACGGCCGGCGGCGCACCGCGAGATGGAGTTGGTGTTATTGGGGGCTCCCTCGCTGACCTGGGTACGACCAGTCGTGCCGGTCGTACTGATCGAGGTGTTGGGCAGGCCGGTCGCGAGCTCGATGAATTCGCTCGTGTCGTTGGCGCCGTTCGAGCCGACGGGCTGGTCGGCGTCCAGTTCGTTGATCACCAGCTCCGCCACCGGGATGGGCAGCGGAGCGATGTCGGTGCCGTTGCTCGAGATCACCAGCGGCTTCCTGCCGGCGGTGACGCCGGTCACGCCGGCGATGTCGAAGTCGCCGGTATTGACGGTGCCCGTGGTCTGGCTCACGCCGTCGATGCTGGCAGTCGTCGAGGCCGATCGGTTTCCTGCAATCGCCCCTCCAAGCCATCGACTTGACGCCACCAGCCTCCGCTTGCTCCGCGCGACGATGTCGGCTTGATCCTTACGGGCAGCTGTTGGCGGCGCCTGGCGTCGGGGTGCCAACGGCGAAGTTGCGGTCGTCGAGGCGGCCCGCCATACACCGAGACATCGACTCGGTAGCGCCGGCGCCGTTGGCGTTCTCGTTCACCAAGACTGCCTCGGGACCGGTGCCGAGGAGGGCCTGGACGAGCACGTCGTCGGCAGAGCTGCCGTAGGCGAGGGCGTCGATGAGGAAGGTGCCAGTGGGCTGTGGCGAGATCGCGGTACCATTGGGGAAGTCCGAGGTCGAGCCCTGGCTGATGCTGATGGCGTCAGGGCCGTTCTGCAGCCCGCCGCCGGAGAAGGTGATCACCGGTGTCGGAGTAACAGCCGGGTTGCCGAGCAGCACGAACCCATTCGCGTCGGTGGTCACCGTCAGGTCGAACACGTGGTAGCTCGCGTCGTTGGTCGCGTCGCCGTTCCAGAAGACCAGGACGTAGCCGCTTAGCGCGGTGTTGGGCAGCCCGGTAGCGATCTCGACGAACTCGGCAGCGTCCTTGCCCGGCGTATTGGGATCGGCCTCGCTGATGACCAGCTCGGCGACCGGGATCGGCAGAGGGGCGATGTCGGTGCCGCCGCTGGAGATGAGGAGGTTCTGCATGCCGGCAGTCACGCCGGTGACGCCGGCGATGTCGAAGTCGCCGGTGTTGACGGTGCCCGTGGTCTGGCTCACGCCGTCGATGCTGACAGTCGTCGAGGCCGAGTCGAAGGTGAAGCTGGTCGAGGCGATGGTCGGGTGCGAGCCGACGGCGACGACGGTCGGGGTCACGGTCAGGTCGATCACGGTCACCGAGATGGCGGTGCTCGAGGTGCTGCCCTCGACGACGATGAGGTCATCGGCGCCCAGGGGGGTGGCGGCGTCGATACCGTCGATGGTGATGACGTTGTCGCTGGCGACGGTGAACAGCTGGGAGGTGCCGCCCAGGGTGACGTCGTTGACGCCGAGGAAGCCGCTGCCGTTGACCGTGAGCAGGCCGCCGCGCGGGGCGGTGGTGTAGTCGAGCGAGGTGACCATCGGCGCCAGGCCGACGTCGGCGTCCGGCGACGTCGTGGCGTCGGCCATGGCGTCCGAAGCGGCGTCGAGCATGGCATCGGGAGACGCATCGGCCATGGCGTCGGCGACAGAGGCGTCGGCGGCGGCCGCGTCGTCAGTGCCCGCGTCGACGTTGCCGGCGGCGTCGGGGTTACCCGTGGCGTCGATGCCCGGACGGGCGTCGGGGTACGGGCGTGCGTCGGGGCTGCCACTGCCGCCGCCGCCACAGGCGACGAGGGCCAGGGTGGAAAGAGAAATGAGAACCAGTGGAAGCTTCCTCATGGGTACGCCTCGACAACTCGTTGAGTTGATTCGAACCGGCGCCGCGTCACTCGGCACGCGCGAGCGCGCGTTGCCTGGACATGGCAACAACTCCTTCTAACACGACCCAGACTTCCAGGGCGAGGATGACGGCGCCGATGGTCGCGAGCAGGTAGTTGCTGGTTTCCACGTAGCGCGCCAGGTTCGATGCCATGGCGATCCCTGCAACGCAGGTCACAGCGAGCATCGGGATCCCCGCGTAGATCCACGGTCGCCCGGTGCGGTAGAGCCACACGGTAACGACGGTAAGCGACAAGCCTGCCAGAAGCTGGTTCGACGACCCGAACAATTGCCACAGCTGCCCGGCCCGGCCGCCCAGAACCAGCGCCAGCGGCAGGACGACGGCCACCAGGGCGGCGACGTAGCGGCTCTCGAGCGCATGGATGCGGTAGATGCGCCCGAGCTCCTGGAGGATGTAGCGCTGGATGCGGGCGCCGGTGTCCAGGCTGGTGGCGGCAAACGAGATCACCAGCACCGACACCACCACTTCGGATGGCCCGCGGGGCAGCCCGAGCGCCACCAGGAAGGTGCTGGCGCCCTCCACGAAGTTGACCACGCCCGACTTCGCCGCGGTCGCGAAGTCGTGGTAATGCTCGCCGAATCCGGACAGCCCGGAGGTCACCGCCAGGGTCGAGATCAGCGCCAGGACGCCCTCCCCGAGCATGCCGCCGTAACCGATCGCCCGGGCGTCGGTCGCACACGCCAGCTGCTTGGAGGTGGTGCCCGACGACACCAGCCCGTGGAAGCCGCTGATCGCCCCGCAGGCGATGGTGACGAACAGGAACGGAAACCAACCGGGAGCGTCGGCGGGCCCGTTGCTGAACGCCGGCGCCGCGATGGTCGGGTGGGCGACGAGCAAGCCGACGATCAGCGCGCCCAACCCGACCAGCAGCTGGTGGCTGTTGATGTAGTCGCGCGGCTGCAGCAACACCCAGACCGGAAGCGTCGACGCGACGAAGGCGTAGATCAGCAGCGCGACCACCCAGGCGGTCTGCTCGTGCTCGCCGAAGATGCCGGCGATCGACACCGGCACCTCGTAGCCGACCCAGACCATCCCGTACAGCGTGATCAGCGACACGACCGACGGCCAGAACAGCCCGCGCTGTTTCTTGTAGCACCACCAGCCGATCAACAAGGCGACCACGATCTCGAAGTTGATCGGGATCACGGTGCCGGGCTGGTGCGCGAACAGCGCCGCGATCGCCTTGGCGAAGACCGCGATCACCAGCATCACCAGGAAGAAGATGACCAGCAGGAACAGCACCCGAGTGCGCGGCCCGATGACGTCGGCGACGATGCTGCCGACGGAGTCGCCGCGGTGGCGTATCGACATCACCAGCGTCGAGAAGTCGTGCACCGCACCCATGAACACGGTGCCCAGCACCACCCACAGGACCGCGGGAACCCAGCCCCAGACCACCGCCACCGCCGGTCCGATGATCGGCGCCGCGCCGGCGATCGAAGCGTAGTGGTGGCCGAACAGGACGTGCTTCTTGGTCGGCACGTAGTCCACGCCGTCTTCGAGCTCGCGCGACGGCACCGGCTCGTCGGCGCGCAGCTGAAACACGCGATCCGACAAGAAGCGGGCGTAGAAGCGGTATCCCAGCGCGAACACCGCGAGCCCGGCGAGGCAGACGACCGCCGCGTTCATCGATTGTGAGCCTACGCCGGTGCCCGAAGGGGTGGCAAGCCCTGGCCCCATGGGTCCATAATCCGCGGCACGGAGGCTATCTAATGAAGACTACGATCACGAGCGCGCTGGCGTTGGTTCTCGCGGTCGCCATCGGCGGCTGCGGCAAGAAGGACGAGAAGAAGGGCGAGGAGAAGACTCCCGCGACAACGCCCACCAAGACGGACACCAAAACCGCCGAGCAGGCCAAGCCGGCCGAGCCGGCAGGCCCGCCGGCGATGATCGCCAAGATCGAGCCGTCCAGCGGCTCCAACGTTCACGGCACCGTCTGGTTCAGCCAGCGCAAGGACGTCGTGACCATTCGCACCCACATCGAAGGGCTCACCCCCGGCCTGCACGGGTTCCACATTCACGAGACCGGCGACTGCAGCGCCCCCGACGCCAAGAGCGCCGGCGGCCACTTCAACCCGGCCGGCAAGAACCACGGCAAGCCCGACGCCGAGGATCATCACGCCGGTGATCTGGGCAACATCGCGGCCAACGGCAAGGGCATCGCCGAGAAGCAGCTGGGCTCCACCGACATCACCCTCGGCGACGGCCCCAACTCGATCGCCGGCAAGGCGGTGGTCATCCACGCCGACCGCGACGACTTCACCAGCCAGCCGTCGGGCAACGCCGGAGCGCGCGTCGCCTGCGGTGTGATCGAAGTCGACAAGAAGTAACCCATAGCAGTACCCGAGGCGTCTCATGCGCGCGTTTCCTCTCGCCGTTGTCGTCACCCTTTGTTCGTGCTCCCACGGTCACGAGCTGACCGGCAAGGACGCGGAGCCACCCGGCCGATATCGCGCGTATCTGAAAGGCCTCGGCGTCGACCCGAACGCCGGCGTCATCGAGCACACCTCGATGACTGCCGGCGCGTTCCGCTTCTTCAGCTCCGGGCCGAAGGACGCCGGGCGCGACCGGGCGGCCGCTTCCCCAACGGGGCTGGTCGCCGGCCACGTGCGCGCCGGTGACGACTGGCACGACTTCATCGCCGCCGCCGCCCCCACGCTGATCGCCGAGCGGATCGCCTGGCTCGAGAGCGAGCCCGGCCCGGGGCCGAACGATCCGGGCAAGGAGCTCCGGCTCCTCGATCCCCACGACCAGCTGCCGGTGCCGATCGATCCGGTCGCCTGGATCCAGGTGACGAAGCCGACGCGCGAGGGCGACGTCTTCACCGCCTGGTACCTGCCCAAGGGTGGCGCCGATCCGGTGCGCTGGCAGATCACCGCACCGGCGGGGAAGAAGGCGACCATCGATCAGACGCCGGCGTCGAAGCTGAAGCCGGCCGGGCCACCGGAAGGCCGCGCCCCGGCCGCGCTGGTCAGCCCCAACCTGCACGAACGGCTGTGGGGGCTGAAGGTCCTGCAAAAGACGCCCGACGTCCACGCGGTCGTGCCGGTCGGTCAGCTGGTCGAGGCCGACCCCGAGCCGCTGGTGCGCGAGCAGGCGGCGATCGCCCTCGGCGTGGCCGCCGACGACCGCGGCGCCGAGCCGCTGCGCAAGGCGTTCGTCGCCGAGCCGGATGCCGCCCGGCGCAAGATCTACCTCGATGCCCTGGCGCGAATCCCGGGCGAAAAGGCCAGCGCCGCGCTAGCCGCGCTTGCCGGCGTCGCGCCAGCCGTCAAGAAGAAGAAGCCCAAGCAACCCGTACCGAAATCGCCGCCGCCGCCGCCACCACCGCCGCCGCCGGTACCGGTGTCGCTGCGTCTGGACGTCGTGCGCGCGCTGGCCGCGCGCAACGATCCCACCGCCGCCGGCGCACTGAAAGAGCTGGCGGCCCACGCCGACGACGACAGCGTACGCAAGGCGGCCGCCTCGTCGGCCAAGACCAACTAGCCGCCTGCGCCGCACGGAGATCCGAGGCCGATCTCGTCCGCGCGAACCCCGGCATCGCGCTCGATCCCGCGACCAACGGCTGGCCGGCGCTGTCCCAGGGGCAGCACATCCTCATTCCGGTTCATTGACGATGCGCGAACTGATCCTCGCCGCTCTCCTGGTCGCGTGCTCGCCGCATGGCACCAAGGACCACGCGAGCGGCGCGTCGGAGATCCCCATGCACCCAGCCGAGAGATACCGCGCGTACCTGCAGAGCGTCGGCGTCGATGCGTCGGCCGAGGTGGTCCGTATCCCCGGCGAGCGCGCCAGCGAGGCCCTCGGCGAGCTGGCCGAGCACGAGGCCGAGGTGTCGCTGCGGGTGGAGATCGTACACGCCCTGGCCACCCGCCCCGACGACGGTGCCGCCAGCGCGCTGGAGCAGCGGGCCGCTCACGACGCCGACGACAGCGTGCGCAAGCTGGCCAGGACCTACTTGTCCACGCGGCGCTGACGGTCAGTCGACCAGGACGCGGGCGAGGAACGGCAGGCTCTCGTCCATGCGGAAGTCGACCTTGCTGTGGTCGTCGTGGAACTCGAGATAGGTGTGCGCCACGTCGAGGCGCTCGAGCTCGCGGTGCATGCGGCGCGCGCCGTAGACCAGGTTGTACTGATCGATGTCGCCGCAGTCGATGTACAGGCCGCGCAGCGAGCGCAACGCGTCGGCGTGGGCGTCGACCATCGACAGCGGATCCCAGGCCATCCAGTTCTGCCACCGCTCGTCGATGAGCTCCAGGGTGTCCAGGGTGACCGGCATGCGCACGCCCAGGTGCGCCTGGGGATCCGGGTCGTAAGTCGCGCCCATCGCCAGCGTCATCAGCACGTGGATCGCCTTGTCGTCGACCTTGGGCGCCGCCTCGAACCACTCGAACCAGCTGTCGATGGTGCCGCCATGCTCGGCCACGCTGCGGGCGACCTCGGGGAAGTAGGGATAGAACAGCAGGTCGAACGCCATGTCTCCCGAGTGACAGGCGGCCGCCGACCAGGTGTCGGCGCGGCGCATGGCGTGAACGATGGCGCCGAAGCCACCCGAGCTCTTGCCGAACACCCCACGCCGCCCGGCGCCGCCGCAGGAGAAGCGCGACTCGACCGCCGGCAACATCTCGTCGATCAGGAAATCTTCCCAGCGCCCGACGGCCACGCTGTTGATGTACTGGTTGCCGCCCAGGCGGGTGAAGCAGTCGGGGAACGCGACGGCCACGGGAGGCATGCCGTCGGCGATCAGTCGATCGAGCCGCTCTGGCACATTCTCACCGAACGCCTTCCACGCCGTGTGCGAGAAGCCGGAGCCGGTGTATCCGACCAGGTCGACGAGCAGGGGCAGGCCGGCACCATCGGAGCCAGCGGGAACGTAGACGTGGACGTCGCGGCGGGTCGGGTCGCCGAGGAGGTTGGATCCCAGCAGCTGGCTGTCGATGGTGACCGTGTGCAGCGTCCCTCGGGGGGCCTCGCGGTTGGTGCGCATTGCGCGATGGTACCCGCACGCGCGCTGATCCTCTATAGTGGCGGAGGTGCGTGTTTCGGCCATCCTCCTGCTGTTCCTCGCCAGCTGCCAGTTCGACCGCGGCGGCGTGGACTTCGGAGACGGAGGAACGACGACGGGCGCCGATGCCTCGCGGCCCGGCGACGGCAATGGCGGCGGCGACGCCTGCGTGCCCGGCTGCTCGGGCGACGTGCTCACCCGCTGCCAGCCGTCGCCGTCGACCGAGACCTGCCCGCTCGGCTGCAACGGCACCACCATCTCGTGCCGCGCGCTGGTGCCATCCAACGGCGCCAGCGCGCAGAACCTGCAGGGCGTCACCGACGGGCTGGTAGTGCCGGCGGCCAGCGCCGCGAGCATCGACTCCAGCGACGGCACCGTCATCGTCGATGGCAGCGAGGTTCGGCCGGGCGGCGAAGGACTGGCGGCCGGGATGCGCTTCACCGTGCTGGGCGACAACATCGGCGTGCTCGCGGTCGACCGCGTCGACATCGGCGTCGGTGCGGTGCTCCGGGTGCGCGGCAAGCTGGCGCTGATCATCTTGTCCCGCGGCGACGCGACCCTCGATGGCGTCATCGACGTCTCCGCCGGCTGTGCCGATGGCAGCGTCATCTGCGGCGGGCCGGGCGCCGGCACCGGGTCGACCTCAGAGGACTCGGACTCGACCGGCTGTGCCCCCGGCGGGCACGGTCACGGGTCGTTCGGTTTGGAGCCCGAGACCGGCGGCGGCGGCGGCGGATTTGGTGGCGCGGGAGAGACCGGCGGCGCGGCCGACTCGACCCACCCGGGTGGCACCGCGGGCGTGCCGGGCGGCGCCTGCGCCGGCGCATCGCTGGTGCCGCTGATGGGTGGCGCGGCGGGCGGCGCGGGCGGCTCGGGTGGCAACGGTGGCGACGGCGGCGGCGGCGGCGGCGCGCTGCAGCTGACCTCCTTCACTGCCATCCATCTGGCCGGCGCATCCGCAGGCGCCCCCGCGGGCGTGCGCGCCAGCGGCGCCGGAGGACGCGGCGGGGAGGGCAGCGACGGCGGTGGCGGCGGTGGCGCGGGCGGCGGCGTGCTCCTGGAGGCACCGGCCATCGACCTGAGCAACACGGTGCTGGCCGCCAACGGCGGCGGTGGCGGCGGCGGCGGCGGCTCGCCCGACACCGATGTCGGCGAGCCGGGTCCGTTCGGCCAGGCGCAGGCAGCCGGCGGCGGCGCCGATTCCCACGCCGGAGGCTCCGGTGGATCCGTTGCCAGCGGGCCGACGGCCGGCGCGGGCGGCGGCGACGACACCGGTGGCGGTGGCGGTGGCGTGGGCATCATTCGCCTGAACGCGCCACTCGACACGCTGAACGTCGGTGGCAACGTCATCGTCAGCCCGGCCTACACGCGCGGCGATCCGGCGGCCCAGTAACCGGCAGCCCGGGGGCCAGGTGGTTGCCGGATGGCGTGTACCCGCGCACGCCGAGCGGGGTTTCGCAACGCCATGTGTGTCCGATTGTCTGCAGTGGATCCGCGAAAATTCGACGATCGGGTGGGATATGCGCGCACCGATCGGAGCGCCGAACAGAAGTGCGCTCGTTGCAGAAACGATGCGATGACGGGAACAAGCGCGTCATGGAGGGCTGTCAGACTGTGTGGGAACGACGGTGGCACGGATCTGGCGAGGTCATGCGTTGATCGATCGGAGGCCAGAAGTCATGAGCGAACCCGCGATGGCACCCCCGCAGCACCATTCCCCCCGCCGCTACCCGCGCGTGGCGACCGAGCTTGTCGCGCGCCTGGTCGACGGTGCCTCGGTCAGAGCAGTCACCGTGCGCGACGTCGGCGGCGGCGGGATGTTCGTGGCCACTGACGAGCCGCCGGCGGTGGGCGCGGCCCTGGACGTGCAGTTCCGCCACGTCTCGCGACTGGAGTGCGGGGCGCGCGGCCGGGTCGTCTGGCGCGCGGCCGGCGGTTTTGGCGTCGCTTTCGACCAGGTGACCCCGGCAATGGCCAGCTTTGCCCGCACGTTGGCCCGCATGCCGGCACATCTGCGGCCGCTCTACCTGGCCGGCGTGGTCGAGCCGTCGTTGCTGGTCGAGGCGTAACCGGCGCCTGGGCCCCGATCACCGCCCTCCCCCCTTGTTCATGGGGGCGGAATTATTAGTAGAATTGCAGCGGGATGGCGACGCTGGTCTACTGGGACGCGGACGGCACCGATCGCAGCTTCGAGCTGGGCACCGATCCGATCGTGATCGGACGCGCCCCGGAGTGCGCGATCCGCAGTGAGGATCCCCAGGTCTCGCGCCAGCACGCGCGCCTGTTCTTCCACGACGGGCATTACTGGATCGAGGACCTGGGCTCGGCCAACGGCGTCTATGTCGGACCCGCTCGGGTCACGCGCGGCCCGCTTCCCCCGGGCGAGTTCGCGGTGGTCGGTGGTGTGATTCTGCAGATCGCAGTCCCCGGGCAACAGCCGCCGCCGGGCACCGTCAATCAGCTGGTGTCGCGGCTGCGCACCGAGCGCGCCGAGCGCGCCGGCGTGATCGACGAGCGCAACGCGCTGGGACAGCGCCTGGGCGAGCTGCACCAGGAGCTCGAGCGCGCGCGCACGGAGGCCGATGCCGCGCGCACCGAGGCCGAGGCCGCGCGCACCGCGGACGACGACGAGCGCTCCAAGCTACAGGAAGAGACCGTCCGCCAGCTGTCGGACGAGCTCGATCGCGCGCGCGCTGCCCACCGCGAATCAGTCGATCGCGCCGAGGAAGCGGAGGCTCGCATCGCCGCGCTGTCGGTCGACCTCGACAAAGCCCGCGCCGGCGGCGCCGCGGTCGACCAGCTGCGAACTCAGCTGTCGAAGGTCGAGCGCGAGCGCGACGACGCCAAGGCGAGCATGGCCGCGTCAGCGATGGACAGCAACGCCGCGACCGTGCAGGGGGAACAGCTCGAGATCGCGCTGAAGAACGCACGCACCGACCTCGAGTCTGCGACCAGCGAGATCGGCGCGCTCGAGGGGACGCTGGCGGAGACCCGCGCGGCCCTCGACGAGGCGCGTGCAGCGCTGGACGAGGCACGGGCGGCCCACGACCAGGCGACGGTCGCCGCCGGTGCCGCCGAGCCCGAACGGATCGCCAGCCTCGAGGTCGAACGCGACGCGCTCGGCCGCGAGGTCGAAGCGGCCCGCGCCGACGCCGAGGCCGCCGAAGCGGCTACCGCAGCCGCACGAACGGAGCGCGACGAGGCGGCCGTGCAGCGCGACGAGGCGACCGCGCAGCGCGACGAGGAGCGCGCCCGCGCGGAGGCCGCCCTCGCCCGCGTCGCCGAGCTGGAGCAGAGCGCGGGCGCCGACGCCGGGTCCCTGGACGAGGCACGCACCGACGCGGACGCGCTGCGCACCGGGTTGGAGCACGCGCGGAGCGAGCTGGAGACGACCCGCAGCGAGCTGCAGGCCGTGAAGAGCGAGCTGGAGGCCCTGCGCAGCTCGGCCGGCGACGCCGACGACGCGCTGGAGAAGGCGCACGCTGACGCCGAGGCCCGCCTGCAGGCGCTGCGCACCGAGCACGATGACAAGCTCCAGGCCGCCCGCTCCGAAGCCGACGAAAAGCTGAAGCAGGCCGAGGCCAAGGCCGAGGCCGAGGCCGACCGCTGGCGGGAGGCCTCCTCCCAAGCCCGCGGCGAGGCCGACCGCGCCCGTGCCGAGATCGCCGCCGACGTCGGCCACTGGCAGTCCGAGGCCGAGGCGGCGAAAGGCCGCCTCGAGGAAGCCCGCGCCGAGGCCGACACGCTGCGCGCCGAGCTCGACGAGCTACGGGCCTCCTCCGGTGACGCCGGCGCGGCGCTGGAACGGGCCGAGGCCGAGCGGCAGAAGCTCCGCGACGAGCTGAACGCCGCCCGCGCCGAGCACGACGACAAGCTCCAGGCCGCCCGCGCCGAGGCCGAGGCCGCCCGCGCCGAGACCGACGACAAGCTCCAGGCTGCCCGCGCCGAGGCCGAGGCCGCCCGCGCCCAGGCCGACGACAAGCTCCAGGCCGCCCGCAACCAGGCCGAGGCCGCCCGCGCCGAGCTCGACGAGCTACGGGCCTCCTCCGGTGACGCCAGCGCGGCGCTGGAACGGGCCGAGGCCGAGCGGCAGAAGCTCCGCGACGAGCTGAACGCCGCTCGCACCGAGGCCGAGGCTGCCCGCGCCGAGGCCGAGGCCGCCAGTGCCCAGGCCGACGAGCTACGGGCCTCCTCCGGTAACGCCGGCGCGGCGCTGGAACGGGCCGAGGCCGAGCGGCAGAAGCTCCGCGACGAGCTGAACGCCGCCCATGCCGAGGCCGAGGCCGCCCGCGCCGAGACCGAGGCTGCCCGCGCCCAGGCCGACGGAGCACGCGATGCCGGCGCCGAGCTGGAGGCGATGCGCCGCCGGATCGCCGACGCCGACACCGCCCTGGCGCAGCTGCAGGCGCGCATTCCCGAGCTCGAAGCCCAGGCCGAGCAGCTGGAGAGCGAGCGCCTGCTCCGCCGCGAGGCGGAGGAGAAGACGCTCGATCTGGAGGATCGCCTCGAAGCCACCCGCCGCGAGCTGCAAACCGCCCGTGGCGAGCTCGAGACCGCCCGCGCAGACGCACGTCCCGCCGGATCGCCAGCCGACGCGGCGCGCGAGCACCTCCTCGGTCTCGAGGGCGCGATCAGCTCGCTTCGCGCCAGCCTGCGCGCGGCCAGCGATGAAGCCGCGGTCATGGACGGCGGCGAGTCGGTCGACGTCATCACCACGTCGATCAGTCAGGCGACCGAAGAGCTCGAGACTGCGCGCGACAGCTTGCGCGCGTTGACCGACCTCTTCGACTGACCGCGCAGTCCGGCTACCGCCGCTGTCACCTTCCCAGCGCGTACCAGTGGTGGCGACGACCTGCCCACCGTGCGTCGCTTCAATGGCGCCATCGAGCTGGAGCACGAAGGCCAGGTCAGAGCTAGCACTCGGGTGTGCGTCGCGCCGTCGGACCAGGTCGCGTCGGCCAACGTAGTCGAGAGCTCCAGCATGAGCTCCTACGACCAGGCCGTCGTCGATGACGCCAAGAGCCCGACCTACGTGCCGTACACTGCCCCGGTCGACACCCGGCTGTGCCAGACGGTCGAGGTCGGCTAGCACTCAGGCTGAGCGGGTCGGGGCAAAAAAAGGCCGCGCGTCCCAAGGACGCGCGGCCATGTCGAGTTACTGCCGTGAGGCTTAGAACGTCAGGCGGACGCCGAAGCGGATGCTCAGCGGCGCCTGGCGGGCCGACAGGTTGTTGTAGTTCGGCTGCTTTTCGATCAGCGTCTGAGTCGAGTCACCGCTGCCCGCGAGCGCCTTGGCGTGAGCCAGGTCGGCCTCGGTACCACCGATGATCGGGTTGACGTCGTCGAAGGTGTACTCCTCGTCCCTCGCCAGCTCGGTCTGCTGGTTGAAGACGTTGAAGATGTCCGCAAACGCCTCCAGCTTCATCAGCTTGCTCAGCTGGTGCCCATAGGCCACGTGCATGTCGAACCGCGTCGCCAGAGGCGAGCGACCCGACGCGCCGCGCGGCAAGATGTACGACTCCTGGCGGCCGTACGCGAAGTTCGAGCCCAGCGGAGTGTTCGCGATGCCCGAGGAGGCGCGCGCGCTGAGGCCGAAGGTCGCGGCGCCCTTGTGCTGGGCGACCGGCAGGACGTAGTAACCGTCGAGCTTGAAGTTGTTCGGGCGGTCAGCCTTCAGCGCGCCGTAGCGGTTGGCCATCAGCTCGGGAAGGTCGTACATCGAGGTCAGGTTCGGGTCCAGCTGGCCCGTCTCCGGGGAGAACAGACCGGGGTAGTTGCCGCGAAGGCGCGAGTAGGTGTACGAGGCCAGGACGAAGAAGTTGTTCGAGAACCGCTTGTTCGCCTTGATCTCGATGGCGTCGTAGGTGCGCTTCGGCTTGTCGAAGAGCGAGTTGCCCTGAAGGTTGTCCGCCTCGAAGTTGAGGAAGTCGGCACGACCCTGGTTGCCCGCGGTCATCTCGTCCATCGCCTGCTGGCGAAGGTTGTCGATGGCGCCCTGGTGGACCTCACCCGGGTTGACCACGACGTAGGTCGTGGCGCCGTCGGTCGAGACGTCCTCGATCGCGCGGCCCAGGTTGCGGTGAACGTACGTGGCGCCGACCTTGAGGTCGGGAAGGACCTCGTACTCGGTGCCGGCAACGATCTCGTCCATGTACTGGGCCTTGATACCCGGGTCGTGGAGAACGTCCGAGTCACCGAAGGCCAGCGGGAAGATGAGCTGGTTGCTGTCGCACGAGCCGACCGGGTTGTCGAGATCGCACGCGGAGGGCGCGTAGTAGTCGATGGCGATGATCTCGCCGCCGTAAGCGCGGACGTTGATGTCCATCGGGATCGACTCGTAGAACCGGCCCCAGTGGGCGAACGCCTTCGACTTGCCTTCGTTGGTCCAGTCGTAGATGACGCCGACGCGCGGGGCGACCATGTTGCCCAGCTTGAAGGCGACGTCCGGGATCGGCTCGCCGGTCACGTTGGAGTTCGTGCCGTGCAGCGCGTCGGCGGTGAACAGCGTCTGCTGCTCGTAGCGAACACCGGCGTTCAGGGTCAGGTTGGGGCGAATCGCCCACGAGTCCTGCAGGTAGGCACCCAGGTTGCGGGTGTGAGTGTCCGACGACAGGTTGCCGTCGACCGTGGCGCAGGTGGCGTCGGGGGTGCCGTCGTTGTTGATGTCGGGACCGCACTGCAGCGGGCCGTTCTTGACGACCGTCTGGAAGGTGCGGATGGTCCACAGCGTGTTGGAGCGCTGCCGGTACCAGCCCTGACCCGTGTACTGGCGGGCGCTGTCGAAGGTCTGATCTTCGACTTCGACGCCAGCCTTGAAGGTGTGGTGACCGGCGGCGTTGACCCGCTGGGTCACCGACGCGATGCCGACCAGGCGCTTGGCATGATCGTCCTCGAGGAAGCCGACGCCGCCAGTGCGGTAGAGGTTCGCCGGGCAGTTCTCGATCATCGGGTAGGGATCGCTGGCCGCGGTGTCGTCACAAGCCCCAGGGACCATGCCCTCCTGGCTCATGAAGTCGCCCAGCGGCCGCGAGGTCTCGTAGCGGACCTGGCTGTCAGCGCCCGCCGAGAGATGCGGGCTCTGGTCGATGTTGTCGCTGTGCAGACCGCCGACGACGTCGACCTGGGTCTTGTTGTTGTTGAACTTCGACGTCCACTTGCCCGACACGTCGATGATACCTTCGTCGATGTCGAGCTGGGTGGCCGACGGCTCACCGGTGACACTGAAGATGTCCTGGTGCGACCGCTGCGAACCGAGGAACGAAACCTGCCCCTGGTGGTTCGGGTTGACCGCGCCGTTGATCTTGGCGGTGTAGTAGTACTGCGCCGTCGAGTCGTCGTACGAGCGGTGGGCCGCCGGGTCGTCGATCGGCTTGAGGACGGTGAAGCCGTTCGAGTCGACGTCGGGGATGCCGTCGCCGTTGTCATCGACCTGGGTCTTGATGTCGCGGTTGACCGTGGTGGTGTTGAACGACGGATTGAAGCCGACGTGGAACCACAGCTTGTCCTTGACGATCGGGCCACCGACCTCGGCGCCGACGTCGAACCGGTTGGCCAGGTCGTCGGAGCGGAAGATCGAGGTGCCGGCCGTCGGGATCTCCTTCTGGCTGGCAACCAGCGAGCCCGGGGTCCAGTACGAGAAGACCGAGCCGTGGAACTCGTTCGAGCCCGACTTGGTGACGACGTTGATCACGGCGCCCGTGGAGCGGCCGTACTCAGCGTTGTAACCGCCGGTGATGACCTCGGTCTCGTAGATGAACTCGTTGGGCAGGTTGGTCGAAAGCAGACCGAAGCCCGGGTCGGTGGTGTTGAGACCCTCGACGATGTACGTGTTCTCGGCCGAGGTGGAGCCACCGAACGAAACGCCGTAGAGATCGCCCTGCGACCCGGCGGCGGCGCCCAGCACCGCGCCGAAGGTACGGCCGGTGGGGACGTTGTCGGTGTAGTCCTTGTTGATGGTGACGTCGGTCTTGGTCGACTCCTGGTCGATCAGCGGCGCCGTGCCCTGGATGTTGATCACCTCGCCACCCTTGGCCTGGGTGTCGATCGGGATGTTGACCTTGACCAACTTGCCGATCGAGATGATGACGTCTTTGCGCTGGAACTGCGCATCGGCGTAGTAGACGGCCAGGAGGTAGGTACCCGGAGGCAGGTTGGAGATGACGTAGGTACCGGTGCCGTCAGTGATCGCGGTCTGCGAACCCTGCAACGCCGGCGAGGTGGCAACGACCGTGGCGCCAACGACGCCCTGGCCGCCGGCCTTGTCGAGGACCTGGCCGCGGACGGCGCCGGTCGTGGAATCCTGCGCGTGAGCCGTCGCGAGGGTCGCGAGTAGCGCGACCGAGGCGACCAGCGCGCTGGCACTTTTTCGAATGACGTGACGATTCATGGTCATCCTCCTCAGTTCGCGGTTCCGGTGGTGAAGGTGAAGGTGAAGTCGGCGCCGTTCTCCAGCACGCCACCCGCGACGTCCGCGATGGTGGCATTCGCCGGGATGGTCACCGTGTAGGTGGTGTTCTCCGCCAGCATGCCGGCGTCGGGCACCAGGTCGACCGCGGTCGGGTCGCCGTCGGCGTTGGCC
>Ga0114931_10003189_pt1 | contig 20791 bp, 18 predicted proteins | sample 2SBtaG_FD_89579 | JGI IMG/M metagenome (GOLD analysis project Ga0114931, IMG submission 89579) | Deep subsurface microbial communities from Kolumbo volcano to uncover new lineages of life (NeLLi) - 2SBTROV14_V59a metaG | ecosystem: Environmental > Aquatic > Marine > Volcanic | place: Kolumbo...
AGCGTTTTTCATATACTTCTTCAAATTTTCTCACATTATCCCGATAGTGCTTCAAAAATTTTCATCGCCTATAAAAAACGCTGAAAATCTTGATGCGAAGTAATTTTTAGAACCCCCCTTAACTTAAAAACCGTTTTTTAAAACGGCAAATCATCTTCAGGACTTTCAGGGATTTCTTCGCCTTCAAGGGGGAGTGGGGCAGGGGAGGTGCCTTCGTCTGATTCCCTCTCAATTCGCCAGGCAACCACATCCGTGTACCATTTTGTATTGAACTCCCTGGAGGAGATATTCGCAAATACCGTCAACAAGTCACCTTCGGCAACATGCTCAAGCATCGTTATTTTATCATTCCACACTGCAATGCAGATTTTTCTGGGAAATTGTTCATCGGTTTCAATAACAAACTGCTGTTTCTCCCATTTTCCTTTTTGGCTTTCACCGCTTTCGGGCGCAAGTTTCTGAATCAGTTTACCTTTTAATTCAACACTCATGGCGAAATATTTTTAGTAAAGTTTAGACAAAAATAATCATTTACCGACACCGCGAAACATAACGGTTAGGTAATAACATAAAAAAACCTTTATCTTTGTGATATATTAAACCGGATGTATGTGGAAACATGATTTATTAACGGATATTCCGGAGCGCTTTTATTCGGATGAGGATGGAAAACCGTTTGACCATTGTAAGATTTGCGGAAAATATTTACTGGAAGAGGGGACACCTTATTTTATAGAAAAGGCGATTAAGAATTACGATGGGTACGATTTTTTCACAACTATTTTTGAATATGCCGTTTGTACCGATTGCCATAGCAAGATACAGGGAAATATGTCAGAACAGTCGGTACATAATATTCAGCAATATTATATAAAGGTGTTTGCCGATAAAGGGAACCAGCCGATCGTGATTGATCTCAATAATTTTGAGTTGGATAAATGGTTGTCGAAATGTTTTTTTACCGGTGATCCCGTGGATAAAATGAAAGAGTATCAGGTTGTTGCTCAGTTTAATGGAAACAAGATGGTTATGAATACACCGCCAATGATTGTTGGTGAAGCGGCCATGGAGCAAATGGCGGCATTGCTGTCGGATAAGACCATTGATGAAATGAATGGCTTCAGGGAACGGTTTATCGGGCCTGACCCGGAATTTGAAGAATTTATCTATGGAAAAAAACTCTTGTTGATTTGACTTGCCCCCGGATTTGCCTTTAATTTTTTTTATGCGTAACTTATTGATTTTTAATGTTGCAGGCATACTGATTTTTATTTCTTTATGCGGAAATTCACAAACAATGATGAAAAAAACGAACAACTCAAAATATGACACGGCTACTTTTGGCTCCGGTTGCTTTTGGTGCAGCGAAGCTATTTTTGAAAGGGTAGAGGGCGTTGAAGATGTTATACCGGGATACGCGGGAGGCGACGAACCCGATCCCGATTATGATCTCGTAAGTACCGGAAAAACACGTTATGCAGAAGTGAGCCAGATCATATTTGACCCTGATATTGTTTCCTATTCGAAACTTCTGGAAATTTTTTGGAAAACTCACGATCCAACAACCTTAAACAGGCAGGGTGCCGATACCGGACCGCAATACCGGTCGGTTATCTTTTATCATAATGCAAGTCAGAAAGAAACTGCAGAACATTTTAAAACCGAACTCGATAAAGCCGGAATATGGGATAAACCGGTAGTGACGGAGATCAGTCCTATTAAAAATTTTTATAAAGCTGAGAATTATCATCAGGATTTTTACAAAAATAATCCATCCAACGGTTATTGCAATTTTGTGATCACACCCAAGATTAAAAAATTTGAAAAGCTTTTCAAGGATGAGATGAAGAAAGATTTTAAATAATAAAGATCACTGATCCGGAACAATGAAAATTCAAAGTTTATGAAAGACTTTAAAAAGTATTTTAAAATACGTGCCGAAGCAGAAGATATCTATGCCTGTTTAATTAACCCGTTTACAATTGAATTGTGGTCGGGTTACCCGGCAAAAATAACTGCGGAGGAAAATACGGAATTTGAACTGTGGGATGGCGATATTACCGGTAAGATACTGAAACTGACACCTAACCGGGAGATAGTGGAGCAATGGTACTTTGGCGATCAGGAAGAAACTTCCATCGTTACCATAAAACTTCATCCTGCCAATAACTATGTTTCCGTTGAACTTAATCATACAAATATACCCGATGAGGTATATGAGGAGTTTGCCAACGGATGGGATGAGCATTTTTTTGGCGCCATTAAAAGGTTCCTTGAAGATTAGTGCTTGTTAAGAAAAACTTTTTAAGCGATAGTCCTAATTTTTACTGATCATGAAAAAAACAGCCCTGATCATTGGTGCAACCGGCCTTGTGGGCAGGCAACTTTTACATTTCTTACTGGATGATACACATTTTGAGAAGGTAAAGACGTTTTCCCGCCGTTCCCTGAATATAAGCCATCCAAAACACATGGAATTCATAGTTGACTTTGAAAACATTGATAAATGGAAAAAGGACTTAAAAGGTGATGTTTTATTTTCCGCACTCGGAACAACCCTCAAACAGGCAGGGGGGAAAGCGGAACAATATAAAGTGGATTACACCTATCAGTTTGAAGTGGCGAAAGCATCTGCTGAAAATGGGGTCAGCCAGTTTGTTTTGGTTTCATCGTTGGGCGCTAATCCCAGATCAAAAATATTTTATTCCAGGATGAAGGGTGAACTCGACGAAGCGGTGCGGGCGTTACCATTTAATACTATTTTTATCGTCAGGCCATCGGCTTTAAAAGGGGAAAGGGACGAAAAACGCAAAGGTGAAGAAGTAATGATCAAAGCAACCGGCTGGTTCACAAGGTGGCTTCCTTTTTTAAAGAAATACAAGCCCATCGAAGCAGAAAGTGTTGCTAAAGCAATGATTAATATTTCATTGAAGGATTATTCAGGGCATTATAAAATAGCAGATAATAAAATGCTTTTTGAAATTGCAAAATTATAGTTATGAAAAGACTTTTAGAAGAACATCTTGCTGCTCATAAAACCCAGTGTTAAATCCTTTCTGGCAAAGATGCTTACCCTTGGAATCTTGTTGTTAACTGATTTCTCTTCTTTAACAGTATTCAGATAGTTATGGATCTTGATCAGTTGATCTTTTCTTAAAGATTGATATTTCAAGGCAACCTTTAATTTCGATTCCTGAATGCCAATGGCATTGGCAAGATTTTTAAGATGTACACCATGAGGATGAGTTGCCTGTACGACTGCACTAAAATTATTCATAACACATACAATTAATAATTATTTAAATCTGTTTCCAGGCTTGTTGGTGATGTTATTATCTATTACGAAAAAGAGGGAAAATGGTTTCAGGATTTGCGCAACGGATAAAAAATTGATATAGGGAAAGATGTCCTATAATTAATATTATGTTAAATATACCAGCTAACAAAAAAGGGAAACAGTTTTAGCTACCTCCCCTTTGTGCTGTTTCAATTCTTATTTTAATTCATCAAGTTTATCGTTCATCTTCAGGCGGACGTATGCTTCTTTAAGCGCTTTGGTTGTTATCTGGTCATCAGGGTTTATCTTATGTGCTTTTTCAAGATAAGGCAAGGCTTTACGTAATTCGGCATCAGCCTCAGCCTGTAATTTATTGTAAGCATCAACCTGGTCCAATGGCAAATCGTTTGCTTTGGCCTGCACTTCCGCTGCCTTGTTCACGTAAATGGCTCCTATATTATAATAAGCTTCAAAAAAGTCAGGTTTTACTTTTGTAGCATGTAAGTAATAAGTTTCGGCTTCATCCTTATTGCCTTCATCATCGTAAGTTTTACCCAATAAAAAATAAAGGTTGGCATTGGTAGAATCTTTTTGTATGGCCATCTTCAGGCTCTCCTGTAATTTTTCAGTCTGTCCTCTTTCGAGGTAAGTCTGGGCCTGTTCCAGGAGCAAGCTCAGGTTTTCAGGATAATATTCACGTCCCTGTTTTATTACCTGTAAAGCCTGTACAGTATCACCAACCTTTTTTAAGGTCCTGTTATAAAAAACATAAAGGCTGGGATCATGAAATTGTGAATCATAGCATTTTTTTAAATATTCATTGGCCAAATTTGCACTATCGCCCAGATAAGCAGCCATGCCAATATAAAAAGCAGCAATCGTATCAAAACGATCATCTATTTTTGCTATATCATAAGCATATTCGAAATTTTTTATGGCCTTTTTGTAATCCTGATTCTTATAATCCGCACTGGCAGAATTATAAAATACGTTGGTCAGTTGCGCAAGGAAAAGGGTGATTTCTCCACTAAACGTTCCTTTTGTATCCAGTTGTTTTGCTTTAACCAGTGATTCGTACGAAGTTTCGGCCGGATTTTTTGCCAAAGCCTTTATCTCAGGTTTAGTTGAAACAGCAATATTGTAATAAATCTCGCCCCTGTACAACCAGGTTTTTGCGTCATTTATTGTCTTTTCATTTACTATTGCCTGGTTGATGGCTTCCATGGCTTTTGCATACTCGCCATTTTTATTGTACATGTAAGCGCTTGTACGCTTGTTCTTTTGAGCCAAAAGGCTACCGCTGATCAGCATCACCAGGCTTAAGAATAAAACAATTTTTTTCATAATTTTAAAATTATAGTGTGTTCGCAAATATATTCATTAACATAAATTATACCACATTACCATTGATATTTAAACCTGTTCTAAATATCGTACAATAAAGGGATGCAGAACTCCGGTAGTTGAGTTAATCCTCCGATCCGTTTGAACCCTCATCATCCGGTGTAACATTATCTTCCGTTTCATTTATTTCGTTTTCGGCATCTTCATCCATTTCAATCTTGGCAACCGAAGCAATTTCATCATTTTCCATCAGGTTTATCAATCTTACGCCCTGGGTAGCCCTGCCCATAATGCGTACATCTTCAATACCCATTCTGATAGCAATACCCGATTTATTAATGATCATTAACTGATCGGTATCGTTAACATTTTTAATGGAGATCAGCAAACCTGTTTTTTCAGTAACATTTATGGTTTTAACACCTTTCCCTCCCCTGTTGGTTACCCTGTAATCGTCTATTTTCGAGCGTTTACCATAACCTTTTTCAGAAACCACAAGAATACTTTGCTCCATATCTTCAAGGCAAATCATACCAATTACTTCATCCCCTTCCTTTTCCAGCCTCACGCCACGGACACCGGAAGCATTCCGGCCCATCGGCCTTACTGTTTTTTCATTAAAACGGATTGCCCGTCCTGATTTTTTGGCCAGTACAACTTCGTTGTTCCCATTGGTCAAACGTGCTGCCAGCAATTCATCCCCTTCCCTAATGGAAATGGCATTGATTCCGTTTTGTCGTGGCCTTGAGTAAGCTTCAAGCGAAGTCTTTTTAATAATGCCTTTTTTTGTACAGAGGATAATATAATTACTGTTTATGTATTCCTCATTCTTAAGGTCTTTTGTGTTGACAAACGCCCTGATCTTATCGTCCTTATCAATGTTTATTAAATTTTGAATTGCCCGGCCTTTTGATGTTTTTGTCCCTTCCGGAATTTCAAAGACCCTCATCCAAAAGACTTTGCCTTTTTCTGTAAAAAACAACATATAATCATGGTTAGTGGCAACAAAAAGATATTCCAGGAAATCTTCTTCCCGTGTCTTGCTGCCTCTCGAACCACGCCCTCCCCTGTGCTGTTGTCTGTATTCGGTGAGCGGAGTACGTTTTATATAGCCCATGTACGAAATAGTAACAACTACCTGTTCGTCAGGAATAACATCTTCCATACGTATGTCTTCAGCCGAATAAACGATCTGTGATTTTCTCTCATCGCCATATTTTTCTTTGATGCGCAACAGTTCTTCTTTAATTACATCCATACGCATTTCAACATTCCCCAGCAATTCTTTAAGTTCAGCGATCAGTTTGATCAGCTCCTGGTAATCGGATTTTATTTTTTCCCGTTCCAGCCCTGTCAATTTCTGCAAGCGCATGTCAAGGATTGCTTTTGCCTGAATTTCAGAAAGTTCAAAATTACCCATCAGGCTCTTTCTGGCTTCTTCGGGTGTGGCAGAAGAACGGATAAGTTTAATAATTTCATCAAGGTTGTCAATGGCAATCAGTAATCCTTCCAGCACATGGGCTTTACTTTCAGCCTCTTTCAAATCATATTTTGTCCGCCTGACAACAACTTCATGCCTGTGTTCAACAAAATATCTGATCAGGTCTTTAAGGTTCAGCATTTTGGGGCGTCCTTTTACAAGGGCTACTTTATTTACATTGAACGAACTTTGGAGACTGGTATATTGATATAGTTTATTGATGACGATGCTTGGAATGGCATCTCTTTTTAAATCGTAAACAATACGCATGCCATTCCGGTCCGATTCATCATTGATGTCAGAAATACCATCAATTTTTTTATCGTTAACAAGATCAGCAGTTTTCCTGATCATTTCTGCCTTATTCACCTGGTAAGGAATTGATGTGGCAATAATCCGCTCGCGTCCGCTGGCCGTTTCTTCAACGGTAACCTCTCCCCTAAGCACAATTCGGCCTCTTCCTGTTTCAAAAGCATTCAGCACACCGTCATAACCATAAATTATTCCGCGCGTAGGAAAATCAGGGGCCTGAACCAGTTTTATCAATTCTGAAATTTCAATATCATTGTTATCAATATAGGCAATAATTCCGTCAATCACCTGGGAAAGATTATGCGGAGCCATATTTGTCGCCATACCCACGGCAATACCCGATGCACCGTTTATTAAAAGGTTAGGGATTTGCGTAGGCAGAACTGTAGGTTCCAGGAGGCTGTCGTCGAAGTTCAACTGATGATCAACAGTATCTTTGTTGATATCAACAAGCATTTCTTCGGCAAACTTCCTCATCCTCACCTCAGTATATCTCATGGCCGCCGGGTTGTCACCGTCAATAGAGCCAAAATTGCCCTGTCCGTCAACCAGTGGATAACGCAACGACCAGTCCTGTGCCATTCGCACCATTGAATCGTAAACAGATGAGTCACCATGGGGATGATATTTTCCCAGCACCTCCCCTACTATCCTGGCCGATTTTTTATATGGCCGGTTCGAAAAAACCCCCAATTCATGCATTCCGTAAAGTACTCTGCGGTGAACAGGTTTTAAACCGTCACGTACATCCGGCAATGCTCTGGAAACAATTACCGACATCGAATAATCAATGTAAGCCGATTTCATTTGATTTTCGATGTTTACCTTTACAATGCGTTCTTCTGATTGTCCTGTATCCATTAATTAACTCCTTCTTTGTTAGAAACTTAAATTAAAGCCTGCAAAAATACGAATTTAACAAAATGAATGCTCACAATATGTTCACAAAGCCCGAATAATGTTAACAAAAAAGTGTTTAAAAAACGGGGCAAAGCCATGGCCATTCTGTTAGGATGGCATTAAATTTGAAAATGGGTTAGGATTGTATTTTAAATACAAGGCAGACGTTAAGCATTATAAGAAGTATCTATTCTGTAAGCGGATGAACATTTATGATTTTTTTTATTGGAATAAGATTAACAATTCATTTTTTGGTTTAATTTTCTGCACTTGCATTTTTTGTAATTTTGCAAACGAATCTTAAAAAACATTATGGAAGGAAAATTCACTGATCGTGCAAAAAATGTTTTGGCATACAGTCGGGAAGAGGTAATCCGGTTGGGAAATAATTACCTTGGTCTCGAACATATTTTGTTGGGCATTTTCAGGGAAGGCCAGGGAATGGCCATTCAGCTGCTAACTTACTTCGGGGTAGATTTTGACGAATGTAAAAAGAGCATAGAAGATGATATAAAAGAACCAAAGCACCCTGCCACCAAAATTGAGAATATTCCAATGTCCCGTCAGGCGGTAAAAGCATTAAAAATCACTTATCTCGAAGCTAAATCCCTACATAGTGAACTGGTTGGAACCGAGCACATGCTTCTGGCCATTCTCAAAGATGATAAAAATTTGGCTACCAGCAAACTGGAAAAATACGGCGTGAATTACAATGCATTCAGGGAAGAATTATTATCAATTATAAAAGAAAAAAATCAGCCGACACAATACGTAAAACCCAAATCTGAACTGCCTGGGGAAACAGAAGATGAACCACGAAAGCAAAAACCGTTTGGAGGAACAAAAAAAGCGGCAGACCCAAAATCCAAAACCCCGGTCCTCGATAATTTTGGACGGGATTTGACCAAACTCGCAGAGGAAGACCGCCTTGATCCGATTGTTGGACGCGAAAGGGAACTCGAACGCATTGCCCAGATTTTAAGCCGGCGCAAGAAAAACAACCCTATCCTGATCGGCGAACCGGGAGTTGGTAAATCAGCCATAGCCGAGGGGCTGGCATTAAAAATTATTTCAAGGAAAGTATCGAGAGCCTTATTTAACAAACGCATTGTTACACTTGACCTTGCATCTCTGGTTGCCGGAACAAAATACCGTGGGCAATTTGAAGAACGGATGAAAGCTGTTCTTAATGAACTGGAGAAAAATCCGGATATCATTTTATTTATTGATGAAATTCATACCATTGTTGGTGCCGGAAATGCCAGCGGATCGCTTGATGCATCCAATATGTTCAAACCTGCCCTTTCGCGGGGTGAATTGCAATGCATCGGCGCCACCACACTTGATGAGTACCGGCAATACATTGAAAAAGACGGAGCACTTGAGCGGCGCTTTCAAAAAGTTCTTGTTGATCCTACCTCACCGGAGGAAACAGAGGACATCCTGCAAAATATCAAAGAAAAATACGAAGATCATCATCTGGTAAAATATTCCGACGAAGCCATTAAAGCATGTGTAAAACTCACACACCGCTATATCAGCGACAGGTATTTGCCGGACAAAGCCATTGATGCACTGGACGAGGCCGGAGCAAGGGTGCATATCAGTAACATTCATGTTCCTGCGGAAATTATTAATCTCGAAAATTCCATTGAGGAAATCAAAGGAAAGAAAACCCTGGCAATAAAAAGTCAGAAATTTGAAGAAGCTGCACAATTCCGGGATATTGAAAGAAGATATACCGAAGAACTGGAAAGGGCAAAAAAACGTTGGGAAGAAGATTCGAAGATTCACAGGGAAATAGTAAACGAAGAAAATGTTGCAGAAGTGGTCGCCATGATGACAGGAATTCCCGTCACCAATATTGCGCAAAGCGAAAGTCAAAGGCTGATCAATATGGAATCGGAACTTCAAAAGGAAGTAATTGGCCAGGACCCTGCCATTAAAAAAGTAGTGAAAGCTATTCGGCGAAACCGTGCAGGCCTGAAAGATCCTTCAAAACCAATCGGTTCATTTATCTTTCTCGGTCCCACAGGGGTTGGAAAAACATACCTCGCCAAAATGCTCGCAAAGTTTTTATTCGACTCCGAAGATGCATTGGTGCGGGTTGACATGAGCGAGTATATGGAAAAGTTTGCTGTCTCACGGCTCGTAGGTGCTCCTCCGGGATATGTCGGATACGAAGAAGGTGGACAATTGACAGAGAAAGTCCGCAGAAAACCTTATTCCATTGTATTGCTTGATGAAATTTAGAAGGCACATCCAGATGTGTTTCATATTCTCCTTCAGGTTCTCGATGATGGTGTCCTGACTGATGGGTTAGGCCGTAAGGTTGACTTTAAAAATACGATTATCATCATGACATCCAATATCGGATCCAGACAATTGAAGGATTTTGGTCATGGAGTGGGATTTAGCACACAGGCAAAACGTGAAAGCAAGTCTTCACACGTCCATGGTGTCATCGAAAATGCCCTGAAAAGAGCCTTTGCCCCGGAATTCCTCAACCGCATTGATGATGTTGTTATTTTTGACGCGCTTGAACGTGATAATATCCATAAGATTATCGATATTGAACTTTCTCAGCTTTATAAACGTATTGAAGAGATGGGGTATAAAATAAAAGTCTCTGCCAAAGCTAAAGATTACATTATTGATAAAGGATGGGATGAACAGTTTGGTGCAAGGCCGCTGAAACGGGCTATTCAAAAATACATTGAAGATGAACTGGCAGAAGAGATTATTAAAACCAAACTGAAGGAGGGTGATGTGATTCATGTGGACTACAACGAAAAAGCAGATGCCATTAAAATAAAGATCACTTCTAAAAAAGGGGTACGCTCATAAAAGCCTTATTATTCCGTAAATTAATGGTGTTTGTAATTTTTATCCTTTCCGAATCCATGATTTGATGGTAAAAGCATTGTGGGAATTGCAACAGTGTATGTTAACACATTTATCTTTTTTTATCTTTGCCGAAATTTGATAGAAATAGATGATTATGGAAACCAAAGCTATGCTCAAAGGTGGTGAATTTTTAATCAAAGACATAAGCTATAAAGATGTTTTTATTCCTGAAGAATTTGATGAAGAGCAAATTATGATTGCTCAAACCTGTTCTGATTTTATTGAATCTGAAGTTGCTCCCAATTTTGATGCATTGGATAATCATACCGAAGGCCTTTTGCCTTCACTGTTAAAAAAAGCAGGTGATCTTGGTTTGTTAGGTATTTCTATTCCTGAGGAATATAACGGTTTTGGACAGACTTTTCTCACTTCCATGCGTGCTAACGAAGCAATCGGTTCCGCTTATTCATTTTCGGTGGCATTTATGGCCCATACCGGAATCGGGACTTTGCCCTTGCTTTATTATGGGAACAAAGAGCAACTGGATAAATATATGCCCAAACTTGCCGGTGGTGAATTGTTAGCCGCCTATTGTCTGACTGAACCTAATGCCGGTTCGGATGCCAATGCAGGTAAGACCAAATCCAAATTGACGGACGATGGTAAACATTATATACTAAATGGCCAGAAAATGTGGATAACCAATGGCGGGTTTGCCGATTTGCTAACTGTATTTGCCAAGATTGATAACGACCGTGTGTTAAGTGCCTTTCTGGTAGAATCAAAATGGCAGGGCATTACCATGAACCCTGAAGAACATAAGATGGGAATAAGGGGATCATCAACCCGGCAAATATTTTTCAATGATGTGAAAGTTCCTGTTGAAAACCTGCTTGGCAGGCGCGGCGAAGGTTTTCGCATTGCGCTGAACATATTGCATATCGGACGTATTAAACTGGGAGCTACTGTAATTGGGGGAATGCGTAGGGCTATTAACCATTCCGTCAGCTATGCAAGCGAAAGAAAACAGTTTGGTTCTGCCCTTGCCGAATTCGGTATCATCAAACATAAAATGGCTGAGCAGGTTATTAAAATGTTTGCTACGGAATCGGCTGTTTACAGGGCCAGCAAAGATATTGAAACCACCATTGAAAGCCTGAAAGACCAAGGTCACGAATATGGAAAAGCCAATATCAAAGGTGTTGCAGAATATGAACCTGAATGTGCATTACTTAAAGTATTCGGTTCAGAATCATTAGATTATATTGTCGATGAAATGGTTCAAATTTATGGTGGGATGGGCTTCTCATCCGAAGCTCCTGCTGACCGTTCTTATCGCGACTCAAGGATTAACAGGATTTTTGAAGGTACCAATGAAATCAACAGACTGATCGCAGTGGATGCCACAATGAAAAAAGGGATGAAACACAAAATTGATCTTTATGAAGCTGCGAATGAAATATTAAAATCCTTAAATACAATACAACCTGTCAATGTGCACGATGATTATTATACTGAAAAACATGATTATGTGAGAAACCTTAAAAAGGCAATTCTTATTCTGATTCCACTTGTCACTGATAAATTTCAACGAAAACTTGTTTTTGAGGAAGAGATACTTGTAAACATTGCCGATATGATCATGAATGTTTACGTGCTGGAATCTACAATGCTAAGGGTTGAGAAACTTGAGAAAAATCATTTGAAACCTGACATGAAGGTTTACCGGGCCATACTTGATGTATTTTTGCATGATACTCTTCAAAATGTTTACAAATCGGGGTTTGATGGCATCGGGTCTTTTGCCGAAGGGGAAGAAAAAACCAATCTGACCACAAGCCTTGATAAGCTTACCCAACAGCCGGCATCCAATGTAAAGAATTTGAGGCGTTTGATAGCTGATAAACTGATAGACGACGGTAGATATAAGTTTTAGCCATCACAATTTCTCCATGCCAATTTAGTCTCACAAAAAGACACGAATTCCGGCAACAATGAAAATAAAAAAGGGCTGTATATTATATACAACCCTTTTTATTTATTTACCAGTGATTTTCCGTTGCTTTCTCTTTCAGGCTTCTGCCTTATCTTTTTTACGGTATTCTAAGAAACGTTTTCCTCCATAACCCAAAGCAAGGGTAAGAAGGATAAGAATTCCCCCGCCCACATGAGCGGCGCCGCCAAGCTGATTGTTGGCATCATTGGTGTTGGTCGTTCCACCCCCACCCGGAGGCGGTGGCGGATCATTCTGTGCAAAAGCTACTCCCGAGGTTAGCAATGAGAAAATCAAAACTACCACTATTTTTTTTCCGTAGTTAAGTATATTCTTTAATTTCATTTTCTTCAATTTTAATTAGTTAGTTAATCTGTTTTTAATTATTTTATAAATACCTTTTGGGTTACTACATTGTTGCCCTTCACTACTTTAACAACAAGATAGCTATTGCTTACCTGAACCGGAATGCGGGTCAGGTTACCAAGGTGTGCTTGTGTATTAACCAACTCGCGGCCGTAAAGATCGTAAATATGTATGCTGGCTTCGGCAAAGTCATTGTCCGAATTGCTGATGTAAACGGCTTTGTCCCAGGAATAAACTTTCACTGTATTCTGTACTACGTCTCCCTGAGTTTCAATCCCCGTTGGGCCGTAACTAAAATGCAGGAGGAATCGTGCGGGATCGTCACCTTTATTTGCATTAAAGGTATAATAAGGATCATCGTTAAAATTGTGCATGGTTCCTGTTACCAGGTCTTCCAAAATAACTTTGGTATCTGGTAAACTGTCCAGGTTGGCGGCAATGGTGTGCTCACCTGTGGAGCCCGGCTGTAAGTTCATCTGTACTACCCTTTCTCCTTCCTCTGAAAGCGACTGAATGTAATCAATACTTAAGCGCTGATCATTTTCAACCAGGTAAAGCTGAGGCGAAGTTTCATTCCCGAACATTTTGAAACCATCGTATCCGTTTTCAAAGCCCGGTGTACCGTTTTCACCGAAATTGACGAAAACAGCATTTGCAGTTTTCCCGTCACTGACTTTCAGCATGGCGTAAGTTCCTTTGCCGTAATTATCATCCCAATTGAGCAATCCACCTTTTTTAAGAAAAATATCGGATGTGCTGAAAACACGTTTGGTTGCATCAACTGTAAAGGCGGAAGTCTGTGTAATATCCTGAATCTGCACAAAGAAACATTGTCCTGGTGCAATAATTCCTGAATAAGTTCCTCCTGTACCGTTTGTATAAGTAGCATATTGACCGTTTGACGGATCCCATGTCCAAATCTGGTTATATAAGTTCGTTCCACCCAAATTTCCACCCGACATGGCATCATAAGAACAGGTAAACGGATTGCCGATCATACCGTGGCCGTTACCTCCCGCATAATTAGCAGGTATATTTTGCGAAAATCCGCTTGAAGTGATGGTTCCGTTCCAGTTAATTGTAAAACTGCTATTTCCCGAAACCATATAACCTGATAAATGGCTTAGCGTTTTGGTTGTATCCGTAATGTGCTGCCATACCTGGGGGGATGAAGTGAACATCCATTCCAATAACCACACATTTGGTGAATGGTGCTGAAAAACCTGGGCTGCTGGTGGGTCATTTACAGGAACAGCTATCTGATGCCAATAACTATTGGTACTATCAGGGTTAATGTAAATATACCGCTGAACGGTAGTTGTTACACCCGAGCCTGTAAAGATCAACTCCCCTGTACCGGTAGCATCCGATTGTATCGATAAAGTTCCGGTTCCACCTTTGGTTACGGAGGTAAGGTCTGCATCACCAGTTGGAGCAATGGTAAACGAACCGTCAACTGATGTTGACTGGTCACTGGTCAACTTACCGGTAACGGTAACCGAACCGCCTGAAGAAATAGTCATTGCGTACGAGCTGCCGCTTGTTAAATCCAATTCACCACCGTTATTTATTACAAGGGTACCTCCACTTGCTATTGTAAGAGTTGAAGGCGTACTACCGAATGTAACAATATTGGTGTTAAGGATAGTTACCGTATAGCTAATACTGTTTCCTGGTGCTGCAGTTGTATCAACCCAAGCAGAGCCATTCCATGTTTGCCATGTTGAAGCACTTTCCCAATTTCCGTTTGCTTTGGATTGATAATCACCTGTTGTTTGTGCCGATACAATATAACTACCGGTAACCATTAATAAAAATAAGAGTAATTTTTTCATCATATAACAATTTATTAATTAATGTATTTTCAGAAAATTTTGGTAAAAATAAAATCTACATTAACTTTATACGAAGGAAAACCACTTTTAGTTGAAATTTCTAAAAATTTTATTTAGTTATTAACAATCAGTGTTTCATAAACCGGGGAAATTCGTTTACTCTCCATGAAACTATATTAAATTACTCACGTTTAGTGTTTCAGTTTTTACAGTATCCCGTTGTTGGTGTCCCCACAAACAACCTAAACCGGCTTTCTTTTTCGTCCCGTAACTCGATGGAGAATTAACGGTTCCTGGTTTCCTCTCCTTTCAGAAGCTTTGAGCGTGGATGCTTACACAGGGACGTTATGGCCAAAAAAAAGGGCTGCTATAACACAACCCTCTTCGTCTTATGATGAATTTATTTACCGGTTATTTCCGGTTTTCACTCTTTTATGCTTCGGCCCTGGCCTTTTTACGAAAGTCGTAAAAACGTTTTCCTCCATAACCCATGGCAAGCGTAAGAAGAATAAGAACTCCCCCGCCCACATGGGCAGCGCCGCCAAGCTGATTGTTGGTGTTGTTGGTGTTGGTTGAGCCACCCCCACCCGGAGGCGGTGGCGGATCATTCTGTGCAAAAGCTACTCCTGAGGTTAGCAATGAGAAAATCAAAACTACCACTATTTTTTTTCCGTAGTTAACTATATTCTTTAATTTCATTTTCTTCAATTTTATTAAGTTAGTTAATCTGTTTTTATTTAACGAAAACCTTTTGGGTTACAACATTGCTGCCTTTGATAACCTGAACCACCAGGTAGCTGTTGTTAACCTGCACCGGAATGCGGGTCAGGTTGCCCAGGTTGGCTTTGGTGTTTACCAGTTCGCGGCCTAATAAATCGTAAATATGAATAGTGGCCTCTGCAAAATCGTTGTCTGAATTGCTGATGTAAACGGCTTTGTCCCAGGCGTAAACTTTCACTATATTCTGTGCTGCATCCGCGGGGTTTTCAATGCCTGTGGGCCCATAGCTGAAATGCAGTAAAAACCGTGCGGGATCGTCACCTTTTGAAGCGTTGAAGGTATAAAATGGATCATCGTTAAAATTGTGCATAGTCCCTGTTGACAAGTCTTCGAGTATAACCTTGGTATCAGGCAGGCTGTCGAGGTTGGCAGCCAAGGTATATTCACTGTTAATGCCCGGTTGCAAGTTCATTTGGACAACCCGTTCAGTTTCTTCTGAAAGAGATTCAATGTAATCAAGGCTTAACTGCTGTTGGTTTTCAACGAGGTAAAGTTGCGGTGAATCTTCGTTACCAAACATTTTGAACCCGTCGTAACCGTTTTCAAAACCGAGGGTACCGTTTTCACCAAAAGTAACAAAAGCTGCATCTGTCCTCTTACCGTCGCTGACTTGATCATAGAATAAACGCCCTTGCCATAATTGTTATCCCAATCCAGCAGTCCGCCTTTTTTATAAAAATCACCGGGTGCTCCGAACTCTCTGTTGGCGCTTGCAAGTGTAAGTGCAGGGGAAGCACCACTGACCTCAACAAAGAAGCCCTGGCCTTCAGCTACAACGCCAGAATGACCACCACCACCACCTGTAGTATGAAAAGCATAATTACCATTTACAGGGTCCCAAACCCAGATTTGTCCGTAAACATTCGTAGCAGCCGTTAAAGAATTATCAACATTAAAAGAAGTTGAAAAAGGATTTCCAATCAGTTGATGCTGATTAGTCCCGGCAGTAAATATTACTGCAAAATCTTGTGACCTGAGGTTTCCGCTTGTAGTAATTGTAAAATTGTCACCGGAACCGGTCAGCGTTCCACCAATAACGTCATAACCTTGTCCTACGTTCAATGCCTGTGTAAGGCCTGGATCAATAACATAATCAAAAGTTTGCGTTGTGGTATTAAACTGCATTAACCAGACATTGGGTGTGTGATTCTGAAAAATATCAGCGGTTGTAACCCCTGTTGTGACCGGAGTGATCTGGTGCCACTGGTTGCCAGCGATGTAAAGTTTTGAAGTGGCGGCAACGGAGTTAAAACCTGAAAAATGTAATTCTCCTGTTCCTGTATTATCCGAAGCCAGGATCAACTGTCCGCTTGCGCCAACTGCAAGGCCGTTTGCATTTGAAATTTTCAGTCCGGCCGTTGGTTCTACCTGGAATTTCCCACTTACTATGTTAAGTGTGAAAAAAACAATTGTATTTGTAGTCCGTGAAACAGTATGCGAAAAATGGAAAGTATTGGCTGCGCCGATATCTAATTTTACATGACCCATTGAACTGTTGTTGGTCATATACCAGTCTGTGACAGTACTTGAGCCTGTTCCTATTGTAGTTGTTCCGACGCCAGGATAATATTGAGATATTGACCCGATGAAAATTTCGGCAGTAGTTCCCGAATTCCCGTTTTGAATATTCACAGCAACATTTACATTGTCAAGCGCACTTGTGCCAAATCTGATCTCACAATTATCAGAAATCTTGAAAACATTATTTGTGTTATCATTTAATGGTCCTGCAGTAGCAATATTCATTGTAGCCGTAATATTTGTCCCTGAGGAACCTAGAAAGCCGACATGTGTAGCATCAACATAATTCTGCTGATAATAACCGGCTACATTTAAGGTGGCTCCGTCTTGTAGATACAGACTGCCGCCGTTTACATTAAGATTATCTGTGACAGCATCACCAACAGTACAGGTTCCGTTTAAAGTCATCGTTCCCTGGATATCAACATTTCCTGAAGTTGTAAGCGTAGCGCCTGTGCTAACTGTTAACGTAGCGCCGGAGTTCACCGTAATCGTAGATGCTGCACGACTTCCCGTAGCAACTGTTACATTGTAAGGTGAAGGGATAGTTACATCATCCCCATCAACTGGCACCCCTGAAGGGCTCCATGTGGATGTAGATGACCAATTTCCCGTAGCCACTGCTGTATAAGCAGTCCGGGATTGAGAAAAAGCCGAAATCGCGAAAAATAAAATCGCGCTAATAAGGAGTAGTTTTTTCATCATACAATAATTTTTAGATTAAAGAAATCGTTTAATTTTCGTCAAAGATATGCATATTTTAAATGTTTCGTCAAAAAAAATCCAAATACCATTTGTATAAGCAATGTTAATTAATTATTTATCAACAAATTTTTGTTTAACAACTTTTTATTTTTTTATTAAAACTTCAAAATCGAACGTCATTTTACGCTTTTTTAAAACATATTGATCATTGCGTTTTGTATTGTACGCAAGTTTCGCATCAATCGTTGCCTTTTCTGCATTTTTTTGAATAATTAATTTTTTATTGTGATAATGAGCATGCCTTGCCATGTTGCCCGATAAGTATGAAAATTATCTGTAATTTTATGGGCTGATTAAATACCAAACCTCAATGAAATGAAATATAACTTAACCATCCTTATTTTTTTATTATCTATGATGGCTTTACACCTTACAGCAGATGATGGTGACACAATAGTCATTCAAACCATAGACTGGGATACCCCTGTTCTTCCGGGATGGAACTCGCCCCGGTCAGGTATTTATCAGTTTCCGGGGGATACGATTACTTTTTCGAAAATTCTTATGTACTATACCCTGAAATGTGATCCCGCCCAAAATCCGGCCTGTGGTGAGTGGGACTATACCACCCATACAAAAATACTGGTGCATACGGGCATCTATGATTCCAACCTGTACTATCATACCAATTATTTGGTTAACGATGGCAGTCCTGACACGTTTATGTTTATGAACGATACCTCATACAGTTATAAAGCCATGCTGGAATACCTGAATCAAACCACGGCAACAAATACAGCTACTCTGGGTGAAGGGGGGTCAAGCATAAATTTCCCCCGGGGAAACTTGTTAAAAGATGGCAAAGAACAATTTATTTATAAAGCAGATGAACTTTCAACTTCCGGGCTGAATAGCGGTAACTTAACCGGGTTAAAGTTAAATATTAACAGCGGCAGCCTGCATTTTAAGCATTTTCAGGTCAGGATGCAAAGTGTTGATATTAATTCCCTACCGGATGATTCATTGCTCATGCAAGGATTTGAAACGGTTTTCAACCGGAATATTGATTTTCAGCCGGGTGAAAACGATGTGGATTTCAGTTTTCCGTTTTACTGGGAAGGCAGCCAAAACTTCCTGGTGGAATTTTCCTGGTCCGGTTATTCAGGACAAGCGGACATGGAAGCTGACCAAATAGATTCAACCGCTTCCGTTGAATCTGCCAACACTGACTTTTTCCTTGATTTTGAAGGCTGGGATTACATTACCGTTCCCAAAGAGGTTTTCTCAGATATTGACAGTGCCATAACTATTTCTTTCTGGCAATATGGCAATCCGTCCATTCAACCGGCCAATGAATCAATACTTGAAGGGGTTGATAGTGCCGGCCACCGGATACTGAACATTCACCTTCCCTGGGGCAACGGCAGGATATACTGGGATGCAGGATGGGAAAATGGTTATGACCGTCTCGACAGAACGGCTACCGCCCCATCTGATTACAAAGGAAAATGGAATTACTGGACGTTTACAAAAGATATACAAACCGGGATAATGAAAGTTTACCTCAATGGGGATCTATGGAATATAGGAGGCGGAAATTACAGAACAATGAGTGGTATTTCCCAGTTTCGTATCGGTGCGGCCATATCCTATGACGGTTACTATTCCGGAATGATAGATGAAGTACGGATATGGAACAAGGAAATTAATGCCGAAACCATCAAAGAATGGATGTACAAACCGCTTGACCCATCTCATCCGGATTATAGCCATTTGATGGCCTGGTACAGGTTTGATGACGGGGGTGGTTTTATGGTAAAAGACAGCAGCCCAAACAACGATGACGGTACGCAATTTGGATATCCGGCCTGGAAAAATTACAGGGGAACAGGCAGGTTCAAGAATGCGGTTTATACAGGATTGCGGCCAAATCTGACATTGGAGAACGGGAACTACGACCCATCCCTTTTGGATTCGCTTGTTGTGGTTGACACTTTTGCAAAAGCACCGGTGAACATTGTCTTGTTTGATTCATTGAACCCGCCGGTGCCTTTGGATACACTCACCAAATGGCCATCTTACTACAACAATTATGTATTCGATGACAATGCACAAGCTACCGATTCAACACTGGTATCGCCTGATAGTGTTTTATACCATGACGATTGGCCCTATTATGGTACTCCGTATGAAATCATCAATCCATGGGAAATAGGGCGTTTTATCACACCTTATGGTAACGGCCTTAGTTTGGGGGACGGCTTTACATGGGTTTTTGATGTAACCGACTATGAACCTTTCCTGCATGATTCGGTTCACCTAACGGCAGGTAACTTTCAGGAATTACTTAATCTGAAATTTTATATGATAGAAGGTATCCCTCCGCGTGATGTATTGAAAATAGAAAAAGTGTATTCGGGATATTATAATTTGAAAGACTTCTCCACACTGGTTCCTCCGGATACAATTGCCTTAATACCTGAAGCTTCTACTTTTAAAATCAAAACCAGGACATCAGGACATCTCTTTGACAACCCTACCAATTGTGCCGAATTTTGCCCGAAAATACATGATCTGAAGGTAAATAATGAGACTGTTTACAGTTGGCAGATACTACAGGAATGCTCCGATAACCCATTATATCCTCAGGGCGGCACCTGGATTTATGACCGTGCAGCCTGGTGCCCGGGAATGAAAGTGACCGAACAGGATATTGAGATTTCCCCATACATAAACAATGACACGGTAGTCGTTGATTACAATTCACAGTATGATCCCTACGGTGCCTATTCGCTGGAGGTACAACTTTTCTCATACGGCGAACCCAATTTTAGCCTCGATGCAGCTATTGATGAAGTACCCGTGCCAAATAATGCCAAACGTTACGGAAGGCTTAACCCTACGGCCTCAGCCCCTGTTATCATTCTCTGCAACAGGGGTGCTGATACACTCCGTTCTGTAACCATCACTTTTGGCCCTTCCGGAACCCAAAAAACAGTTCAATGGACAGGTAATCTTGCCTTCATGGAAAAGGAAGAAGTTCATTTGGAGGCGTTTAACCGCGAAGAATGGGAAAACGGAAACGGGATATTCAACGTTCAGTTGAGCGATCCAAACAACAAAACTGACAATAATCCGGTCAATGATGCTTACTCTACGCATTATAACCTTACCGATCTTTTGCCAGTAACCTTTGCAATTCATTTTAAAACCAACAAGGCAGCTTATCAGAACAGTTATGAGATTTTGACAAACAACGGCCAACAAGTATTTGCTAAAGATGGTTTTGATCCGGAAACATTGTATGTTGATACCGTTACATTTTTCAACGGTTGTTATGATTTTTATCTTTACGATTCAGGGAACAATGGTATTTCTTTCTGGGCTGAGCCCGGAGAAGGAAACGGTTACATTAAGTTTTATGACATGAA
>Ga0114931_10003190_pt1 | contig 20789 bp, 21 predicted proteins | sample 2SBtaG_FD_89579 | JGI IMG/M metagenome (GOLD analysis project Ga0114931, IMG submission 89579) | Deep subsurface microbial communities from Kolumbo volcano to uncover new lineages of life (NeLLi) - 2SBTROV14_V59a metaG | ecosystem: Environmental > Aquatic > Marine > Volcanic | place: Kolumbo...
AGGAAAAACCGCCTAATACTAATACTCAGGGGGTTCTTTTCTAAAATAGAGTGTTTTTTAAGCGTGTTATCAAGAATAGTAACACTTAAAATTTCTGCTGAAATTTATTTAGGACGGGATTGAACAAACAATTTAATTTAGAAAGGATTCTGTACTTTTATCACAGTAAAAACAACTAGGCAGTAAACAACAGTGGATCCATCAATATACATACCCAAAATATGGGCTCTTGATTATATTCTTGCTTTCTTTTACATGTTCATTATATATATCGTTGCTTTTGCATATAAAAGCAAAAAAATGAAAGAGGACCCAGATTATCATTATTTTATGTGGGCTTTATCTGTTAAATTATTTGGAGGGATAGGATTTATGTTACTAACTGTCTATTATTGGGGAGGGGGCGACACTTACTCTTACTTTAACACTGCTAGAGATTATCTAAGGTTTGCTTTTGAAAACCCAGAAGAAGGCCTAAGAATACTCCTTGCTTCAGTTGAAAATATGAACTGGTACAAATATAAATTTGCATTTAACAGACATAACTTTTTAAGAACTACCCCGAATTTTACTACAGTAAAAATTACAACAATTATTAATCTAATTGGATTTAACTCTTATGTGGTAAGTACAGTTATCTATTCCGCTCTTTCGTTCTTAGGAGTTTGGAATATGTATTATTTATTTTGTAAAATTTATCCCCATTTAAAAAAACAATTATTCTTTGGCTTTTTCTTCATCCCTTCGGTTATTCTCTGGGGATCTGGAATTTTGAAAGACACAATAACCATTACATGTGTTGCATGGATAGTTTATTCATTTATCAATATTATCATCTTAAAAAGAAAAAGAATGTTAAGTCTTATAATAATTATTTCCACCACATTAACCATTGCTTATATTAAACCTTACATTTTATATGTACTTTATCCCTGCTTATTCATTTGGGTTCAATCCAACTTAAAAGCTTTAATACCCAGTGGTTTAGTCAGGCGTTTGATAGCTCCATTTATTGCGTTGACTTTAATAGCTAGCTCTTATTTTTTAGCCCAAGAACTTTCTAAAGGTGCTGGTAGATATAGTTTAGATAAAATGGAAGGTACTTTAGAAGGATTTCAAACTTGGCATACCACTGTATCCGAGACAAAACATCAATCCGGATATACACTAGGGAATAATGATTTTTCAACTATAGGAATCATAAAAAAAGTACCTTCAGCAATAGCTGTAACTTTCTTTAGACCCTATCCTTGGGAAATATCAAATGCTTCTACTGCTCTTGCGGCACTTGAAGGGCTCATCTTGATGTTATTTTCCATATGGCTAGTTTTAAAATACAGACTCAAACTATTTCTGTTAATTTATAAAAACAAAGATATTTTGTTTCTAACATTATTTTCAATTCTTTTTGGAATAGTAGTAGGTATTACTTCCTATAATTTTGGGGCTCTATCTCGTTATAAAATTCCAGCGCAAATGTTTTATGTGGTAGCACTTATCTTAATCCATGACAAAACCAATCACCTACTAAAAGATAGCTAAAAACGACAACCACAAAACACCCTATCGCCTTTATTAAATAAGGAGATTCTACAACATAAGTCATTAGTGAAGGCAATCTAACTTTGGAAAAAAAAGTCAATATAGGTATATTATGTAACAGCTTTATTCTACAATAATCTAAATAGGGGTTATTAGGATAGTCATCAGGATACTCATTAATATTCTCACTAAAAATAGAAGCTACTTTTTCATCTTCCAACAATGTATTTTCATCATAATGCCCATCAAACATATACCATAAATCGTTCATCTGATGCTCAACTAAAACGTGTTCCCACTCTTTGCGAAACAAATATATCCTATTTGCCTTCATCCCTCCCAATAAAAATAATTTTATGGCTACTCTTGCATTTTCTCCACAAAAACCATAATTAGATTTCAAGATTTGAGAAGCAGTATGTCTTAACAAAGGTCTTTTTTTTTCTTTAAACTTCTGATCATGAGAAATCGTTGAATTAAGATGATCCTTAATCTTAATTAAATCTTCCTTTGAACTAATATGAGCCCTCCCTATAATTTGTTTTAACGTTTTTTTTAGGGAAATAACTTCTTGAATTTCTTTTGTCATGAAATAAAAAAACAAAAGCCCTAATAATACTAATATAGTTATTTCTAATACCAACATTATTGAATTAATTGATTAAAAAAAGCTAGGTAATTATTTTTATTAGCTTCAACAGAATAATTCGACAACACCGTTTCCTTTCCTGATTCCCCAATTTTTTCCCTTAAATCAACAGAATCAATCAAACTCGATATTTTATCTACCCATTCTTGTTTATTAACAGCTAAAAACCCATTAACACCATCTTTTATAATCTCTGTATTCACTCCAACCGGTGACATAATGGTTGGAATTTCTAATGCCATATATTGTAACCCTTTTAATCCACATTTTCCACTCGACCATTCATCATTAGGTAAAGGCATTATTCCTATATCAAAAGTTGAGAGTTCTTTAATTTCATTCTCTTTATTCCAATCTATTCCCTGAATACCGAGCTCTTTATTTCGATAATTTTTATCTCCTATAACTTTTATCTCAATTAAATCACCATATTTATTTTTTAAGTCCTCCAAAAAAGGAAGTGCATATTCAAAGTGTTGAATAGTGGTAATACTTCCGCTCCAACCTATACATATTTTTTTATTTTCTCTTGGAATTCTTTGGTACTCATTGGTATCAATCGTAGTTGGGACAACAACAACATTGGAATTAGCTTTTTTCGCATACGCAGCTAAATATGCATTTCCAGCAAACACTAAATCAGCAAGAGCTATTATTTCTTTAGTCTTATTCGGATTTTTTAGCCAATTCCACTTTGCATTCGCATCAGAAACATTAGACAACCATATAGAATCATCAAAATCATAAATTAATCTTGCCCGTGAATTAGAAAATCGTTTTTCAAAAAAAGTAGTCCCAGTTAAAAAAGCCTCTCGTTGTATAAAAATAATATCATATTTAGAAGCATTAAACACATCTTTTAACCGAATAAAGAAAGCTTTAGCAATAATGAATATTTTACGAAAAAAGTGCCCTTTTTTATAAAATATAGTATCCTCTTTTTCTGAAATCAGATAAGAAAAATCATAATCCCAGCCATTATTTTTTAAATACCCTAAATATTGTTCAAATCGAAACCGTTGACTAGGAGACCTGTTTGGACGATGAGAAGCTATGAATAAAACTTTAGGCATAAATTACGCTAACCAGAAAGGAGGTAGTTTTTCTGTAATTTCTATATCTTCAAATTTATCACTTTTTCTAGAACCTACATCTTCTGCCCATAATGCCATCTTCTTTATTCCTTCAACTAAAGAAGTAAACTCTGATATTCCAAAAATTGATTTTGCTTTACTATGATCTGCATGAGCATGAACTACTTCATTTCTAGCTTCTAGATGCATAATAGGCTGATTGATTTTCATTGCCTTTTGGATAGCTTCAGCCAACTCTAACACAGTGTATTCCTGATCGGCACCAAGATTGAATACTTCATTAACAGAAGCTGGAACATTTACGCAATTTGCAATATAAGGAGCCACATCTCCAATATAACTAAATGCTCTGGTTTGTTTTCCATCTCCAAAAACCGAAAGCGATTGTCCTTGCATCAATTGATTCATAAAGATGCCCACCACATTTCTGTATTTATCCCCAATATTTTGATATTCGCCATATACATTGTGAGGTCTAAAAATGGTGTAATTTAACCCAAACATTTCGTGTGCTGTTTTCAAGTCTAACTCGACTGCATATTTAGCCACTCCATAAGGATCTTCAGGTTGAGGGTGCATATCTTCTTTCATAGGTGGTTGAAGAGCACCATAGACAGCTATAGAGGAAGTAAAAACAAATCGTTCCACTTTATGTTTAATAGATTCATTAATCAAATTAATACTTCCTATTAAATTATTCTCATAATTAAATCGTCTAATAAAATGACTTAATCCTTCTGCAGCATAAGCAGCCAAATGATACACATAATTGAATTTATATTCATCAAACAATTCTTGTACTAACCCACTATCTGTTACAGACCCCTTAATAAATATTGCTTGTTCATTTACATGGTCTTCAAATCCGCCACTTAAATCATCTAAAACAACCACCTTATGCCCCATTTTAATTAATTCATTGACCACATGTGCTCCAATAAACCCTGCTCCTCCTGTAACTAATGATATCATATTATTATATAATAAGTATTTAATTTATCAAAGATAGTAAAATGACTTATGAGTATATCTTCTCATATATATTTTCAGCAATATGCAATCCTCTATATTTTTTTGCAATCGCAACTATTTTTTGATTTAAAGCTTCTCTATTCCCTATAAGTAACTCACTAATTTTCTCACAAGCACGACAATATTCTTCAGTAGTCAATTCTTGTAAAACATACCCAATATTCTCTTTTTGTATGATAGTCGAATCGTCTGAAATATTTTTAGTGATAACAACAGGCAAACCCATTGCCCAATATTCACCATCTTTTATAGAGGTACAATACTGTTTAGAGGGCACTGGTTTAACAGGGTTTAAAGCAAAATCTGCCATTTGATAATAATTTTGAATTTCTTCATGAGAGACAAAAAGAGTTTCTATAGAATTTAAGGGAATCTTTTTCTTTTTAATAAAGGCTTGTACTTCATCTCCACTTTTATCCGTTAGCAAAAATATTTTTAGCTTTTCTCCCCAGAAATTACTTGCCACTTTAAAAAATTCAAACACTTCTTCTTCTAAGTATATCCCTCCTAACTTTCCAGCATACACACCAACAATTTTACCTGTCAAATTTTTCTCCTTTCTGAGCTGATTATACGATTCTTCTCTCCAATTAAATTTATCCAAATTAACCAAAGCCGGTTTTACATAATAATTATCAAAAAATGCATTGTATTTTTCCTTTGCATAGTTTCTCATCCCTTCTGTTAATGCTACAACCGTTTTTGCTCTCTGGCTTTGCTTTTTTTCTAACCAAAACAGCAACTTAAATTTAAAACTTGAAGGCTTCCATGTCCCGTTTTCAACCATCGCTTCGGAATGAGGTTCATAACTATCTATAATTAGAGGTTTAAGTGTAACAACCGAAAGCAAATAACCTAATCCTCCTGCAGGCATACACCATGAATGAATAGTACTTATACTTTCTTTTCCAATCAATTTAATTAATGAGGTAAACAGTCTGAGCATTCTAAAAATCATTTTTAAGCCAAAATGATCGTATTTAAAACGGATAAGAATAATATTCTCTCTTTCCAATTTCTCTTTTTCTGCTAACCATTCTTGATCAGTCATTCTAAAAAAATCTTGCTCAAGAGTTAATAAAAATATTTTGCTGGCTGGCGGAAGCTTATTTCGTATAATTCTCACATAAGGGAGTGTATAAGTTTGCACTAATGCATCCTTATAACTCCAATAGGTTAAAATCAATACATTTTTCACTACTTAAAATTATAATCTGTAATACTTGGGTATTGTATTAAAACTCCTCTATGCGCACCTTTAAATACAAAAAAACTTCCTGCTGCTACCCCATTTGCATATGCAGTTTTATATGCTTGTTCCATATCTGAAATAGAGCCTGCTCCACCCAAAGCAATAACAGGAATAGTTACTGAACTTGATATCTGTTTAATCATATCTAAATCATACCCAGTCATTGATCCATCTTTGTCAATAGATTGAATAATCACCTCCCCCGCGCCAGCATTCTGCATTTCTATTGCTAATGCTTGAATATCCTTGCCGCTATTTTTTTCTCCCGATCTAATATAGACCTTATGTTTTCCTACCCATCTTTTTTTATAGTCTATACATACACAAATAGTGGAAGATCCAAAATACTCTGATGCCTGGCGTACAAAATCAGGATTTTCTATAGCGTGGCTACTTAAGATTACCCGCTCTGCTCCTGCATGGGTTAACTTTTTTATTGTATCAATATCATTAATGCCTCCTCCGACTGAAAAAGGCATATTCGCCTCTTCCCCTATTTCTTTAACCAAATCAATAGATATAGAACGTTTTTCTTTTGTTGCATCGATATCTAACAAAACTATTTCATCCACTTTTAAATCATTAAATATTCGTACTGCATTCAGCGGATCACCTATGTACTTATTATTTCCAAATTTAACAGTCTTCACCAATCCATTTTTATGGAGAAGCAAAACAGGTATAACTCTAGGACGAAACATTATAATTCAACAAAATTTTTAAGTAATTGCACTCCAGTATCGTGGCTTTTTTCTGGATGAAATTGTGTTCCATAAATATTCCCTCGCTCTACAGCAGAAACGAAACGAGCTTCATATTCTGTATAACAAAGCACATCTTCTTTTTCGTTACAATTAAAATGATAAGAATGTACAAAATAAAATTCCGAGCGATCCTCAATATTATTAAGCAGGTCAGATGATTTAGCAACCTCAATCTGATTCCATCCTGTATGAGGTATTTTGTATTTTAAACAGTCATTAACTTTAAGTTTCTCTACAGTAGCATTAATCCAACCTAACCCTTTGGTATCTCCCTCCTCACTAAACGAAGCCATTAACTGCATTCCTAAACATATTCCCAATATTGGTTTTTTCTTTTCCAATACCTCTTCATTTAATACCTGAATAACACCTAATTCATTAAGGTTCTCCATGGCTTTACCAAAATGACCTACACCCGGGAGAATAATTTTATCTGCCTGTTGAATAGCTAATGTATCACTTGTTGTAACAACATCGTACCCCATTCGACTCAATTTTTTTTGAACTGAGAAGTGGTTACCCAAACCATAATCTATTATAGCTATTTTTTTTGCCATCCTAATTTGAGTGTAAATCTAAATATTTATCTATCAATATCATTACCTAAAAATCAATGTATATAATTCTTTTAATCTAGAATAAACAGAATACCTTAATGGAGATAATATAAAGTGCATATTTTTAGGATAAAATAAGATTTCCCCACCAAACCATTTTTTAAACCTATTGATATGATATATTTGATCTGTTTTTTCAATATCTGGCATATATCCGCCAAAATCAAAAAAATCATATCCCTCTACAATAGACCTTTTTATGGCCTCATACAGTCCTAAATGAAGAATAGGAATATGCCTGAAATCAATACTCGTCATCCCGTACTGATAATAAACTGTTTTCCCTTGAATTGGCAATATTAACCCTCCAATAAGCTTTTCACCATCGTACACCCCTAACATCCATCCAGTTTTATGTTCATTAAAAAATGTAAACACCTTCGAAAAAACCTGACATGTGCTATCAAAACTCTTTATCAATTTCCTATTTGAGTACATTTTATCAAAAATATCAGACAACTCACGAACTTCATTTAAACTGGATATTGGTCTTACACTAACATTATATTTTATTGCTTTCTTTATAGATTGTTTATGATTTGATCTAAATTTTTTAAAAATAGTATCAATGTCTTCGTTTAACTCAATCCTTAATGTTGACCAATTATAGGGATTACTTTCTACCGAATACTTCCCTTGAAAATAATTCAATACTTGGGTTCCTACAGCATCGACATCACCCAACTTAACAACCAATTTCAGAAAACCGACACCCTTATAATGCTCTTTAATAAGGTCTATACTTTCAGTTATCTCTTCAGCAGTTTTACTAATTGGCCCATAATTTACATATGCAATTTTACGGCTTTCTAAAATAACACAGTAGGATATTATCTGCCCTTGTTTTTTCTTGATATAATAACAAACTCTTTTTTCAGGATTATTAATTTCCTCCCAATCAGGATACTGATTGATTGAAATAAAATCAAAACTTCTATAAAAATTTATTATCTTCTTTTTATCAGACTCTAATAGTGAATATTTAAACCTCTCCTTTTTATCCATTAATATAACTATTAATCATTATCCATGGAGTATTAATCATCTCCCACTTTGCATCAGATTCGTATTTCTCCCCTGTTTTAAGAGAAAAATATTCAAAAGGCTTAAATCCTATATCACTCAACAATTTGAGCTCAAATTTTGGATTGCAATAATAAAATTCGGCCTCAAAATTTACTGATCCATCAAAAATAAAATCGTAATCCTTCTTAATCAAATTTTTTACTTGTTCGTTTAATTTATTAATGGTTTTGTATCTTTTGAATTCTTTATAAATATTAAATGGATTTCTAGGGATATTAAAGGAAAATAATTGGGGAACGTTATAAATGTTATGAGTAGAGTAAGAAAAAACAGCATTTGGTTTACCTATTCTTTTAATCTCTTTCAAAATCTTCTGCCTATCTTCAAAAGAAACAAAATCAAGTCCATTAAAACTAAATAAAATAAAATCGAATTCATTATCCTTAAACACCTCCATATTGGTGGCATCTAAATGATAAAAACTTAATCGTTCATCATTCCCGAATGTTTCTTTTGCAACTTTCACCATCTCTTCGGCATAATCAATCCCCACATATTCATCAAAAAAATTAGAGAAGTATTTAGTTGTTCTTCCTGTTCCGACTCCTATATCTAGCATTTTTCCACGAGCAGAGCTATTTTTCAAATTCTCTATTAAAGCTTTTTCTCCCTTAAACAAGGAAGTTTTTTCTTTATACTCTTTTACTACCTCTGTGGAGTTATATGCTTCTTGATTATCTACAATCATGTTACTTTTTCTTCCTTAAAAGTGAATGAAATCCATTAATTCTAAAATACACTTCATAAATGCTTTGATCAGTTATGTTAATCCTTGGTAATTGAAACCTGTAACTTGGGTCATTAACTTTTTTTGTATCCAACAACTCATCCCCCACAGCAAAAGCGGCATCATAATATTTTTTTGTAACAGTAACAACATCATCATTACAATCTCCTATTGGATAGGAAAAATACTTCACCTGAATGTTTAGATTTTCCTCAATGATATTTTTAGATGCTGTTAATTCATTTTGTAATTCAAGCTTATTCAATTTCGTTACCATTGGGTGCGTTACAGAGTGAGATTGTATATCTACTCTATCTTTAATTAAATTCAATTCATCCCAAGTTAACATATTCTGGTTTAAAGGTTTTGTATAGTTTAGTTGCTTTTTTATTTTTTTTAAAACCTCAATTCTTTTCTCGTTCGTTTGTCGTTTTAAATAATTCAACAAGACATTAGCTGATTCTAATTTCTTATGTTTTGTTGTTAAAAGTAAAGTCTTATTGAAATCATCTTCCTCTATGCTTACAGACTCAACAAGCGTATGATCTATTGCTTTATTTAGTTCACTAGTCCATATTATTTCGTTTTTAGATATGCTACCAGTCGTAACAAAAAAAGTGGGTTTGATCTTCAATTTTTCCATAATGGGCAATGCATTCCTAACAAAATCGTCATATCCATCATCAAAAGTAATTAAACACCTATTTTCTAAGTTTATCTTTTCTTGCTGCAAAAGTTCATCAATAACAATAAAGTCATATCGTTTTGAGAGAAAATGAAGTAACCTACTAAATAAATCAACAGAAAATGGCTCCCAAAATTCATCTTTATCATCAGAAACACGATGAAAAAGTAATACAGGAATTTTTTTTTGTTTATCATTATAACGCCTAAAAAGAGTTCCTAAGCCCATGTGATAAAGAGTGAAAAATATTATTTTTCGTAAAAGTAGCTTCATGAAAAAATATATTTAAACAAAAAAAGCACACTGTATTTAATATGTTTTTGTTTCATACTTTCTTTGTAACAGATCTTATAAATGTATTTCTTAAAATTACTAGCTTCTTTTTTTGAATTAAAATAAGATTTTGACTCAAGTTGTTGAATATAATTTTCATAATCATTGATCATGTTAAGAATATTCTTATGCATGCTTGCATCATGAAAACGATACAACCATAAAAATTCATCGAGGTTTACGATAGTTGTCTCTTTCGACAAATCTAGATAAAACATCTTATCAGCAGTATTAGAGAGTTTAATATTAAATCCTCCAATTTTTTTTACACACTCCTTTCTACATAATATACCTGATGGACCTGTTGTTTTATTTTTGGTATTAAATGTTAATATACCGTCAACATCCTCATTTCTCATCCCTTCTGCAAAACCTTCAATTGCTTTACTTTCTCCATCAATAAATGTCACTTTAGAATTTACTGCTCCAATAGTAGGGTGGCTTAACAAATAATTTACCTTTTTTTCTAAATATAATGGAAGCCAAACATCATCTGCATCTAAAAATGCAACAAACTCTCCAATAGATTTTTTCAAACCATAATTTCGAGCAGTAGATACTCCTAAGTTTTTTTGGTAATAATACTTTATTCTATTCTCACCTTCCGATTTTTCTTTAATTATCTCTGCTGTGTTATCAGTGGAACCATCATCAACAAGTATTAACTCCCAATCTTTATAACTTTGCGATAAAACAGAGTCGAGCGTTTCTCCTATATACTTTTGAGCGTTATATGCAGGTATTATAATAGAAACCATTAAATGAAATAAATTCTTTACTCGTTAATAAATATTATAGCTACTGCTTATGGCTACACCAAATTTTCTGATGTCCATACCTGTATTCAACCAAATCAATTTCTAAATCACACGATTTAATAAGCTCTTTTAATTCTTCCCTATCAAACTCATACACATGATCACTATCAGTATAGTTTAATTTACTATTTAACCTTTGACGATAATGATTCATATAAGAAGCATCAAAATCAGGCACTTCGATAAATATTTTCTTAAAGAAAGAACTAAATTTTCTTAAAAAATCAGCAGGCTCGTCTAAGTGTTCTAATATGTGAGATAGAATTAAAACATCAAATGGTGCTTTATTACTTGATAAATACTCGTATGCTTCTGCAACAACAAAATCCATATTGTCAACACCTTGATAATTTTACTTTGCAATATTAATTGCCCCTTTATCGTAATCAATTCCTAATACATATTCTGCTTTATCACTTATAATTTTAGTTACGTCTCCATATTTGCACCCCAAATCCATTACCCTATCATCACCGCTTAAATTTTCGAATATAAATTCTTTTGAATAAACTCTAAAAGGGTGTTCCTCTTTAGAAAAAACTTTAAAAGAATACTCTAAAGCCAAGCGATTAAATATCCATTCTAAATCAAGATAGATTTTCAACTTAATTTTATCTTTCAACAACATCAGCTTATCGAACCGATATATAAAAGTTAAAAGCCAATGTCTTTTTTTATTTCTATTTAATTGTAACCCCATAAAAATAAATCTGTTTATTATTCTGCCGCTAAAACGCTAAAATTAAGCATCATTTATCTTTCCTCGATAATGAAATATATTTCCAGAAAAAGGAATTATGCTTGAAAGAAGAATAGATATGCTAGCAACAAAATAGCTAACAACTTTGCCTGCAGATTTTTCTAATTTAGAAGGCAATGGAAAATACTGTTCAACAACTAGGTACTTTTCTTTTTTTAGGTTTGCCTCTTGAAAAAAGCGTAATTGAGATTTCTGAGTGGTGAGTGTTAAGTGCTGTGGAACAGCTTCTCTGTACTTCTTTGCTTTAAATTTCGAACCTAGATCAACATATAAACGATGCAGACAGAAGTTTCGTTCCAAAGGCCCATCAATTAAAAATACTGTGTTTTTATGAGCAAACTTTTTTAATTGATTAAATGTTTCATGGGGATTGGGTAAATGCTCCAAAACGTGGCCCACGTGAATAAAATCAAATGTTTTACCTTTATAATTATTAATTAGATCATCGAAGGTATATATTGCTAAGTCAGTTTTCGTTTTTAACAAGTTTACAAACTCAACATCAAACTCTACCCCAGCAACGTTTGCTCCATAATTTTGAGCGTATTTCATATAAAACCCACTACCACATCCATAATCAAGTAATGAGCACCCTTTTAATTCATTTTTAATTTGAGCTAAAAATTGAATTTGAAATCCCTGATGATTTGCAAATTCATAATTGAAGTCATAGTGTAATTTATCTTCTACATCTTTTAAATAAGTATGATCATTCTCTCCGTACATTTCTGTAAAATCTTCATCCTCTGGAGTAGGAAAAACATTAAAAGAACTACAGTCATCACACCTGTAATACTTAAAGATTTTATCATTAAAGTGAACTTCTGGATAATAGCTTTCACCCAGTCCTTTTCCGTTGCATATCCTACAAACTATATTCGGTTTATTTTTCATATAATTTAATATAGTTATCATACATCATATCAAACTCAAACATTTCTATAGCTGTTTTTCTACCTTTTTCCTTGAACGAGCCACCATTTTTAATCGCATACAGAATTCCCTCTGCAAGAGAATCACTATTCTGGTATTCAACCAAATAACCATTCTCTTTATGTTTTATGGAATCAAGAGCAGATCCTGTAGGGGTAGAGACAACTGGTGCTGCATTCATCATCGCCTCGGGAATAACAAAACCAAAAGGCTCAAAATTTGCTGCATGAGCATATACATCTAACATCGAATACAACGAAGGTATATACTTCCTATTCATCCAATCAGTAAAAATAACATGATTTAATGTATTATTCTTTTTAGCCAATTCTATTAACTCGTCTTTTTGACTTCCTTCCCCTACAAATAAAAACATCGCATTAGGATATTCTTGTATCACTTTTTGGGCTGCTTCTATAATATACCTATACCCTTTCCATTCTATTAACCTCGCAACAGTTCCTATAATTATTTTCCCCTCTAAATTATATTTTTGGATCAATTCTTTTTTATACTCTTCTGATTGTTTCGTATAGATTTTGGAAGGAATACCATGATGAATCATAGTAATCTTTCTCGGATCAGCCTGCTCTTTATCTAAAATAAATTTTTCTGCTTCTTTGGAAACTGGCACAAAATCTGTTGCGTTCCAGTTATTAAATTTATCTGCTTTCACCCAGCTAGGAGCATAATAATAATGAAAAGAAGTGTCTTGTTTTGTAATAACCCTTTTTTTTACCCCAGCTAACCGAGCGGCTAATAATGTTGGTAAAGAATCATCAAACAAATGTGAGTGAACAACATCTGGTTTTAGTTTTTTAAATAAGCTATAAAGTTTAAAAAAAGATGAAACCATACCTCTTTTCCTATGCTCAAAATCGAAAGGAAACCAATAACATTTCCAGCCATGCCTGCCAACCTCCTCTATTATTTCTGGTTTTTCTTTAGATAATGATACGAAAGTAAATTGATACTCTTTTTGCGATGCAGCTGCTTTTTCAGCAAACCATTTAAAATAGGGAACAGATGAATTATTTGCTATGACAAAAATTATATGCATTATTTATCCGATAAAAAATCTTCAACTTTTGATATTAAATTAGAATACAAAAATTGTTCGGCAAAGTTAATTCGATTTTTTACTTTTTGTTTAGTTTCAGAAGAATCTAATTCACGAATTCTACTTATAGCTTCATCACTATTTGTGTAGCCTAAAATAAATTCGTCTTTATTTACCGAATCATTAAATATTGGTGAAATAATAGGTTTCCCCATTGCTAGATATTGTAACGATTTATGATGATGAATCTCATTTCCATCAATTTTCACATCCATGGGAGCTAGACAAGCTTTAGAGTGATAAATGTAATTCTTGAGATTTTTGAAATGTTCAACCCCATGAATTATCATGTTTTTATGTTGTTTTCGATAGAAAATATTTTGAAAAAAATCGTTATCCGTATTGACTAGCTTCCCAATAAATAAAAATGTTTCATTAGGAAAAGCAATGAGTAATTTTTCAACTAACTCTACATCCATTCGATAATCAATATTACCAACGTATAAAAAATAATTAGATGGATAATCAACATCGTTGGTATATTTGAACTCTTCTTCTGAAATTCCATGAGATAAAATAAGTTGCTTTTTAGATTGAGTTCCTTTTAATAAAATTTCTGCAGTAACCACTAATCCATCTACATTTTTTAATAACCTTCTTTCATTACTTAATAACAGAAATTTGTCCACTCTAAAAAAAATAGACTTAGTAGCATTTAATAACTTTGGATTAGAAAAACGATAAGGATCAAAAGACCAAAAAATAGTTTTGCTTACCTTGTTTTTTTCAAACCATTTCCTTAATGATCCTGTTACAATATACTCGTTCAATAGATAAAGAACCCCAAACCGAGTAAAAGGAAGTCTATTATTATAATCTACTATTCGAAGTGTATCAGAATAATTTCTGATTTTAATTCCATTTGTAAATAGATGCTTAAATGACCACCCTTTCGGTGAATTTATAAAAAAAACCTTGTTTTGTTTCGATAATTCGTATGCCCAATTATGCTTAGAATACCAAATATCTCCCCAAGGCTCATTGGAAATAATTAATATCGTCTTTCCCTTTAATTTAAACATTTTAGGAGTTAGTGTTTTTCTCTTTAACAAAAGTATCTTTTGCAACTATATCATAATGACAATGAGAAAAATCTATTTCTGATGTTATTTTCTCATCCGTTTCGGCTTGAAATATATCGTATCCAATATCTAATAAAAACATAACCAACTTTTTTGCACTACTCCCTTGAGCTTTTAGATTTTCATCATCTAATTCTATAAATAATTTGGGATGAAATCTATTTAAAACTTCAACAGATCCTTTTAGCACATTAAACTCATACCCTTCTACATCAATTTTGATTAAATCTAGTTTTTGAATATTGTTTTCTTTTACGTATTCATTAATAGTTGTTACTTGTATTTCTCTGGAATTTTTTACATCTTCAGAATCACTAACAATCCTATTCATTCCTTTATTTTTTTGATCAAGTGTATGAATCTTAAAGCTTCCTTTTACATTTCCTAAACCTATTTTATTTAATATAATGTTTTTAAAATTATTTAGACTTATATTTTTTTGAATGGAGTTATGATTGATTGGATCAGGTTCAAATGAATGAACTTTAGCATTATCTCCAATAATTTTCGCAAAATGCAAAGTTGTATCACCTATATTAGCTCCAACATCAAAGACAATATCCCCCTCGCTAATGAGATCATAAAGTTTTAGCCTAGCAGGTTCTCTAAACCCAAAATAAATATACCAATCCATTATGTCGGATATATCTAATTCATAATTAATTCCATCTTTTTGTGTTTGCCTGATACTTCCTGTTTTGTATTGGTAATGATTAGGAGGGGTTTTTGTTATCGAAGTTCCATAAATTTTATTTGTAGTAATCTTAACAAGTATATTTTCTAAAAATCGAATTTTCCAAATTTCTCTAATTGTATTAATTATTATTTTTTTCAAATTTATTGCATTAAAACCGTTTTCTATAGCTCCTTTTATAAAAGTAATTATTTTTTTTTAGCCCTTGATATTCGCTATATCCTAACTTACTTTCAAAAAGCTATTATTTATTTCAATAGCCTTGAAGTAGTTACAATTTTATTTTAGATAAAATTGATAGCTAATTACCTTATTTATCTCGTTTTTAGATTAGATTTGCTGTAAGTATTAAATTAATTAGGTGAATATAGGAAAAAAAAATATTGTACTTGCACTATTTGTTTTTATTGTCTTATATGGGGTTATTGTACTTTATGGTGAACAATACCTCGGCAATCTATCCTATTTCCTTCTTTATTTATTAATAAGTGTTGGGTTATATACGTTTATCATAGTAAAAACAAAACATTTAAAACAAGAACTAGAAGATGATGTAGAAAGCAAATACAAACAACTTGAAATTCTTGCCTCACTTTACAGTTATCTGGACATCAAAATCCCTTTACCTGAAACAGGTGGATGGGCAGCTTACCCTGATTTTTTAAAGAAAATAGCCGAAACTATACTACTTAAAAAACCTCAACTTATTGTCGAAGCGTCAAGTGGAGTTTCTTCAATTATTATCGGATACTGCTTTAAAAAGTTAGGTAAAGGAAAAGTTATTTCTCTAGAACACGACTTAAATTATGTTGAGAAAAGCAAAAAATTAATACAAAAACATCAGCTTGAAGATTACGTAGAGATTATACATGCTCCTCTAAAAAAATATAGTATTAGTAAAAAAGAGTGGATTTGGTATAATATCGATTCTCTTAAAAATGATGACTTAATTGATATGGTAGTCGTTGATGGTCCTCCCAATTACATTCAAGATTTATCTAGATACCCTGTCATCCCATTATTATATGAAAAAATGAATGGTAACTCTATTTTGATTTTAGATGATGGTGTTAGAGATGAAGAAAAAGAAATCACAAAGAGATGGGAAGAAGAATTCGAAGATATTTCTATTGAATATTTCAATTTTGAATCAGGCGCTTTTATTGTCAATAAAAGTCATAAAGAAAATAGCGGAAGAGCCTTATTAGCATTTACTACTGCTAACCAATTAGAATACAACATCAAAGGAATTAATAGTATTATGGCGAACAAACCTGACTACATAGATGTTGTTGTTTATGATGATGCGTCTAATGACGGGACGGTAGACTGGTGCAAAGACAATGACATTCCAATTGTAACAAAAGAAAAAGCGCAAGGATTAACACACAGTTGGAATTTAGCTTATCAAAAATTTAAAAAGGAAAAGTATAAACATTTAATATTTTCCAACAGTGATATCATTGTTCCAAAAAATGCCCTTGAAGCTATCCTAAGATTAAATAAAAAATATATTATTGTTTCTCCTTTAAGCACAAAAAAAGGAGTTGGTCATCAACCTAAACAAGACATTAGAAACTATTACAACCCTTCTTTTGATGAATACGATTTCACAAATACTGATGAAATCCAAAAATTTATTAATGAACACAAAATAGATAGCGAATACAAAGAAGTTGACTATATTAATGGTTTTTTCTTTTCTGTAAATCGAGATATTATTCAATATGAATACAGTGAACATAAATTGTTTCACCCTGAAAACCATAATGTTGGTAACGAGCATGAATTATGCGAAAGGGTTACACAACCTATTGCTATAGCATTAAATGCTTACATTTTTCATTTTAAAGGAATTTCTCTAGAAGTAACCAACTTAGACAATCAATCATACGAGTACAACATTTACAGAGACTTAAATTGGCAACAAGCAGAAAAGATTAAGGCTAGTTCCTGGAGAAAATTATGGTTTAAGGTTAAGTATAAATTGAAATTTTAGTTCCAACTTAAAAGTAAACCAACACTATTAATGAGAGGACTTACGGGAAATATTCTACGAACTTTTTCAACTCAGATACCTTCTATTATTATCAGTATAATTTCTGGTGTTTTTCTTACCCGGCTTTTAGGAGCTGAAGGCAAAGGAATTTATGCCCTTTTCTATGCCAATATAGAAATCATGGTTATGGTTTTTTTATTGGGGTGTGATTTGGGCATAATCTACTTTGGGTCAAATAAGAAAATTAGCGAAAGTAAATTACAAACTATTGCACTATATATCATTTCCATCTTTATTCCTTTAGTAGCAATAACTATTCTCTTTTTTGATTTCGACTTTTTATTTCCCAAAAATTACAATACTAAATATTTCAAATTATTTTTAATTGGCATGTTTAGTTTAAGGCTAATTAACTCAATTATAGCAGCATTTATTAAAGTAAATAAATCATTTAAAATAATTAATAGAATAGATTTATTTAATAGTGTATTTAATGCATTGACGTACTTCGCCTTGTTTTACCTTAATTCCATCGAAGTAATTAATGTAAGCATTAATTTAATTTTTACCGTCAGCTTTATTATATTGTCTCTAAATACACTTTTGTGGATAATCAGTTTCTTCAAAACAGTAAGCATAAATCTTAATTTAAGGCTAAGTTTAAAAAACGATATTACTCCTTTTTTTACCTATATTTTTCCTGTTTTTATCAGTCTAGTTATTAATTTTTTAAATTATCGATTTGATATATGGTTAGTTTCCTATTACAAAGGAAACACACAATTAGGACTGTATGTCTTAGCTGTCAACTTCGCTCAATTTATATTACTTTACTCAAGAATCATTGGGGGGGTAATGATGCCTTATTTATCTGAAGACGATGATATTCAACGTAAAAAATATTTTACCACTTACTCTCGAATCAACTTTGTTTCTGTTTTACTTATGGTGACATCTTTGGCTCTCGTTGGTGATTGGTTATTAGTCTCCCTTTATGGAAAAGAGTTTACTGGCTCCGTTAACCCATTCAATATATTACTTATTGGAATGATTTTTACAGCTATGAGTCAATTGTTTAGTATTATGCTTTTTTCTAAAGGAAAAAACAACGTTGCGTTAATTGCTAACTTTGTTGGATTAATTTCAACGATATTGTTAGATATACTATTAATTCCCAAATACGGCATTATTGGAGCAGCAACAGCAACTAGTATTTCTTATTTTTTCTTGTTTATGGTTCTTTTAGTGTATTTATTGGTAAAGGAAAAAATTAACTTCTTCAGTTTATTTATAATAAAAAAAAGTGATCTCTTATCAATCTTTCAGAAAGACTAAGGCTTTATATACCAGGATTTTAGTGAATTACCAACAGCCAAAGTAGATAATATCCAATTCACAAAAGACTTAAGGTGTTTTTTATACCCAGATTCCAAACTCACTCTCAAAGCTTCATCATTATTGATATTATCTTCATGTGATTGCTCGTCCTTACCTAAACTATTTTTTATTCTTGAAAAACTAATTCCGGTTGTTTTAATTTTCAATTTCTTGAACCCACAACTCGTCAATAACAAATCAATAGTTTTAGGAGTGTAGTAACAAAGGTGCTCAGGATATTCAATTATATTATACTTCCCCTTTAAAAGATAACGTTCAATCGAATTAAAGTTAGGGGTTGTAATGTATGTTATTCCTCCTTTTCTTAAAAAAGAATGAAACAACGTCATTTCCTCAACAGGATTATTAATATGCTCAATAACTTCACTAGAAATAATAACATCAAATGATTCTTTATCAAAACTTGTTGGAGTTAGCTTCCCTTTAGTCGTTTTTATTCCTTTTTCCTCTAAATAAGAAATTTGTTGATCTGTAAATTCCGTTCCATAAACTTCCCATCCTCTTTTTTTTGCCTCTATTAAAAATAAACCTGGCCCACACCCCACATCCAACATTTTATTTGTATTCCTATATTTTTCAAACCCATCCAATAATTCATTAATTCTAATTCTTGTAATTTCTGATTCTGTATTATACCCAACAGGATAAGCACTATAGTAATCCAATAACTCTTTTTCAGTAGGGATTCGTGAACAAAATACGAATCCACTAGACTTACTTTTCACTAAATAGTTATCTTCATACCCTTTTAAAGGAAATAAATCTTCTTTTCCTGTAATTAAGCATTTATTAAATTGCTGATAAGCAGTCATTAGTTTATTATTGATCTTTTACGAAAGTATGGTTTTCTATATACTACTGCCAAATTATAATTCTTATTTTTGAATTTATAAATAACCAACATGAAAATACTAGTCACAGGAGGTGCTGGATATATTGGCTCTCACACTATAATAGAAATTGTTCAGAATACCGATTGGGAAGTTATTTCTATTGATAACTTTTCCAATTCATCTAAAGACACTTATAACAGAATCCAAAAAATTACAGGAAAAGCAATTAAACATTACAATGTTGATTTAAAAGATTTGAATTCAACCGAGCAGGTATTTAGAGAGAATACTGATATTGAGGGAATTATCCATTTTGCTGCATTTAAAGCCGTTGGCGAATCAGTTGAAAACCCACTAATGTATTATGACAATAATATTAATTCATTAAATAATATTTTAAAATGTCAAGAAAAATTTAATATCCCTAACTTAATTTTTTCTTCTTCATGCTCCGTTTATGGCAATATTGACCAACTACCTGTAACTGAAAACTCCCAACTATCTAAATCTGAATCTCCTTATGCGTATACCAAACAAATTGGTGAAGTAATGGTTAATGATTTTATAAAGGTTAACGCTAACTTAAAAGCTATTTCTTTACGATATTTCAATCCTGTTGGAGCTCATATAAGTGGATTAAATGGAGAATTATCCACCACAGTCCCAAATAACTTGGTACCTTTTATAACTCAAACAGCAATTGGAAAATTAGACTGTTTAACTGTTTTTGGTAATGACTATGATACTAAAGACGGAACATGTGTAAGAGATTACATACATGTTAGTGATATTGCCAATGCTCATGTATTAGCCCTTCAATCTCTTTTAAGCAATACCATAAAAAACCCACATGAAATCATCAATTTAGGAACAGGGGTTGGTGTCACTGTTCTTGAAGCTATTAAAGCATTTGAAAAAGTGAGCAATGAAAGTTTAAATTATGTTATAGGAAAAAGAAGAGAAGGTGATGTAGCTGCAATTTACGCCAACAACGAAAAAGCAAAAACACTACTAAATTGGAAACCAAAAATGAACCTTGACGACATGATGTTATCTGCGTGGAAATGGGAACAATTCCTTGCGATAAAATAAAACAACCTCTTCCGGAAATTTATTTTTAAGGAATGTTTGTTATAAAACCAATTTAATATATATTTGCATCCGCTTTCGGGCTTTTAGCTCAGTTGGTTCAGAGCACCTCGTTTACACCGAGGGGGTCGGGGGTTCGAATCCCTCAAAGCCCACACGATTAAAGCTTCACTATTTTTTAGTGAAGCTTTTTTATTAAGTAACTTATGTGCTTTACCTATATCTTATATTCTTTAAAGCTGGATAAATATTATACAGGATACTCTTGCGATGATTTACATA
>Ga0114931_10003191_pt1 | contig 20786 bp, 17 predicted proteins | sample 2SBtaG_FD_89579 | JGI IMG/M metagenome (GOLD analysis project Ga0114931, IMG submission 89579) | Deep subsurface microbial communities from Kolumbo volcano to uncover new lineages of life (NeLLi) - 2SBTROV14_V59a metaG | ecosystem: Environmental > Aquatic > Marine > Volcanic | place: Kolumbo...
AGGCTGAAGCGCAGCGCGTCGCTCACAAAGGGGGCCAGGAGCGCGATCTCGTCCGGAGGGACGCCTTCGTCGTTCACCAGCCCGCTCACCTGTTCCACCACCCAGTCGATCATCTGGGGATAGAAGCGGAACTCCTGCTCCGGGATCACCAGTGCGTCCAGGGGATTGGCCGGGGGCCGGGGCGGTGCGTCCGGCCGCGGCGGGCGGGAAAGCTCCCGGTCCATGGCCCACTGGAGCGCGTCCACAGAAGGTGACATAACGTAACTGCCATCCAGCCCTTGCACCTCGCCGCCTTCCTCTGTCAGCCACTCGGCCAGTTGCTCTGCGCCCTGAGGGTTCGCACCCAGGAAGACCCGGAAACCCGCGTCCTCATCGCTGATCAGGAACGCGCTCTCCAGGTGGGGGAGCCAGGCCCGGACCAGGGCATGGGCGGTGGCCGTGTCCTCCTCCAGGTTGTCAAAGATCAGGTGGCGGTGGGCGCGGAAGAGGTGGGTGCGGCTCCAGGGGTTGACCAGCACCTGTTCATTGAAAAGCTGGATTTGCAAGCTAAAGTCCAGCAGCGTCTCGGCCAGGCAGAGTTCCCGGAACTGGTAGCTGATGCGTTTGGCCGCGTCCAGTGCGTTGAGCCGGGCCGCGCGCTGCTCGCCCAGGGGGATGGCCAGCTCCAGCCGCTGGTAGACCTCGTCGATGGCGTAGCGGTTGAGCGCGGCCTTGTTCATGTTGTCCAGCACCTGGCTGATGACGCGATTGCGGGCCACGCGCACGCCGTCGAAATCGCCCCGCCCAATGGCCTCGTCCACGAAGCGGCCCATGTGATACTGGGCGGTCTCCAGGGTCAGGAAGGTTGGCTCCCGCTCCGGATGGGCGAAGCCGGCCTCGCGCGCGATCAGGGGCCAGTAAAGCTCCACCGCGTTGCGGGCCAGGCTGGCCAGAGTGGTCACCAGTGGCGGCGCGCCCGGCGGCATGGTCCCCGTGCGCAGGGCTTCGTGGTAGGGGCGGCCCAGGGAGCGCTGGGGCGTGATCACGATGATCTCATCGCCGCGGATGCGTTCCTGCTGCAACAGCCAGCGGATGCGCGCCAGGGCCAGGCGGGTCTTCCCCGCGCCGAATGGGCCGCTCAGAAACAGTTTGTTCGTCGCCTCGATGGCGGGTAGAATGGGTGTAGACATTTTTTTGACAGAATGACAAGGTGACAAGATGACAGGATGAGGGGGGACAAGATGACTCGTCGTTGGTCGTTGGTCGTTGGTCGTTCGTCACCCCCTCATCTTGTCATCTTGCCACCCAATTGTCAAGGAGCGACCTATGCAGACATACGAGATTCCGCTGGTTCCGGGACCGGTGTCGATTCCAGCGGAGGTGTTGGACGCCTACCGGGTGGACTACGGCAGCGCGGACATGGAGGAGGAGTTTTTCGATCTTTATGGCGAATGTGAAGCCGGTTTGCAGAAAATTTTGGAAACCGGCAACGACGTGACCATCCAGACGGGCGAGGGGATGCTGGCCCTCTGGGGCGCGTTGAAGAGCGTGCTGGCGCCGGGCGACCGGGTGCTGGCCGTCTCCACCGGCCTCTTCGGCCACGGCATCGGCGAGATGGCCCGGACCGCGGGCGCGGAGGTGGAGATCCTGGAGTTCGCCAACAACGACGTGGCCGATCCGGACCGGGTGCGGGATGCGGCCCTGCGCCTGCGCCCCAAACTCATCACCGCGGTCCACTGTGAGACGCCCAGCGGCACCCTCAACCCCCTGGGAGAACTGGGCGCGATCAGCCGGGAGGTGGACGCGCTCTTCTACGTGGACTTCGTGGCCTCCGGTGGGGGGGCGCCGGTGGAGGTGGACGCCAACCACATCGACCTAGGCCTCCTGGGCAGCCAGAAGGTGCTGAGCCTCATGCCCGACCTCTCCATGGTCAGCGTCAGTCCCCGGGCGTGGGATGCGGTCGAGTGGGTGGGCTACGGCGGCTACGACGCGCTGGCTCCCTGGCGCACGGCCCTGGCGGATCGCTATTTCCCCTACACCCACAACTGGCACGCCCTGGCTGGACTTCGTGTAGCCATCAATAGGCTCCTCCACCAACCTATCCAACAAGTCTACGACCAACACACCACCGCAGCCGCGCTCTGTCGTCAACGCCTGCAGGAGATGGGGGTGGATCTCTTCCCCGTGAGTGAGGCGATCTGCTCGCCCACCGTCACCGCGGCCTGGGCGCCCGACGGCTGGACCTGGCACGAACTGGACGCGGCCCTGCGGGCCAGGGGCATGGCCGTGGGCGGCAACTACGGAGACCTGGCCGGCAAGGTCTTCCGCATCGGCCACATGGGAACTCAAGCGGATCTGGAGCTGGTGAGGCGGGGGATGGATGTGTTGGCGGATGTGTTGATGGGGCGTAAAACATGAGGCGTGCGTGAGGCGTGCGTCCCATGCCAGCAGCCAACTTGCTCAACCAGTCGCGTGCCATGGCGTGGGATGGACTGGCCGCGGCCTGAGGATTTTCGTTCAACCCGTCTGTCCCTGCATATTCGCATAGTCAACAGGCTTCCAGCAGGGGGAGGGAGAGGCCGGGCGAACACCCGTTCTTATTGACTCCGTTTCCGTCTAAATCAGTTAGCATTCCGGGAATGGGACAGGAATGTCTGGGCTTACGGAATCGCACCGTCCCATTCCCGGAATGCGGGTTCAACCCGTTTAGGACGCACCCGAAAAAATCTGTATAATCCGTGGCTATAGCCGTCTTCCGCGTTCCATTCCATGCCACAGCTTCCCAAGCCCCCAAAACCCACCCTTGACAGTCCCGATTTTTCTGCTATAATATTGCTACCGATAATTTATACTTATCAGAAGCTATTAAGGAAATTTTCCCAAAATGAGCCAATCCGACCCGGAACCCCGTGAGTTAGCGCCCAGCCCCTTGAATCCGCCCCGCACGGGCAAAATTCATACGGGCAAAATTCGGGTAGTCTCCACCGTCGCACCCCGGGACGAGCCTGGCGAACTGGAGGTCCTGGGCCAGATCGCCAACCGCTACGCCAGTTCCGCGGTCTTCGATGACTATCTGAACCGCAAGGCAGTCAATACCCAGCGCGCCCAGCTTGCGGACCTGGGCACCCTGGCCGAGTACCTGCGCGCGTTGGGCCTGGCCGAACATGACTTGGACGGCTCCCTGCTCCAGCATTCGCCCGCGTCCTGGCGGGGCGTAACCTGGGGCCTGGTGGACGGCTTCGTACGCTGGATGCTGCAAGAGGGTTACGCCATCGGCACGGTTAACCGTAAGCTTTCTACGGTGAAGGTCTATGCGAAATTAGCGGCCAAGGCGGGCGCCATCCCGGCAGAGGAACTGGCCCTGCTCAAGGGCGTGACCGGCTACGGCCGCAAGGAGGGCAAGCGGGTGGACCAGCGTCGCCCCAAGGTCCGGGTGGGCGCGAAGAAGGCCGACAACGTCTCCCTCACCCGCGACCAGGCCCGGGCGCTGCTGAACCAGCCCAACACGCCCCAGGGACGCCGAGACGCGCTGCTCATGCACTTGCTGCTGGACCACGGCCTGCGCGTGGGCGAGGTGGCCCGCCTGAAGGTGGATGACGTGGACCTGGCCGCGGGCGCGTTCACCTTCTATCGCCCCAAGGTGGACAAACGCCAGACCCACCGCATGACCCCGGGAACCCGCCGGGTCATGGCGCGTTGGTTCGACTACGGCGACGCACCCGCGGCTGGCCCCCTGCTGCGCGCCAGCCGCAAGGGCGGACATTTGGATAAGCCAGGCATGAGTGAGCGGGCCATCACCGCGCGGGTGCGCCGCCTGGGCGAGGAGATCGGCGCACCCGGTCTCTCGGCCCACGACTGCCGCCACTACTGGGCCACGACCGCGGCCCGCCACGGCACCGACGCCTTCGTCCTCCGGGATGCAGGCGGCTGGAACTCCCTGGCCATGCCCGCCCGCTACGTGGAAGCCCAGGCCATCGCCAACCAGGGTGTGCGGCTGGGGGAGGAGGATGGATAGAAGACGGATTTTGCGGTCTATAAAAAATTGGGGCATCCCCGCGCACTCTGGTAGACTGGGAGGCATGTTGTCAAAGGAGATCGATAGAACGCGGATTGAGCGGATATTGAGCGGATTGAGCGGAAAGCGCCGGATTTTTCAAAAAATCCGTGAAAATCAGCCCGATCCGCTCAATCCGCGTTCTATTGTCATATGATCAGGAGAGCTATGACCATGAGTGACCGCCGGCCCACATTGATCGCCGCCGATCTGGAGGGCGTCTTTTTACCCGAGGTGTGGATCGCGGTGGCCGAAGCCACCGGCATCGATCGTCTGCGCCTAACCACGCGCGATGTCTCTGACTACGCCGAGTTGATGGCCATCCGCATGCAGATCCTACGCGAGATCGACTTCGGGCTACGCGACATCCAGGCCGTCATTGAGACCATGTCCCCCCTGCCCGGCGCGGTGGAATTCCTGGACTGGGTGCGGGGCCGCTCGCCCATGGTCATCCTCACCGACAGCTTCTACGAGTTCGTGAACCCGTTCATAGCCAAGCTCAACTACCCCACCATCTTCGCCCACGGGCTGATCACGGACGAAGACAATATGCTCACAGGCTACGAACTGCGGATTGAGGACTCCAAGCGGCGGGCCATGGAGGCTTTCCATGAGTTGGGCTTTCGCACCCTGGCCTTCGGCGACTCATTCAACGACGTCTCCATGCTGGACGCAGCAGATGTAGGCGTCTTCTTCCACCCGCCCGCCAACGTCACCGATATCTATCCCGACCATCCGGTGGCCTGGGATTATGATGAGCTCAAGGCGATGATCGTCGAATTTCAGATAGGCCGCGGATGGAGCGGATCGGGCGGAAACGGCCGGATTTTTCAAGAAAAAATCCGTGAAAATCAGCCCAATCCGCGGTCCATTCCAGGTTGACCGCATCATGACATTGAAATCATGACATCGAAAACGGAAGTTCAAAAGAAAAAAGCGCAAGAAGACTCCATGGCCAGCCTGGTCAGTTCCATCGGCTACATTCTGGCCGTCTCCTACCCGGTGCTGGCCATTTCCACGGGCACGCGCGCGGTCTACCAACTCTTCTTCAAAGAAGGCGTCACCTACTACCTGCCCTCCATCCTCAGCGGGATCGCGGCCCTGAGCTACCTGGTGGCGACCATCGGCTTCGCCTACCGCCGGCGCTGGACCTGGTGGCTCTCGGTGAGTGCGCTCGGCTTCGAGACCGCCATGACCCTGATCGTGGGCGTGCTGAGCTTCACCCACCCGGACGTGATCGGCCACACAGTCTGGCGTCACTTCGGCGCGGACTACGGCTTCTTCCCCCTTTTCCAGCCCATCCTGGGCCTAATCTGGCTCTTCTGGCCCGAAACGTTGCGAGAATATGGCATTTCCCGGCACAAACAAGCTGAATCGGCCCCATAATTCGCCCTACGATTCACCGGACGATTCACCGGAGAATTCGGGTCGGCGCGACGATGATGCCACCCAGCGAAGGCGTACAGGCGTATCCGGTCCGCGCCTATTGCTGCACGCGCTGGCCGGCCTGATCGCCGCGGCCATGCTCCTGCCCCTGGCCTATCTGGTCCTGCGCGCGCTAGGCGTGGGCGCGGACGCCTTCGACCTGCTCTTCCGCCCGTCCACTGCGCGCATCCTGGCCAACAGCCTCATCCTTGCCCTGCTGGTGACCTTCTTCTCCCTGCTGATTTCGTTGCCCTTGGCCTGGTTGACTACACGAACAAACTTGCCCGCGCGCAGGCTGTGGAGCGTCCTGGGCGCGCTGCCCCTGGTCTTCCCCTCCTACGTGGGTGGCTACGCGCTGGTGGCTATGATGGGACCCCGGGGCATGCTCCAGGGCTGGCTGGAACCCCTGGGCATCGAGCGCCTGCCCTCCATCTATGGGTTGCCGGGCGCGGCTTGGGCGCTGACCCTCTTCACCTATCCCTATCTGTTACTGAGCATTCGCGCCGGCCTGCGCAACATGGATCCTGCCCTGGAAGAGGCGTCCCGCAGCCTGGGACGAGGCCCGTGGATCACTTTTCGCACCGTCACCCTGCCTGCGCTGCGCCCCTCCATAGTCGCCGGCTCCCTGCTAGTCTCTCTCTACGTACTGAGCGATTTCGGCGCGGTCTCCATTCTGCGCTTCAACAGCTTCACCCGAGCCATCTACATCCAGTATCTGAGCAGCTTCGACCGCTCCTACGCCGCGCTCCTCTCCCTGGTCCTGGTAGCCATGACCATCTTGATCCTCTTCGCGGCTCAGCGAGTGCAGGGGCGACAGCGTCAGTTTTATCGCACCAGCGTGGGCGCGGCCCGGGCCATGCCGCCGGTCAAGCTGGGGCGCATGATGTGGCCCGCGCTCCTCTTTTGCGGCCTGGTGGTGATCGCCGCCCTGATCCTGCCCCTCTCTGTGGTGGTCTACTGGCTCATCCGCGGGCTAATGGCGGGCGAGTCCCTGCTGCCGGCCTGGATGGCCACGCTCAACAGCCTGCGGGCCGCGGTCTTGGCGGCAATGGTCGCCACCCTGCTGGCCTTGCCTGTCTCCTATCTGAGTGTGCGCTTCCCCAGCCGCTACAGCGCGTTGGTGAGCCAGTCCGTCTACCTGGCCTACGGGCTACCCGGCGTGGTCATCGCCCTGAGCCTGGTCTTTTTCGGCGCCAACTACGCTCCCCTCCTCTACCAGACTCTGGCCATGCTCATCTTAGCCTATGTGGTGCGCTTCCTGCCCCAGGCTACAGGCAACGTGCGCACCTCCCTCCTGCAGATCAGCCCGCGACTGGAGGAGGCGTCCCGCAGCTTGGGCGCAAGCCGGCGTCGAACCCTGGGGCGGATCACCCTGCCCCTGCTGCGTCCCGGCATCCTGAGCGGCGCGGCCCTGGTCTTCCTGGCCACCATGAAGGAACTGCCGGCCACCCTGTTGCTGGGACCCACGGGCTTCACCACCCTGGCCACCCAGATCTGGTCGGCCACGGCCGAGGCGTTCTTCGCCCGCGCGGCCGCGCCCGCGCTCATCCTGCTGGCGGTCTCGGCCCTGAGCATCGGCATTATCCTGGGCCACGAAGGAGGCGCGTAGGCCATGCACGCACAACATGAGCCTGCGGTGGGCATCCGCCTGCGCGATGTAGTCAAACATTTTGGCCGGGTAGGCGCGGTCAATAGCGTCTCCCTGGATCTAGCTCGGGGTCAACTGCTGGCCCTCCTGGGTCCCAGCGGCTGTGGCAAGACCACCACCTTGCGCCTGATCGCAGGCTTCGAGCGGGTGGACGCGGGAACCATCGAGATCGGCGGTCAGGTGGTGGCCGGGCCGCGAGTTCACCTGCCGCCTGAAAAACGTCGGGTGGGCATGGTTTTTCAGGAGTACGCGCTCTTTCCCCATATGACCGTGGCCGACAACGTGCGCTTCGGCTTACAGAACTATGGCGGCGATCCTGGGCGACGGGTGGCCGAAGTGCTGGAAATGGTGGGCATGGGCGGGCTGGACGCGCGCATGCCCCACGAACTGAGCGGTGGACAGCAGCAGCGGGTGGCCCTGGCTCGCGCCCTGGCGCCAGAGCCGGACCTGATCCTCCTGGACGAGCCTTTCAGCAACCTGGACGCGGGCCTGCGGGTGCGGGTGCGCTCGGAGGTGCGGGCCATCCTGCGCCGGGCCAATGCCACAGCCATCTTCGTCACCACGACCAGGAGGAGGCGCTCAGCCTGGTGGACCAGGTGGCCGTGCTCATCGATGGCCGGGTGCGTCAGGTGGCCCCGCCCCAGCAGCTTTACCGCCAGCCGACCGACCGGGACGTGGCCGAGTTCATGGGTGACGCCAACTTTCTTCCCGGCGTGGCTACAGGACGCCGGGTCGAATGCGAGTTGGGCGTGTTGGAGACGCAGACGGATATTTCGGGGCCGGTGGACGTGCTCATCCGGCCGGAGAACCTGATCATCGCGCCGGCCGGGGCCGACTCCCCCACCCGGGTGCGCAACGTCCTTTTTTTTGGTCACGACCAACTGGTGACAATCGAACTTTCGTCCGGCCGCCGATTGGACGCGCGCATGGGGCCGGCGTATCATTACGCCATCGGCCAACCGGTGCAGGTGCGGGTGGACGGGCCGGTGATGGCGTACGCGCGAAAAACTTGACGCAAAGGCGCCATGGCGCCTTTGCGTCAAAGTGGACGCGTACGCGGCGTTACCTACATTGACCGCGTCATTCACTACACTACAGACCAGGATAGAACGAAAAGATAAATCATACAAAGGAGCAAGAAATGCGTATCGCAGTTGGTTCTGATCATGCAGGCTTTCCCTTGAAGGCTGTTGTATTAGATGAACTGGCCAGGTTGGGCCACGAAGTTATCGATTATGGAACCCATAACACCGAGTCGGTCGATTTTCCCGATTACGCCGCGCTGGTCGGCCAGGCCATTCAGCGCGGCGAGGCGGAGCGGGGCGTCTTGCTCTGCGGCAGCGGCGTGGGCGTGGCCATCGCCGCTAACAAAGTGCGAGGGGTCCGCGCCAGTATCGCCCACGACACCTACAGCGCGCACCAGGGCGTGGAGCATGACGGTATGAACGTCCTCTGCCTGGGCGGGCGCATCATTGGCGAGGAGGTTGCGCGGGAGATCGTGCGTAGCTTCGCCGGGGCTGAATTCCAGCATGAAGAGCGCTTCCAGCGACGGGTTGGCAAGATCAACGCCCTGGAAGCGGAAATGAAGAAACGAGATGCAGCATGAACAAACACATCATACCCCCCGTGACACTGGTCGTCTTTGGCGCGTCCGGCGATCTGGTCCGGCGAAAATTGATGCCGGCCCTCTACAGCCTCTACCGGCAAGGATTGCTGCCGCCCCACTTCGCGGTGTTGGGCTTTGCGCGCACCAAGTATTCGGATGAGGCGTTCCGGTCGCTGGTCCATGACAGCCTGAAAGAGTATAGCGCTCAGGAGGTGAATGAGAGCGACTGGGCGGATTTCGCCCGCCACCTCTTCTACCAGCCCGGAAGCTACGACGATCGAGCCAGCTTCGATGCTCTGGCGGCGCGCGTGGCTGAACTTGACGCCCGGTTCGCAACCGAGGGCAATCGCATTTTCTACCTCTCTACGCCGCCCATGGTCTTCAAGCCCATTGCCACCCTGCTGAGCGAGGCGGGACTGGCCCAGCGGGATGGTGTCGGCGGATTCACGCGGCTGATCATCGAGAAGCCCTTTGGCCGCGATCTGCAGAGCGCACAGGATCTCAATCGGCACCTACATCAGCACTTCGACGAAGATCAGATCTATCGCATCGACCATTACCTGGGCAAGGAAACTGTCCAGAACATCCTGGTCTTCCGTTTTGGCAACGGCATTTTCGAGCCGATCTGGAACCGCAACTATGTGGACAACGTGCAGATCACCGTGGCCGAAAGCCTGGGGATCGGCGCCCGTGGCGGTTACTATGACCAAGTCGGTGCGATCCGGGACATGGTCCAGAACCACGTCATGCAGCTTGTCGCGCTGACGGCCATGGAGCCGCCGGTTTCCTATGACGCCAAGGCTGTGCGCGACCAAAAGGTCAACGTCATGCGCTCCATCCAGCCCCTGCGCAAGGCGGGGTACGCCGAGGGCTGTGTGGTGCGCGCCCAGTATGGCCGTGGCGTGGTCGATGGCAAGGAAATCCCCGGTTATTTGGAGACGGCGGGCGTCGATCCCAATTCTACCACGGAAACCTTCGTGGCCTGGCGGATGCAGATCAACAACTGGCGCTGGAATGGCGTGCCTTTTTATGTACGCACGGGCAAGGCCATGGCTAAGAAGCTAACGGAGATCAATGTGGTATTCAAGCGCCCACCACTCATGTTCTTTGAAGATGTAGACAATAAATTTCACATTCCCAGCAACGAGATCACTCTGCGCATTCAGCCCAATGAAGGCATCCATCTGCGTTTCGACGCCAAGCGCCCTGGCCCGGAGTTGGACGTCGATCCGGTCACCATGGATTTTCTCTACGAAGAGGCCTTTCATCGTAAGTCCGCCGAAGCTTATGAACGCCTGTTGCTGGATGCATTGGTGGGGGATGGCACCCTCTTCATCCGCCGGGACGAGGTGGAGGTGGCCTGGGACCGGGTGACCACTGTGTTGGATAGTTGGCGACGGCAGGAAGAAGAGACGCTCAGGGCTACGGGCAAACCCCTGAGGCTGCCTACCTACGCGCCGGGCAGTTGGGGACCGCCCGAAGCCGACGCACTGTTGGCTGCGGAAGGGCGTCGCTGGCGCAATCGGTAGGCGCTCGATAAACACAAACGGAGACGAGCATGGTCAAAAAACATTACGAACGAATGGATATCGTCGCCGATAGAGAAGCGCTGGCCTACGCCGCCTGCGAACTGGTCACAGCCGCGGCCGCCATCTCCATCGGTCGCCGCGGCTTTTTTCGCATCGCCTTGGCAGGCGGATCCACGCCCAGACCGGTCTACGAACTGCTGGCCATGGACCCAGACATCGACTGGGCTCGCTGGCAGATCTTCTGGAGCGATGAGCGCACCGTCCCCCTGGATCATCCGCAAAGCAACTATGGGATGGTCAAGGACGCGTTGTTGTCGAAAATCCCCTGTCGTCCCGCCATGGTCATGCGCATGATGGGCGAGGTGGATCCGGATGCATCCGCGACCTACTACGAAGAGATTGTACACGCATTGGTTCCGCCCAATCCGAGGCTGGCGACCGGCTCCCTGCCCCGCTTTGATCTGATCCTGCTGGGCATGGGCTCGGATGGGCACACGGCCAGCCTTTTCCCGCATACCGAAGCGCTGCACGAAAAAAAGCGGCTGGTCGTGGCCAATCGCATCCCCCAACTGGATACGACCCGCCTCACCTTCACCGCTCCGCTGATCAACGCCTCGCGTCGGGTGTTCTTTTTGGTCAGCGGCGAAGACAAAGCCGCGGCCCTGCGCGCGGTGCATCAGGGACCGCACCAGCCCGATGAATACCCCAGCCAGCTCATCCACCCTGTGGCCGGCAATTTAGTCTGGCTGGTGGATGAAGCCGCGGCGTCTGAGATCAAGTAAAACAACATTCATGACAATATCGTCTTACGAACGATGAAATCCACTTTCTTGGAGAATACAGCCATGATCAACTTATTCGGCCCGATTTCGGTTTACCCCAAACTTCCCCAGACCATCGAGCGCCTGCAGGAGTTGGCCTACAACCTGTGGTGGAGCTGGGAGGCGGACGCCCAGGATCTCTACAAGCGCATCGACCCGGAACTCTGGGAGAAGACCAACCACAACCCGGTCAAATTCCTGCGCACGGTGGAGCAAGAGAAGCTGGACGAGATCCCCGACGATCCGGCCTACATGGCGGCCTATGCCAAGGTCCTAGCCCGCTTCGACGCCTACATGGACCCGGACGCGCCCACCTGGTTCAGCCAGCATCATGCCGATAAGCGCGATCAGATAATCGCTTACTTCAGCGCTGAATTCGGCCTCCACGAAGCCCTACCCATCTATTCGGGCGGCCTGGGCATCCTCAGCGGCGACCACTGCAAGGCCGCCAGCGACCTGGACCTGCCCTTCATCGGCATCGGTTTCCTCTATCCTCAAGGCTATTTCACCCAACGCATTGACGCCCATGGCGTGCAGCAGGCTGAGTACGAAAAGGTGGACTTCTCTGAAGCGCCTGTCACCCCCGCCTTGGACGCAGACGGCAACGAGGTGTTGATCAATGTCAATCTGCCGGGCCGCACCGTCTACGCCAAGGTCTGGCGCATCCAGGTGGGACGCATCCCCGTCTTCCTCATGGACACGGACGTGGAGCGCAATGCGCCCCAGGATCGGGAGTTGAGCGCGCGCCTCTACGGTGGCGACCGGGAAATGCGCATCAGCCAAGAGTTCGTCCTGGGGATCGGCGGCGTGCGTGCGGTGCGGGCCTTGGGCTACAAGCCCGCGGTCTGGCATATGAACGAAGGCCATAGCGCCTTCCTGGGGTTGGAGCGACTGCGGGAGAAAGTGCAACAGGATGGCCTTTCCATCGACGAGGCCATCGAAGCCATACGGTCCAACACGCTGTTCACCACCCATACGCCGGTGCCCGCGGGCAATGACACCTTCGCCTTCGAACTGGTGGAAAAGTTCTTCTGGCAATACTGGGGCCAGCTCAACATCGGCCGCGACAAGTTCATCAACTTCGCCTCCCAGGACCTGGGGTGGGGATCCCAGTACAGCATGACGGTGCTAGCTCTCAAGCTGAGCGCCTATCACAACGGCGTGAGTGAACTCCACGGCCATGTGAGCCGACGCATGTGGAATTTCCTCTGGCCGGACCTGCTCATGGAGGAGACGCCCATCGGCCATGTGACCAACGGCGTCCACACCAAAACCTGGCTGGCTCCAGAGTTGCGAGAGATCTACAGCCGCTTCCTGCCTGACAATTGGGAGAAGGAAGTGGATGACCCTGCCAGTTGGACGGCGGTGAACAGCATCCCCGATGATGAGTTTTGGCTTGTCCACCGGGAGCGCAAGCATCAATTGGTGGAGTTCGTGCGCGATCGGGTGGCTCGTCAATATCTGCGCCATGGCGAAGGTCCCCGGCGGCTGGAGGTTGCGTCCCGTCTGCTGGACCCGGAAGCGCTGACGATTGGGTTTGCGCGGCGTTTCGCCACCTACAAACGCGCCACCCTCATCTTCCGCGACTTGGAGCGCATCAAGGCTCTCCTCAATGACCCGGAGCGACCGGTTCAGGTCGTCTTCAGCGGCAAGGCGCACCCGGCTGATGAGCCGGGCAAGGCCTTGATCCGCCGGGTCTATGAATTGAGCCAGCAGCCGGAATTCGAGGGCAAGATTATTTTTGTAGAAAACTACGATATGAATATCGCCCGTCATCTGGTTGCGGGCGTGGACATCTGGCTCAACAACCCCAGGCGTCCCCACGAGGCGTCCGGAACGTCGGGCGAAAAGGCCGCGGCCGGAGGCGTCCCCAACTTCAGCGTATTGGATGGCTGGTGGGTGGAGGGCTATGACGGCGAAAACGGCTGGGCCATCGGCGAAGAGCGGGAATATAAAGACGAAGAGACCCAGGATGACGCCGACGCCATCTCCCTTTATCAGACCCTAGAGGAGGAGATTATCCCCCTCTACTATGAACGGGACGAGGACGGCATCCCCCGGGGCTGGATTCAGGTGATGAAGAATTCGATCACCACCTGCGGTCCCCGTTTCAGCATGGCGCGCATGGTCAAAGATTATACGAATTTGTACTATCTGCCGGCCGCCCGCAGCGGCGCCCACTACCAGGCCGATGACTATGCGGTGGCCAAGCGGATGGCGGCGTGGAAGGCTGAGATCCAACGGCGTTGGCAGACGGTCGGTTTGCAGATGACCGAGCCGCCAACCATGCAGCTTGAGGTGGGCGAATCCCTGGGCGTGGACGCCAGGCTATGGCTCAACGGGCTGGCCGAAGAGGATGTGGCCGTGGAACTCGTCTACGGCGAGAACGATGAAAGCGGCATCATGAAAGCCCCCCACTACGCCCCCCTGAGCCGGGTGGGCGCGGAGGGAGACGCGCTGCTCTACCACGGCGAGTTGAACCCGGAAGCCAGCGGCAAGCTGGTCATGGGCGTGCGCGTGCGCCCCGACAGCCCAGATCTGATCAACCCGTTTGAGATGGGATTGAGCAAGTGGATGTAAGATAGACCGCGGATGGAGCGGAGTGCGTTGCACTGACCCAAGCCAGGCCGAATTCCCTCAATACGCCCGGGTCAGTGCGACGGACTTTCCCGGTTTATTGAGCAGATACGAAAAAATCCGTGTGGATCCACCCGATCCGCTTAATCCGCGGTCTATCCATCAGGTCATCTTCATGACCACTTTGCCGATCACGTTGGCGGCCTGGTCGGCCTGGTCGGCGGCGTTGCTGATGTGGCGATAAACCTCACGCTTGCGTAGCATGGCCACCACGTGATGAACGTCTTCTGGCCCGGCGAAGAGCTCGCCCACCGCCTCGCGATAGACTCGCTCCACCTGATTTTCCCGATGCTTGGTGCGGCGGGCGTGATCCAGCGCCACCATGGGGTTCTTGTTGATTCGGTCCATGGCTAGCACAAGCTCATCAGCCGCCTCCTGCACCCGCGACACCATCTTCTTCAGGTGCTCATCTGGCTTCACCTGCAATTCCTGCATCTCCAGCACGGTGCTGTACGCATAGTCCAGGACATCATCGAGATAGAGTGAGAGCTCGAAAATATCCTCCCGGTCGAAAGGCGTGACGAAGGTCTTGTGCAGTTCATCGATCAACATTCGCCGCAGCTCATCCCCGTCCTTTTCACACTTTTCCAGGGATTCAGCGCCTGCGATGTCATCATCATTGACATAGCGGACCAGGCCGCTGACGCCGGATTGAACGGCATAGGCCTGCTGGAGCAGGAGGGAAATAAAGGTGTTTTCCCGTTTGGGATTGAGTAATGACATAAGCGATTTCTCCAAATTGCGGAATTGCGGACGAGACGGGACTATGGACCCAGCACGAGTCGTAGCAGGTAGTACAGGGCCGCGGCCAGCAGGGTTGTTATGGGAATGGTAATCAGCCAGGCAATGCCGATATCTGACAGGTTCGTCCAGCGCACCTTGCTCATACGTTCCGACGCGCCCGCGCCCACGACGGATGAACTGACCACATGGGTGGTGCTCACCGGCCCACCCACCAGAGACGCCCCGAAGATGACTGCGGCGGAGGCGAATTGAGATGACAAGCTGTGGATCGGACGGATGCGAAAGAACTTGCCGCCCAGAGTGTGAATGATGCGCCAGCCGCCCGTCGCTGTCCCCAGCCCCATAGCCGCCGCGCTCACTAGAATAACCCAATCGGGAATCGTAAACGTCTGCTGAAAGCCAAGGCTGACCAGCCCCAGCGCGATTAACCCCATAATCTTCTGGCCGTCGTTGGTTCCGTGGGCCAGGGCTAGGGAGGTGGCGGTGATCAGTTGCAGCCGATTGAACGTCTTGTTGATCTTGGGTGTGGCGCCCCGAGCCAGAAAAAGCACCAGGCGCAGGGTGATCCAACTGACGACAAAGCCCAGGATCGGCGAAATAAAGAGGGCCAGAAAGACGACGATCAGACCATCCATCATGACCGCTCCCGGGCCGCCAAAGGCCAGCGCCCCCCCCACCAGCCCCCCTACCAGGGCATGGGAAGAACTGGACGGGATGCCGAACCACCAGGTGACCAGGTTCCAAACCACGGCTGAGAGCAAGGCCGCGATCACCACGGTGATACTCACACTCTGGGAGTCAATGATGCCTTCGCCCACCACTTTAGCCACCGCCGTGCCGAAGAGGAAAGGGGCGATAAAGTTGGCCACGGCAGAAAGCGTCAAGGCCAGGCGGGGTGAGATGGCCCTGGACGCGATCATGGTCGCCACCACATTGGCGGCATCGTGGAACCCGTTGGTGTAGGCGAAGCCCAGAGCCAGGATAAGCAGCAGCCCAAATGAAATAAGTGAATGCATGGATCGACCTCATCGTGCGGCAGGGGAAGAGTTATTTTTATCCGTCGCAGGGAAAAACCCATTGTGCCAGAAACATCACGTCAGAGCAAACGGGACAAAAGGCATTGGCCGAAAAGTGGATCGTGCGCAGCGCCGTTTCTTATCATGTCGCCTGTTTTGTGATACGCTTCTGACAGGAAAACAGTGATAGACTTGGATCTATCATGAACCATCATCACACCATTAGGAAACCTTTATGGCTAACAATCAAAGCTATCACATGACGCCCGAGGAGTTCCGCCGCTGGGGCCATGAGATCATCGACTGGATCGCCGACTACCGCCAGCGGGTGGAGGAGTACCCGGTGCTCTCCCAGGTGGAGCCGGGCGAGATCCGGGCCGCCCTGCCCCCCCACCCGCCCCAGCAAGGCGAGACCATGGCCGCGGTGCTGCGAGATGTGGACGAGATCATCATGCCCGGCGTGACACACTGGCAGTCGCCCAACTTTTTCGCCTACTTTCCCTCCAATTCCTCTGAGCCGGCCATCCTGGGCGACCTGCTCTCGTCCGGCATCGGCATCCAGGGCATGATCTGGGCCACCAGCCCCGCAGCCACCGAGTTGGAAACCCACGTCCTGGACTGGCTGGCGGAAATGTTGGGGCTACCCGATCAATTTATGTCAACATTGGAGGGCGGAGGCGTGGTCCAGGACTCGGCCTCCAGCGCCACGTTGACCGCCCTGCTGGCCGCGCGCGAGCGGGTCACCGGCTATCTGAGCAACGAGACCGGCGTCAACAACGTGGCCGATGTGGGCCGGCTGGTGGTCTACGCCTCCACCCAGGCCCACTCATCCATCGAGAAGGCCACCCGCATCGCCGGCATCGGCTCCCAGAACCTGCGCAAGATTGCGGTGGACGAGACTCTGGCCATGCGCCCGGACGCGCTGGCCGCGCAGATCGAGCGCGACCTGGCCGACGGCCTGACGCCGGCCTTCGTCTGCGCCAACGTGGGGTCCACCTCCACCAACGCCATCGACCCGGTGCGGGCCATCGGCGAGATCTGCCGCGACTACGACATCTGGCTCCATGTGGACGCGGCCATGAGCGGCTCCGCGGCCGTCTGCCCTGAGTTTCGTTTCATCCACGACGGGCTGGAACTGGCCGACTCCTACTGCATGAACCCCCACAAGTGGCTCTTCACTACTTTTGACTTCGACGCCTTTTACGTGGCGGACCGGGCCGCGCTCATCCGCGCACTGAGCATCCTGCCCGAATACCTGCGCAACCAGGCCACCGAATCGGGCGCGGTTATCGACTACCGGGACTGGCAGATTCCCCTGGGCCGGCGTTTCCGCGCCCTCAAGCTCTGGCTGGTGATCCGCCACTACGGCGTGGAGGGGTTGCAGCATCACGTCCGCGAGCACGTGGCCCTGGCCCAGGACTTCAAGCAATGGGTGGAGGCCAGCGACGCCTTCGAACTGGCCGCGCCCGCACCCCTGAACCTGGTCTGCTTCCGTCACACCGGCGGCGATGAGGTCAACCAAGCCATCATGGACCGGCTCAACGCCAGCGGTCGGCTCTACCTGACCCACACCAAGGTCGACGGCCAGCTCACCCTGCGCATGTCCATCGGCCAGATGTACACCCAACGCCGCCACGTGGAGGCCGCCTGGCAGGCCATCCAGGACGCGGCGGGGTAAAAACAATAGAACGCGGATTTTGCGGATTGGGCGGATCTGCACGGATTTTCAAAAAAATCCGTGCAGATCCGCCCAATCCGCAAAATCCGCGTTCGATCCAATCCGAGAGAATCGTTATCCATGAAGAACACTGTACTTTTCGATCTGGACGGCACGCTGGTGGAGCATGGGCACGCGCTCTTCCCGCCCCTGCTGGCGAAATGGGGCCATGAGCGCTCCATCGAGCAGGTGAAGGATGCGGTGGCCGAGGAGATCCACCACTTCTACAACCACATCGCGGCCGCGGAGGAGCAGGGCTGGGTGCCCGATCTCTACCGCGAGTTCTACCAGCGCGTGGTCCGGCGGCTGGACGTCCCGGACCCGGACGGTTCGCGGGCCGAGGCCATGTACGCCTATTTCAACACCCAGCCGACGCCGCCCCTCTACGCGGACGTGCCGCCGGTGGTGAAGAGACTCCACGCGGACGGCTGGCGGCTGGGCGTCATCACCCAGCGGGGCCGCGCCGGGGCCGAGTCCTTCCTGACCGACCATGGGCTGGCGGACTTCTTTCCTGTGATCGTGGCCGGAGACGATGGCCACGGTCGCAAACCCAGCCCCGATCCCTTCCACGCTGCGCTGGCAATGCTGGGCGCCGCGCCTGGGGAAGCCGTCTATGTGGGCGACCGCATCGACGACGACTGCGAAGGCGCGGTCAACGCCGGGTTGGACGCCTTCCTCATCGACCGGGACGGCGTCTGGGAGCTGGCCAGCCTGGACCGGGATGACTTCATCCGCCTGGCGAGGATGGAAGAGTTGCTCGATCGTCTGCCGGACGGACCAGCAATAGAACGCGGATGATGCGGAAATCCGCGTTCCTACGGAGCCTGGCTGAATAGATGCGATTTTTTAAAATCCGGCGTTTTCCGCTCAATCCGCCAAATCCGCGTTCTATCAAAATTTCGATCAGGAGTCGCCATGTCCTACACACGCGTCAAGATCTGCGGCATCACCAACCTGGCGGACGCGCGCGTCGCCGTGAAAGCCGGCGCGGATCTGCTGGGATTCATCCTCTATTCCAAGTCGCCCCGGTATGTGGAGCCGGAGAAAATAAAAAAAATCATCAAGGCGATCACCGCGGAAATTGAGGATTCAAGATTGAAGATTGGTGCGGCTGCCGGCGAATCTCCGCCCCCCAATCTTCAATCTTCAATCCTCAATTTTCCCCGCTTTGTCGGCGTCTTCGTCAACGAGCCCATCGCCCACGTCGCCGCGATCCTGGAAGAGACGGGACTAGACTACGCGCAGTTGCACGGGAATGAGACGCCGGAGATGGTGGCCGCGCTGGCGGGGCGCGCGTTCAAGGCCCTGCGGCCGGCCGGCGGGGACTCGGCTGCGAGCATGGCGGCGCGCTACGCGGGGCTTGGGCCGAAAAAAGATGATCAAGCGCCCCGCTGGCTGGTGGACGCCTATGATCCCCATGAGTACGGGGGCACGGGCAAGCGGGCGGACTGGCATGTGGCCGCGGACCTGGCCCGCCGCTACCCTGGCCTGCTCCTGGCCGGCGGCCTGACGCCCGGCAACGTGGCCGTGGCCATCCGCACCGTCCACCCCTGGGGCGTGGACGTGAGCAGCGGCGTGGAGCTCAGCCCGGGACGCAAGGATCACGAGAAGGTGCGGGCGTTTGTGCAGCACGCGCATTCGGAATTATTGTAAATTTAATTCACAATTTCGGGGAACACGCGAGGGAGGACAAAGTGAATCAAAAAGCGATGTCTACGAAGTGGATCGAGATTGTTGAGCCTCCATATACATACGCAACACGGCATTGATTCGAGTTTGATACCCCTTGCCAAAGGACCGATACCAGCCAAGCACATCTGAGTCCAGACGAATCGTAATCGGCTCTTTTCGCTGAGGCAGACGCAATTCTGCGGTCGCAAAAAAATCGTCGTCCAGAGGAGGAATGTCCGAGAAATCTATTTCACTATCCGACATAGCATCAACCCGGTCCCAGTCGCTGCCAACGTGAGAGGGTTTCTTCAAAACGTTTTCGCTCATGTTTATGCGCCTTTCTCATGGAAATAATACGAATAGTCTCGCCTTGATCCCGTTCCGTGTATACAAGTACAATAATCCGGCCATGTGAGTATCCCATCGCAAGCCACCGCGTCTCGCTATATTCTTGACGAGTATCTAATGAAACGATCATCGGACCTTCGAATACGGACTCAGCATCATCAAAGCTCAATCCATGCTTTTCGATATTCAGCCGATTCTTGTTCGCGTCCCATTCGAATTTCATGCACCTATTGTAAGTACAATTTGTAAATATGTCAATCGCGCCAAACGGCTGGCCCAATTGCTGGATAAACTATTCGAGACGATATGTAAGTTGAACCACTCAAATGGAGATTGCGATAAGCATGGCGACTACTCAAGAAAAGATTCCGATCCCCGCCATTGATCGATACGCGGAAAAGGTATGCAACGATTTCAACATTCCCGGCCTTGCGGTTGCGATCGTCAAAGATGACCGAGTCGTCATGGCCAAAGGCTACGGGGTGAGAGAGCTTGGCGGCGACCAGCCAGTGACGGCAGAGTCGCTCTTTGGCATCGCCTCGATCTCGAAGTCCTTCACGGCCATGGCCCTGGCCATGCTCGTCGACGAGGGCAGGCTGCGCTGGGACGATCCGGTCACAGCGCATATCCCGGCCTTCCAGCTATACGACGCCTGTGCCACGCGTGAGTTCACCGTGCTGGATCTGCTCGTTCATCGCAGCGGATTGGCTCCGGTCAGCGGCGGTACGGTTTGGTATGGGTCCGACTACAGCCGCGATGACGTCATCCGGCGCATGCGCCATCTCCGGCCCGTCTCCAGCTTTCGCAGCCAGTACGCCTATCAGAATATCACCTACCTGGTGGCCGGGCAGCTTATTCCGGCGCTGACCGACCAGACATGGGATGAGTTCGTGGCCGCGCGCATTTTTACGCCCCTGGAGATGCACGCCAGCAATACGAGCATCACCGCCTTCGGTGCGGAGAGCAATGTGTTCCAGCCACATGTGGAGGTGAATGGCCGGCTACAGGTGGTGGCGCTGCGCAACCATGACAATGTGGGGCCTGCGGCGTCGATCAACACCAACGTCAGGGAATTGACGGCCTATGTCCGACTGCTCTTGAACGGGGGGCAATACCAGGGCCAGCAACTCTACAGCGCTGACATTGCACGCGATCTGTGGACGCCTCATACACTGATACCGCTTTCGGATGAATATCCTGAAGAACTCAGCGCGTATCTGCCACAGTTCTATCAGGCCTACGCGTTGGGATGGCGCATTCAGGACTATCGCGGCCAGAGAATGGTGGCGCACTCGGGCGGAGTCGACGGCCTGCGTTCGCTGGTGACCATGCTGCCAGAGGAAAATCTTGGCGTGATTGTCTTCGCCAATGCGGAGGTTCCCGCCCCCTGGGTCATGACCCATCTCATTTTGGACCTGTACCGGGACGAGACCGACACTGACCGCTATGACGCGGCTCGAACATGGTGGGCAGAGGAGCAGGAAAAGCGAAACCCTAATTCGGACATCACGCCTGTCCCCAATACAGCGCCATCATTGGGACTTGAGGAATACGCCGGTCGCTATCATTCTGATCTGTATGGCGACATCGA